>Ga0137403_10004025_pt1 | contig 17419 bp, 17 predicted proteins | sample CZOMad2_1_16fung_FD_122057 | JGI IMG/M metagenome (GOLD analysis project Ga0137403, IMG submission 122057) | Vadose zone soil fungal communities from Angelo Coast Range Reserve, California, USA - CZOMad2_1_16fungal (Hybrid Assembly) | ecosystem: Environmental > Terrestrial > Soil > Vadose zone...
GAAATGATCATGATTACGCTTATCTCAAATTTACGTGCCCAAGTGACCAGGAGGAGTACCGTGAAAATTAATATCTTAGATCGGATGGTGATGGCGCTTGTCATCAGCGCCCTGTCGGTGGTGGGAATGAGCATACCAACCAACGCGCAGGAAGAGCAAAAAGAGCAAAAGCGCGGTCAGCAAGAAAAGCAGCAAGAACAAAAACAGCAACAGCAACAAGAGCGCGGTCAACGACAATCAGAACAAGACCAGAAACAACAGCAACATCGCGTTCAGCAAGACGAAAAGCAGCAAGAACAAAGACAGCAGCAGCAGCAGCAGCAGCAACTAAAACAACAGGAGCAGCAACAAGAGCGCGGTCAACGACAATCAGAACAAGACCAAAAACAACAGCAACGGCGCGTTCAGCAAGACCAAAAGCAGCAAGAACAAAAACAACAACAGCAGGAGCGCGTGCAACGACAATCAGAAGATCAGAAGCAACAGCAACAACGCGTTCAGCAACAGCAGCAACAAGACCAAAGACAGCAGCAACAACAACTAAAACAACAGCAGCAGCAACAAGAGCGCGTTCAAAGAAAATCAGAGCAGGACCAGAAACAACAGCAACAGCGCGTTCAGCAACAGCAGCAACAAGAGCAAAGACAGCAGCAAAAACAAGAGCGGCTGTCACAGCAGCAGCAAAGACAGCTCATTAATCAACAGCAACAACGCGTGGCGCAGTACGGTCAACATCTGGAACAGCAGGAGCGTCTCGCACAACAGAATATCGCGGAGCTACAGCGACAAAAACGCATGGCGCAGTATCGTTTTCAGGAACAGTATTTAGAGCGCCTACGCCAGCAACGGAACCATCTCCGGGACGATCGGTTCGATTACGATCGTGACCCGTATTTCTACACGCCTGCGATCTATCGTTACAATCGTGGCGGTCGCTACTACGAGACCAACGAATACGGCGCGAAAATGCTACGGCAGGCAGTGAACCATGGTTATGAGGAAGGCTTCCGCGCCGGAAAGGCAGACCGGGACGACCGTTGGCGTGGCAACTACAAAGACTCTTATGCCTACAGGGACGCGAATTACGGCTACAGTGGCTATTACGTAGACCGGAGCGACTACAACTACTATTTTCGCGAGGGATTTCATCGGGGCTATGAAGATGGCTACAACAGCCGCTATCGATATGGGCACAACTCTGGCGGCAACTATTCCATGTTGGATAACATCTTGTCACAAATCCTCAATTTCCAGGCTCTTCGCTAAAGGCTGAAAGGATGGTGCGCTAAGCAAGCGCCCCATCTATCTGCGACCGTCTTATCGAACCGCGCTCATGACTAAGGCAATGCCAAGCAATGGGGGTGCTCGAATGGAAATGGACAAGTCTCAGGATCGTCTGCTCTTTGCGGCTCACGCCGAGCCCAGATTGCATAAGCCGAGAAACACGAAACCGCTCTCGTTGAAATCTGCAGAGCAAACAAGAACCGACGCGCTTCTCGAGGAGCTCGCTGAGATTATTGAATCCGAAGGAGGGGTGTTAATTCCTTAGGGCGCATCGCGTCCGCTTTCATGCGCAAGCTGAACGCAGTATCCGCCTAATTTGTCACAATCCTCTATAAGTTTGATGAGCGAAGCCGGCGCATCACTGTTCGAAAATTTCACTAGCGTAATTTAACCTATTCCCATCGCGAGACGGAGCGATAGCAGTGAGATTCTAAAAAGACTGAGCTACGGACTTATCAAAGCAAAAATTAACGAGGACCCCATTTAGCCCTCTGGGAATTCTCTAGCCGCATGCAGCGCGATGCAAAGGAGGCACCCCTAGCGACCGCCACTCGGCGCGCGGTCTTCAGCGCAACCTTTTGTTGCAGCAGAAGAGCCGGCGGCTGAACCATCAGCGCGTCCTCCGATTCTGGACCGAGGAGAGGACTAACCGCCCCGCTGCTCGTGGCAACGCCCGGCGCGAGATGCACCCCTAGGACTGTGGATCCTTTTGTCGGGTCGCCGTCACGCCATGAACGATCGCCACGCCGATCAAACAAAGAATGCCCACCCCAATCCACTGCATCGGCACGTGGAGCAGGTCACTTGAGGGGATTGTGGTGAGAGTCGACTTTATAACTGGTACGGACTGATGGGCAAAGGTCACCGAGTTCATCTGGCCAACACCGCGGCGATCTAACAATACGAGGCATTGAAGTACACCGATGACGACTCTGACGCTTTGTCATCGAACACCCCCTTAAGATTATTTGTCCCCTTTCTCCGGTGTCCGTCAAACCGGTGGTAACGCAGGGTGACCCCGTTGTCCTGACCCGGAGCGCTCCGGCCATGATGTATTCTGGTCGCGCTAGATCGGCCTGGAACAGGCCATGCCGACCAAGATTCCACAATCTGCACTGTCTTATTCCCGCCGGCGCCCTGTCTTTCGACAACCAATCCGCGGATTGTTTTAGAATATTGGAAAGATTTGACCGCGATTGTCTCCTCCTTCCAACCGGCATCTCATTTGCGTCACACATTCAAAAACCAATCTTGTCAAGGCAATTGATAACTTAGCAAATGAAAAACGTGAAGTGCTTGTTTCTGGTTTTGCTCTTACTTTCCGGCTGCGCAAACATTACGCCGATCAATGAGATGCCGAGCATGGTTCTCGGCGAGCCGGCATTTTATCCCACTATAGCGGCACACACGGATGCGTCGATCATTGCTGGTAGTCGGGTCGAGCTCTTGTTCAACGGCGATCAGATATTTCCCGCGATGCTTCAAGCGATCCGCGGCGCGCGTAAAAGCATCACCTACCAGCAATACTTTTTCGAAGACGGCGCCATTGCCCACGAGATTGCCGAAGCCTTCGCCGAGCGCTGCCGCGCCGGCGTCCAAGTGAAAATATTGCTCGATTCGCTCGGCGGCGGCAATATCCCTAAAGATATTCCGGATCTATGGAAAAAATCGGGTTGCCAGCTGGAGTGGTTCGAGCGCATCAAGGTGTTTCAATTCGTCACGCCGTGGGAGCTGTTAAATTATAATCATCGAAGTCATCGTCGTATTCTTGTGATCGATGGAAAAATTGGTTTTACCGGCGGGCACGGGGTGAGCGACGCTTGGAGCGGCAACGGACGGACTGCGGAGCACTGGCGCCAAACGGATGTAAGAGTCGAAGGGCCCATTGTCCAACAACTGCAAGCTGCCTTCGTCGAGAGTTGGCGGAGAGCGACAGGAGACGTGCTTGGCGACGACGCCTATTTTCCGGCGCTCGATGTGCAGGGGAAAGTTTATGCGCAGATAGTCAAAAGCTCGCCTCTGAGCAGCAGCTTCGGGACATACCTGTTGTTCCTGCTCTCTATCACATCGGCACAAAAAAGCATCCACATCGCGAACCCGTATTTTTTCCCCGATAACAGGATCGAAGAGGCCTTGATTAACGCCGTGAAAAGGGGCGTGAAGGTCGTGGTGCTCACCCCGGCAAAAAGCGACCATGCGACAACCTCTTCGGCCAGCCACAGCGGTTTTGGCGTTTTCCTGCTCGGAGGCGTTGAAATCTACGAATATCAGCCGGCCCTCATGCACACTAAAGCCATGGTTGTGGATGGCATATGGGCGACCGTGGGAAGCGCGAACCTTGACTATCGTTCCCTCGCCATTAATGAAGAACTCAATCTTGTTGTATACGACGCCGCGTTTGCCACGGCGCTCGAGAAATCTTTTCAGGAAGATCTGAAGTATTCCAAAAAGTTGACTTACGAAGCTTGGAATTCGCGCTCCTTTACGGAAAAAATCCTGGAACTGTTCACCATCCCGATAAAAGAACAGTTGTGAGCAGCGCCTCTCTTGTTCAACTACCTCGCTGGGGAAGTGTACTGCGCCTGTAATCGAAGACTCCGACGGAGTTTTTCAGCCGCCTGCCAGAAGCGAAATTATCCCCGGCAAGTTCCAGAACTACGCTGTTGCCGCATTGACCAGTAGTCAGCCGTTGCCGCTTCGGCCTTCGGCTGCACGACTCTTGTCGCAGTTGCCCGGCGAGCTTCCGCAAAGTACTTGGCTGCCGGCGGGCCAGCATTGTCTCACGACACAAGTCATTCTCTGTAACTCGACCTTTTGGTCGATCGTTTCGACTCTTTCGCCGAACCGTCCCGCCGTTTCCCTCCGGCGCGTTAAATAATCTCTCGCGAAATCCAGTCTCTTCCTGACTGCGAGAACTGGCACGTAAGCTGCTCTTATAGTTATCAGAAAGAATATTGAAAGAAGGTAACTGACTATGACCCTGATACTGGTGATCGTATTACTTCTGTTTCTGGTGGGAGCTTTGCCTAACTGGGGTTATCACAAATTTGGCTTTGCACCGTCGAGCATAGCCGGTGTGGCGCTGCTTTTCGTTGTCTTCCTGCTGCTGACCGGCCAGCTCTAGAGGGTCGCAAACATATTACTGAGGCAAAACAAATGACAGCATTCGGAGGTTGCAGCGGCAACACGGCGCTGGTCGGCAGAGAGAGCCTTCCCGGCAGGGCCAGTCAACCGGTCCGGAGCGAGATCGTGGGAACGGTGGAGCGGGTCGATACGGGGTCCAACGAGATTCATCTACGACCCAGTCCGGGTCATCCCGGAATGGTTACTTATAGCGCGGAGACCCCGGTGATGTATCTTGGGCGGGTCTATCCGGTCAGCCAATTGCGACTTGGCGACATCGTTGCCATGCAAATGGAGAAGGATTCTCGTGGTAATCCCCATCCGCATATGATCCGCCTTCAAGAGAGCAGCGGAGATTGGGCTCAGCGCCATAATTAGTGAGAAAGGCAACCCATGATTCAACAGACTCCCGAAGCGGAACGGTTCAAACAGCAAATGCGCGATTCGTTGCGGCACGAGACGCAGAACTCTCGCGCCGTAACGATCCCGCGACACACGAATGTTTACACCTGCGGCGACCAGGACGAGATGGTCTATTTCATCGAGACCGGCCAGATCAAACTGCTTCTGCTCTCGCCCGAAGGAAAAGAATGTCTGCTGGCCATCCATAGCAGCGGAGATATTTTCGGCGAGCTGTGTTTAGCTGGGTTAGGCGCGCGTCACGAAACCGCGGCGGCGATGAAAGAAACGAAGTTAAAACAAATACCCTGTCCTCAGTTTTTTGCGCGCCTGAGCCGCGACTCCTTGTCTGAGGGCTTCATGCGCTATCTGGCCGTGCGTATCGCCGACCAACAGCAGGTCATCGCCAATTTAGTGACGGTGGATAGCGAGCAGCGGCTGGGCCAGACGTTGTTGCAGTTGGCTCGCACACTGGGCAAGAAGGACCCGCGCAGTATTCGCATCGAACTGAAGATATCGCATGAAGAATTGTCCGAGATGGTGGGCACGACGCGGCCGCGGATCAGCGTCTTCATGCAGAGGTTTCGCAACCTGGGATTGATCGAAACCAATAGCGATCGTTTTCTCATCATCAAGGAAACCAAACTCAGCGATTACCTCGCGCAGATTGCTTAAGGCAAGGGGCCGTGCGTGCGACCCTGGTAAAGTTTCTTTTTAAAGTAGTCCAAAATTAGACAGCAAACCCATCAAATGCAGCCCAGGATTATGTCCAGATTGCTCAAAGACCGAAGAGGAAAATTAAATGGAACGAACATACAAGAAAATTGAAATCGTTGCCGCGGTCGGCCTCTTATACTTTTTTTTCTCCATTCTGCTGCCCGCGCCATCGCGAGCGGGCGGCCCTACCGAACAGGTGCGGGGCACCGTGGACAAGGTGCTGACCATTGTCAGGAGTTCCCAACCAACATCGAAAGCCCAAATGGAAGCACAGCGGGCTCAATTGATCGAGGTCATTTATCCCAGGTTCGACTTCACGGAGATGGCCAAACGCTCCCTGGGGCGTCACTGGGCCGGTCGCACGCCAGAGGAGCAGCGGGAATTCGTCACGATCTTCGCGGCGATGTTGGGAAGATCTTACGCCGATAATATTGAATCCTACACCAGTCAAAATGTCCTCTACACGCGCGAGAGCGAAGATCAGAACTATGCGCAAGTAGACACCAAAATCGTCACCGAGAATCGTCCTCCTCTTTCGATCAACTACAAACTCCAGAGCGTCGACAAGGTGTGGAAGGTGTACGACCTGGTGATCGAAGACATTAGCGTAGTTAACAATTACCGATCCCAGTTCAATCGCGTCATCGCGCGGTCCTCTTTCGAGGAGCTCGTGCGTGTGATGAAGGAAAAACAATCGTAGCCTTGCAAAAAAAGTCGTCGTTGAGACCCGCGCGGGAGAGGCCGACAATGGAGATACACAGTTCGCAGAAAGCAAAATGCGTCAGTATACATTTAGCCCGCTCTTCTTTCAGTGAAACCAAGCAGTCCATCCGACCGATTGGTCGAACTTTTCGACGCTTTCGTGGTGCCTGCTCTCCGATTCACCGTGATACGTCTCGGAATGTTTAGAGAAAATCACCTTTGTCTGGCGCCAAGGTGCGGCACAACAGTTGCGCTGTAGATAAGTTTAGCAAAAAATTTTAGTGGAGGAAAAAAGTTATGAAGAGATTAGGATTAGTAAAGCCGATGGTTACCGTCGCGGGCATCTTGGCGCTGTCCGGTGTGGCCATGGCTCAAAGGGAAGGCGATGCAAAAGCCTGGATGGGCGGTATGAGCCATCAATTAGTGTCCAGCGCAAACTGTCCCCAGCTCCAGGTTACCAAAGAGAAAATAAGCGAGGACCAAGCGCGGGATTTGGCTCAACAGTACGCGGACAAGCATTTGGCCGGTTTCAAGGTGGTAAGGCCCTTTGGCTACGGCGGCGGGTATCGGACGGTGTGCTACAAGGTCGACAGCCCGGCCACCGGTAGATATCAAGCGTTGTATTCGGTGGAGTATTCCATCGACGCGCAAAATGCGGCGGCTCAGACGCGCAACCTTCGCGTCGATCAGTTCGGATACGTAACGGAGTTCAGTGGCCCCTTTGGCGTAGCAGGTGAACGGGGCCCCGCGGGCCCAGCCGGCCCCATGGGTGCGCAAGGTCCAGCCGGACCAGCGGGCCCACAAGCCCTGGTTAATCCAGTAGGTCCCCAAAGCCAAGCGGGTACGCTGAAGCGGTCGGTCCCGTTCAAGGATATCCTGTTCGACAGCGACAAGTGGACATTCGGGCCAATGAGATGAGCAAGATCGCTGACATCGCTGCTCACGTCCAGGAGAATTCCTCCATCCAGGTCGGCATCGGCGCCTACTCGGATCCGCGCGGCACCGACCAACACAACCAAGGTCTGAGCGAACCTCGTGTTAACGCTATTCGTGACGCGCTCGTTTAAGGTCGGAGTGCCGAGTGGCGAGCAGAAGCCGCTGTGCAACGAATCGACTGACACTTGCTGGCAGCGCGACCGGCGCGTCGACATGGGATTCCGCACCGGGCAATTAACTAATAGGATCGATCATTCTGGCAAAACAGTCTTAGGACCAGAAAGGCAGATCGACGACCCTCGGGACAAACTGGCCCGGGGGTCGCTGTATATCAACGCGCAGTGGTGCCTATAATGCTTTCATCTATGCGAAGAGTTTTCCTGCCGCGTCACTTCCTTGCATCTGGTTTGCTACTCCTTATCTTAGCGTCTCTTTATGTTTTCTTTGAAGCCCAGAGGCTCCAGCAAGAACTCTTGCGCCAGACTGAGGACAAGGGAACGGCATTGGCCAAGGCCATGGAGACCAGTGTTAAAAACGCTATTGTCGGCAACGCTCTGTTGGAGGATCTGATCCGGCAGCGTTTGGTGGATAATGCCCGGCTGATCGACCAACTACTTCTCTCTCGTCATGTCGATGAGGCACTGCTTAAAGAGATCAGTGCGATGAACCGCCTGCAAAAAATCGATCTCCTCGATGAGCAGGGCCGGCCCTGGCAACTTGCCGCACTGCCGACAGTGATAGCCCGGAAAAAAACGCGAGAAGAAACCTTTCAGCCGGCCCGGCAGACGATAAGCTACGCGTGGGGAAAGCGATGGCGGCTGCCCACGGAAAAAACTGAGGAAGAGACGGGCAAACCGCCGCCAGGCATCAAGGATAAAGAATTCTGGAAAGGCAGTGCCTTCGGCGTCGCCGTGGGCGCGCGCAGTTTTCCAGGGATCATCGCGATCCATGCCAACGCTGACTATATCTTCAACTTCGAGAAAGCGATCGGAGTGCAAAGTCAAATCGAGGATCTCGGCCGCCAATCGGATAGTGAGTTCGTCTCTTTTCTCGATAGCGACCTGAATGTCGTAGCGCATACCGACCGGGGCCGTATCGGACAGCAGGAAAAAGAGCCCCTGGTTTTGAAAGCAAAAGTCGACCGTCAGCTTTTCAGCCAGATCGTCGAGAGCGGTGGGGGAAAACGGTACCTTGAGGTGGTGAAACCTGTTGCACTGGATGAATCCAATTTGGGTTTCCTCAAGATCGGTCTGTCACTGGGATCGATGGAGGTCGCCTGGCGCAATAGCCTGCGCGCCATCGTTATTCTCGGCTTGGCGATCCTAGGCGCGGGTATTTTGGGCATGGCGGCGATCTTTCATAACCAGCATATTCATCTGCTAGAGGTCAAGGCCCTGGAGGCTGAAGTGTTACACCGGGAGCGCCTCTCAGCACTGGGAAACCTGGCAGCGGCCGTCGCCCATGAGGTCAGAAATCCGCTCAACGCCATTTCGATGGGATTGCAACGTCTCAAGGTGGAATTTCACCCAACCGATGATCAGGAGGACTACTCTCGCCTTACACAACTGATTCTCGGCGAAGTGCACCGCCTCAACTCGATCGTGGAGCAATTCCTCTCGTTGGCGCGCCCTCTCGAAATTAAACCCGAAGCATTGCGCGTACAGGATATCCTTAATGAAGTAGCCACATTGGTGGAAGGCGAAGCTCAGCAATCGAAGGTGCAGATTCGAGTCGTTGCTCCGCTGACTCTGCCACCGCTTAAGGCGGATCATGAATATTTCAGACAAACGCTCCTGAATCTTATTCTTAACGGTCTGCAAGCGATGCCCGAAGGTGGAACCTTGACCCTGGAGGCGAAAACTTCGAACGGCAATTTTCTCATCGCCGTGACCGATACCGGAACCGGGATTACGGCAGAAAACCAACGGCGAATTTTTGAGCCTTACTTCACGACTAAAGCGAAGGGCACTGGGCTGGGTCTGGCGGTCTCCCGCAGGATTATCGAAGCTCACGGCGGAACGATTACTGTTTTCAGCGAACCGGGCCAGGGGTGCCGCTTCACGATTTCTGTTCCCATTAACAGTGTGGAGGTGTAAATGCCCTATCGTTTCCGTATTCTCGTAGTCGACGACGAACCGATCCAGCGCGAGCTGGTCTCGGGTTTTCTCAAAAAGCAGGGCTTCGACGTGTCCGCAGCCGAAAGCGGCGTAAAGGCCTTGGAGCTTTTTCGTCAGGACTCCATCGATCTAATCCTCACGGATCAAAAGATGCCCAACATGTCGGGTTCAGATCTGCTGCAGGCTGTGCGCGCCATCAACCCTGAGACGCCGGTCATTTTGATGACCGCGTTCGGAAGCATCGAAGCGGCAGTCGGCGCTCTCAAACAAGGCGCTACCGACTACCTGACCAAGCCGCTGAATTTGGATGAGCTGCTTTATCGGATTCGACAGGTCAGCGACCGCTATCGAATCATCGCCGAGAACCGCGAGCTGCGGGAAGCACTACGGGAACGCCATCGCATCGAAGGAATCATCGGCGAGAGCGGGCCGATGCTCGAAGTTCTTTCAATCGTACGACGGGTGGCGCCGAGCGAAGCGACGGTCTTGATCCGCGGCGAGAGCGGCACGGGAAAAGAACTGATTGCCAAGGCCATCCACTTTGCCAGCCCAAGAGCCTCCGGTCCTCTAGTTAAGGTAAACTGCGCGGCGCTTCCTGAAACTCTTCTCGAATCGGAATTATTCGGCCATGAAAAAGGCGCTTTCACGGGCGCAATAGGTTCGCGCCAGGGACGCTTTGAATTAGCCAATGGCGGGACGATCTTTCTTGACGAAATCGGCGATCTTTCTTTGCATTTGCAGGCGAAGCTCCTGCGTGTCCTGCAAGAGCGCGAATACGAGAAGGTAGGCTCCAGCCGTCCGGTCCAGGTCAACGTTAGGATACTAGCTGCCAGCCACCGACTGCTAGAGGATCTCATTAAAGCGGGACAGCTGCGGGAAGATCTCTACTTTCGGCTCAATGTAGTCACGATTTTGATTCCACCTCTAAGGGAGAGGCGCTCCGATGTTTCGCTGCTGATGGATCACTTCCTGCGCCATTTCGCGGAGAAAAACGGCAAGACGATCCGCGGGCTTACGCCTGAAGGCCGGGATATTCTTTTACGCTACGACTATCCGGGAAATGTCCGAGAGCTGGAAAATATTATCGAGCGCGCGGTGGTGCTCACCAGGGATGATGTGATTGGCAGCGGCGATCTTCCGTTGACCGTTCAGGAACTGGAGGTAGCGGACGGTGACCGGGAAACTAACCTCACGGTCGCAGTGGAAGCGCTGGAGCGGCGTATGATCAGGGACGCCCTGGCTCGGTCCGATGGCATCCAAACCCGCGCCGCGGAGCTGCTGGGAATGGGTGAACGGGCGCTGCGTTACAAATTAACAAAATACGGTTTTCGAGAAGAAGCCTCAAGTCCTGATTCCGATCCAGAGGAAGCGCAATCCCGGGGACAAAGTGGTAGTGAGTAAGTTTTAAATACTACGGGATGGGAGGATTTAGTCGCGCCAAGCTTGTTTTCTAAATTCGAAATCCGAATATCGAAATCCGAAACAATCTCAAATACTAAAATCCAAAACTCAAGTCCAAATCAAGGTTGGGGCATTTTGTCATTTGATATTGTTTGGAGCTTCGGATTAAATCTGTTTCTTACTAATCGACCTTTTGGTCGAAGCTCTCGACGCTTTTGACGAGCCTCATCTCCTTTCCCTCCTGACAGTTAAGAAATCTAACGGAAAATCCAGCCGTTCCCTCATCACAGGTGTGGCATTCAACTTGCCTTATAATTTAGTTCAGAAAAGAAAACCTTAACGGAGGTAGCTGACTATGGGACTGATATTGTTGATCGTCTTAATTCTGTTTCTGGTGGGAGGTCTACCCAACTGGGGTTATCACTCGTATGGCTTTGCGCCGTCGGGGCTCGCCGGGGTGGTGCTGCTTATCGTCGTCGTTCTGCTCCTAACCGGCAGACTCTAAGGGATGCCGAATGGCGCGGTGGTAACGATTGCGACACGCGCAATCACGTCGCCACAAACGCCGCCGAAAGCTCTGGAGAATTTCATGAAGGAGCAAATCGAGATCCACGGACAACGCGTCGAACTCTGCAGTTCAGACGAAGGGCGCACTTGGTCGAGCAATCCGCAATCGATCGTTGCTTATATCCAAAGGAAGACGATGTTGCGCTTGGAACTACAAAAGAGGTTTGCACGCATAGACGAGATGCAGGATCCCGATCCGAATAATATCGCGGAACTTGAGATCCCAATAAGCCTCATCGGACGGTAAGACAACAAGCGAGGCCTCTCGCCTGTGCGCTTTCTCTGAGTCATGTTATGGGCATCTGGCTCAACGGTAAATCCGATCACGCGAAAGAAAGGAGAAACTGACATGAACAATATTTTCTACATTGTGGGTGTTGTTGTGGTGGTGCTCTTCGTCGCCGGTTATTTCGGATTGAGATAGTCCGGAGCCTCGCGAGGGACTTCCCGATATTTTTTTCAAAACTGTCCTCATAGTGGACGGCAATCCCTCGCGAGTTGGCATACTTTTTAAACCAACTCATTGCAGAGCACTCAGAAATCAGCGTTAACGGTTCTCTTATGGTAGTTTGTTAGCATTTTGCTCCCTTGATCGCCGCAATCCGGACTCGCTAACTCAGTTCCGCTAAAGTGCCCCGCGGGTGTCGCGGATCTCGCGATAATTCTTCTCCAGATCGTCCAAAATTAGACAGAAACCCTTGTCGATTTGGCTTAGGTTAATTCGAAAGAGACGGAGGTAACCCGTGGCTGTCTACAATCATCGCGCTGAGGGTCGACGACCGCGCCGCCGAGACAGAAGTGACCGCGAAAGCAATCCAGTATTCGAGGAGATTCGAGATGAAGAAACTGTCCCCCTGGGGCAACGACTATCACTGCGAGAAGCGCATAATCGGCAACGACAACGTGGGTGAGCGCATTTGCCGTTTGAGCGGCAAAACGAGAGTTGAATCTATGCCCAGCAGGAATCTCGTAAACCTCGTCAAAGTTTTTTTTCTTTCAGCTTTGACGCTCGGATTAGGTTTGCCTCATCAAAGCACGCTGGCAACCCCGATAATGGTTGGATTGGGCGGAAAGATCGCTTTCGCGTTTCGAAGACGGCAGAAGCGGTCATCAAAGGAATCCAGTCGTCAGGCTTCGACATGAAGAAACGGTCTATTGTGGGGAAGGATTTTATCGAAGTGAGTAACATGTCATTAAGTCAATCGGATCATCGTCGGAGCGGCGGAAGGTCCGGCATGGTCGGCGGGATGAGTGCTTTGGGTGCCGTGCCGCATATTTTGACCATTTCTCAGAAGGAGGGGCAATATGAACACTACATATATCCAGGCCCAGCAAAATGATTTATTGCAGGCCGTGCCGGCTTTGCGTAAGCCCATCTCGGAGCGGCGACCACCCGTGGAGGGTATGCTCGCAGAAGAGGCGTTCATCGCTCGATCCAGCCTCGCCTCAAGGCAGCCGGAAGCTGCGTTGATGTGCGCGGTGCTTGAAGATGCCGTCGATTGTTTTCAGAAACAGTTTGTCTGCGCTTCACGGCGCGCGAGGCGTTTAGGCCAGGAGGCCGAGGCGTGGTTGTTTAGCGATAACTCCAAGTGGGCGTTTTCCTTCCTCTCCATTTGCACCGCGCTTGATCTGGGTCCACAGTACATCCGACAAGGACTCAAGCGCTGTCACGACGGCGGTCCGCAACCATTGCGCAAACAACCGGCCTACGTAGTGACCGTACAGCCCAGCGGGTTGGCCTGAGGTGAAAGCGAAAATATCGTGGGGGTAACCATGAAGGTTAATTATCTGGTAACATAATTGCTCCTGTACGCTTCTTACGGTGGTTTTTGCCACAACGATGCTGTCGAGAGCGACACATGGAGGAGCACGACCGAATAGCGCACTGAGGCATTTCCTTAACAGACTTTATCGGTGACATCGTGACGAAGACAGACGACAGCGCTCGATATTACAAAAGCTTGGCCATTGGGCGATTCACGAAAGAAAACTTCTTCCCGATTTCTTATCCCTAGGCACTCGCCGAACTTGACGCCATCCACGGGCATGTGGCACAAGTGCAACAATCAATGCACGATCTCAGAAACCTTATCTGGTGCTCCACTTAGCCAATGACGCAGTCATGTTGCTACAACACATCCGGTTCCTGTTTTTGCAAGACAGGGCGATCTGATAGGGAATAGGCATAGGAGACGCTATGTTTAATTTTGGGGTTATTGCCACAGTTCTGGTTATCTCCGTTTTGCTAATCATCAGCGGGATCAAGATTTTAAGGGAGTATGAGCGAGCAGTGATCTTCAGGCTTGGGCGTTTGGTACAGGCGCGCGGTCCTGGGATTACGTATGTCATTCCATTGGTCGAGAAAATGACGCGAGTGGAACTTCGCACCGTGACCATGGATGTCCCTCCGCAAGATGTGATCACACGCGACAATGTCTCCATCAAGGTCAGTGCTGTTCTCTACTTCAGGGTAATCGATCCCAATCGAGCCATCACGGAAGTGCAAAATTATCTCTTCGCCACTTCTCAACTCGCCCAGGTCACGCTCAGGAGTACTTGTGGGCAGGCCCTGCTGGACGAGCTCTTGGCCGAGAGGGAAAAGATCAACGCGCGAATTCAGGAGATCCTGGACTCCCAAACCGAGCCGTGGGGAATCAAAGTGGTTTTAGTAGAAGTGAAGGACATCGATCTTCCCGCAGACATGCAGCGGGCCATGGCCAAGCAGGCGGAGGCGGAGCGAGAGAGGCGTGCAAAGATCATTCACGCGGAGGGAGAATTTCAAGCCTCGCAGAAGCTCGCGGATGCAGCTGAGATCATTGCGAAACAGCCTGCAGCCATGCACCTTAGATTCCTGCAAAGTCTGGTTGAGGTATCGGCGGATAACAATTCCACCATAGTCCTGCCGGTGCCCGTAGACTTGTTAAGGCGTTTTCTTGCGTAGGGTGTGTCATCTTGCCTTTTGACGAAAAATAGAGCGATTTTTGGGTAGAATCCGTGCGTTTCCCGGAGTGAGGCCAGGTCTCCTCTTGGAGAACACATTCACTCGTCACAAGGAAATCGATTAAGAAAGGTGCCCCGTATGAGAGAGTTAAAACGGATTATCGTTGGTCACGACCTGGAAGTCGGCGGAGAATTAGCGCTCCGATCGGCAGTAGTACTGGCTAATCGGTATGGTAGTGCACTTCGACTGGTGCAGTGGTAGAACCGCTCCACTCCTATCAGAGAGTCTCGCATCCGTATCGAAACAGTTGACAAGATGACTGATCGCCAGATTGCGGCAAAAGTTCGACAGCACTTTCGAAAATAAGTTTGCCAGTTCAACAATCGGTATGAACCAACTCCCTTCGGCCTTCTGGTGCGTCTCTGCAACCGAGATACTCCAGCACCTTGGAACGGCCAAGGAAGGATTGAGCAGTGAGGAAGCCAGGCAGCGGCTCGCCCACTATGGCTCTAATCTCCTGAAGCCCCAAAAGCGGTCGGATGCGCTCACGCTCATGCTGGCTCAATTCAAGAGTCCGCTCATCCTCATTCTTTTGTTTGCCACAGGGTTGTCATTCTTTTTTACATGATCCTGTTAACGCTCTCATCATTCTCACCATTGTCCTCGTAAGCGGCCTTCTCGGGTTTTGGCAGGAGCGCAGCGCAACCAGCGCAGTGGAAAAGTTGCTGGCCGTGGTGCAAATTAACGCTACCGTGCTTCGTGATGGAAGCCCCCATGAAATTCCAGTCGAAAAGATTGTTCCCGGAGATATCGTCATTCTGAACGCCGGCGATATCGTCCCGGGTGACTGTCTGGTTGATGAATCTAAAGATCTCTTTGTTGATGAAGCAACCCTGACTCAGACCGCCAGAAACCGAATTTGAACACGGCATACGGCGATTCGGCTATTTTCTTATGGAAGTGACGCTGGTGCTGGTGATGGCTATCTTCGCCCCCAGTCCGCGTAATTCATACGGATGAGGAATGGATGATCGCGAGTACGGTTTGCCGCGTTTTGGGTCTACAATTGAAAAGGAACATGATCATGAAAAAAAGAAAAGTGTCTAAGAGAAGGGATTTGAGGAGAACATCGCCATGAAAACGGAAATGACAACGGATAAGGCATTATCACCGGATCTGCTGGGGAAGATGGATGCTTACTGGCGCGCCGCCAACTATCTGTCGGTCGGGCAGATTTATCTTTATGACAATCCGCTGCTGAAACAGCCACTGGCGCTCGCGCATGTGAAGCACATGCTGCTGGGACATTGGGGCACCACACCGGGGCAGAATTTCATCTACGTGCATCTGAACCGGGTCATCAAAAAATATGACCTCGACATGATTTACATCTCCGGTCCCGGACACGGCGGCCCGGCGGTGGTCAGCAACACTTACCTCGAAGGGACTTACAGCGAGGTCTATCCAAACATCAGCCAGGATGAGGCCGGGCTCAAGAAGCTGTTCACGCAGTTCTCCTTTCCCGGCGGGATTCCGAGCCATGCCTCGCCAGAATGCCCGGGGTCGATCCACGAGGGCGGCGAGCTAGGGTATTCGCTCAGCCATGCGTTTGGGGCGGTGTTCGACAATCCTGCTCTCGTCGTCGCCTGCGTCGTCGGCGATGGCGAAGCGGAAACCGGCCCGCTGGCCACGGCGTGGCATTCCAACAAATTCCTTGATCCGATCACCGACGGTGCGGTGCTGCCGATCCTGCATCTCAACGGCTACAAGATTTCCAACCCGACCCTCCTCGCCCGCATCACCCGCGAGGAATTGGAACAGTTGCTCCGCGGCTACGGGTGGACGCCCTACTTCGTCGAGGGTCAGGAGCCGGAGCTGATGCATGAGGCCATGGCCGCGACGCTCGACACGGCGGTGGAGCAGATCCAAAAAATCCAGCAGGACACGCGCGTCCACGGCAACTTCGCGCGTCCGCGCTGGCCGATGATCGTCCTCAATTCACCCAAGGGCTGGACGGGGCCCAAGATGGTCGATGGCCTGCAGGTTGAAGGCACCTTCCGTTCGCACCAGGTGCCGCTCTCCGACCCGGCCACCCATCCCGAACACCTGAAGCTGTTGGAAGACTGGTTGAGGAGCTACCGGCCGCAGGAACTCTTCGATGAGCAGGGCCGCCTGAAACCGGAACTGGCCGAACTTGCGCCCGAGGGCGAACGACGCATGGGCGCGAATCCTCACGCCAACGGCGGCATTCTACTCCGCGACCTGCGGATGCCGGATTTCCGCGACTACGCGGTCGACGTGCCCTCGCCGGGGGCGCGCGGCATCGGCGACACGCATGTGCTCGGGCGTTTCCTGCGCGATGTGGCGAAGCTGAACAGTGAGCAGAGGAATTTCCGGGTCTTTGGCCCTGACGAGACGCTCTCCAACGGCCTGGAAGCCCTCTTTGAAGTGACCAAACGCCAATGGGACGCCACGACCGTGCCGAACGACGAATTTCTCGCGCCCACTGGGCGCGTGATGGAAATCCTCAGCGAGCACCAATGCGAGGGCTGGCTCGAGGCCTACCTGCTCACCGGGCGGCATGGACTCTTCAACTGCTACGAGGCGTTCATCCACATCGTCGATTCGATGTTCAACCAGCACGCCAAGTGGCTGAAGGTCACGTCGCACCTGCCGTGGCGGCGGAAGATCGCCTCGCTAAATTACCTGCTGGCCTCGCATGTCTGGCGCCAGGATCACAACGGCTTCACACACCAAGATCCCGGTTTTATCGACCACGTCATCAACAAGAAGGCCGAGGTCGTGCGTGTTTACCTTCCGCCGGATGCAAACTGCCTGCTGTCGGTGATGGACCACTGCCTGCGCAGCCGCCATTACGTTAACGTCGTGATCGCGGGCAAACACCCGGCGCCGCAGTGGCTGACGATGGACGCGGCCGGCAAGCACTGCACTGTGGGCATCGGCATCTGGCAGTGGGCCAGTAACGACCAGGGAGTAGCACCCGACGTGGTCATGGCCTGCTGTGGCGACGTGCCCACGCTAGAGACGCTCGCCGCCGTCTCCATTATGCGCGAGCATCTGCCCGACCTGAAAATCCGGGTGGTCAACGTCGTCGACCTCATGAAGCTGCAGCCGCCAACTGAGCACCCGCACGGGCTCTCCGACATGGATTTCGACGAGATTTTCACCAAGGACAAGCCGGTCATCTTCGCCTTCCATGCCTACCCGTGGT
>Ga0137403_10004026_pt1 | contig 17418 bp, 17 predicted proteins | sample CZOMad2_1_16fung_FD_122057 | JGI IMG/M metagenome (GOLD analysis project Ga0137403, IMG submission 122057) | Vadose zone soil fungal communities from Angelo Coast Range Reserve, California, USA - CZOMad2_1_16fungal (Hybrid Assembly) | ecosystem: Environmental > Terrestrial > Soil > Vadose zone...
GCCGTGGCCCAGGCTATAGGCCGCCGCCGAGATCAGTTGGCCGCGCCTGAAAAGATGATCCACGCTGGACGGCGTGGAATGCTTGAAGATATGGAGTATCGCCACCAGATTCAACATTCCCAAGACCATCCCGAGGAGGGGCGCCAGGACGATGAATATCAGTGTATTTACCCATCCGGCGGGAATGATGATGCCCAAGCCGGCCTTAGCGATACCTGCGCCGGCATAGGCGCCGATGAGCGCGTGAGAAGAACTCGTCGGCAGACCGGCGTGCCAGGTGATCAGATCCCAGGCGATCGCGCCGAGGAGTGCGGCAAGAATTACATAGGAATCGACCTGCTGTACGTCGAGAAGGCCGGTGCCGACGGTCTTGGCAACGGCGGTGCCAAAAGTAAAGGCCGCGATGAAATTCCAAAATGCCGCCCAAGTCACGCCTTGAAGCGGAGTCAAAACCCGCGTCGAAACCACAGTCGCGATCGAATTCGCGGCATCGTGAAAACCATTTACGTAATCGAAAACCAGCGCAATCGCGACAATTAGAACGGTCAAAACCAGAACCGGGTCAGCCATTTTTGATGACCACCCGCTGCAGCACGTCGGCGACGTCTTCCATGCGATCGGTGGTTTCTTCGAGCATCTCGTAGATCTCTTTCCAGCGAATCAAGTTGAACAAGTCGTCCTTGTGGCTGACGATATCCACGAGCGCTTCGCGCAACAGAAGATCGCCGTTGTTTTCGATCGTATTGATTTCCTTTATGTGCTCGGTCACCAAACGAAAATTCTTCTTTTCTCGCAGGTTCGGCATGGCCATATGGAGCTCGCTGGCGCCGCTGCGGATCAGATGAGCCATCTGCCGTGCCGTCTCCGTCGGCGCTTCGATGCGAAAAATGAGCATCCGTACGGCGGTCGCTTCGATCTTGTCCACGGTGTCATCCAGGGCGGATATGAGCCGCTCGACATCCTCGCTGTCCAGCGGGATAATCAGCGTGTGCATCAAAAGGTTCATCACTTCATGAACGATAAAATCGCCGCGATGCTCCAATTCCGTAATGCGAGCGACTTTGCTTTCCACCCGTTCGTAATGATCGAACAGATCTTGTAGCGCTTCGGCGGCTTCGAGTACGTTGGCGCTGGCTTTCTCGAACCATTCGTAGAATTTCGTTTCCGCTGGCAAGAACTGAAATTTCACCGTGATCGCTCCGACTGTAAATATTGGTGGAAATTAAGAATTAGAAAAGGAGACGCGACGGAATTTAGCACGCGTCAGGGCCGGCTTCAACCGCGCCGAGGTGGAATCAGGAAAGGAGTGCTTTAACCCGGCCGGCAATATCGTCGCGCACTTGGCGAAAAATGGCCAGGATCTGCTGTTCGTCTCCGACCGCCAGGGCGGGGTCGGCGAGCGACCAGTGAATGCGTTCGACCCGGTTTTCCAGCACCGGGCATTGTTCGTCGACTTCGCCGCACAGCGTGACAATCTGATCGAGGCTATGGAGGGGAACACTTTCCAATCCTTTTGAGCGTTGCGTCGTGATATCGATGCCGGCTTCTTGCATCACCTGCACGGCGAACGGATGAATCTCCTTCGGCGCGGTGCCGGCGCTGAAAATTCGATAATGGTTGGCAGCCAACTGACGCGCGAACCCCTCGGCCATCTGGCTGCGGCAGGAGTTTCCGGTGCACAGAAACAAGATTGTCTTTTGGCTTGCTTCGGCCGGAACCCTGGGGAGCCGAACGCGCACCGTCGTCCCTTTATTCAACTGGCTTTCGAATTCTAATTCGGCCTTGTGTACCTGAGCGATATGCTTGACGATGGCCAGCCCTAGGCCCGTGCCGCCGAGATCGCGCGAGCGCGCCTTGTCGACGCGGTAAAAGCGCTCGGTTAGGCGGGGCAAGTCTTTTTCCGGAATGCCCGGTCCGGTATCGCTCACGGCGATCTCAATATCAGACGGGCCACCGTTCTGCAGTGGAGCGTGGACGGCAGTCAGCGTCACTTGGCCGCCGGCAGGCGCGTATTTGATGGCATTGTCGACAAGATTGATAAACAGCTGTTGCAGGCGGTCGAGATCGCCGATGAGTTTAGGGAGGTCCGGGGGGACACTGGAAGTAAGCTTGATTTTCTTTCTATTGGCTTGATCCCAAAACACTTCCAGGACCCGCTGAATCAAGTGGCCCGCGTCAATGGGTTGAAATGAGAGTTGTATCTTGCCGGACTCCAGATCCGATAAGGTTAACAAATCTTCAGTCAAGCGGCTGAGCCGCTCAGCGTGGCGATCGATGATCGTGAGAAACTGCCGGCTGTCGCCGGGATTGGCCGGCGGGGTATGCAGCAAGGTTTCTACATAGCCGCGTATCGCGGTTAACGGAGTGCGAAGCTCGTGAGAGACATTGGCCACGAAATCGGACCGCATGGTTTCAAAACGTTTGATATCGGTGATGTCATGAAAAACTAAAATGGAGCCCGAAGAACTACCCCGGTTGTCTTTCAGACTTACGGCGTTCACTCGAAACCAACGCTCGTTGTCGAGTTCCACTTCTTTTGAGTATTTTTGACTGACAAAATCGAATCTGAGCACTTCCTCAAGTATTTTGTGAATTTCCGGATGGCGGGAAATTTCAAGCACCGAGGCGCCATGAATGTCTTGTTGCTCCGGCACGTAAAACATCGCCTTCGCTCTGTCGTTGATTACGAGCACCTGGCCCTTTGGATCCAACACCAGGACACCCTCGATCATGCAGCGCAGAATCGAATCGGCCTTTTCCTTTTCATCGATGATTTGTCGCAGGTTATGGCGGATCCTGGTGCTCATGTCGTTGAGATGCTGTTCGAGCAGGGCAATTTCATCGCCTCCCCGGTTCGGGAAAAAATTCTGCGGATAGGAGCCCCGAGCCACTTGCGTCGAGAACTGCACCAGGCGGCGAAAACGCCGGCTCAGATATTGAGAGAACAGCCACGCGAATATCAACCCAGCGGCTGAGGCGAGCGCCAGTCCGGCAGCCAGCGTACGCCGCCACGCGAATATCACGCTCTCGACATCCTTGAGCGGCGTGGCCACCCGCACGATGCGTTCTTTGCCGGCGCCGGATTGATAGAAAGCGCGATAGAGCATTTCGTAGTGAACCGTGGTGCTATAGCGCAGCGCCGTGCCGGAGCCGTGGCGCAGCGCTTCGACCACTTCGGGTCGGCCGGCGTGGTTCTCCATTTTTGCTGAAGCCTCGGAGGAGTCACCGAGAACGCTGCCGTCGCGCGCGATGACGGTGATTCGTGAGCCGAGCCCGCCCGCGAGCTGGCGACAGACATTGTCCAAGGCCTCGCCGACCACATCGAATGGAACAACCCGCCCAAGGAGGTGGGCCTCTTGCTCCATGCGCGCGCTCAGAGATTGGATATAAAACTCGCGTAGCGTCGCGCTGGAGGTGTAGTACAGGCTCGCGAAGAGGATGGCGATGACGGCGAGGTAGGAGAGAAAAACCTTTGCGACGAGGCTATTGCTCCAGAGCCTTCTCATCGAACTTATAGCCGACTCCTCGAAGGGTCAGGATCCATCTGGGATGACTATCGTCCTTTTCGATGGCTTTTCGCAAGCGGCGAATGTGAACGTCGACGGTGCGGGGCGTCACAAAAGTCTCGCCGCCCCAGACGCGATCGAGGAGTTGGTCGCGGCTGAGCACCCGGTTGGGATTTTGAACCAAAAAGCGCAGAAGCTCGAATTCTTTGAGCGTCAGTTTGATATTTTTGCCGCGCGCGAAAACTTCGTAGGTAGTGAAATCAATCTTTAGCCCGCCTCTGTCATAGGCTGGCAGTGGTTCTGTCTCGGCGGCGCTGGCGGCGCGCCTGAGGATGGCTCGAACTCGGGCGACCAGCTCTCTGGGGCTGAACGGCTTTGTCAAATAATCGTCAGCGCCCATCTCAAGACCGAGGACTCGATCGGTCTCGCCCGCTTTGGCGGTGAGCATGAGAATCGGCAGCTTTGCGGTGTCACTGCGGTCCCTTAGAATCCGGCAAAGCTCGATACCAGATAGACCCGGCAACATCAGATCCAAAATGAGCAGGTTGGGTTTATCACGCTGGACGATCTTCAGCGCCTGTTCACCGTCTTCAGCTTCGAGGACTTTGAAATGCTCTTGGGCCAGATTGTACTGGACGAGCTTCCGAATGTCGGGCTCGTCTTCAACCACCAGAATCTTTTGTCCACTGTTGATCATACACTAAACCGAAGGCGGCAGATCTTTCATATGGCGAATGCTTTTGCCCTTGACCATAAAAATCACCATTTCGGCGATGTTGGTAGCGTGGTCGGCGATCCGTTCCAAGTACTTCGACACGGAAGCGATTTTCGTGGCCCGGCTAATGGTTTGGGTGTTTTCTAGCATAAAAGTCAGGGTTTCCCGAAAAATCTGCGCGTTTAGCTGGTCGACTTCGTCGTCGTCCTTGCAAACCTTCAAAGCCAGTTCGGTATCCTCCCGCACAAACGCATCCAGGCTTTCGCGAATCATGCGCTGAGAGATACGCGCCATTCTGGGAATGTCGATGTAAGGTTTGAGCTGGGGTTCCTGGTTGAGCTCCAGAGCCCGCTCGCAGATGTTGACCGCCATGTCGCCGATCCGTTCCAGGTCGGTGGTAATCTTAAGACCGGTGGTGATAAAGCGCAGATCCCGTCCGGCGGGTTGATGTAACGCCAATAGCTTAATGCAGAGGTCGTCGATTTCGACATCGAGCCGGTTGACTTCGTGGTCGCGCTCAATGATGATTTGCGCCAGTTCGGAATCGCGGTCGACTAAAGTTTTTACCGCTTTCTGGATCTGGTCCTCAACGAGGCCGCCCATGTAGAGAATCTCCTCGCGGAGTTTTTTCAACTGTTCTTCGTATCGCTTATCGGTATGTTGACTCTCCATGGGCTCCTCCAACTTATCCAAAGCGGCCGGTGATGTAATCTTCCGTCTGCCGCTTTTCCGGCGCGGTAAACAGTTTTCCGGTCTCGCCGACTTCGATCAATTCGCCCAGGTAGAAGAACGCCGTTCGATCGGCACAGCGGGCTGCTTGTTGCATGTTGTGAGTCACGATGACGATTGTGAACGTGTCCTTCAACTCATGAATCAGCTCCTCGATTTTCGCCGTGGAAATCGGATCTAAAGCCGAACAGGGCTCATCCATAAGGAGCACTTCAGGTTCCACTGCCAGAGCCCGCGCAATGCACAGACGTTGTTGTTGTCCGCCGGACAGATCAGTGGCGCTCTTGTTGAGATTGTCTTTGACCTCGTCCCACAAGGCGGCGCGACGCAAGCTTTTCTCGGCCACCTCGTCCAGAAGATTTCGGTTGTTTATCCCGACGATGCGCAAACCGTAAACGACGTTCTCATAAATGCTCTTGGGAAAGGGATTCCATTTTTGGAAGATCATTCCCACTCGACGGCGCAGATTGATTACATCCGTCGATGGATCATAGATATCCTTACTGTCGAGCTTGATGCTGCCGGTTAGGCGGGTATTCAACACCAGATCGTTCATCCGATTAAGGCAGCGTAAGAGCGTTGTCTTGCCGCAGCCGGAGGGGCCGATAAAAGCCGTCGCCTTTTTTTCCGGGATTTCAACGTTGATCGATTTAAGCGCGTGATTCGATCCGTAGTAAAAGTCGACATTTTCGACTTCGATGATCGATCTTTCTTCTTGCAATTGCGCCGCAGTAGCTTGACCGGATGGTTTCACTGATAAGGGGCTCGACGTTTCGGGCACGTCAATCTTATGTTGCAAGTCCATCATACCTCCGAGGGGTTCGGTATTCCAGCCGTTCGTTCCGATCGCTACCATTTGATCCTCTTTCTAAAGCGATAACGAAAATAGATCGCGATACCGTTCATGAGCAAAGTCATGACCATCAGGATCAGACCCGTGGCCGCCGCGTTCAAATGAAATTCTTGTTGCGGTCGCGAAACCCAATTGAACATCTGAATCGGCATCACTGAAAACGGCGACCATAGCCAGTCAAAGGACACAAAGGGAAACTCGCCCTTGATCGGCGGGTCAGGCAGGAAGGCGATGAAGGTCAATGCGCCGATAGTGATGAGCGGCGCGGTTTCGCCGATGGCACGGGACAACGAAATGATCACGCCGGTCAAGATGCCTCCCATGGAGTAGGGCAAGACATGGTCCCGCGTCGTTTGCCATTTAGTGGCGCCCAGGGCGTACGCCGCTTCGCGCATGCTCGAAGGGACCGCCCGGATGGATTCTCGGGTTGCTACAATAACGATCGGCAGGATTAGCAGCGCCAAAGTCAGACCGGCCGAAAGTATGCTTTGACCGAACTTGAATTGATAGACGAACAAGCCTAAGGCCATCAGACCGTAGACGATGGAAGGAACGCCGGCGAGATTGGCGATGTTAATTTCAATCAGGCCGGTGAACCAATTCTTGGGCGCGTACTCCTCAAGATAAACACCGGCGCCGACGCCCATGGGAATTGCCGTCAATGCCGTTACGATCATAACGAGCGTAGTGCCTACCCAAGCAGATAAAATCCCCGCTTGCGCCGCAAAGCGCGACGGAAACGATACAAAAAACTGAAAGGAGATTCGCCCCAAGCCGTCGGTTGAAAGATCAAAGAGCAATGCGGCCAGCGTGATCATCCCAACAAAAGTGGAGATGAGACCGATAACGGCAAAAATCGTGTCAAACCTTCTGTTGTTCGACAGTCTCTTTTCTATATTTTCGGGTTCGACCATTCTAGTATATCTCCCTGTAGCGCTTTCTCAGTAGATATCCGGCGATGTTGAAGACCAGTGTCATACACATGAGCGTCAAACCGGCGGCGAAAATGCTTTGGTAGGCGACACTGCCGTGCGGGAGGTCTCCCAGGCTGACTTGAACTATATAGGCGGTAATCGTTGCCGCGCCTTCCATCGGGTTCAGAGTCAAATTCGGCTGGGTGCCGGCAGCGACGGCAACGACCATAGTTTCTCCCACGGCCCGCGAGAAACCAAGAACGTATGCCGAGGCGATTCCGGAAAAAGCCGAAGGAATGAGAACGCGAATGGCGGTTTGGAATCGCGTTGCCCCCATGGCATACGAACCCTCGCGGATATGTACGGGAACCGCTTTCATGGCATCTTCACTGAGAGAGCTAACGTAGGGAATGATCATAATGCCGATTACGATTCCAGCGCTGAGCATATTGAAACCGGGCAAATCCGGAAGAATTTGCTGCAGCAGCGGCGTAATGAACAGAAGTGCAAAATAGCCAAATACAACGGTCGGGACGGCGCTCAGGAGCTCCAGTACGGGTTTTAGTATCTCCCTCACCCGAACGTTAGCGTATTCGCTGAGATAAATCGCAATGGTTGTCCCTAATGGTAAGGCAACCAACAATGCGATACCTGAGGTGACCAACGTTCCGGTCACCAGAGGCATGATACCGTAACGGGGGTTCTCGAACAGAACAGTCCACTGAGTGTCGGTTAGAAAGTCGACGAGGGAAATATTTCGAAAAAAATGCCACGATTCCGCCAATAAAACCCAGACGATGCCGCACGTGATGGCAATGGACGAGGCAGCACATAGAAACATCAAAAATTCGATGAAGCGCTCGCGAACTTTTTGCACAGTCAGTCCGACGGGAATCGTTCTTATGCGCGCTTGCGCGGTGAGATAACCGGCGTCTGCGTGATCGGTTTCCAACTTGGTTTCCTTTGCTGTGGTGCCGTTAAATTGGCTTCAGGGGACGCACGGGCATCCCCTGAAGGTTAGTAGGCAAGTTAGTACTTGGCTTCGCGTTTGAGCAGGTCGTCGATTTTTATACCGACTTCAGGTTCGCCGCCGAACACCGTTCCAACTTTGCCTTTTTTCACATGCTCCAAGGCGACCGTGTAAGCACTTTGCGGCAGCGCTACGTACTTTACCTGCTTGACCAAGCTGGGCGCGTTTTTGAGATAAAATTCCACGTACTCTCTGACTTCGGGCCGGCTATCGAGACTCTTCTTGCTTATGTAGATGAAGATCGGACGAGAGAGCGGCTGATAGCTGCCATCTTCGACGGTTTTGGCGGAGGGCAATACCGGACCCTTGCCGGCATCGATCGGGGCCGCTTTCAGTTTCTTCTGGTTCTCGATGTAATAGGCGAAACCGAAGTAGCCCAAGGCATTGCGGTCGTTGGCGATACCCTGAACGAGCACGTTATCGTCTTCGCTGGCGGTAAAGTCGCCGCGGCTGGATTTGGCCTTGCCGACGATTGCTTCGGTGAAGTAATCAAAAGTTCCGGAATCAGCGCCGGGACCAAAAAGCTTCAAAGGACTGTTCGGCCATTCGGATCGGACCTGGTTCCAGGTCGTTACTTTTCCTTGAGCCGCCGGTTCCCACATTTTCTTCAGGTCTGGTACGGTTAAAGCCTTCACCCAATCATTTTTTGGATTTACCATGACCGTAAGCGCGTCATACGCGATCGGCAGCTCGATGTATTGAACGCCGGATTGCTTACAGGTTTCCATTTCCTGCTTGAGAATCGGTCGAGACGCGTCGCTAATATCCGTCTCACCGCGGCAGAATTTTTTGAATCCACCACCCGTACCTGCAATACCGACGGTCACTTTAACCGCGCCTTTCTTGGCCTTTTGAAATTCTTCGGAGACCGCTTCCGTAATGGGAAAGACAGTGCTCGAACCATCAATCTGAATGATCTGTGCCTTTGCTGTCTTCGGCACTACTCCCAGCAGGACAATGGCGGCCAGTGCTACGAGTGTCTTTTTCATGATTTTTCTCCTTTTGTTTTGACCGTTTAACGATCTATTGTTACAAACATATTAAGCGGAGATTAAGGTTCCGTGAATGACGGCACGGACTTCGACAACGGGACTTAGTCTTCCGAAAAATGACCGGCGTCGGCTCCATTTGATAGTTCGGCGTGACAATGGAGACCAGGCATGACTGTGATGTTAACGTGAAGTTAAGATATGATTAACTAAAGCGAATTGCGCAGTTTACGAGAGCGCCAAAACGCTTAACACAAATTTAACAAAACACTTCTGATCAGTCGCTAGCCTTCGACCGGACTTCTCTGCTAGATATACCCGACTGAAACGGAAATAATTGCAAACGGAGTGACTGCCCATGGCTGGCGGAATGAAAATGTACGGTAAGCACCGCTTTCCAGGACGCTTGTTTATTGTCGAAGGGATCGACGGCTCCGGCAAAAGCACGCAACTTTCACTGTTGCACAAATGGCTGGACTCGGAAGGGTACGTAGTTTACTCGAGCGAGTGGAATTCCTCGCCTTTGGTCCACGATGTCACGAAGCGGGGAAAAAAGAAAAAAATGCTCACCCCGATGACGTTCAGCTTGATCCATGCGACGGATTTCGCCGATCGCACTGAGCATCACATCATTCCGCCGTTGAAAGCAGGCGCCGTGGTCTTGGCCGATCGCTATATTTACACCGCCTTCGCCCGGGACGTTGTCAGAGGCGTCAGTCCCAAATGGGTACGGGACCTTTACGCATTCGCGGTCAAGCCGACCCTTGGCTTTTATTTCCGCACGCCGCTCGACGTCGCCATGAAACGAATTTTGGGCGGGCGCGATGCGATCAAGTATTACGAGGCGGGGATGGATCTGGATCTGAGCGACGACCTGGAAGAAAGTTTTCGACTCTTTCAAGGTCGAATAATCGATCAGTATGAAGCCATGATCGATGAGTTCGGTTTGGTCACGATCGACGCCACCCGCTCCATCGAGGATCAACAAGCCGAGGTGCGCCGCATCGTTTCTGAGGCACTTGGCGGTACCAAAAAAACAAAGGTTAGGAAATGGCTCGATTTAACTTCTTTGGCGAAGGGCTCCCGGATATAGATCTCGATGAGCTGAAGGGAAGGCTGATCGTCCTCGAAGGGACCGACGGCGTCGGCCGTTCAACGCATATCGGTTTGCTCAAGCAATGGCTCGAGAATCACGGCCATGCGGTCCTCGACACCGGTATGACTCGTTCGGCATTGGCGGGCAAGAGGCTCAAGCAAGCGAAAGAAGGCCATACGCTGGGCGGCATTACGATGAGCTTATTCTACGCGACGGATTTTGCCGATCGGCTAGAGCAAGAGATTATTCCCGCACTGCGCGCCGGGTTCATTGTCTTGACCGACCGCTATATCTACTCACTCATGGCGCGGGCGATCGTGCGAGGCTCCGATCCCGACTGGCTCAGCGAAGTTTACGGCTTCGCGCTGCGGCCCGATGCGGTCTTTTATCTACGCCTCGGCATCGACGATCTCGTCACGCGGGTCTTACAGAGCACGGGCTTCGACTACTGGGAGTCGGGCCGAGATCTGCACATGGGCGAGGACATGTATGATAGCTTCGTGCGTTATCAGAAATGGCTACTGGCTGAATTTGACAAGATGGTCGAAACATTTGGATTCGAAATCGTCGACGCTTCGGGGACAGTCGAAGAGGTCTTTGAAAATTTGCGCGAACGTGTCGACCGAGTGGTCGCCCGCAACGGCTACTAGCCTTTGATTGATTCTTCCACGGACTCTTCCTTCAAGGTGAGCTCGGTCCAGTCTTCGGCGAGTTTTTCGGCTCTTGCGATAACATCGTTTACGGTCGCGTGATCGCGCTGCTTCTCCCGCTCCATTTCTAAAAGAAGCGCGCGACACATACCAGGCTCTTCGGCTAGGACGCCGGGGCGTCCGATGAATTCAGCGATGTACTGGCGCAGGACGGAGCGGTCATGCCAATCGCCGAGATCATTCTGCAGCGCCTTAAGACCTTCGACCAACGGCTTCACCGAAGATTGGCCCAGCTCCGCGAGCGACTCGGCCCGATAGCGGAGCCGTTTGCCGGCGATTCGAAAGGCGTGAATCCGTTGGACCTGAGGATCTTCTTTGGCCGAAACGAGAGCATCTCGCCATTCGGTGAGCGCGTCCTGCGAGCGCTCCCACAGATGGCCGACGCCGTCGGGCGGTTGATCGATATTTTCAATACGCGCTTGGACGCGAGCGATAAAATCGATGACGTCATACCGTCTTAGCTCGGCGCGCCCGTCTTCAATTTCGGTCGCGCGCTTTTGCTCCAGCCAAAGCCTTACCGTGTCCCACGACTGTCGCAACGAGGCGGTCGTGGCGGCTTCGAGCTTTTTTTGAACCAAGTCGATGCTCGCGTCCAGGTTACGGCAGGTGCCGAACGCGCGCCGGACTTTGCGCAACATGCGCACAAGTTTTCGACTTGCGCCGGATTTGGATCTTGGCAGCGCTAGACGCAGAGCCTGCTGCAGTCGCCGACTCGCGACGCGTAGGTCATGGATGGTCTCCGGAGTCTCGCTGACGAGAGCTTTGGCGAATAATGTAACGAATCGCTCCAGCCGTTTTCGGGCTAATTTCGACAGTTTGGTTTTCACTGAGACTCCGTTAATCGATTCAGCGGGAAGCGCGTGCATAGAGCAACTCCGTCCCCAGTGGGGTGCTAAGCGAGCAAGCGCAGCTGTTTAGGTGTTAGCAGCCAGTGGAGTTTGCCGGGACTGCTGGCAGGAAGCGATTCGATCTCGATGCGGCAGAGCGATCCTTTTTTAAGGTCGAGGGCTAGGTTTGCCGGCTGACGCCCGCTGAGCAAATAAGCGCCGGTATTGCTTAGCAACGGCTCGTGACCGACGAGCAGAACATGCTCGCGATCTTGGTAGCGGGTCAGACCAAACATCAGATGTTCCAATGTGCTCTCGGGAGCGAGCCCTGAAATCTCTTCGAGCCGCGCTTCGATACCGAGTGTGCTCGCGACGATTTCCGCGGTCTGGCGCGCACGCAACAAAGGGCTGGTTAGGACGGAGTCGAAGGGAATGTTCAGGCGGCGAAGGCCTTTTGCCGCTTTGCGCATGCGCCTGACGCCTTTGTTGCTGAGCGGGCGCTCGCCGTCGTGCGCTACTGACGGATCGTCCGTGGGCAAAGCAATCCCGTGCCGCATGATGTAGAGGTTCATCCCCCACGCGTTTTATCAAAGCCGCCAAGATAATCAAACGGGATTACGCCAGTGGTCTAGAAATAGGGCAAACACTCTCTTGTCGATCGCGTCCCTTTCGTCGCGCAGGGTCGACAGCGCTGGTGAATCGGCGCTCGTCGTTTGACAAGTGCTCGGAAACGGCCACGACTCGATCTTTACTCGGCCCGGTAAATCGCCGCATTTCTTATGCGCGTCACCAAAACTGACCACCAAATCGATGTCTTGCATGGGAACGTCGGAAAGGCCTTTGCTCTTTTGTCCGGTCATGCTGATTCCTAACTCTTTCATGGCCTCGATTACGTGAGGCGGAATAACGCTGGGTTTAACTCCGGCACTGAAAATCTTCGTCTTGGGCGGCGCCAGGTGCTTGGCGGTGGCTTCGGCTATCTGGCTAAAGCAAGCGTTGTCCTCACATAGGAATAGAATGTTACGTTCGAGATTTTCCCGGCGCATTACGACCTCCTTGGTGTTGTCAGGACCGAGCCAATTTTGCTTTCTTGATTGAAAGACCGACGTTGAAAACTTCTTCGATGAGTTTACCCTTTCTAGCCGCCCATTCGATTTCTTCGTCGAGGTTGAAGCTCGAAGACGCGGCGATGGTCAAGGTCTTGCTCTTATCGAGAGCGCAACTTACCGACTCGACCCGCTGTTCACGTTTGAAATCCAAAGCGTCGGCCACCCGAAGGAGCGCGCTCAATTTGCGCACCACGTCTTGGTTAGCGGGGGAAAGTTGACTGAAACCGAGATGCTTTTGGCTCGGGTGGGCTTTGCGATGATACCTCGCAATATTCGCTACGAGATCCAAATCGAGCTTGTTGAACGATTTCATGCCGGCGCTCTTAATCAAATAATATGAATGTTTGTGGTGTTTCGGATGAGAGATAAAAAGGCCGATGTCATGCAACATCGCGGCGGCATGGAGAATGCTCGCATATCTTTCGGGCAATTTATGCGCTGCTTGCAGCTGATAAAACATGTTGAGAGCCAACTGGCTCACATGTTGGGAATGGGCGGCGTCGTTGGAGTATTTCTGGCAAACCTGCTCGAGAGATTCCGCGCGATCGGCATCCGCGTGCCACGGGCCGGATTCCGCATACTGCCGTCGGAGCAGATCGACCATGAGCCCGTCGCGCAGACCTCGTTTAGAGACGAATAAATAATTCAGACCGATCTCCGACATCGCCTGATAGAGCACGAGCCCGCCGGCGATGATAATATCGGCGCGCTTGGGATCGCCGCTGATCATTTCCACGCGCTCGGCAATGGGACGGCTTATGAGCAAATCTAGGAGCGCTTTCAAACGTTGGCGCCGCAGCACAATCAGTGACCCGGGTTTGCCCTCGCCGGCGGTTCGCGTGTCAGTCTCGGCCAACGCGGTAATAGTTCCGCCGCTGCCAAAGGCCATAGTAAATTTCTCTTTTTGAATGCGCCGGGCAATTGGCTCGAGACTTTCTCTAACATAGCGCCGCAAATTTTTTATTTGTTTTCGTTGCGGCGGATCCGCCCTCAAATATTCCTCGGTGAGCCGGACCGCGCCCAAGGGCAAACTAAACAGGCAATATGTGTTAGCACTATCGGCGACGCTCAATTCAACGCTTCCGCCGCCGATGTCGAGAAACAGGCCGAGCGGCAGGTGGAAACGCAACCCGCTCATGATGCCGAGGCTGATCAATCGCGCCTCGTCTTTCTCAGACAAAACCTCCAGCGGAACGCCGATGGCTTTCGCGCGTCTGACCAGCCTGCGGCTATCAGAAGCCTCGCGCATCGCGGCGGTACCGACCGCACGCATCGCCTTCACACGGTGGCGATCTGCGGCGGCCTTGAAGTCGGTGAAAACCTCTAACGCGGCGTCGACGGTGCGGGGATTGAGTTTACCTGTGCGAAAGACGTCCAGACCCAAGCGAACGGGCTCACGCACTTGATCGAGAATGCGATAGTGTTTTGGGTGATCGACCGCAGCGACTTGCCACCGGATCGCATTGCTGCCGACATCCATGACCGCAAAATGATCCGCCATTATAATCGTTTCATAGCATACGAAGCCGAGCACTTGGCCAGAGCTTCGTTACAATTCAATTAAATTTGGATGAAATCTATGTTAATGAGTATCGCGTCAGAAGCCAAGCTCAAAATTGCGCCGAAGCGATTTTTCGCTGGACCCAAGTTCACCCGCACGTAGAGCGCGGCAATTCACCTGCTTTGGTTTGCCTCGACGGGAAAATTCCATGAAGGGAAAAAGTCGATTGGCGAATTATTATAACATTCGCTGATGATTTACTGCATGCGTTCCGGGAAAAATTGGCGCCGCTCTTGACGGCGGCAATCAGCGGCCGGGTAGTGGTTCATTTTCAATCCACCACCATGACTCTTAGAATCGAGAAAGATTCCTCGCTTTGCTCGGAATGACAACTACATAGCCCATGTGTCATCTCGAACAAAGTGAGAGATCTTTCCCAAACTTAACCACTACCAGCAGCCGGCTACCGTTGGCGTCGGCTCGCTGCAAATAGCGGCAAGACGTTGTTGTTTTGAGGCGGTGCTTTGACCAGGCGCGGTGCCTTTGGTTCGGATATCGACTCCAACGCCCCGATTGCTTGTGACACTCGTTCGGCCAGTAGCGTCGCATCGTCGACCGCCCGTTCGAGCGTTTGCAAGTCGTTTGTAATAGCTGGCCCGACGTGACCTGGCACCGCGCCACGGAGTTTGAAACTGCATAGATTGATGACGCTCAGTTGATTGAAGAGATTATGGACGATCTGATGAATTTCTGCCGGCACTTGCTTGATCGCACGTTTCTTGCGAAATCCGGCAGTGCTCTGCGAACTCGCGCCCGAGAACTTTTTCATACAAATATACTCCTGGAATTCATTTAAACACTAGCTACTCTTTGACGTGCCCCCCCGAATAGTAGAGGCAGTAACTTGCCGCGCCACGGATTTGACGGCTGCGGCGCCGTAATCGACAGCACGGGACATGGGCTTAACCGGGTGACCCGGTCGGTAATGCCACCGTTCAAAAAATGTCTGAGCCCGCGATGCCGGCGCGGCGCCATGATGATCAAGTCCGTGTTTTCCTCTTCCGCTACAGCGACGATTTGTTTCGCCACCGATCCCAGTACGACGCGCCTGGTTACCATGGGTACCCTTCTTAACTGCTGAAGCTGCCGCTCCAAGAATCGCGTCAGATCCAGACTCGCTTCGGCCAATACGCGATCGATGGGCCAAGGCTTGCTGTTTAGTTCGATGAATGCGAGATCTTCGGAATAAAGCTCCCACGCGTTGAGATCGTTGGCCACGTGCAAAATTACCATAGCAGCCTGATCTTCCGCTGCGAGCCCACAACCATAGTGTAACGCGCGAAGCGATTTTTCGGATAGATCGGTGGGCACTAAGATTTTATTTAACCGTTTCATAAGGCCTCCTCGTCATTGTTTTTGGAGGCATTATAAAATCTCGTTATTAGCGCAGCGTGACGGCAACGTGATTTATTCGTTACGGCCGTGCTGGGTCGATTTGCGGTGTATTTTCCAGCAGACACGGGACCGGGGAATCATCGACGATCGGGAGTAATAGATCGCATCTGAGTCGATGTCTCGTCGATTCCAGGCAAAAGACCATTTTGAGTTTCGGCGCATCGATGGCGCCGAAGATTCCCAAGCGCGCGTCGGCTCCACCCATGCCGACCCATTCTTCGCAGCGATAACCGACTTCCGAAAAGAGATCTTCGATGAGCGGCTCGGCAATGCGAAGACCCCTCCCGGAGACTCTAATTTGAACCCAGTAGGACGGTTGAACACCGACGAAGGCGGTCAGATCTTTCGACAGCAGACGGCGGCGCAAGGATATTTCGACGGCGGCGTCGGGGTGACTGGTCAGCAACGATTCGTAAAGGAAATACTGGAGGAATTCTCCCAGAGTCCGATCTTTCCAGGGAACGTGCGTGAGGGCAGGGGAAAGCACGACGAAAACCGGCGGTTTTTCACCGATCCGGTTGCGGTTGAATTTTGTGATCGCTTGTTCGATCACCGAGCCCAAGTTTACCTGTTCCATAGTGGCCTCCTTTTCTTTGATTTGACGCAATAATGCCGGCGCCGAAGTTAAACCGCGATGACAAGTAATTTAACTTTGTGTAAGGAAGGTATCCGCTGGAGAAAATCCAATAACCACTAGACGGTGGAATCAGGGAGTCCTTCACGCGGGTGTGGCGGTGAGAGTCGGCTATTGGCGCAATGAATGGCATCGGCTTCAACGCGCTGCTGCTATTGGGTTCGTGGCGGTAAGGCGCATTCGGATGGCTGTCGAAAGTCTTGCCGATCCAGGTCGTGCCGGAGCAGGGCATCCAAAGAGGAAGATAAGCGAACACTTCATGCTCGCGATAATGACGGTATCGTGTTAATCGCCGGTTACGGAGAGATTAAGATTCAATAACGCAAGGACGCGAACCGAGGACAAACTAACGCTTAGTTCACCGCCGGACACAACAATTAGGAAGATTAGCGGAGCCCCGAAAAGCGAGGCCCCGCTCGGATGATGCATCAGCCGCTACCCGTCATCCTCGTCGTCATCGCCGGCGCCGATGCTGGGATCGACAAACATCGCAAGCAGCTGTCCTCCTTCGACCAACTCTGGGTCGCCAGTGTTGACCTTGTGCGCTTGAACGTCGAGCAAGAACCAACCGTCACCGAGGATATCGCTTGCGTCGATGATACCCGATGATTCTTCATCCTGGGTGATGAAAGAGCTGTTGTTGAGTATGGTCGGATCGAAGAATTTTGGGTTATGATGCGCCACTTCAATGAACTCACCGGTAGCAATTTGGTAGAGCCAGATCTTGGAGACGCGCGAATTGTTGCCGGGATCTTCGTCCATGACAATGCGTCCGAATGGATCGATGGTCACATTGTCGAGCATTCTGTGGCCCTCGCTGCCAGTTAAGAGGATCTCGATGGTTCCGCCTTTTTCGGGATCCTTCCTGATGTCATCGAAGCGCAAGCGCCAGAGACGGCAGTTGGTGTTGATGTCGGCCGTGGTCACAAAGTAGGCGTCGTTTCTGTGCTTCTCACCGTTGCGCGGATCCCAAGCGCTATCTTCGGGTCGCCGGAAGCGTGTGATTCCAGCGGCGATCGAGGCATCCTCAATCTGGCGCGGCGTGAGGTTGGAGACATTGCCCAGATTGACCAAGCTAAATGTGCCCTTGCCGATAAAACCGGTGGCCGTGACTCCGAGCCCAAAGAGATCGCTCTCTTCGGTGACTGGGCTACCGTTCACGGAAACCTTCACGCCGTAAAAGTCGCCGTTGGTAAAACCGGCCTGTTCGATGGGATGACCCGATTTCGCTTTCTCACCGATGTAGACATACACCTCGCTGGGGAAGCCGGTGGATGTGGCCGCAGTGCTGAGATCGCCATCGTCCGTGAGAAGCACGACGGTTTTTTCCTTTGAGTGCGGACAGGCAAC
>Ga0137403_10004027_pt1 | contig 17416 bp, 16 predicted proteins | sample CZOMad2_1_16fung_FD_122057 | JGI IMG/M metagenome (GOLD analysis project Ga0137403, IMG submission 122057) | Vadose zone soil fungal communities from Angelo Coast Range Reserve, California, USA - CZOMad2_1_16fungal (Hybrid Assembly) | ecosystem: Environmental > Terrestrial > Soil > Vadose zone...
CATGCGCTGATTCGTTCTGATCACATCGTTGAACGTGTCCGCGATCTTGCCGGCTACACCCGTCCAGTCCTCCGGCATTCGCGCGGAAAAATCACCGCGTTTGAACGCCATTAATGCGGCAAGCAACTGCTTCGTATCGAATTCACTTCCGTTAGTCTGCGAACGCCGCCGGGGTCGCGCCTTTGTGCTAAGGGGAGCTTTCTTCATGTTGGGCTGTTTAGAAAAATGGAACTTCTCTTCGCCGTTCGAATCCGACGCGCAAGATAGGAGGGTTCATATCCCAGAGCCGTAGAGTAATCGCCCAATCCGTCAAGCGAAGCCGCATTTTTCTCAACAAAACCACTGCGAACGCATTTCGTCGCGCAAAAAAAGCGTTCCTTGCAGGATTTCTCCAGATAAGAAGGACGAAAAGCTGGTCGCGTAAGCCGCCGGATCCGGCAGCTCATGTGTAAGCCATTTGTCCGCTGACTCGCACTCTTGCAATCGGCGTTGAATGCCGACCAACAGCAAGAGGAAGAACGGAAGTTGTTGCTGACTAACGTACAGGCAATGTCGGTAAACTGCGCAAGCGGAAGCCCAAAATAACCGCCAGAATTCCGAACGCGATCGCGTAGGACCCAATCAGCCAAACCAGGGCGAGAGCACCGGGCAGGGGGTTCCATAAAAGCATCACAGCGAAGGCAATTGACAGCAGTCCCATAAGGATGAGGAACCATTCGCCTTTGATTTCCCGGCGCAGCTTAATTGCCAGTGCAATTTCTGTTGCGCCAATCATCAGCGCCCAAGCCGCGATATAAATGATCAGCGCCAACGCGGTTATTCGAGGGGCATGGAATGTCAGAAATCCAATGATAATCCCCATGATTCCGATGATTAGATCGAATCCCCACTCTTTATCGGAAGCGCGATGCCCGATTGCGCCGATGACACGAAACACGCCATCGACCAAGATCCATGCCCCAAATAAGAGCACCAGCACTGCGACTGTTAAACCAGGGTAGACGAATGCCATTATTCCGAAGAGAACTGCAGCGATACCCCTGAGGACCGGAACCCACCAATGACGTTTTAAGGTTTCGATAAGCATTCCTTCGTTTTAAAGATCGATTTGCACTGAGGCAAGCCACTTTTGAGAAATGGCTCCGCTCAAAGAGATGGCACTCCGAACACCCGGCCGAGCCGGTGATCAAAGCCCGCACTTTGTGCCGGCTTCAGAAATACTGGAACGACTCCGGAGGAGAGACGCTAAATACGTGTCGACCAAAGGCGCGTTATTGATTCGCGCCAGATTCTCAGGTGTTTGAAGACGCGAAAAAATGGCGTAGGCGATCTTGCTTCGCGGAACAGATTTCTCGCCGTAACCGGCTGGAATATTGCTCGACCAGTAACGCACGTACTGGCCGTCCGTCCGATTTTCCGTGCCGAGGAAAATCGTGGAATGCCCGTGCTCATTTTTTCCCACCTGGCGCGACCAGAAAATTTTCATGAAGTCGCCCGGCCTGGCCTGATCGAAATTGTCAAAGTTCCGACCGACCCCTAATTCGTGAAACAAGCGTGCAGTGCCGGGTCCATTTGCATTCCATCGGCCCCAGACTCCTTCGCCATCGCGTTGATCGCGAATGATCAGTTTTTCCAAGGTTCCGAAGTCGAGATGAAGGTCGCCTCGCGCGCGCAAAGCCTCGATTGTTCTGATGAACACCAGATACGTTGCGCCGGAGCAGAAACTTGGTCCCGCCGGCACGACGAAAAATTTACCCGACTCGAAATGCGCTGAAGATTGCAGGCGGATCTTTGCGAAATGCGAAACAGAATACCGGCCGCCTTGCGGCATCTTTTTGATCTGCTCGAGGATCAGGTCGTTGCAGTCCCCCGCGAAGGATGCATGTGACGCGAGTACAAGAATCGCAAGAAAAGTGCAGGCCGCCAGTCCCTTCACGGCGGACTAAGTAATCATCAAAACGTGAACTGGCAATAGCGGGACGCGCTTATTTTGATCTTCCGGCGCGACAAGGCTCGACATGACAACCGGCACAGCCGTCGCTACAATCATGAACATGGTGCGCTTCACGAAAATGGATGGCGCGGGCAACGATTTTATCCTGATCGATAACAGGGCAGGGAACATCGATCTGGATCGTAGCCAAATTGCCCGTCTTTGCGATCGTCATCGCGGGATCGGTGCGGACGGAATTCTGTTACTGGAAAGAGCGTCGAACCATGCCGATTTTCGCATGCGCTACTTCAATGCTGACGGAGGGGAAGCAGAGATGTGCGGAAATGGCGCCCGCTGCTTTGCGCGGTTTGCGAACAAGGTTGCCGGAGGGCACCAGAAAATTTCTTTTGAAACGCCAGCGGGCCTGATTGCGGCGGAGTTAAAGGGCGATCTTGTGACGTTGCAGATGACCGACCCGACCGATTTACGTCTAAGCATCGATGTTCGCGCGGCGGTCCAAAACAAGAGCGTTTACTTCATCAACAGCGGTGTGCCGCACGTCGTGATTCCAGTTTCACGAATCGACGATGTCGACGTCCGCCGAGAAGGTTCGCTCGTTCGCTATCACAAAATGTTTTCGCCAAACGGCACGAACGTAAACTTCATCGAAAAACGCGGACCGAAAGAACTTGCCGTGCGCACCTACGAACGCGGCGTTGAAGACGAAACGCTCGCATGCGGCACCGGCGTGGTCGCGAGCGCACTGATCTTTAGCATCGTCGAAAAGGTGAATGGACCGATCACCGTTGTCGCGCGCGGCGGCGACGAACTTCAGGTAGGCTTTGAAAAAAGCGATAGCGGATTTCGCAATGTCACGCTCACTGGTCCCGCGGAATTTGTCTTCGAAGGAACGATCGAGGTATGAAGTCGATTCAACACAGGCTTCCGACAGATTCTTGAAATGTTTCGCGGCACCTTCACGGCACTGGTCACGCCATTTCGGAATGGTGGTATTGACGTTTCTGCTTTCGAAACACTGATCGAAACACAAATCGCGGCGGGAATCACAGGAATTGTAGCGATCGGAACCACCGGCGAATCGCCGACACTCTCACACGACGAACGCGAACAATTGATCAGGCTTGCCGTCGCAACAACAAACAAGCGTTGCCTTGTCCTTGCGGGAACAGGCTCAAATGCCACCGAACACGCGGTAGCCGACACAAAGTTGGCGGAAAAACTCGGCGTGGACGGCGCGCTGCTCGTCGCGCCCTATTACAATAAGCCGAGTCAGGAAGGACTCTTCCGCCATTTCAAAGCCATTGCTGAGGCCACATCGCTGCCGATCATGCTCTACAATATTCCTGGACGCTGCGGCGTGGACATCAGTCCTGAAACTGTGGTGCGTCTGGCAAAAGAATGCCGCAATATTGTCTCGATAAAGGAAGCAAGCGGCAGCGTGGAGCGCGTGAGCGATCTACGCCGGCGTTTGCCCGAATCGTTTACAATTTTGAGCGGCGACGACTCGCTCACGCTGCCGTTCATGGCGGTAGGCGCAGCTGGGGTGGTCAGCGTGGCTTCGAATTTGTTTCCCTCTCAGGTGTGTGCGCTCATCCGCGCCTGCGAATCAGCGGATTTGAAGTCGGCGGAAAAATTGCACCGGAAATTGCTGCCGTTGTTTAAAGATTTGTTCATCGAGCCAAACCCTGCGCCGGTGAAAACGGCCCTCGGTTGGCGCGGTGCTATGTCGGGCGAAGTTCGTTTGCCGTTGTGCGAGATGAGCGAAGCGAACCAGGCGCGCTTACGCAAGACGGTCGAGGAATTCGAACAAAACAAATGAAGTCGCCCGTGCGCGTGTTGCTCATCGGCGCGGCTGGACGCATGGGGAAAACGATTGTCGACCTCGCCAGGACCGATCGCGAAATCGATATCGTTGCGCAATGCGACCTCGGCGATCCGATCGAGCCGGCGATGCAAGATTGCGACGTTGCGATCGATTTTAGTCACGCGGACGCCATCACTGAAATCTGCCGCGCTGCGTTGCATTGTAACAAGCCGCTCGTCATCGGCACGACTGGACATTCACAAGGGCAACGTCAAACAATTGAAGAGGCAGCGCGTTCTTTGCCGATTGTACTCGCCTCCAATTTCAGCGTCGGAGTCAACGTACTCTTCTGGTTGACACGCAAAGCCGCGGAGCGGTTCGGCGACGATTTTAGTGCAGAGATTGTCGAAGCGCATCACAAGACAAAAAGAGACGCCCCCAGCGGCACAGCGAAAACTCTTGCTGAGCTTTTGAAAGCAGCGCGAAAAATCGAAAACGAAATACCAATTCAATCAATCCGAGAAGGTGACGTGGTGGGCGAGCATACCGTAATTTTTAGTGGGCCTGCCGAGCGCCTTGAGCTTACACATCGGGCGGCGAGTCGAGAAATTTTTGCGCGCGGAGCATTGCGCGCAGCGAAATGGATAATGGGAAGACCGCCAGGCCTGTACTCGATGCAGGATGTGCTGGAGCTGTAGAATTTCTGTCGGCGGTCATAGACCACCCCAACAGCGGCAATCATGAGAACTGGCGTTGCCCTTGGATCGAATCTCGGCGATCGCCTCGGCAATTTGCGCGCCGCGCGAAAAGCAATTCTCGATCTTTCAAATGTGAAGCCGCCAATTCTTTCCTCGGCAATTTACGAAACCGAACCAGTCTACTGCGAACCTGGCGCGGGAAAATTTCTAAACGCAGTCGTTGAATTTGATTACGAAGGCGATCCTGCGGCTTTACTTGAGCAACTCATCCGGATCGAAGAAGTGCTTGGCCGTAAGCGTGATCATCCAAAGAATGTTTCGAGAGCGATCGACATTGACCTGCTCTACTGCGGCGACTGCAGCATTGAGGATGAGCGACTGCAGTTGCCCCACCCACGGATTCACTTGAGGAAGTTTGTTCTTCAACCGCTGACCGACGTCAGAGCGGATCTGGTTTTGCCGAACCAGAGAAAAACGATTAGGGAACTGCTCGCGGAATCAAAGGAGGCTGGCGAGGTGATTCGTGTCGCGGACGACTGGTGAATTTCTTGCTGGAGATATCCGACCAGACCTAAAAGCGACCCGAGGACGCATCGCACTCCAAAGCACTTCGTGCGGAATTTTTGACGAAACTAATTGCATTTCGCGCAGCTTTGGGAGTGCGGGGCGTCCTCGCACCGCTTTTTGGGGCTAGCTTGCGTTCTCAAACCAGCGGTTGATCTTCCGAGCAAGGCCGATGAAAGATTTTCGCCAAATGAAACAACGCGGTGAGAAAATCACCGCGCTGACGGCCTATGATTATCCAACGGCGCGCTTGCTTGATGAAAGCGGTATCGACATCATTCTCGTGGGTGATTCGGTAGGCATGGTGGTGCTGGGTTATCAGGACACCACACGCGTAACACTAGAAGAGATGCTGCATCACACGCGCGCAGTGGCTCGCGGCGTGAAACAGGCACTACTCGTGGCTGATATGCCGATTCACACTTACGACACGCCGGAGCAAGCAATAGCGACGGCTCGACAATTCGTTGATGCCGGCGCGCAAGCGGTGAAGCTCGAAGGCGGTGTGAGTCATATCGCGCAGATCGAAGCGATCACACAGGCAGGTGTTCCGTTCATGGCTCACATTGGCATGTTGCCCCAAAGCGTGCGCCAGGAGGGTGGCTACAAAATCAAGGGACGGACGCAATCGGAGGCCGAAGCTTTGCTTGCAGACGCCCGCGCAGCAGAAAAAGCCGGCGCATTTTCTGTGGTGCTGGAGATTGTGCTGGCGGACGTCGCGAGACAGATCACAAACGCCATTGATATCCCAACCATTGGCATCGGTTCGGGCGAGCATTGCGACGGACAAATTCTGGTCACACATGATTTGATCGGACTGTTTCCCTGGTTTACACCAAAGTTTGTTTCGCCTGAGGCCCGCGTGGCAGAGGAAATCCGTCGCGCTGCCAGAGCTTTTATCGAAAAAACGCGGGCTGGCAGTAAGATTCAAATCAGAGCTGCCGCCGCAGAAGAATGACGAAATCCGAATGACGATTGACGAATTAAATCCGAATGACCAAATGACTGAGGTGGCTGCGCCATCTTGGGCTTCGTCATTATTCCGACATTCGACATTCGTGCTTCGTCATTATGCATGTGATATGTTCCAAGCCGCATGAGAGTCTCCGAATTCGACCACTTTGACCGGTTCGAGACAGAAGGTCTGCTCGCCGGAAGCAAAGAGCGCAATTGGCTCTGGCTCGGATTAATTGTTTCGCTGGCAATACACTTCGCGCTCTGCGCTTATTTTTATCGGACGCGTTTCGCGCCAGCGGAGGCCGCGTTCGTCCCTAGCGAGCAGACGCCAACGTTTAAGGTCAGGAGCATTACCAACTCGAACCTCGACAAGAGCAGCGCCGATCAAACAAATCCCGCGGCGAAACCGAACCCCGACAACACCGATGTGCAATTGCCGGACGAAAAGAAATCGTTCGATAAATTATTGCAGGACATCCAGGCGAGTGCGGCGTTGCCTGATGACATGCAGGATGTGCTGCCTGACCAGCCGAAAGTGGAACAACCGGAAGTTAATTCCGTGGTCAATGAAATCGAACGCTCCACGGCGCAGACCCTATCGAACGACCCGACCGCGCTGCACGAACAGTCATTGCTCAATAATAGTTCGACATCGGGGCGCCCGCAGCCGGCGTTGAGCGGGACGGAGCTTGCCACCAGCACTGCTATCAAGCGGCCAAACACCTTCACCAGTAAGCTGCCGGGCGATAGCGCTGGTCCAAATAAGGGGCGAACTCTGGGCTTTAGCGATTTGGATCAGTTACTGGCGCAAAAAGGTCCGCTCGGCTCGGGCACGAAATTGCGCCTGCCAGATGATCAGCTTTTCGAGTACGACAGTGACGTGCTGCAATCCAGCGCGATTGGTCAACTGCAAAAGCTCGGCACTCTTATCCAGCGCAACCCCAGAGCGACGTTTGCAGTGGAAGGCTACACGGATTCGTTCGGCGCGTTTGAATACAATCTTGATCTCAGTCAGCGTCGCGCCGACAGCGTCAAACGATATCTGATCGAGATGATGCGGATTAATCCGGCGCAAATCGAAGCACGCGGCTACGGCGCAACAAAATTCCGCGTGCCAGCAAGCGGCTCAATCGAAGGGCAAAGCCCCAATCGCCGTGTGGAAGTTGTGGTTCACACGAGCGAAGGCTAGTTGTCGATTTCTACTTCGGCGAAATTGTAGGGCGTCTGTGTCAGACGCCATTGTCGAGCCGGCGTTTTGCAGAAAGGCCCTACAAGAACAGCCTACCAATTTTTGCCCCACGCCTGTTCGTAAGCTGCGTCCGTCGCATTAGACGTTCCCGCAGTACTCCAGAGATCAAAAGTGGGATTAAATCCGTAATTTGGGTTGGCGCCGGGATTATCGATGTAAAACGCCTGTGCCGTGGAATAGCCATAGCTGTTCCCAAATGGGTCTCTGATTGCTGTCACTGTGCCAGCTCCATTAGGCGGCGACAGCATATTCGGCTTGAACTGGAAATACCTTTGCTGTGTGTAGGTTGTTCGGTCACCGCTAGGGTTTCCGGAGAGCTGACCATAAAGATCGAAGCTTGTGAATGAATACGCAGTGACGCTTGGATCATAAGATGTAGGCTGTGGATCCGGCGGTGTTCGATTGGTGATTGCAGTGAATGTGTCGGTTCTAGAAGTTCTCGGGTAAACACCGTTATCCGACTTGTAACTTTCGCAGGCGGCAGCCATGGCAGCGATTTCGGTTTCGGCGCGGGCGCGGGCGCCCTTCTTTCGAGCGTAGCCGACTGTACTCAGAACCAATCCGGCGAGAATAAGGATGATTCCGAATACAACAAGCAACTCGACGAGGGTGAATGCGCTGGAGCTCTGCTCACCGACACGGGCGGCGGATCCGTTGGTCAGCCGTTTGACACAGAAACGTCTGCAGGTTCCGGGGGAAACTTTTCTCGTCATTCGTCATTCGAGCTTCGTCATTTCGGCGAAGCCGTTCATGTTTGTTGTTGCAGTCCGGTGATGATGCTGATGAGCGGCGTGAACAGAGCAAGCACAATCGTGCCGACAATCACCGCGAGAAACACAATCATGATTGGCTCAAGCATTGAAGTCAGAGCCACCACCGCGTTATCGACCTCGTCATCGTAAACATCGGCGATCTTTAAGAGCATTTCCGGGAGCTTACCAGTTTCTTCGCCCACATCGACCATACTGACCACCATGGGCGGAAAAGCGCGGCTGGCTTCCATTGGTTGAACGATTGATTCGCCTTCTTTCACGCTGTCGTGCACCCGCGCGATGGCGGAGGCAATGGCCGCGTTGCCAGCAGTTTCGCGGGTGATGTTTAATGCCTGCAAAATCGGAACACCGCTTGTGACCAATGTTCCCAGCGTGCGCGAGAAACGGGAGATCGCGGTTTTGCGATTCAAATTGCCAAAAAGCGGCATGCGCAGTTTGAAATTATCGATAACCAGTCGCCCCCGACGCGTGCGACCAATCATTTTGTAAGCGGTCACTATAACTACGACAGCGCCCAGCAGAACCAGGCCGTGGCTCTGCATGAATCCACTCAGCCCGATAACAAACCTGGTGACGGGCGGCAGCGGTTTGTCGCCGAGCAAGTCTTGGAAAATTAGTTCGAACCTCGGCACAATGAACACGAGGAGAAAACCCATGATGCCCACCGCCATTGTCATCACGATGACCGGATAGACCATCGCCGCTAAGATTTTGTTTTTAATCTTCGCAGCTTTCTCCTGAAATTCCGAAAGCCGAGTGAGCACAAGCTCAAGCACGCCGCCGACCTCGCCGGCCTTGACCATGCTCACGTACAAATCGTTAAAGATCCGTGGGTGCAGAGCCAGTGCGTCAGAGAATGTGCTACCGCTTTGCACGGAGTCCGCGACTTTGTTAATCGTATTTCTCATCACCTTGTCGCGCTCCTGTTTCGCCAGAACGTTCAAGCTTCTCAGCAATGGCAACCCGGAATCAATCAGCGTCGCCAGTTGACGCGTGAAGATCATCAGAATTTTTGAGCTAACTTTTCTCCGCGCAAAAAGAACGATGCCCCTCCTCGCACGCGGTTTCGTTGTGGGCGCCATTTTCGCGCGCTGGCGAGCCACCTCGCCGTCAAGACCTCTTATCGCTTCCTCGACTACGCTAGTGGGGAAATAGCCCGCCTGGCGCAATTGGCTGATTGCGGCATTGGTAGAGGGGGCTTCAACCAAGCCGCTCGCCTCCTGTCCGCGAGCATCAAGAGCAATGTAATTAAAACGTGGCACGGGGGCGTATGATAGCTACAGGCGAAATAATTGTCGAGCGCGTGAATATCTAGGTGTAGCGCAGCACTTCCTCGATGGTGGTGTCGCCAGCGAAGATGCTGCGCAAGCCGTCCTGGCGCAGCGAGACCATCCCAAGCTCGACCGCCTTTTGTTTCAACGTGACCGTCGGTGCGCGCTCATTAATCAATTCACGAAGCGGGTCGGTAATTTTCAGAAGCTCGTAAATCCCTTTACGTCCTTTGTAACCGGTGTTGTTGCAGGCGTCGCAGCCTTTGCCGTAATAGAATTTTTTGTCGCCAATATCCGCCCGAGAAATGCCCAGTTCCGCGAGGAACGCGTCGCTTGGCTCATAAGTGGTGCGGCATTGTCGGCAGATGCTGCGCAACAAACGCTGACCGAGCACTGCCTCCAGCGTCGTCGAAATCAGGAACGGTTCCACCCCCATGTCGATCATACGCGTAATAGCCCCAGGTGCGTCGTTAGTGTGCAAGGTCGTGAAAACCAGGTGACCCGTAAGAGACGCTTGAATGGCAATCTGCGCGGTCTCGAGGTCGCGTGTCTCGCCTACCATGATCCGGTCGGGGTCCTGCCGCAGGAACGACCTCAACGCGCGCGCAAATGTCAGACCGATGCCTTCGTTTACCGGCACCTGCACGATGCCTTCCAAGTCGTATTCAACGGGCTCCTCCGCGGTAATCAGCTTCGAGTCGATGGTATTGATCTTCCTCAAGCAGGAGTAAAGCGTGGTTGTTTTTCCAGAGCCCGTCGGTCCAGTCGCGATAAAGATCCCGTTTGGGCGCTCGATCATTTCGAGCAAAAACTTGTAAATGTAATCAGGCATCCCGAGCGCTTCGAGATCGAGATTGACGATGCTGCGATCGAGCACGCGCAGTACAAGGCTCTCCCCGAATTGTGTCGGCAAAGTTGAAACGCGAAGATCGACGCTACGCCCTGCGATCTGCTTCTGGATGCGACCATCCTGCGGAAGCCGTCTTTCGGCGATATTCATATTTGCCATCACTTTCACCCGCGAAATCACCGGCAGCGCCAGGTGACGAGGCGGCGGCGACATCTCATAAAGCGCCCCATCGACCCGATAGCGAATCTTGAATTCGTTCTCGAACGGCTCAAAGTGAATGTCGCTCGCGCGGTCCTGGATTGCCTGGTAAAGAATGAGATCCACAAAGCGGATGATCGGCGTGGCGTGCGCCTCCGCTTCAACTGCAGCTTCGCCGTCATCTCCTTCGCGCAATTGAAGAAGCTCGCCAGCTTCGCCGAGCTGCTTGAGAACATCCTCCATGCTTGTCGTGTCGCTGCCGTAATGCTCCTTGATGAGTTCTTCGATTTGCTCGGGCGGCGAAACCACGACCTGAATGTCTGTACCGAGCGCGAAACGAAGGTCGTCTGCAGTGTGGAGATCGAACGGATCAACGAGCGCGACTCGCAATGTTGTTCCGCTCATTTCAACTGGAAGAGCGCCGTGCAATCGGGCCAGGCCGCTGGGAATAAATCGCAAAATTTCCGGCGCGATCTCGCATTCGGTCAGGTCGATGAAGTCGGTGCCCAGGCCATTGGCAATGGTTTGATAAAACCCTGGCTCGTCGATGAAGCCACCATCGATCATGGCCAGCGCGACGGTTTTGCCGTTCAACTCAACTTCGCTCAGCACGTCTTCGGCTTGCGAGGGCTCAAGGACGCGCTGCTCAACGAAAAATTCAGTAAGTTGTTTATGCGTCATGGTTCGTTAACGCGTTCAACTTGGAACTCGCCCTAGCCATCAGTTCACGTCTCCCACAGTAATGGAGATGACTTCGTCAGCAGAAGTGAGACCTGCGAGTACTTTGCGCACGCCATCTTCCCGCAGCGTCCGCATGCCCAGCTCGCGGGCTCGTTGTCGCAACACAAAAGTGGGGCTGCGTTTGTTGATCATGTGGCGTGCCTCGTCATCGATCACGAAAATTTCGAATATTCCCATTCGTCCTCTGTAGCCGATTTGACGGCACTGCTCGCATCCGACCGGCTTCATTACCTGCGCCTCAGAGATCTGGCCAGGTTCGATTCCCAACGCACGCAATTCGGTGTCGGTGAGTTCGCCCGGTTGTTTGCAGTTGCTGCACAATCGCCGGATGAGCCGTTGCGCCAAGACTGCACGAACCGAGGACGCGACGAGAAAGGGCTGCACGCCCAGATCAATTAAGCGCGCGACGGCAGAGGGCGCGTCATTCGTGTGCAGTGTGCTAAAAACAAGATGTCCGGTCAGGCTGGCGTTGGTGGCAATGCTTGCAGTCTCAAGATCCCGGATTTCGCCAATCATGATGATGTTCGGCGCCTGGCGCAGCATGGAACGCAAGGCCGCAGGAAACGTCATTCCGACGTCCGTATTTACCTGCACCTGGTTGATCCCGGTCATCTGATATTCGATCGGTTCCTCTATGGTAATGATCTTGCGGTCCGGTTTGTTGATGTAATTGAGACACGCGTAAAGCGTAGTCGTCTTGCCGGACCCGGTAGGTCCCGTGACGAGGAGAATGCCATCCGGCAGCTTGATCAGGCGTTCGAGGCTTTCCTGTTCCTCAGAAAAAAATCCAAGCTCCGGCAAACCGAGCTTCAGACTGGATTTATCGAGGAGACGCATGACCATGGTTTCGCCATGATTGGTAGGAATGGTCGAGACGCGAAGGTCGAGCGGCTTCTTTTTGATCTTTACCTGGATGCGCCCATCCTGGGGCAAGCGTTTCTCTGCGATGCTCATGGAACCAGTCATGATCTTCAGACGGCTGAGAATGGCTGACTGCAGACGCTTCGGTGGCGCTTGCATTTCCTGCAGCACCCCGTCAATCCGAAACCGTACGCGAAATTTTTTATCGAGTGGTTCCAGATGAATATCGCTCGCGCCGGCACGGTGCGCCTCGATCAGCAACATGGATACGAGCCGGACAATCGGAGCATCTGCTTCATCAAGCGCCGCCGCTTCCGCGCCATCGCCAAACTCCAGACCGAGATCGATGTCTTCTCCAATTTTTTTCTGAATGACGTCCGCTGCTTCGTCGGCCGTTCCGTAGTATTTGATCAACGCTTCGCGAATTTTCCTGGGGCTCGTGCAAACCAGTTCCAGCTCGCGTTGCAGGAGAAAACTCAGGCTGTCCATCGTGTCGATGTCGAGTGGGTTGCCCACTGCGACCACGAGGCCGGTTTCGCCGAAGGCGACCGGAATCACTTTGAAGCGGCGCGCATCCTCTCCCCGGATCTGATTAATGACTTGCGGTGGGATCACCATGGAGGAGATGTCAATCCAATCCATGTGCGCCTGCGCGGCTAGCGTGCGCGAGATGTCTGCATCGGACACGACCCCGTCGTCGATCAAAACGTCGACTACGCCCGGCTCGCCGTTTAGACGCGAGCGCGCACTATCGATGTGGTGGTGCGTGATGAGGCCTCCATCCTCGAGGACCCTGAGCACGTAGTCTTCGTTGTGTTGCACGGGGGATAGAAACTGCTGAGCGGTCAGTTTACAGCAAACGGCCTAATTTTCCAGCGATGGTGAGCATAGCGGCCGCGAGGTCCCTACCAAGCGACTAATTATTCCACGGTTACACTCTTGGCGAGGTTGCGTGGTTTATCGACATCGCGGCCGAGTTCGACGGCTAGATGATATGCGAGAAGTTGAAGCGGGATGACGGTCAGGATCGGCATGACGTAGTCGGGCGCGTCGGGCAGCTCGATAATTTCATCGGCGATTCCTTTGAGATGCTTTGCGCAATTGCCACTTGTCAACGCGATGATCGGACCCTTACGAGCTTTGACTTGCTCGATGTTGTTTACGTTTTTTGAAAACACCGAGTCATCAGGTGATATAAAGACCGAAGGCAAATCGGGACGAATCAGTGCGATAATCCCGTGCTTCAGTTCAGCGCTCGGATGACCCTCGGCAAAGAGATAAGTGATCTCTTTCATTTTCAGAGCGCCTTCGAGAGCGATGGGATAATTGAATTGCCGGCCAAAGAAAAGAAAGCCGTTCACATTCGCGTATTTTCTGGCAATCGCCTTGATTTCGTCGTTCAGGCTCAAAACTTCATCGATCTGGTCGGGCAATGCTTCCAACGATTCAATGACGCGGGTTCCTTCGGCTGCGGACAGATTGTGCATTCTGCCGAAGAGAAGCCCGAGCAGTGTCAAAATCGCCAGCTGCGACGTAAATGACTTGGTCGCTGCCACGCCGATCTCCGGCCCCGCGTGCATGTACACTCCGCCATCGCTCTCGCGTGCGATCGTGCTCGCCACGTTGTTACAAATTCCGAGGGTCCGGAATCCTTTGCGCCGGCTTTCACGCAATGCGCCAAGCGTATCCGCCGTTTCGCCGCTCTGGCTGATGGCGAACACCAGGGTCTCATCCATCATTGGCGTGTTGCGATGCCGAAACTCGCTGGCGTAATCGACTTCGGTCGGGATATTTGCCAATCGCTCGATCAAATACTCGCCAACCCTGCCGGCATGCAACGCCGTGCCGCAACCGGTGAGAACGATCCGGACCACCTCGCGTAATTCGGGAGATGTCATGTTCAAGCCGCCCAATCGCGCTGTGCTTTCTTCCTGGCTCAGCCGCCCACGCATTGCGTCGCGCACGGTGTTTGGTTGCTCAAAGATTTCCTTGAGCATGTAGTGGGGATAATCACCCTTCTTAATGTCCTCGGCCGTGAACTCTACTTTGCTAACGGGATGCTCCGTGCTATCTCCGGCAAGCGAAGCGATCTCGAACTTGTCCGGCTCTGCCGCGACTACATCGAAGTCGTTTAAGTAAACGGCGTCCCGTGTGTAAGCGACAATGGCGCTCACATCGCTGGCCAGAAAATTTTCGCCGTTGCCGACTCCAAGGACGAGGGGACTACCACGACGTGCGCCGATCATGAAATTGGGGACGTCCGCATGCACCAGCGCGATGCCGTATGTGCCGATCACTTGTCGAAGCGCGCTGCGAACCGCATCGAACAGCCGGGCTCGCTTTCCTGCCGCCTCCACCGTGCCGGCGCACGAGTCGTCATATAGTTTCCCAATCAGATGCGCGAGGACTTCGGTGTCGGTCTCCGAGCGAAACTTCGTATCGCCCTCACGAATGAGCCCATCTTTCAGTGCCTGATAGTTTTCGATCACACCGTTGTGCACCAGCGCTAGCTTGCCACTGGCATCGAAATGCGGGTGCGCATTCTCGTCCGTTACTTTGCCATGCGTGGCCCAACGCGTATGACTGACACCCAGCGAACCAGATACCGGTCCTTTCCTCACCAATTTTGTGAGAGCCGCGATGCGTCCCGCACATTTGCGTGTCTCCAGACGTCCTCTTTCCACGACAGCGATGCCCGCTGAATCGTAGCCTCGATATTCAAGGCGCCGCAGTCCATCGAGCAAAATCGGTGTCGCCTCGGCGCGCCCAACATATCCAACAATTCCACACATCCTTTTGCATTGTAGCGGAGGCCGTTCCGCCCGCAACGAATTCAAAAAAGCAATCCTGGTCTCAATTCGTGTAATGCGACGCAAAAAGAGTTGCCGCAAATGGCAGCGGCGAGATTATTCATGGATAGAAATGCAAAGCCAGCCGCAGCGCGATTCAGTTCCGAAAAATGCAGCTCCGAAGGCGGACGGGGCACTGCCACCAGGCACGCTGCAGCAAACGCTTGCAATCATCATGGGCGGTGGCGCCGGCACGCGTTTGTTTCCGTTGACGAAAGACCGCGCCAAACCTGCTGTGCCGCTCGGCGGAAAATATCGCATCGTCGATATTCCGATTAGCAATTGTCTGAACTCCGGGCTGCGCTCGATCTATGTGCTGACACAGTTTAACAGCATGTCGTTACACAGGCATATCCAGGCGAGTTACAAGTTCGATAATTTTTCGGTTAGCTTTGTCGACATTCTGGCCGCTCAACAAACGCCCGCCGGCTCGCAATGGTATCAGGGAACGGCCGACGCGGTCCGGCAGAACATGCGCTACTTCCTGGAGCGGCCGTATGATTATTATCTCGTCCTGAGCGGCGACCAACTTTACCGGATGGACTTTCGGGCGCTACTCCATCAGCACATTCGGCTGGGCGCGGACATTACACTGGCGACCAAACCGGTAGCGCGGCGTTATGTTTCTGAATTCGGCATCATGCAGAGCGGCGTCGATCGGCGAATCACGGGGTTCATCGAGAAGCCGTCGGATGAATCTGCGTTGCAGGAAATGAAAATGAGCCGCGAACTGCTCCGCACTATCGGTTCCAACGAAGAAGAGGAATTATTTCAGGCGTCGATGGGCATTTACGTTTTCAACCGGAACGTGCTCATAGAATCTCTGAAGAACGATCTGTTCGATTTCGGAAACCACATTATTCCACTGTCGATCAAAGATCGGCATGTCAGCGCCTTCATCTTTCAGGGCTACTGGGAGGATATTGGAACGATTCGCGCGTTTTATGAGGCGAATCTCGATCTCACCGATGTCGTGCCCGAGTACAGCTTCTTTGAGCCCGAGTCTCCTATCTACACGCATCCGCGTTTTTTGCCGGGAAGCAAAATCAACGGCGCCACGCTGCGACAGGCGATTATTTCCGACGGCTGCATCATCTCGGATGCACATCTGGAGCGATGCGTCGTTGGGATACGCAGTGTAATTCAAAGCGGCGCCACGATCCGCAACAGCATCGTGATGGGTGCGGATTATTTTGAATTGGAACGAACCGACCCCTCACAGCCGCCGATAGGCGTAGGCCGCAACTGCGTGATCGATCGCGCGATCATCGACAAGAATGCCCGCATCGCGGATGGCGTTTTGATCACGCCTGAAGGCAAACCGCCGAACTTCGATGGAGACAATTACTTCATCCGCGACGGCATTGTCGTAATTCCGAAAAACGCAGTGATTCCGGCCGGTTTTTGGATTTGAGCTGTTTTCAGCGGAGTCGGCGCAGCGCAACTGGCGCGTTGCCTTTAGCGCCTATCGGTCATCGCCTGGAACTGCCCGCCCGTTTCCCACGCCTCCTGCTTGTTCCACGGAATAGCTGAATCGTAATGAGCGTCTGGGTCCTTGACGAGCGCAGTGTCGTGTTGCGACGCGCACGAGGTCATGGTTACCACTACCGCGCACAGCAGAACGGGGACGACGATTGTTCGAAGATTATGGACTTGTGCCAGCATAAATCACAGTGTCTCCAGGTTGTACTTGGACGCCGCGCGCCAAACTGTTGGTGATGATATCGCCGATGGCTGTCGCCGGTTCAACTGAAGAAATGCGAATTTTTCCAATCAGCGTTCCCTCCCGCAGAACGATCATTTCGGAGTTGGTCTCGACTCCATTACGAGCGCCAAGATTCAAGACCACGAAATTGTAAGCCTGATTGTATGCCAGCACTGTTCCGCGCACGCCGGTGCGGGAAGGGGTGACGCTTTCTCGCTGAACACCCACAGTTTCGCGTCGCTTTTTCCCTTCCTTCGGCTGCGGACTCCGCCCCTGGGCGACTTGGATTCTTTCGGCGAGAAAAGCTTTTTCCTTTTCTGCGCTGTCGAGCTGACGGCGGAGATCATCGACTTGCGACTGCAAATCGCCGGTCTGTGCACCTTCGCCGGGCGAACCGGCGGTGACGGGAGCATTCGCGTTCTTCGCTTCTTCCGCGCCCTTTTGCAGAGAAGCAATCTCTTGCTGACTTGCATCTAATTTGGATTGCAGATCAAATTTCTCTTTCTGAGCTTGCGCGTGACTGCGCACAGCTTCATCGCGCCCGAGCTGCGCATTCGCAGCGTTGGTGCGGAGCGCTTTCACTTTTTGGATATTCAAAAACCCAAAAAATGCCGCGAGGACCAGAAAGACAATGGCCAGTCCGGCCACACTTTTTGACGTGACCGCAAAACTCCCCGACTCCCTGGGCGTCATAAAGGGTGCCTTTTAACAGCGAATCATATACAAATGCAATTGCAATCTCGGCCTGGCGGCGGGAAGAACGATTCAACCTGAATCCGAATTGCGTTTTTCGATGTTTCAATCGATAGACACTGCGTGGGCCAGCAGCATCGTGTACTAGCCAAGCGCAAGCGACGACGAGCTTATTTGCAGCGCAAGAAGGCAGCGCTACGAACCAGCGCGACGCGGCCGACGCCGAGTAAGCAACCGGCAAAAAAGGAA
>Ga0137403_10004028_pt1 | contig 17414 bp, 16 predicted proteins | sample CZOMad2_1_16fung_FD_122057 | JGI IMG/M metagenome (GOLD analysis project Ga0137403, IMG submission 122057) | Vadose zone soil fungal communities from Angelo Coast Range Reserve, California, USA - CZOMad2_1_16fungal (Hybrid Assembly) | ecosystem: Environmental > Terrestrial > Soil > Vadose zone...
CGGTGGCCGTCTGTGCACTAGAATAGAGCTGCGTGATCGCGAACGCGATGTTGAAGGTGCCGAGCGTGACGATGAAAGACGGCAACCGGATGCGTGTGACGAGCAGCCCGTTGGCGAGCCCGAACGCCGCCGTCGCGGCGATGCCGGCCAGCACCGCGAGCGCAGCCGGCACGCCCAGGTCGGCCGCGAACTTGGTCATCACGATGCTGCCCAGCGCCATCACCATGCCGCAGCTCAGGTCGATGCCGGCAGTCAGGATGATGAGCGTCTGGCCGATCGCGATCACGCCGACGACCATCACCTGCTGCAGGATCAGCGAGAAGTTCTCGCCGCTGAAGAAGCGTTCGGTGCTGGCGCCGAAAAAGATGCACGCGAGCAGCAGCGCAATGAACGGGCCGAGCTGGCTGATCGGCGGCAGCCTGGCCTTGATCGAGTCCATGCCCGGCGCGGCGGCTTGCTGCGGTTACTTCTTGCCCCAGCACAGGTCGGTGCCGGTCTTGACATCCCGGCTGTCGACGCCGGCCAGCGGCTTGGCGGCGATCAGGGTCACGCCGGTGTCGGTGTAGCCGCTGGCCTTCTTGCCGCTCTTGGCGTACTCGACGCCGGCGTCGACGCCCATCGCTGCCATTTTCAGCGGGTACTGCTGCGCGGTCGCCGCAATGATGCCGGCGCCGACGTTCTTCACGCCTTCGCAGCCACCGTCGACCGAGACCAAGACAACGCCCTTCTCCTTGCCGGCCTTCTTCAGCGCGTTGTAGGCCCCGGCGGCGGCGGGCTCGTTGATCGTGTAGACCAGGTTCACGTCGGGCGCCTTCTGCAGGCAGTTCTCCATCGCGGTCTGGCCTTTCGCGCGGTCGCCGAAGCTGTCGGCCATGCACACCAGCTCGGCCGACTTGGCGAGCTCGTTACTCTTCGCGTCGTATCCCTGCAGTCCGAAGCCTTGCAGGAAGCCGTTGTGCCTTTGGGCACCGACCGGGTGGCCGGGGAACAGATCGAGCGTGACGATCTTCGCCGGCTTGCCGCCGAGCGCCGCCTTCGCGTATTGGCCGACCAGCACGCCGGCCTGGTAGTTGTCGGTCGCGAACAGCGCGTCGGTCGCGTCGACCGGGTCGGTCGGGCTGTCGAGCGCGATCACCATCACCCCCTTCTCGCGCGCCTTCTTGATCGCCGGGACAATGGCCTTGCTGTCGCTCGGCGTGATCAGGATCGTCTGCGCGCCGGCAGCGATCATGTTCTCCATCGCCGTCACCTGCCCGGCGTTGTCGCCATCGGTCTTGCCGGCGCCGGACAGCAGCTTGGCGCCCTTGGCCTTCGCAGCTTCGGTGGCCCCTTCCTTCATCTTCACGAAGAAGGGGTTGGTCTCGGTCTTGGTGATCAGGCCGATCACGGGCTCGCCGGCCGCCACAGCGGAACCGGTCACCGCCAACAGAGCGGCCAAGGCGGCGGACTTCATTGCGTTGTTCATTGCTGTCTCCTCAAAGGTGTTCGCGGTGCATGGAACGGAGCGGATTGTGTGCCTCGTTTCTTTAATAAATCAAGTTGATTGATTAATGTAAAACCCCAATCAGGAGCTCGTTGGAAGCCGACATGCCGGGCGGCCAGATCGGGGAGAAACGCCCTTGTCGGCGCCGTGCTCAGGACGCGCGAGCCGACCGGGCGCGCGGCCGCCAAGCGCTGCCGTCCCGTCCAGGGCCTCGCCGCCACCGCACAATGGCGTTCGTGCGGCGCCCCTTCGGCAGCCCAGAACACCCATGAACCCCACTGCCCCGTTTTTTGCCGACGACGACGCTGCGATGCGCGAGGCGCTGGCGCTGGCCGCCCACGCGATCGGCCTGAGCGAACCCAATCCACGCGTCGGCTGCGTCATTTGCGGCGCCGACGGCCGTGTGCTCGGCCGGGGCCACACCCAGGAGGCGGGGGGGCCGCATGCCGAGGTCATGGCTTTGCGCGATGCCGCGGCCCAAGGTGAAAACGTGCGCGGCGCCACGCTCTACGTGACGCTGGAGCCCTGCTCTCACCAGGGCCGCACGCCGCCGTGCTGCGACGCCCTGCTGGCGGCCGGCGTGGCGCGTGTCGTCGCAGCCGTGCAAGACCCCAATCCGCTGGTCAGCGGCCAGGGCGCCGCACGCCTGCGTGCGGCCGGCGTGCGCGTCGATGTCGGCCTGCTGGCCGAAGCGGCCAGCGAGCTGAACATCGGCTTTTTCTCGCGCATGCTGCGCGGCCTGCCGTGGGTGCGGCTGAAGAGCGCCGTGTCGCTGGATGGCCGCAGCGCTCTGGACAACGGCGTCAGCCAGTGGATCACGGGCGCGACGGCGCGCAGCGACGGCCATGCGTGGCGCAAGCGCGCCGGGGCCGTGCTGACGGGCGTGGGCACGGTGCTCGAAGACGATCCGCGCCTGGACGTGCGCCTGGTCGACACCGCAAGGCAGCCACTGCGCGTCATCGTCGACTCGAAGCTGGAAACGCCCCCCTCCGCGCGCATTCTCGAGTTGCCCGGCCACGCGCTGCTTTACGCCGCCATGGCCGATGTCGCGCGCGCCGAGTCCTTGCGTGCACAAGGCGCCGAGGTGGCGCTGGCGCCCGGCCCGGCAGGCAAGGTCGATCTGCCGACGCTGCTGCAAGACCTGGCTGCACGCGGCATCAACGAACTGCACGTGGAAGCGGGCCACAAGCTCAGCGGCTCGTTCGTGCGCGAAGGCCTGGTGGACGAATTTCTGATCTACATGGCGCCCAAGCTGCTCGGAGCCGGCCAGCCGCTCGCGTCGTTCGGGCCGCTGCTGCGGCTGGAAGACGGCGTGGGCCTGCGCTTCGTCAGCGTGACACCCCTCGGTGACGACTTGCGCATCCTGGCCCGCCCACTGGGTCGGGAATTGTTCTGACACCCGGCGTTGTACGCCTCGCATTGAGAGAATCCGCCCCATGTTCACCGGCATCGTCACAGGCATCGGCCACATCGTCGACATCAAACCGCTGGGCACCGAGCCGTCGCATGGCAAGCAGCTCATGTTGCAAACGCCTGCAGGCTACCTCGACGATGTGCAGCTCGGTGACAGCATCGCCATCAACGGCGCCTGCATGACGGTCACCGGCTTCGACGTCGCCACGCACTTGTTCAGCATCGACGTGTCGGCCGAGAGCCTGGACAAGACCGCTGGCCTGAGCGATCTGGGTTCGGTGAACCTGGAAAAAGCGCTGCGCGCCAACGACCGCCTCGGCGGTCACCTGGTCAGCGGCCATGTCGACGGCATCGGCCGAGTGCGGGTGTTTGCAGAAGTCGGCGAATCGTGGGAACTGCGCCTGCTGGCGCCCAAGCCACTGGGCCGTTTCCTCGCCTACAAGGGTTCGATCAGCGTCAACGGCGTCAGCCTGACCGTCAACCGTGTGACCGACATCGAAGGCGGCTGCGAATTCAGCATCAACCTGATCCCGCACACGCTGCACAACACCACGCTGGGCGGCCTGAAGGCGGGGCAGCATGTGAATCTGGAGATTGATCTCATCGCGCGCTACGTAGAGCGCATGCTCACCGCGCCTGCCGCCTGAGCTACTCCGCACAAACGCGGAAGCGAAGCGACCCGCTCATCCAGCAACGCCCAAGGGACGGGTCTCCCGGCCATCAGGGGTGGGCCTTGCAGGCCGCGGCGTCGCAGTGCGACGCCTCTTCGCCAGGCACATCACGTCCACTGGACGTGATGTGCCCGGGTTCAGCCCCTTGGGGGGGCAGGAGCGTCAGCGACTGGGGGGCTCTATCTCCCCAGAAGTTTTTGCCGCTTTTGAGTCTGGTCGATGTAGCGCTGCAAATTGCGCAGCACATCGCTTCCCGGATTGACGATTTCGCAGCCGATGCGCACGCCCTGCGCGTCGGGGTGTACGCAGGTCACATGCTGCATGCGCAGCGACAGCGTGATGCGGGTGTCGACGTCGAGTTCGATCTGCACGCCGTTGACGACCACGCCCGGGTCGAGGGCAGGCACATCGACGGGCAGGAACAGCGCACATCCGCCAATGCTCACGTCCAGCACGCGCAGAGTCAGCGACATGTCGGGAATCATCGGGTGACGCAAGCGCGCCGTCGGTGCGTTGCGAAGCAAGGGCCGAACGCGAAAGCCGTTGCGGCGCTGAAAGCGAAATACCTCGCGCGGCAAAGAGCAGTTCAGCACGCTGGTCGTGTCACCGCGCACCAGCACGAAATTCTGGGCGTCGAACTGCAGCTTGATGTTGTCGACATACGCCACCACCACGGCCTCGTCGGCCTCGATCAGCGCCTGTACCGGGCCGCAGTCGGCGTCGGCTGCGAAGCTGATGACGCCGCGCGCGCCGTCCACGCTCCACAGCGTGGTGGTGTAAGCGGTGCCGTCGCTGCCGTTCAGGTTCAGCACTGTGCAGCCATCGTTGAGCTGCTTCAACACGCTCACGATCTCGACCGGCGCCGTGATGCGAAAGTCTTCCAGGCCGCCATGCACAGCGGCCAGTTCGTCGAGCGGCATGGGCAAGGTGTCCAAGGGAGCTCCAGTTCCTGGCAGCGTTGAAGTGCGTCTGTCAGTGGACCGACTTGGGGCGGCCCGCCAGCAAGTCGTCCAGGTCTTCCAGCCAGGGTTCGGCCAGCTGCCGAATCTCGGCGTCGTTCACCAGGATGCGCTGCATGATGCGCGACTTGAGTTGAGCCTCTTCAACGCCCAGCTGCTGCGCATTCGCTGCATGCTTGAGTTGCGAGATCAGCAAGGCACAGGCTCCTTCGAGCTTGACCACTTGATCCCAATCGCCAGAGCGTGCGGCCGCCAACATGTCTGCACTGGCTTTTTCAATGGCTTCGTAATAGTTCAACAGGGCCGAGTTCATGGGGACTCCAGGCAAGGGCAGGTGGCGTTGGTACGTTGATCGCATTCAGAGTTTCTCGCCTTCGCGCGGATTGATCGAAGCCCAGGCGCTGCGCAGCGGTTCGACCAGCCGAACGCATTCGTCCAGCGAAGCCTCATCGTTGTGACGGTTGGCATAAGTCAGCCTCATGTTGATGTAAGCGTACAGCTCGTTCAGATCGGAGGCCAATGCGCCACCTTCGGCCAGGTTCAGACCCGCCTTGAGACCTTCGTCAACGATGCGCACGGCGCGTCCAATGGCATGTCCCTTGGCGGCAATGTTCTTGCTGCGCATGGCGCCACGCGCCTGGGCAATCGATTCGATCAGACCGTCGAACAGCAGGGCAACAAGGTGGTGCGGAGAGGCGCCATCCACGCTCGTGGTGACCTGCACTTCCTGATAGGCATGGCTTTGGCGGTTGGACGGGGAAGCAAACGCTGCTGAGGCGAACATGAGCTTGGCTTTCTGTTGGAACTTGGTGCCTATTTATCGGCCATCCTGGCGCTGGTCTTTAGCACAAAGGAAACGCCGGGCCGTCCCCAAGTTTCCTTTGCTCCTCTCGGGGGACGGACGCGCAAAGCGCGGCCTTGGGGCACACAGCTGGATCGATGGCCGCATGAGACACCCGCAAATTTCCCTGTTCTCAGCCACCCGCGCTGCGCAGCCGGGTCGAGCGAACAAGCGCCCCTCACAACGAAACAAGCCCGGACGACGCGAACAGCGCCGTGCGGGCCACCAGGGACGAGCACAAGGCCGGCCGGCCTCAATTCGAGGATGAGGTCCTGCTCCAGTTCGCCACCTGTTGCGTGATGTAGGTGCTGAGTGCACTCATGCTCGCCATCTGGGTGTCCAGGGCCGTGTACTGCGCACGGATTCGCGCCTCGGTATTGGTCAGGCGCTGGTTGATCGCATCCTGGTTTTTTTGGTTGTTCGCCAGGCTGGTGTTCAAGCCCGAGGTGCGCGTGGTCAGCGCGCCATCCGTTCCGATTTCCTGGTCGCCGAAATCGCTCAGCCGCTGGGCAATGCCGATTTGCGAGGTGTCGATGGTGCTGGCTGGGTTGTTGGCGAACAGCTTCTTGAGTTCCGGCAAATTGCCGAGTGCCGAGCTGAGCTTGGTGTCATTGACCGTCAACTGGCCCGTCGACTGTATCTCGATGCCCACATCGGACAGCGAACTGAACGCCGACGACGCAGAGGTCGCGTTTGTCAGCAGGCTTCGCATTTGGCGTTGCAGGCCGACGGCCGTGCTGTCGCCTTGCAGCGTACCGGCCGTCTTGGTGGCCGCATCGTATTTGGTCAGCGTGGCCAGTTGCGATGCGAGGCTGTTGTACGCCTTCACAAAGGTCTGGATGGACTTCTTGATGGAATCGTTGTCCTGAACCACATTGAGCTGCACGCTGCCGGTGGTGACCTTCGACAGGTTCAGCGTCAGGCCCTGCACGACATCGGTCAGGGTGTTGCTGGCCGAAGTGATCGCCAGCCCGTTGACCGTGGCTTGCGCGTCGCTGGCAGTCTGCGTGCGCGTCATGGGCGACGAGCCGTCGCTCGCGTCGTAGGTCAACGCCGCCGCTCCGCCCGTTCCCGTCACACTGAAACCGTTGTTCACGCCTGTGGCCGAAGAAGTCAACACCAGGCGAGCGCCCGAAGAATCGGTGACGATCGATGCCGTGACGCCCGCATTGGCCGCATTGATCTTGTCGCGCACATCGCGCAGCGTATCGGTCGCACTGATTGGAATGCTCATCGCGTTGATGGTCGCGCGCGCAGCGAAGCCGGGCTGCCCCACATCCCAGGCCCCGACATCGATGGTCAGGCCGCCCTCACCGATCACGGCCGAGCTTGAGGCATAACTTTGGCTGGCCACCGACTGTGCGGAAGCCAGGTTTTGAACGCTCACGGAATAGCTGCCTGCGTGCGCGCCGCTGCCGGTAGAAACGCCCACTGAACCGTTGTCGGACGAGGTCGCGGTCGTGGCGCCCCAAGTCGAGCTGTTGGTCAGCGCCTGTGCGGCATCGCGAAAACCGGCAACGGAGGACTGCAATGACCCAAAGGCCGATATCTCGGTCTGGATGGTCGAGGCCCGGGTCTGCAGATTCGCGACCGGCTGCCTCTCGATTGCCATCAGTTTGGTAACGATGGACTCGACGTCCAGGCCGCTACCTATGCCTGCTGAACTCATCGTAGCCATGTTCGTATCCTTTCGCAGGAATGACGACCGACGTCAAGCGCCATCGTCATACACCTTTCAAAAACAGATGTTGCCCGGCATATCCCGGTGTCATCTGTATCGGAAGCTCCCACGCGAACTTGAGCGGCTTTTACCGAGAAATATTTCTTACTTCAGCAGTTGCAGCACTTGCTGAGGCAATTGGTTGGCCTGGGCCACCATGGCATTGCCCGCTTGCTGCAGGATCTGCGCCCGACTGAGGGCTGCGGTTTCTGCGGCGAAATCGGCGTCCATGATGCGGCTGCGCGCGGCGGACTGGTTTTCTACCGCACTTTGCAGGCTGGAGATGACCGAGTCGAAGCGCGACTGGCTTGCGCCATAGGTCGCGCGCGTGTCATTTATCACGTTCAGCGCCGAATCGATGTTGTCGATCACGGTGCCAAGGACCGTCGTGTCCGTCGTGCTGTCGATCACCGACGTTGTGACCGAGGTCAGCGTGGGATCGGTGGTCAGGTCGGTCGTGGTGATGCTGATGGTGTCGTTGGCCGTGGTATTCGCGCCGACCTGGAAGGTCTGCGTTCCGGTGGACGCCAGAATGGTTTGCCCGTTGAAGGTGGTACCGGCCAGCACGCGTCCGATTTCGGACGACAGCTGCGCAAATTCCTTGTTCAGCGAATCCTTGTCGCTGCCGCTGTTGGTCGAATTACGCGCCTGAACCGCCAGTTCGCGCATGCGCTGCAGTGCATCGCCGACCTGAGCCAGCGCCCCTTCAGCGGTTTGCGCCAGCGAGATGCCGTCGTTGGCATTGCGCGCTGCGACATTCATGCCGCGGATTTGCGCGTTCATGCGCTCGGCAATGGCGAGGCCGGCCGCGTCGTCCTTGGCACTGTTCACTCGCAAACCCGATGAGAGCCGCTGCATTGCCACGGCCAGGGAGGATTGCGAGCTGTTCAGATTGCGTTGGGCGTTCATCGAAATCAGATTCGTATTGATCGTCTGTGGCATGGTGACACTCCTCAAGAATCAGTGGCTCCCGGCAAACGCCGGCGTTGCGAGACATCAGATCGGCAGGCCGGGCCTGTTGGGGCTGATGTCTCAGAACCCCGGCACGCAACGCTGGCGATTGGCTGCCAGCACCTTGAACCACAAGTCCGTTGAAAAACTTGTTGAAGCCATTGTTTTCAAAAGTGAGGCGCGTCGGTACACCGAAAAGAAGACCAAAAACCTCCCAGTTCAAACGCCAAAAGAAAAGGCCTCGCCCGGTCGCCCGGTCGAGGCCTCTGGATGCACCTGGCTGCCGAGGCAGCGCAGGACGTTACCGATTACTTCAGCAGTTGCAGCACTTGCTGTGGCAACTGATTGGCTTGCGCCACCATCGCCGTACCCGCTTGCTGCAGGATCTGCGAACGGGACAAATTGGCCGTTTCTGATGCGAAGTCGGCGTCAGTGATGCGGCTCATGGCGGCAGATTGGTTCTCCACCGAGATCTGCAGGTTGGAGATCACCGATTCGAAACGGTTTTGCGTGGCACCGTACATGGCGCGTTCGCTGTTGACCTTGTTCAACGCGCCGTCGATGTCGTCAATCACCGTCTTCAAAGTGGCCGAGCTCGTGGAGCTGTCGATCACACTGCCCGTGACGGCGGTGATGCTGCCATCGGCCGTCATGTCGGTCGTCGTCACCGTGATGGTGTCGTTCGTGGTCGTGTTGGCACCGATCTGGAAGTCCTTTGCACCGGCGCTCGCACCGATGATGGCGATTCCGTTGAATGTGGTGCCGCCCAGCACGCGGGTGATTTCCGAGCTCAGTTGCTGGAATTCCTTGTCCAGCGAATCCTTGTCGCTGTCGCTGTTGGTGCCGTTGGCAGCCTGCACTGCCAGTTCACGCATGCGTTGCAGCGCATCGCCGACCTTGCCCAGCGCGCCTTCAGCGGTTTGCGCCAAAGAAATGCCGTCGTTGGCATTGCGGGTTGCCACGTTCATGCCCCTGACTTGAGCATCCATGCGCTGCGAGATCGCCAGGCCGGCTGCATCGTCCTTGGCGCTGTTGATGCGAAGCCCCGAAGACAGGCGTTGCATCGACGTTGCCAGAGACGACTGAGTCATCGAGAGATTGCGTTGCGCATTGAGCGAAGCAATATTGGTGTTAACTGAAATACTCATTTAAAAATCTCCTATCGGTTGAATGACACCCGGCACAAGCGCCGGCATTGCCTCGGCAGACTCGTCGTCTACTGCCCTAACAACTAACTCATCTGCCCAAACTGCCGCCACACATCGTGTGGTGGCCTGCTGCGCCCGGCGTGATTCAGTGTTCCGAAGTGGCTTGGGGTTGTTGCCAACCCGTGGGTCACCGCGTCGTCTGTTTCCGGACCCCGGGGCCGATTGCTCGTTCCCGTTGAAACCGTTATCGGACCGGCCTGTTCGGGACTTGAGGACCAAGCACAAAAAAAAATCATCCATCGGTCGAACAAGGTGGTAGAGAAGGTTGATTTATCTGCTCTGCCGGCGAAAACTTGAGCGCCATTCGTCGCGAGCGATCGAAAACCCCAAGCGGAAACCTCAATCAGACGGACGAGTCGGGTTCATCTTTGCGGCTTGCCCGATCGAGGCGCTTCCTAAAATTCCACACACCTCACATCGGGCACACCTTGCGTGGGCTTTTTTCACATGCAGATCAATCACCGCAAGCCGGCCCGGCAGCAACCCGCGCACCATGGCAAGCGTGCCCGCACGGCGCACCACAGCTGGCAGCAGGGCGTCGCCCTTGCCAATGCGGGGGATTGGCAGCGTGCGGAACAAGCATTTCAGCGAGCCTCCGATGACGCACCGCGCGACCTTGTCTATTTGCTCAACCTTGCCAGAGCACAGGTCAAGAACGGCGCACACGCAAGCGCTTTGAGAACGGCACAGGCGGCGCTCGCGCTGTCACCCGACGACACGATTGCGCGCGGCATCGCCGCCGATTGCCTGAGTCAGCAGCACCGCTACGCCGAAGCCGCGGCCTGCCTTCAGCAGCAACCGGCGCATGTTCCGAAGACAGCCGAGCACTACCAGAACTTGGGCGAGGCCTTGTTCAATGCAGGGCGGCACCAAGAGGCCATCAGCGCCTTGTTCGAAGCCCTCAGCCGCAACATCAGCCATGCGCTGTCGCACTACCGGCTCGGCCTGTCGTTCAACTCGTTGGGAATGAAGCAGGAAGCCGTCGAATGTTTCCGCACCGCGCTGCTGCTGGATCTTGGACCCGGCAATCTGGCCGCTCAGGGCTTGCTCTCGTTCGTCGAAAGAGAACTGTGCCGCTGGGACAACGCCAGCAACGATGTCGCCGCGTTGCGCAGCTTGGCTGTCGCGCTTGCGGTCGACGCTGCCCAATGGGCGTCCGTCTTCGCACAGGTCACGCTCACCGATGCGGCTGACGAGCACCTGAAGGTAGCGCGTTCTTGCTCGCGGTTCCAGGCACGGCGCATTGAAGCCTTCGCGCCGGTGGCGCGGCGGCCGCTGCCGAAGCGGCTGCGTGTCGGCTTTGTCTCCTCCGACCTGCACCAGCACGCGACCGCGGTGTTGATGGCCGAGGTGTTCGAGAAGCTCGACCGCAATCGATTCGAGGTCACGCTCTATTCGCACGGCCCGGAAGACGGCAGCCCGATGCGTCAGCGCCTGAAGAATGCGGCCGACCACTTTGCCGAGGTCTCACACGCCAGTGACCTGCAGGTCGCTCAGCAAGTTCGCCGCGAGCAGATCGATGTGCTGGTGGACCTCAAAGGGCACACGCGCGACGCCCGGCTGGCCATCTTTGCCTACCGTGCCGCGCCTGTCCAAGCGAGCTTCCTCGGCTTTCCTGGCACCACGGGCGCAGACCACATCGACTACTTCATCGGTGATGCCATCGTGTCGCCCTTGTCGCACGCGGCTCACTACAGCGAGAAGCTGGCGCTGCTGCCGCGCTGCTACCAGCCCAACGACAAACAGCGCTCATTGCCCGAGGCTTACAGCCGCGAGATGGCCGGCTTGCCGCAAGCAGCTCTGGTGCTGTGCGGCTTCAACCAGCCGTTCAAGTTGTCGCCCGAAGTCTTCGACGCGTGGTGCCGCTTGCTCACGCAATTGCCGCACGCCGTACTGTGGCTCTTGCAGTGGAACGAGCAGTCGCCGGCGGTGCTGCGCAAAGAAGCAGCGGCACGCGGAATCGACCCGAGCCGGCTGATATTCGCCCCCAAGCTCGGCGCGCGCGAACACATGAGCCGCCTGGCCCTGGCCGACGTGTTCATCGACACCTGGCCCTGCAACGGCCACACGACCGCCAGCGATGCGCTGTGGGCCGGCCTGCCGGTGGTCACGTACACCGGTGCCAGCTTCGCCTCGCGCGTCGCGACCAGCCTGCTCGACGCCGTCGGCCTGCCTGAACTGGCGTGCCCGACGCTTGCCGACTACGAAGCCCAGGTGCTGCGCCTGGCGCTCGATGCGCCTGCGCGCCAGGCCGTGCGTGACCACTTGGTGCACGCGCGTGGCACGGCGTCGCTGTTTGACAGCGACGGCTACACACGCGATTTCGGCAACCTGCTGTGGGCCATGGCCGACCGCTGGTCTCAAGGGTTGCCGGCCGACCACTTGACGATTGAAGGACACGCATGAGCGCCGCATTGCCGCAAATTCACCTGTGCATCGTGCAGCCCGGCGGCTATGTGCATTCGCTGGGTTTTCTCGACCAGGCGCGCTACTTCAGGCATCAATTCCGCCGCATGGGTGCCACGGTGAGCCTGGCCAAGAACCGGCTGCGGCACGATGCGGTGAACTTCATCTTCGGCGCCCACCTGGGATTCGAAGCCTCGCTGCGCCTGCGCTACACCTGTGTGTTCGTGAACCTGGAGCAACTGGGTGAGGGTGGCGCCGCAGTGCCGGCCGACTACCTTGGGTTGCTGTCGGGTTCGGCCGTGGTCGACTACAACGCGGGGAACATTTCGAGCTACACCCAGCACATCGACGATGTCTTGGTGTTCCCGCTGCTCCATGCGCCTTATCTGACGCCGGCGCAGAGCACAGCGCTGGAAGCTCGGCCGCTGGATGTCCTGTTCATCGGCAGCATGAACGAGCGCCGGCGCGCGCTGCTCAAACGCATCGAGGCGCAAGGTCGACGCGTGACCCTGTTCGATGCCCCGCTGTACGGGCCCGAGCGCGATGCCATCATTCTGCAGGCCAAGGTCGTCTTCAATGCGCACTTCTATGCCAGCAGCCGCTTTGAGCAGGCCCGCGTATCGCACTGTCTTTCGCTGGGCACGCCGGTGGTGTCTGAACGCGGCGCGCTGACGCAACCGCACGAGGCGTTCGAAGACTGCGTGTTCTGGGTCAGCGACAACACACTCGATTCATTCTTTGCCGATCAATTTGCCACAGCGTCGTTCTACGGCGAAGCCCGTGCCCAGTTGCAGCGGTTCACGCAGGCCGACCCGATCGAGGCCTATGCAGACATCCTGGCTTTTGCCGCCGGCTATGCGGGTGTCCACCAAGAGCGTCGACCGGCCGAGGCCTGGCAACCCACCCAGATCAATCTCGGTTCCGGGAAGGACTACAAGCCCGGCTGGCTGAACATCGACGTGCTCGACCGCGCGCAGCCCGACTTGGTGCTCGACCTGGGGCAAGCCACCACATTCCCGGTGCTGGGCCAAACGCCGTACGCGGGGCCTTTGCGGCTGGCCGAGGGCGGCGCCGAGGTGATCTTTGCCAACAACGTGCTCGAACATGTTCCAGACCTGCCGCAGCTGATGGGCAACTGCCTGAAGCTGTTGAAGACAGGGGGACGCTTCATCATTGAAGTGCCCTACGAGCATGCGGCCACGGCCTGGCAGGATCCGACCCACCTGCGGGCCCTGAACGAAAAGTCATGGCTCTACTACACCGACTGGTTCTGGTATCTGGGCTGGTTCGAGTACCGCTTCCAGGTCGCGCAATTCACCTATCTGGACGACGCGCTGCGTGAATGCGCGCAAGGCAAAGCCGCATTCATGCGCGTGGTGCTGGCCAAGGTCGAGACCACGGCCCGCGAACGCACCACGGCGCGCGTGATGCGTGCCGACTTTGCGCTGCCCGACGACATCTTGGACAACGAAACGGCGCTTGCCCACCTGTCGAGCGCCTGACCGGGCCACACGCCACACCCCAAAAAAGGCCGCGCAAGCGGCCTTTTTGCCGTGGCCTGGCGCAGACGACGCGACTCCCGCTACAGGGTTAGATGTTGACCCCAAGGCCGCGCTGCGCGCGTCCGCCCCCCGGGGGGAGCAAAGCAAACTTGGGGCGGCCCGGCGTTTCCTTTAGCCTCCGTTCGACCGGGCCACTGTGCAATAAGCCCGGCGATCGCCCTGTCTGCCGGGCCGACCTTTCAGACCCGTAGGAAGTTACCTGACAGAGATCATGGAAGAAGCTGGACTCAAGCCACAGAACTGGCCTGATGTTGCGAGTCAATTCATATCTTCACAATTCATTTCACGTTGAGACGACAACCCAACGCAGCAGACCGCCGAACAGACAGCCAAACAAATTAGGAACACAGCATGAACGCCGATCAAATCCTCACCGAAATTCGCGAAGCCAACCTGTCCTACCTGATGTTGGCCCAGAGCCTCATCCGCAGCGACCGCGAACAAGCCCTGTACCGCCTGGGCATCAGCGAAGAAAGCGCCGCGATGATCACGCTGCTGACGCCTGCTCAAATGATGCGGGTGGCTTCGGGCAACACGCTGCTGTGCCGCTTCCGCATGGACGACGACCTGGTGTGGGGTCTCTTGACCAACCACGGCAAGGGCGCCGCCAACGAGACGACGACCCGCCTGCACGCCAGCATCCTGATGGCCGGCCGCCACCAAGAAGCGGCCTGAGCCGGCGCCGGTGCCCATCCCCAGCAAAAACATCAGATCCCAGGAGCAGATTCCATGCGTGTCAAAAGCATCCTCACCGAAGCCAAGCAGATCGACCGTGCCGTGACCTTGATCCATCTCGGCGCCCGTTTGCAGGTTCTGGAATCTGAGACCGATCTGAGCTACGAGCGCCTGCTGCGTCTCTACAAAGAAGTCTCCGGCAAGTCGCCCAGCAAGGGCCAGCTGCCCTTCTCGACCGACTGGTTCATGACCTGGCAGCCCAACATCCATGCATCGCTGTTCCTGAACATCCATGAGTACCTGAACAAGGTCGCCGAGATGGATGAGATCGATACCGTCATCAAGGCCTACCAGCTGTACCAGGAGCAAACCCAGGCACAAGGCCTGGAAGCCCTGCTGTCGGTGACCCGCGCATGGCGCCTCGTCAAGTTCGTCGACAACGGCATGCTGACCATGACCAAATGCTCCAAATGCGGCGGCCACTTCGTCAGCCACCCGCACGAAATCTCCAAGCACTATGTTTGCGGCCTGTGCAACCCGCCGGCCCGTGCCGGCAAGGGCAAAGCCAGCGGCGGCATTCAAATGCACTAGAAATATGCAGTGCCCCAAGTCGTCTGGGGGCGGCCCGGCGGCGACTTTGCAGACTCCCAGGCCGGCGGTTCTCCTGAATGTCAAAACTTCGCTCAAGTTTTTTCTCCGGTCGCCGATGAACAAGGTGACCGGCAACGGTTTTAGCTGTCTCCTCCTGGCACCTTCAAAGTGCTTTGCCGCGGGTCCTTCGGGACCCGCTTTTTTTGCGGGTGGAATGCCGCCTTGTTGTGACGATCGGTCGAACGACCTGCTGCGCACACTCAAGACGGCCGGGTTCACGCCGATAAATGGCGGACACCTGTGCTCGGACCGCGCCCGGGTGCACGACACGGACCCTTTCCTAAATCATGTTTGTTCTCATCGGTTACGGCGTCGCCCTGGGGTGCATCTTCGGGGCCTACATCCTTCACGAGGGCAACATGCTCGTGATCCTGCACGCCCTGCCGACGGAATTGATGGCCATTCTGGGCGGCGCGTTGGGCGCCTTCGTGGTGAACAACCAGCCCAAGGTGCTGAAGGCCACGCTGAAGGCCTTGCCCACGCTGCTGAAGAACTCCAAATACACGAAGGCGCGCTACATGGAGCTGCTGGCGCTGCTGTACGACATCCTTCAGAAGGCGCGCAAGGAAGGCCTGATGTCGATCGAAAAAGACGTCGATGCACCCCACGAATCCCCGGTCTTCAAGAAGTACGAGACGGTGGGGCATGACCATCACGTGGTGGAGTTCATCACCGACTACCTGCGCATGATGGTCTCGGGCAACCTGAACGCCCACGAGATCGAAAGCCTGATGGACAGCGAAATCGAAACCCACCACCACGAGGCGCATGCGCCGGTGGCGGCGATCGGCCGCCTGGCCGGCGCCTTGCCGGCCTTCGGCATCGTGGCCGCCGTGCTGGGCGTGGTCAACACCATGGGCTCGGTGGGCCAGCCTCCGGCGATCCTCGGCGGCATGATCGGCTCGGCCCTGGTCGGCACCTTCCTCGGCATTCTGCTGGCCTACTGCGTGGTCGAACCCCTGGGCGGGCTGCTGGAACAAAAGAACGACGAAGGCAGCAAAGAGCTGCAATGCATCAAGACCACCTTGCTGGCCAGCATGCAGGGCTATGCGCCGCAGGTGGCGGTGGAGTTCGGCCGCAAGGTTCTTTATTCGACCGAGCGCCCCGATTTCGCTGAACTCGAAGCTCATGTGAAAGGAAAGAAGTGAGCTTCCATGCGGTCAGCCTCGAGGCATTCCAAAGCGAGCGAAGCGAAGCGCCCCATGGAGCAACTCGCCCAGAAACCGGCTTTGCCGGGCCTGCAGCGAGGCGCCCCCTCGGGGGGCAGGAGCGCAGCGACGTGGGGGCATGGCCGACCGCCGGGCCGCCCCAAGGCCGGCCGCGCCCCCTCGGGGGGCAGGAGCGCAGCGACGTGGGGGCTACATAAATGGCTGGCGATTCCAAGAAACTGCAGCCGATCATCATCAAGCGCATCAAGAAGGGCGGCCATGCGGTGCATGGCGGCGCCTGGAAGATCGCTTATGCCGACTTCGTGACGGCGATGATGGCGTTCTTCCTGCTGATGTGGCTGCTGGGCTCGACCACCGAAGGCGACAAGAAAGGCATTGCCGACTACTTCAATTCGCCGATGAAGGTCGCGCTGCTGAATGGCGGCAGCGGCTCGGGCGATGCGTCGCACGTCATCAAGGGCGGGGGCACCGACCTCAGCCGCGCCAGCGGGCAGGTCAAGAAGGGCGAGATCGAAGCGAAACGACAGACCATCAACCTGGCGGCGCTGAAAGCCGAGCAACGGCGCGCCGAAACCGCCAAGCTCGAAGAGCTGAAGCAGCAGGTCGAGGCCATGATCCAGAGCAGCCCCAAGCTGGAGGCGCTCAAGTCGCAGATCCGCCTGGACATGACCGCCGACGGCTTGCGCATCCAGATCATCGATGCGCACAACCGGCCGATGTTCGACAGCGGCAGCGCCATCGTCAAACCGTATATGCGTGACCTGCTTCACGACATCGGCGAGGTGCTGAAAGACGTGCCGAACTGGCTCACGCTGGAAGGCCACACCGACGCCCAGCCGTTTGCCGGCGACCGCGGCGGCCTCGGTTATGGCAACTGGGAACTTTCATCCGACCGGGCCAACGCCTCGCGCCGCGAATTGATCGCCGGCGGCCTGCCCGAAGCCCGCGTGCTGCGCGTGCAAGGCCTGGCCTCCAGCTCGCTGTTTGACCTGGCAGACCCGCAAAGCCCGTCCAACCGGCGCATCAGCATCATCGTGATGAACCGCGAAGCCGAAGACCGGCTGCTGCAGGTCCGTCCGGTCGCAAATGAGGCAGAACCGGCGCAAGCTGGAATTTCAGTGCCGCCGGTGTCGATTGTTCCCTCAATATCCACCCCCATCACCCGATAACAGCCACAGCGCATTCAAGCGAGGTTCGCCATGACCACCCCAGACATGAAATTCCTGATCGTCGATGACTTCTCCACCATGCGGCGCATCGTGCGTGGCCTGCTGAAAGAGCTCGGTTACAACAACGCCGAAGAAGCCGAAGACGGCGCGGCTGCGCTGAACATCCTGAAGAACGCGAAGTTCGACTTCGTCGTCAGCGACATCAACATGCCGAACATGAACGGCTTCGAGCTGCTCAACGCCATCAAGGCCGACCCGGCGCTCAAGCACCTGCCGGTGCTGATGGTGACCGCCGAGGCACGCAAGGAAGACATCGTGCGCGCGGCCCAGGACGGCGCGGCCGGCTACATCGTCAAACCTTTCACCAAGGCCACGCTGGAAGAAAAAGTTCAAAAGATCATGCAAAAACTGGCCACCACGGCCTGAAGGACAAGAACATGAAGATGGACGACTTCTCCATGCTGGCGCCGCAAATGGCGGCAGCAGCTTCGCCCGAGGTATTTCAGCAACTCGGCCTGATCACGCGCCAGTTGCAC
>Ga0137403_10004031_pt1 | contig 17391 bp, 17 predicted proteins | sample CZOMad2_1_16fung_FD_122057 | JGI IMG/M metagenome (GOLD analysis project Ga0137403, IMG submission 122057) | Vadose zone soil fungal communities from Angelo Coast Range Reserve, California, USA - CZOMad2_1_16fungal (Hybrid Assembly) | ecosystem: Environmental > Terrestrial > Soil > Vadose zone...
ACATTATTCTGAACGCGATCGATCGCCTCTGGCAGGAGCATCTCTATGCAATGGACGCGTTGCGCGAGGGCGTTTATCTGCGCGGCTATGCGCAAAAGGATCCGCTGATCGAGTACAAGACCGAAGCCTACGACATGTTTGTGGACTTAATGGCGAACATTAAGAATGAAGTGCTGAACAATCTGTTTCGTAGCACCTCGAATTTGCAGGCGTTCGAGAATTTTCTGGCGACGTTGCCGCAATTTCTGCTGCGCGAACATGCACCGACCGCGCCCACGGCCAATGCTCCTGCCCGTGGCCGTCAGCTTCAGCCAGTCGGCGCAATGGCTGGTGTTGGCGGTGACGGTGACGGCGAGGGCGAAGTGACAATCGATCTCCCGGTTCGGCGTTCGATGCCGAAAGTCGGCCGCAACGAGCCATGCCCGTGTGGCAGCGGAAAGAAATATAAAAACTGCTGCGGCCGCGTGGCGTGAATTTAGCCCCCAGAGCATTCGGAGTTGACTCCCGGCGCTCCGCGCTAATGTATCGCGCTTCGAATGCTCATTGATAACTTGCTTCACGCCCCGCTTCGCCTTGCCATCGGTCTCGCGGCTGTGTTCCTATTGAGTGATTGCGCGGAGCCGACGAGCACGAGTGTGGTCGAACCTGCGCAGACCGGGCGACCCGAAATAACTCTGCCGCGCGGCGACGTAATCGCGGAAGCCCAGCTACGGACGAAGCTCGCGATGCTCTCCCCGACTGTCCGCGTGGACGAAGCCGAGAAGCTTGCCCTATGTGCTTATAAAACATCGCGACGACTGGCTCGCGAATACGGGGTCGTTTTTCCGCCGGCTCTTAACAACATCCTCATCAACACCGGCGGTAGAAAGCGAGGCCTCTGTTATCACTGGACAGAAGATTTACTTCTTCAGTTGGATGCCTTGAAGCTCGAAACGCTCGAACTCCATTGGGGAGAAGCCTTTGCCAGAACTTTTTCCGAGAACAATGGCGTGGTGGTTACGGCCAAAGGACAACCCTTTGGGCAGGGCATCGTGCTTGACGCCTGGCGTTACCAGGGACGTCTTTACTGGGGACCTGTTCGTAAGGATCCGGAGGGTTACCCATGGAAAGAAAACAAGGCGCAGTACGATCGCGTTTTCCAAACAAAAGCCGCGCAGCAAACGGCGAGTTCAGTCAATCGCGGATGATGCCAAGTCGTACGTCGTGATCTCAAGTTCGTGGCCGTCGGGATCGCGGAAATAGATGGAGTGCGAAATCTCGTGGTCCTGGAATTCGAATTTGATGCCGCGGCGCTTCAGTTCCTCCTGCGCGGAGAGAAAATTTTGGCGGTTGGCGCGAAAAGCGAGATGCAGCATGCCGATCCTGCCGGTGCGCGAGGCAGATTTTGAATCATTGCTACGCAGTGAAAACAGCGCGATAGCGGTGTTTCGTTTGGCTATGAATGTGGGAATTCCGTCCCACATTTCTTCATAACGTCGCTCGAACCCGAGAACATCCACGTACCAGTTCGCGGACTGCTCCACATCGCGCACGGCGAGCGCCACGTGATCAATTCCTTCGAGTTCCATAACAGGGATCTACACGTTCCTCTGGCGCCGCTCAATGCGCATAATCTAGACGGTCGTCCAGCTTCCCGGTTCGCACTGCGTCCAGAAACGCTGCGTAACCTTTGAATGGACCTCCAACGGCACGCCAAATCAACATCGGTTTCGCGTCATCCTTCGTGAGTTTCGCAACCAAAATGTGAAAGGTGTGAGCGATCCCACCGCGCTCGTAATGGACGACGTAATACTCTCCGCCGACCGCTGCCCAAATGAGGCGCTTGCCTGGAAGCGTCGGATCCGTGATGACACAAGTCGCGTTCCAATTTTGGCCTGGTTCTGCGAGCTTGCCATCGCCGCCGCCGTCACAAAGCGCGAGGATTGCCGGTGGCAGATTGCTTGTGGCACGAACCTCGTTGAAGCGTGAAGCATCTTGCAACACCTTGCGATCCTCTGCTGGAAGCTTCGTGACATCTGCGCAGCACAGGCTCTGAATCGCTGCGACAAAAAGCAGCTGAAGGGTGACATGTTTCATGCGTCGGATGGGTCTAACGAGAACGAGATCAGCTACAGCTATCCGATCTGTATTTCAGGAGGAACCTCTGGATTCATCAAGGATGCGCCACCATCCGCGTAAATCACCTGTCCGGTAATCCAGCGCGCCTTCTCCGAACAAAAGAGCGTAACAACGTCGCCGACATCTGCTGGCGTTCCCAAGCGTCCCATCGGTGTCCAACCTCGCTCGTGCCAATTCCGGATGAGTTGCTGGACCTGGTCGGGGAGTGTGTTCAGGACGCTGTCTTCCGTCCATCCCGGGCTGATCGCGTTCACCGTAATACCGCGCTTCGCAACGGCGACGGCAATGTACCTAACGAGCGACTCCAGTGCCGCCTTCGCTGATCCCATGCCGACCCACGGCTGGAGGCCACCGGTACGGCTCCCTTCGGCGTAGGTGATGGCGAAGATTCTGCCGCCATCGTTCATCAGCGGAAGTGCTTCCCGAACCGCGACAAGGAACGCCTTCGCCTGCGAATCAAATGCCGTGTCCCATTGTTCCAAGGTGATGTCGAGAGGGGGTGCGTAAAACGTGGGCGCCTCAGGCCGTGCGTTGCTGACGAAGATGTCGAGCGTCCCGAACTCCCTCTTCACCTTACGAAACATCTCGGTGATTTGTTCTCGACGCGTCACATCGGCCTGAATCAGGACACCATCGGACCCGCGTTTGCGGACCTGCGCGAGCGTCTCTTTCGCGGCAGCCTCGTTTTGGAAGTAGTGAATCGCGACTTTAACGCCACTCTCCGCCAGGGCGAGAGCAATCCCTCGCCCGATGCCGCGCGAACTGCCGGTAACCAGCGCGTGCCTTCCATCAAGTGCCATATGAGCGGCGTGAACGTTTAAACTGCTGTGCGCGTGGCTTGGTCGGCCCAGATCACAGCGTGTGCGCGAACCGGACGATCGAAGCCTTTCAGCGCAACTTCACCGACATCTTGAAATGAAAATCCTTTACCCAAGCAAAGCTCGGCAATTGCGTTCGACACCAGAATTTGCTCGGGCAACGCATGAGAACAGAGCCGGGCGGCAAGTTGAACGGTGCAGCCAAAAAGGTCGTTATGCTGCTCGACAGGTTCCCCCGCTGCGGCCCCGATTCGAATCTTGACCAGCTGGCCGCGCTGGTCTTTCGCGTGTTCGGCCAAGTCGCGCTGAATTTGAGTTGCACATTTTACCGCTGCCGCAGCCGAGACGAACGATGCCATTATGCCATCGCCAGTGTGCTTGACCTCGCGGCCACCTGAGTTCGACAACGCGTTTCGGACAACGGAGTTGTGTACGTCGAACAGTGCCATCGCCGCTTCATCGCCTAATGTTTGAGTCAATGCCGTCGAGTCCACGATGTCCGTGAACAGGACGGTCCGAATTCCAGGATCTCGAGCATCGGCTCCGCCGCCCGGCAGCACAGCCGCGCCAGCGTCATTCGTCTCGGCGCTACCAAGAAATCCTTCCGCGAGCTCCGGCTGTATTTCAATAATCTTCTCAGCGAGCATACCGTGGGCTTCGCGGTGGACATGCTCTGCCGCCTCAGCATTTGGTGCATCGCAAAGGCAAAAAACCTTACCAGCCTTTTCGTTAACCCAGTATTTGTGGTATTCGACACCATATTTCCGCTGCGTTTCCATATCCTTCGCGTGGGCCTCGGCGACATCTTCCGCGGTTGTTCCTTCCGGAAGATTGTGGATGTCCATGTATAACGGCATAGGGGGGATTTTAGCGCGATGTAGCGTGGTGCGAAACGTCGATTTTCGTCGGATGACTCAGCGTTTGGTAAACGACGCAATAGCGTTCGGTCAGGCGAAGCAATGTAGCGAGCTGCTCTTCGCTGGCGTCGGTGTCTAAATCGAAATGCAATCTAATTTGACGGAAGCCAACCGGTACATCTTTTGAGACTCCCAACGTGCCGCGAAAATCGAGATCGCCTTCGGCCTCAATCATTGCGCCACGTAACGGGATGCCCAGCGCCGTAGCAACTGCACGCAGCGTGACGCCCGCGCATCCCACCAGAGCCTCGAGCAACATATCGGCCGAGCACGCGCTGAGCCCTTCGCCTCCGGTCGCAGGATGGAGCCCCGCTTCGACCCGCGCTTTTCCGGTTTCTATTTTGCAAGTGATCCCTTCACCGATTTGTCCCTGCGCGTGAAGGGTGACCAGCGCGGTTTCAGGGCGCTCGCGGTATCGAGCTTTAAGAGGGGCTTGCAATGCCCTCAATTCCTCAGCGTTCATTTTTCTTGTAGGGCGTTCGCCGCGGCGAACGCCCGCCAGGTTCGGCGCCTGGCGGAAGCGCCGCTATTACTTCGTCGGTTTAATGTTCTGATTTACGCGGAAGAGATTACTTGGGTCATACTTATTTTTGATCGCGACCAGCCGCTCATAATTGTCTCCGTAAGTTTTCTTCACGCGATCGTCTCCTTCATCTCCCATCAAAAAGTTTACATACGCTCCACCGGCCGAATAGGGATGGAGCGCATCGTAATAACTCTTCGTCCACGAGATGATTTTTTCGTTGTTCGCTGGATCGGGATCAACGCCGACCATCACTTGCGCCCAGGTAGCATCTCGATAATTCCAGGCGGTATCGTTTTTGCCAACGCGCGATGCGGCACCGTTGATGGGATAGAGATGCATGGTGGAATGCATCGAGGGAAGCGCCTCGCCAAAACGAGTGTGTTGTGCGATCGCGTCATCGCTCAATTCATTTACAAAATCTGCGCGCCAATACCATTCCAACCCCGGGGGATAGAGGGCGTCAAACATGCTTTGCAAGGCCGGCTGCGGGAGCGGACCCACAAAATCGAGAGCCGGCTTCTTAAAAGCGCGGATCGGCTTAAATGTTTCTTCGGCCTTCGTCTGCGGGCCAGCATATGCCCAAACCACGCCGCACATTTTTTTCATATGGAGATGTTCGGGAAACGGCGGTGCCGGCGGCACTGTGAGAAAGGCGAAGAAGCCATTCAAATCGCCCGGAGCCGTGGGAATCAGATTGCGATACCATTTCATGACATCGGGTGCGTCGCTCAATTCATAGAGCATTGGACCGCCATAGAGGATGTCGATCGGATGCAGCTTGAATGTGAACGAAGTGATCACGCCGAAGTTTCCGCCGCCGCCGCGAATGGCCCAGAACAAATCGGAATTCTCATCGGCATTTGCCTTTACGAATGTGCCGTTCGCCAATACGACGTCGGCGGCGAGCAGATTATCGATGGTGAGTCCGCATTTGCGGGTCAGGTGCCCGATTCCTCCGCCCAGGGTTAATCCGCCAACTCCTGTCGTGGGAATGATTCCACTCGGAGTAGCAAGCCCAAACGCATGCGTGGCATGATCGACATCGCCCCACGTGCATCCACCACCGACGGTGACTGTCCGAGCTGCCGGATCGACACGCGTGTATTTAATCGGTGCCAGGTCGATGACCAGACCATCATCGCAAATTCCCAGACCTCCGGCGTTGTGTCCGCCACTGCGAATCGCGAGGAGCAGATCGTTTTCTCTCGCAAAATTTACCGAGCGGATTACGTCCGCCACATCCGCGCAGCGCACGATCGCGCGTGGCTTTTTGTGTATCATCCCGTTGTACACTTTACGGGCTTCATCGTAGCCTTTGTCGCTCGGTTCGATCAGTCCTCCTCGCAGGTTTGCCTTTAAATCTTTAAAAGAATTTTCGTTGGGCATGGCAAATAAGATTACGCAATTAGGTGGATCATCACTGCAAACGCCATGCGGTCAAGATGCTGAGTCCCGGCATTTTCATTGAGATGACAGTCGTCTCCGCAGTAGGATGCGGAAGTCATGGCGATGCTCCATCCGGATAGAGTCTGGAGTCGACGGGAGTTCTTGAAGCTTGTTGGCCGGGCGGGATTGCTCAGCGCGGTCCCAACTCTGACGCGCGCGGCTGCGGCGCCCGATTCCGAGACGGCTTGCATCTCGATCCTGCATACGACGGACGTCCATGGCCATATTTTGCCGACTTCCGATTACAACGGAAATCCTGATTGCGGTGGAATGGCGCGTTGCATCACGCAAATCCGGCGTTGGCAGCAGCAAAATCCAAACTCCATCCTAATCGATGTCGGCGACGTGTATCAGGGAACGGATGTTGGGTTGCGGAGCAAGGGCGAGCTGATGATCGACCTATTCAATCATCTCAAATACGACGCCTGGATTATCGGCAATCATGAGTTCGACTGGGGAATGCAGCCGTTTCAACACGCGTTGCAACGTTCGGCAATGCCAGTGCTGGCTGCGAACACAGTGCTCGAAGGAAAACCAGCCGGCGAATTTCCTGATGCGAAACATCCATTCGCGAAAATTCAGCCGTTCATTTTGAAGCAGGTTGCCGGGATCAAGCTTGCCATTATCGGAGTCACGACGCCGGGGATGCAGTTTTGGCTTCGACCGGAATTTACTCAGGGGATCGAATTTCAATATCCGGTTGAGCCTGTCCGGCGCGCGATCGCGAGGGCGAAGAGTGAGGGCGCGGATGCGATTGTTCTAACTGGGCACATGGGACTAAAACCGCGCAGCGGTGGTGATGATTTTGCCAATACGGTGACGGCATTGACGTCCGAGTTTCCAGAGGCGTCGGTGTTTATTGGCGGTCATACTCATCAGCCGATTCCAAGTCGCCTTGTCAATGGTACGCTTTTTACCCAGGCAGATCACTTCGGCATTCATGTGGGCCGCGTCGATCTTCTCTTTGACCGCAACTCCAGAAAGCTGCTCCACCAGAAAGCGTCTTGCGAGCTGATGGATCATCGTTTCGGCTTGGATCCCGTAGTCATGTCGCGAGCAAAGACGCAGCTCGCCGAATCGGACGTCGCACTGTCGCAGCCGATCGGTGAATTGGCCGAGACTCTGCGTGCTCGCAGTCGACCCGGCGTGCCGAGCGATATTGAGAGGCTGATCGGCGCGGCCATTATGGAAGCGTTGGTCGAGCGAAGTGTGCAGGTGGATGGCGCCATGCATGGAGTGTTCGATGAAAAGGCCAGTTTGGTCGCCGGTGCAAAAACGGTAAGAGATATTTGGAATGTAATTCCGTTTGAAAACTATGTCGTGACCGCAGAGCTCTCGCCTGACGAAATTAAAGCCGTCATAGAAGAAGTGTATGCCAGCCATGAGAGCCGCAATTTACTCGGTTTCGAAATCAAGACGGAAGGCCACGGTTACGATCGTCACATTACCTCGATGACTCTCGACGATGGACGACCGCTTCAGCGCAAAAAATACGTGATTGCTTTTAATAGTTTCGACTCACGCAGCGCCGGCCGTCACTTCATGAAATTGCGCGCACTGCTTGAGACCCCGGCGGCCAACTGCACAGTGCATCCGGTGCAGACACGCGACGCGCTCATCGATTATTTCCGGCGCCACAAGCGGGTGCATCGAATTGCGTCCGCCCGCGACTGGGCAACTGCAGTGTAGTAAACGCCAGATTGGCCTTGCCAAAACGCGCCCGATGCGTTGCGTAAGGGCTTATGCGCGGACTCGTCTTTTTATGCATAACGTCCTTGTTCCTGAGCACGACTTTTCCCGCGGAAGCGGAGGTCCCAGCGCCGCGTTTTCGGCCCGCCGTGCTGGGATCGGGGCCAGACTCGCTGGTCAACCAGATCGATACCCAGGATTTGCTTAAAAAGGGGCAAAAGGACGGGGCAATTATGTTCTGCTGTCGCGTCGCGACGACAGGCGACGTCGGATGGTACAGGACTTATCTTCCCGTGCCCGGTTCGGATTTACTCGAAGCGGAAGTCCGGAAGCGCCTCGACAAGGCGCGACTCGCTCCGGCCATTTATGAACACAAGCCGGTCGAGGTGCTGTTCTACGGCACGGTCTTTTTCTCGGTCGTGGATGGAAAGCCGAAACTCCATATTTTTGCGAACCAAGAAGCCGCCGAATTGAAGGCGGCGAATGATTTTATCGGGCCGCAGCCTGTCATTGGTGCGGATTCGAAGTTCACTGGATTACATTATCCACGCGAGCGCATGACGGTGTTTGTGAAGGGCTTGGCGCGGCTCGCGGTGAAGGTTGATGCGGCAGGGAACTTGCAGGATCTGCAGGCTGTCTCGGAAGAACCACCGCTGGTTGGTCTCGCCCAAGCCGCGTTGACTGATTTTACTGGAGCAAAATTTATTCCCGCGTTTCGCGATGGTGATCCGGTTGAAAGCAGCATTCTGCTCCCCGTTCGCTATGAACCGGAGTAATCCCCGAGGTCCGATAATTTAGCCGGTTCGCAAGTGTGCGGAGATGAAGAGTCGGATCATTCCCGCATCTTTTTTTGAACGCGATCCTCTGATTTGCGCGCGCGAGTTGATCGGTGCGGAATTGATCTGGGGAAATTGCTCCGGTGTGCTCGTCGAGACGGAAGCTTACAACGCCATAAACGATGAGGCATGTCACACTTTCATGCGCCCGAGCACGCGCGCCTTTATCGAGCGAAACAAGGCGGGCGCGGCCTACGTTTATTTTAATTATGGGATGCACTGGATGCTGAACGTGCTCGTGAAAGGACGGGAGAATGGTTTCGTTTTGATTCGTGCTCTGGAACCGCGAACCGGAATCGAACGGATGGAAAAACGTCGAAAACTGGATGACGTGAAACGCCTCTGCTCGGGGCCGGGCAAACTCACGCAGGCGCTCGGCATTACCGATCGTCATCATGAAATGGATTTGTGTTCCGACCCACGGCACTGCTTCGCGCAGAACGCAAGCACGACTGTTGATGTTGTGGCGGATGCGCGAATTGGTATTAGGCGCTCCGCGCACTATCCGTGGCGTTTCACTCTGCGCGGCAGCCCGTTCGTGAGCGTGCCGGTGAAACTATAACGAAGCGCCACTTTTTCTGGGGAGCGCAGGCAGCTTGCCGACGACACTCTTCTTTTCGGCAGGCTGCCGAAAAGAACAGGCTGGCAGCCTGTGCTCCCCGGAAACATTGACTCGTGCATCTCTTGATCGAAGTTGCTCGTTCGATGAACCGAAACAAACAGCGCGTTCTACTCGGGATGAGTGGTGGAGTCGACTCCAGCGTGGCTGGGTATTTGCTGCGTGAGGAGGGCTACGAGGTAGTTGGCGTGACCATGAAAGTCTGGCCGCAGGATTGCATCTCGCGCGCAGAGGACAAGTGCTGCGGGCCGCAGGCGGTGGCCGATGCGCGGGCGGTCGCTCATACGCTGGGAATTCCACATTACGTTGTCGATGAAGCCGATCAGTTCGAGCGACTCGTGATCGATTATTTCTCGAGTGAGTACCAGGCCGGGCGAACGCCGAATCCGTGCGTGATGTGTAACGAAAAGCTCAAGTTCGGAAATCTATGGAGCAAAGCGGCAGCATTGGGCTGCGATTATATCGGGACCGGCCATTATGCGATCATCGAGCACGTTGTAGCCGCGGGCGTTGACCGCGGCGGGTCCAGACCTGACCCATTCAACGACGAGGCCGGGGTCAGCGACCCCAGCTACAGTTATGCGGTCCTGCGAAAAGGCGTCGATCCGCGCAAAGATCAGTCCTATTTTCTATTCAGTTTGCGGCAGCCGCAGCTTCGACGCGCTCTCACGCCGCTTGGGAAAATGACGAAGCCGGAAATCCGCGAGATCGCGCACTCGTTAGGCCTGAAAGTGGCAGACAAGGTCGACAGCCAGGAGATCTGTTTTGTGCCGGGTAACGATTACAAAGCATTTCTGCGTTCGCACCTTGGCGAAACAGAGTTTCATCGCGGCGAGATTTACGATGTCGATGGAAACTTCATCGCCGAACACGAGGGGATCGAGCTTTTCACGGTCGGCCAGCGCAAAGGGTTGCCTGGTGGTTCGCAGCGGCCGCGTTACGTTGTCGATCTCGATCCAGAGACAAATCGCGTAATCGTCGGGGATGCTGACGACTTAGTCTGTGACGAATTCGAAATCGATCGCGTGAACTGGCACCCGATTGCCGGGGTCGACGCCCCCGGCTACGACGGCGAAATCGAAGCCACTGTAAAAATTCGCTACAGTCATGCGGGTGCGGCGGCGACATTGACGCCACTTGAGAATGGACGCGCCCGCATTCGTTTACATCAAGCGCAAAGGGCAGTGACACCCGGACAAGCAGCTGTTTTCTATGATGGCGATGTGGTGCTGGGCGGTGGATGGATTTGCCGGGCCGAACCGGCCAGGCGGTACGAAGCGGCCATTCTCGCCTGACGCATGGCCGCAAAAATCCTGCTGGCGCTCAGCACATTTCCCGATCTTGAAACCGCGCGTCGAATTTCAAATCAACTCGTGACCGAAAAATTCGCCGCGTGCGCAAATATCCTGCCCGCTGTCGAATCGATCTATCGTTGGAAAGAAAAAATCGAGACTGCCGCCGAAGTAATCGTTTTGTTCAAGACGACGCAGGATCGACAAAAGGCTTTTCAGGAAAAGTTGCGATCACTTCATCCGTACGACGTGCCGGAAATAATTTTTATGTCGGTCACGAACGGATTACCCGAGTATGTGCGATGGGTAATCGAGAATTGCTGAGAAACTCAACTGTTCTAAGCAGTTGAGTTTCGCCGGGCGCCGCGGCATCTCTGGCCGAGCGCAAAAATTGCTGCGCCGATCGCATTGGCAGTCAAAGTCACGGCGATGATTTTGGTGGCAAAAATCAATGGACTCGGGACGTCGATGATCGGGTAGATGGTGAAGAAGATGGCCAGCAGAGAGACGACGAAGCCGCAAATGGCCGCGAGTCGCAGCCACAAGCGCGCTCTGGTGCGTATCGCGGCTGCGCCCGCGATCGGGATCGCAAACATCACGGCGTAGACGATTCCATAAAAGACGTTGGCGGCGTTGTCCACGAGTTGGAAAGCTTCTTGCATTCCCGCACCGATCTGACTGGATATTCCAATTACCAGCGTGATTGCGCCGACGAATACGATTGAATTAATGGGCGTTTTGTAGCGCGTGTGCAGACGCGAAAACCACGCCGGTAACAGATGGTCCCAGCCGGCTACCATTGGCAGGCGCGAGCTGCCGGTGAAATGAATGCTCATGGAAGAAATCGAGCGCACTGTCATCAGCACAATCGCGACTGAGGCAATCGCACCAGCGACGCGGAAGGAATGCAGGCCGAGTCTCAATGTCTGCGGCACGGGTCCGATCAGATCGATTTGCTTATCTCCTATGAAAGCGAGAACCGAGCTCGTTCCGAGAACGAACATCAGCGCGATGATCGGAGCGGCGATAATGACGGAGCGCCCGATGTTGCGCGCCGGTGCGCGGGTTTCACCGGCAAGAATGCCAACGTATTCGAATCCGCTCAGGGCGCCGACCGCCAGTTTGGTAAAGATGTTGACGCAATAGAAGATCGACATCGTGGGCGCGGCGATCTGCAACGGGTGATATGCCCTGAGATTGCCGCGAGCGAGCATAACGAACGGCAAAACAATCAGCGCGGCGTAAGCGAGGAGCATGGCGAACCCACCGATGTTGTGGAGCCACTTGCCTAACGCTAATCCGCGAACACCGGTCCAGCCAAGGCCGCCCACTAGCGCGCAGCTGATGAGCGCAACGCACCATTTGCTATCTTGCATCCATCCACCGGCTTCGCCAATCGCATAGGAGAGGTTTGTGGTGATGAACATTCCTCCCAAGGCAATCACCATGATCGACAACAGCCAGAGATTCCATGCGACCATGAAGCCGACGAATCCGTTGAACGCGAACTTTGCCCATTGGTAAATCCCACCTTCCAGCGGCATTAGCCGGTTCAGATAAATCACGACGGCGGCTTGCGGGATGTAGAAAAGTAAAATGGCAAGCAGCCAGAAGAAAAGATGCGAAGGACCGAGCTTGGCGGCGGTGCCGACCCAGCTTGAGCCAACGACAAAGACGATTTGCGTGAGGACGAGGTCACGCAGGCCGAGCGGCTTTTTAAGGGCAACGCTACGTTCCTCAACAGCGCGCTCACCGCGATCCAGCTCGGTTTTCATCATTGGAGCGGCTGAAACGTTAAAGCGTTGAAGCGGCACCGTTTTAACGCTTCAACGCTTTAACGCCTTTCTTAATTGTTCTCGTGTTCGGCCCTTATCGGCGGAGGCGGTTCGTTCCGAAATTCGCGATGCCGAATTTTCCCGCCGGCTCGGGCAATGTGTTCGCCCATTCCGATTGCCAGCGCACCGAGTAGCAGAACGGAAATGGTGAGCGGACCGGAGGATCTTGGCCATTTGATCGGAATTGCGATGGCAGCAGCGCTCAAAACAGCGAGCGCGTAAAAGACATAGATGAACTGTTCGGCGCGATGCAGGTGCTCATCGAGCCAGGCATGACCGTCTTCATCCGTCATTGCCAGCACGCGGTCGTAACCTTGCTCGCCGAACTCGAAGGCTGGCCAGGCCGAAACGGAGCTAATCAGCACGAGCGACAACGTTGCGATTTGCGCACGCCGGCTCTTTAAGACAATGGCGATGATCAGGCCGATCCAACCCATCGCCAACCCGTAGATCGGCAGTGGATTAATTAGTACATGAATGTATTCCGGCTGCCGCAAATCCCGAAGCAAGGTGTCGATCACAATTTGGATTTGGACGATTTCCCGGAGACGCTGACTTTCAAATTTGGATCGGGCACGTGGTTCTTCCACTCTGGCGCAATGAAATGCCACCACTCCCTGAAGTGTCCGTAAAAGCCAGCTGCTCCCATTGCTGCTTGTAATAGAGCTAAATTCGACTGGATATGCTGATTAGCGCCGCGATAAATTAACATCGCAGCCGGAGTGAAAGCATCGAAATCGGTAGGCATTATGACGGGTTGGTTGCGAGAATTGACCAGAGTCACATCAACCGCCACGCCCCACGTGTGCAGCGAACCGTTGGCAGTTTCCGGATTCGCAACATAAACATCGCGAGGCGCGGCGCGCCAGAGTTGTACCTGCACCGATCTGGGGCGATACGCGTCCCAGATTTTCAGGCCATGCCTATGCCGGCGCAGAAATTGTTGCGCGATCGCCAGACGCTGCGCGACTTCGGGGCGAACAAGGGCCCGTGTTTCGGAGGGATATAATGCATGTCCGGTGAAATTATTTGGACTGGCATAGCGCAACTCGACGACAATTGAAGAATCAATGGATCGGATATCCACGAGTTCAAGTTTGCTCGCTTCAGCTCCGAGCGATTGTGCAGTGATGGCCATAGCGATAAGCAGCAGCAGCGCCAGGTTTGTCCAGCGGCGCATCGAATGAAAACCGAATTCTGGGACGAGCCTGAGCATGTCGATTTTATGTTTCAAACGGTGGATTGCAAAGCGCGCGATCAATACGCTGTGATAACTGTGCCAGCATCTGTCTTTGCGAGGCGCTCTAGCAGCACTCGGGCACTATCCTCCGGGATGATGAAACGCAATTCTAAATTCAAGTCGCCTTGCCTTTGAATTTCCGGTGACTGAGAGCAGAGGAACAATTCCGAGTCCGCTAAACGCAGCCACCGCTGTGGCTCCTCATGCAAATTACGGGCAAGCTCAGCCGCATTTTTGGACGAATTCATTTTCAACAGCAGTCTGGCTTTTACCGGATTTTGCAAAGTCACTGCAAGACCTAGCAATTGTGAGGCGTCCAGCAGTTCGGGCACAAAGATCGGACGGAAAACGCGTGAGAGATCGGCCGGACTACGCGAAATAAGTCGCAGGGCACTCTCGCGATCGAGTGCTTGAAAACGATCGAATAGTTGCCCGCTGATTTTCAGATCAGACTTCATCCCGAGCCGCACCAGAACCAGTTCGTCCACTTCAGCTGGCGCTCCGACCGCCAGCGTCGCCGGCCCGACCCGGGCGACAGCAAAGTCCGGCGGTCGCTCCCAAACTGGCAAACCGCTAATGGTGCGTTTTTTGAAGCTCTTGTCGCCTCCGATCGTCCGAATCGCGCGGGTAACATCCCGACGGGCTTCGACCAGGACAAACTCGCGCGTCTTTCCGGCCTCGTCCGTGGTAAGCGCGCGAGTAATGCGCGCTGCGTCGCGAGACAAATTTATTCCCGGAGTTGATGCAGCAGCGCCAATTAATCCCGGCCAGAGTTTAGGTTGATCTTTGCGCCAACGCTTTGAGAGATCCGCACGTTCAAACTGATCCGTGTTGATCGATAGAATTGTGTCGGTCTCCTGTGGCAACCATTCGCGTCTCTTCGGCGACTGAAAAAATACGAACAACGTGATGATGAGCAGCACGAGCACGGAAAACGCGCTGAAGTAAAATTTTCGCAGCTCCTGTTTATCGATCTGGCTGGAAAGCAAAGCCAGCTCTGCCCTGTGTTGCAGATGGCGTTCCATGGCTTCGCGGTGACGATGCGTCTCGGTGAGCAGATGGGCCGCGTTCGGAGGGGCGATGCCCTGCGCGGCAAGATGGCGACCGATGTTCAGATAGGCCGGATTCTTTCGCTCCTCGACTGTCTGATGCTGCGCACGCGCTTCTCGAAGCGCCTCTTGTTGGGCACGGATGTTATCGTTCAATTTCCGGTCGCGCCCTTCAAATTCGCTCCGGACGCGCTCTATATTTTTTTCTACGACGGAAAGTTCCGCTGCCGCCGCGATTAACTTCTCTTTGGCAAGACGCGCTGCGTCGGCGCTGCCCAGGCGCGCCCGGACAAGTTCAGCGCGCTCTTCCGGAAGGCGCGCGCGACGGGCACTGATGTTCGCTGATCGGGCTTCCAAGTCTGACGGCGGCGGACTGACCGCGCGCAGATTGGAGAGTTGTTTCAATAGATCGCGATCGGCCGCTTCGTTCTCCTGAATGCGGCGTCCCACCGCTGCCAGCTCGCGTTCACAGACATCAACGGCATTCTTCGCTTGATTATGTTGCTGGAGGAGTGGCTTTTTTTCCGCTTCCAGCTTTGCAATGGCCGCATGTTGGTCGCGTGTATTTTGCTGGCGTTCTTCCTCGATCGTTTTGATCCCTTCTTCGATCTGAGCGATCCGGACCGCGACTTCCTTTTGTTCCTGCTCCAGTTTCTTGAGTGCGACGATCTCATTGCGCAGCTCTGGAAAATTGGCCGCTTGTGCAGTGCCTTCGCGCCCGAGATTGATTTCACTTTTTTGGAGCAGGCGTTTCTCGTGACGCAGCGCGATCCGCGTCCGCTGCCGCTTAACTTTCAAGGCGATTTCGCGAAAGCCTGTGCGGATGAAACTCACGCTGTAACGCTAGCCGATTTGGTGGGGCGACCAAATCCAAAAGTTATAGTCCCGAAAGCATTCGGGGTCGCATTGCCAGCTCTGATCCGCCATTGCTCGTTGAGAAGAGCGCAACGCTCACCCGCCTTCGCAAAAGCTTCGGCGTGGCAAGTAGAGCGCCGCGACGGGGAATCATTCTTCTGACTCGCTCAATTTTGCCAGGACGCTGAAGTCCTCCAGCGTGGTCGTATCACCGGTGACTCTTGTGCCGCTTGCGATTTCTTTCAGAAGCCGTCGCATGATCTTACCGCTGCGCGTTTTCGGCAGCGCTTCGGCGAAACGAACTTCGTCCGGCTTCGCGATTGCGCCGATGTGCGCGCCGACGTGATCGCGCAATTCCATCTTCAGACCGTGAGTGGCATCAACTCCTGTTTTCAGCGTTACAAAGGCGACGACTCCCTGACCTTTTAACTCATCCGGTCTGGGGACCACGGCTGCCTCAGCGACTCGCGGATGACTGACAAGCGCACTTTCAATTTCCGATGTGCCTAGCCTGTGCCCGGCGACATTCAGGACGTCATCGATTCGGCCAACAATCCAGAAATAGCCGTCTTCATCGCGGCGTGCGCCGTCACCGGTGAGATAATTACCCTTGAACTCGCTCCAATATTGTCGCTTGTACCGCTGGCTGTCGCCATAGATCGTGCGCAACATTGCCGGCCACGGGCGGCGTATGATTAGTTTGCCGCCGATGTTCGGGCCGACTTCATGTCCCTTTTCATCGACAACGGCTGGATCGACACCGAAGAAGGGAAGCGTTGCGCTGCCTGGTTTTGTTGGAGTTGCGCCGGGAAGCGGCGTAATCAGAATCGATCCGGTCTCGGTCTGCCACCATGTATCGACGATCGGACAACGGCTACCGCCGATGGTTTTGTGATACCACATCCACACCTCCGGATTAATCGGTTCGCCGACTGTCCCGAGCAGGCGGAGAGATGAAAGGTCGTGTTTTGCTACCCATTGATCGCCCCACCGAATAAATGCGCGGATCGCTGTTGGAGCGGTGTACAGAATGTTGATGCGGTATTCTTCGATGATTTTCCAGAAGCGATCGGGCTGCGGCCAATTGGGCGCGCCCTCGTACATGACGACAGTCGCACCGTTGGCCAGTGGGCCATAAACAATGTAACTATGCCCCGTAACCCAGCCGACATCGGCGGTGCACCAAAAAATATCTTCATCGCGGATGTCGAAGACGTACTTCACGGTCGAGTAAACCCCGACCAGATAACCGCCGGTGGTGTGCAAGATTCCCTTGGGCTTCCCGGTGGAGCCGCTCGTATAGAGAAGATAAAGTGGATGCTCGCTCTCGAGCGCCACTGGCGGGCAGTTAGCATCGACGTACTCTAGTTCTCGATCCCACCAAACGTCGCGCCCTTCTTCCATGTGAATTTCGTTTCCTGCGCGGCGGAAAACGATCACGCGTTTGATGGACGTGTGACCGTGCAGCGCGTCATCAACATTTTTCTTGAGTGGTACAATTGCACCGCGGCGATGTGCGCCGTCCGCTGTGACGAGGGCAATTGCACCGCTGTCGGCAATGCGATCACGAATGCTGTCCGCGCTAAATCCGCCGAAGATCACTGAATGCACCGCGCCGATACGCGCACAGGCCAACATGGCGATCGCCGCCTCCGGAATATTCGGCAGATAAATGATAACGCGATCGCCCGTCTTGATTTTGTTTCGTTTTAGAACATTCGCGAAGCGGCAAACTTCGTGATGCAATTGCTGGTAGGTGAGGGTGCGCTTATCGCCGGGTTCGCCTTCCCAGAGAATTGCCGCCTTATTTCGGCGTGGACCAGTTAGATGCCGGTCGAGGCAATTTTGCGAGATATTGAGTTTGCCGCCAATAAACCACTTCGCGAATGGCGCTTTCCATTCCAGAACTTTTTTCCACGGCACCTGCCAGACCAGCTCACTTGCCTCGCGTCCCCAGAATTTAGCGGGCTGGTTGATCGACTCTCGATACATTCGCCGATATTGCCCGAGGCTTTTGATTTGCGCGCTCTTCGCGAACTCCTTAGGCGGTCTTAAAACCCGCTTCTCGACCAGGTGCGATTCGATGTTGTTGTGCATGGGCAGTCCCTAATATGCCGAAGACATTCTCAGGGCAAGCGGTCTGTTTTCTCT
>Ga0137403_10004032_pt1 | contig 17388 bp, 20 predicted proteins | sample CZOMad2_1_16fung_FD_122057 | JGI IMG/M metagenome (GOLD analysis project Ga0137403, IMG submission 122057) | Vadose zone soil fungal communities from Angelo Coast Range Reserve, California, USA - CZOMad2_1_16fungal (Hybrid Assembly) | ecosystem: Environmental > Terrestrial > Soil > Vadose zone...
GTTCTTGGGGGATGCGCCACTCCTGGCAAGAACACCGCGATCGGGGCAGGCGCCGGAGCGGCGGTGGGCGCCGGGGTCGGCGCAATCGCGGGCGGGTGGGAAGGCGCCGCCATCGGCGCGGTCGTGGGAGGTGTCGCCGGAGGCGCCATCGGCAATTACCTGGACAAGCAAGAGCAGGCCGAGATCAGCCGCATCGAGCGCGACATCGTGGACCCGAGGCTCGGCACCTACGTAAAGCTACTCGAGGGCGTGGGCCTTGGGCTCCGAGTCGAGCGCGTGCACAAGGGCGCGATCTCGAAACCGCGCCAGGTGAGCGCGCGTCGGGTCGGTCGGTAAGCTCGACAATGGGAGGCGCGGGTGCAGCACTTCGGGTCAACAACCCGACCACAACGTTGACGGTTCCTTGACGTAAGAAGGGGAGACTGGCGTCAACTCGAGGCCACTTCCGGCAACGTCACCGATCTTAGAAACGTCTGAATCTGAAGCGAAATGCTTGCGCGACGCCCGCTTGGAAGAACTACCTTCTAGCCCTCATAACCCGAAGGTCGCAGGTTCAAATCCTGCCCCCGCAACCAATTCCGCTGGCCTCATCAGTACTTACGGGTGGGGCCAGCGCGTTCGTACGTCGGGTTGGCAGCCCGGAGGACGCCCGCGGCTCGCCAGAACAGATTCTCCTAATGTTCAGGGCGCTTATGGTTTTGACTCTCACGTCTTCGGTCGGGACGTTGTCCAGATCTTGTCCAGAATTCCTAGGGACCGGGACGCCCATTAGTCCATCCCAAAAAGCAATTGCAGCTGCGGCTTCGGCGTCTCGCCAGGCGCATGGCGGTGGTCCGTCGACATAGCCGTCTAGCGCTGCGGCACGGCCGGAACACCAGGCGACCCTGTACTCTTCTTTGGGCGCGGTGCGGTCGCGGGCAGTACAGTGTGCCGTCGTCGTTGGGCATCACCTCCGCCAGAATGCGATCGCCGACTCGCAATTGGTCAAGGTGTGCCTCCGACCCGTTGCGGTGCATGGTGATGTTCGAGGTCATGAGCGTGACCTGCTTCCTGTTTGCGCCGTCCAGAACCACTCGGTCGGTGGCGCACGAGATCAAGTTCGATCGGCCGTGTCCCGATCGAGTTTTGGCAGGCAAGAGCCTATGATGCGATGCCATGCGCACTCGCATCGCAGTCGGCGTCGTGGGCGCATTGGTCGCTGCGTTCCTGGGATTCGTGGGCTACGTGCGATACGGCCTCACGGTCGAGGCCGCGATTGCAGGTAGCGCGGCTCCGGTTGCGCCCGCTGGTCAACGACCGTTTGAGATCCTGACCGATACGAACTTCTCCGACCTGCGCGAGGTCTTCAATGCGCACGCCGCCGAGCCGCGTATCGTTGCCTTGCTCTCGCCTTCGTGACTGACCTGCGTGCGGGGGGCCTCCGCACTCGACAAGCTGCTGCAGCATGAAAGTGACAGAAAGTTCGCTGTGCTGATCGTCTGGGAACGCGTCGGGCGCACCCGGTTTGCACCTGCCGCCACCAAGCCGCCGCCGAGCAGCGTCCTCTCGCGCACGTCTGATGCCCGGGTAGCCCAGTTCTGGGATGGCGGGCAGCTCACGTCTTCGGCGTTTCAGGACGCTGCACAGAAACATTCTGGATGGCCCACTGATGAGTTGGTGAGCCACGAAGGCGTCATTTGGGATACGGTGCTCGTGTTTGCGCCTGGCGGGCGCTGGGACGACGCGCCCCCTGTGCCGATCTACGCCGGCGGAGCCGTCGTGGACGTGATCGACGAGGTCCAGAAGCACCTCTAGCTTCCGTGGGGGACATGGACGTTCCACATCGCACGGCCTGCCTTCTCGTCGAACTCGCCTTCCATGACGGCCGGAACCTTGGACAGCCACGCGTAGCGGGCGTTTTCCGTGCCGAACACCAGCGTGACGCTGACGCGATACTTGTCGGGGCTGCGAAGACCGTAACCCCTGCCGTCGAAGCGGATTCGTGCTCCTTCCAGCGTCTCGATGAACCCGCTCGGATTCATGGTGCAGAGGTGGAGCCCGGCAGGGATCGTCTGTCCCTTCCGAACCAGGGGATAGACGCAGTTCCCCGACCACAGCGACCAGCGGATCGTTCCTCGAATCCGCTCGCCCTTCACCGTGCCGTCACCACTTCCGATGTAAGCACCTTCATGGCCCTCGACCGCGACGACGGCATCCGCTTCCGATTCGGACCTGTATTGCAGGACCGCCTGGAAAAGAGGCTCGAGGTCGTCCACGGGCTTGACTCCGCGTTGCGACAAACCGGCGACAAGAGCCAAGAGGAGCACTCCTAGCCCTTGACTGGCGTTCCGGCCTTGAAGCCAAGGCCGTTGATCGCCTCCACGAATTGCTCAGGCTTCACCTTCGACGCGTCGTAGGTGATGAGCGCCTCGTCCTCGTGCGGTCCGCGCTCGATGCTCTTGACGCCGTCCATCTTCTTGATCGCGCGGCGCACGGCGAAGCTGCACGAAGCGCAGCTCAGCCCCTCGACCGGAATGATCACCTTCGAATCGGCGACAGTTGCCTTTGCGCTCTGAGGCGCATTGCCCGCGGCGCTGGCAGGCGCGGGGATCCACACGATCAAAGTGGCGGCGGCGACAAACATCACGACAAGGTTCTTCATCGAGGTTTCTCCTGGAATGGGCCTCTAAAGACCTTCGCTGTAAGCGCCGAAGATCTCGGCTCCGTTCTTCACTGCGTTGGCGAGCGAGAACAAGGTGCCCTCGCCGTTGTGATCCCTCTGCCACTTCTCTCCCGCTTCTTTCGAGGAGAAGAACGACATCCTGTCGCAGCCGCGGCCCTTGACGATGACGATGCCCGCCGGCTCGGCACTGATGATCCGTTGTCCGCTCACCACCACGCGCAGCGGTGTTCCGTTGTCACGTGCGACTGCCTCCACGACGGTGGTCTTCTTGCCCAGCATCTCCGAGACGCCCAGCGCATCGATGGCGCAACGGCCGAAGACGGGCTTTCCACCCTCGACCGTGACGACGATGCCCGTCGGGATGTTGGCGAGCGGCCACGCGATCGCGATCAATTCGCTGGTCGGCGCGCGCAGGATCCCGCCTTCGGTCGATTCGCCGCATGCTTGCATCTCATCCAGCAGGCGATTCGCCTCGGGTTGCGTCAATTTCATGCGCTGAGCGAACTCTTCCGGCGTTGGCGCGCGGCCGAGCTCGATCCATTGCTTGAAGATGCCGTCGAGGATCGCGTGCCGATACCGGGTGGCCTCCTGTTGGTCCTCCGCCTCGGGCCAATCCTGCCCTGGGCGCAGAGGACATTGTGGCGCTGTCGCAGCCCGTTGCTTGCCGCCCTTACCGGGAGCCTTCGCGTTGGCGACGCTGCTCTTGGAGGAGGGCGCAGCCGTTATCTCGGTTGCTCCAATCGAAAGGCCCGCCAACACGACCACCGCCACCAGACCGATCGGCTTGCGCTGACTCATGTTTCAGCTCCTTCGTCCAGCCTTGTCCTGCGTCTCCGTTTCACATTCCGGGCCAATTGCGTGGGGGCTGGTTCTCAGAGGGAAGGCCGCGTCGCTTGGGTCAGCTCCAATCCATATTGGAACGCAGCCGGGCTTCCATTCTGGAGGTGATCTCAGCAAACCTCGCAGTCTTGCGAGGCGCGATCAGGGGCGCCGTTCTGAAACGTCTGTTGCACGGAACCGGGCGAGGCGAGCGAGGGAAGAATGGTCGCGAGCTGAGTGAGTGAGAAGGCGGAGATGACCACCCAGAGAGCGATGAGCATTGCTGGGTACGCCCAGAACCGGATCGTTCTCACGACAGCGTTCGTCATGGCACCTCCTGCTAGGCACCATGGATAGGCGCCAGCAGGCAGAACGTGACATGAAGGCTCGACCCTACGAGCGCTTGCGACGCCCCAGCCCCTCGTATTGCCGGAGCTTGCGCCAGAGTGTGTTCGCTCCGATGCCGAGCGCGCGCGCCGTTTCCTTGCGGTTGCCACCCATCTTCTCCAGCACGCGCAGGATGTGGAGGCGTTCGACTTCGGACAGCGCCAGGGGCCCCGACTCCACGTCGCCTGGAACCTGTCCCGCGATCTCCGGCGGCAGGTCCGACGCTTCGATGCGCGGCTTGCCCTCGGCCAGCACGACCGCGCGTTCCATGGCGTGCTCGAGCTCGCGCACGTTTCCCGGCCAGTCATAGGCGAGGAGCCGGTCGAGAGCGGTGGGCGACAGCGAGCAGGGCCCGCAGTTGTAAGTCGAGCAGCCGCGGCGGACGAAGGCGTGAGCAAGCGGGAGCACGTCCTCGCGCCGCTCCCGCAGCGACGGCACCTCGACAGCTAACACCTTGAGGCGGAAATAGAGGTCCTTACGGAAAGTGCGATCGCGTACCATCTCCATCAGGTCGCGGTTCGTGGCCGCGATGATGCGCACGTCAATGCGCCTGCTCGTGGTGCCGCCGACGGGTCGGACCTCGTGGTCTTGGAGCACCCGCAGGAGCTTCACCTGCACCGAAAGGGGGATCTCTCCGATCTCGTCGAGCAACAGGCTGCCACCGCTCGCCGTTTCGATGAGACCCTTCTTGTCCCGGTCCGCGCCTGTAAACGCGCCGCGGAGGTGACCGAACAGCTCGGACTCCAGTAGTTGTTCGGGCAGCGCCGCGCAGTTCACCGCCACGAACTCCCCGCGAGCGCGACGGGAGCTAGCGTGAATGTAGCGCGCCACGCGCTCCTTGCCCGATCCGCTTTCGCCGGTGAGAAGCACGGGAGCGTCCGATTGCGCGACCCTCTGCGCAAGCGCAAGTACGTTGCGCATGGCCCTGCTGCGGGCGATGAGGTCGCCCTCCACGGGGTCGGTTGGGCGCTCGGCAACCATCCAAAATGGAACTCTAACCGCATTCCAGGATGGACGCCGCACTCTGCTTCTCGACGCCCTTCCACTGCCGGGCCAGCTTGGCCTGATTCTTGAAGCACCAGACGACGATGGAACAGGTCCAACACTTACCGTCGGTACCGGCTCGCTCGCGCAGGCTTTCCGGCCTTACGGTTGCCGGGGCAGTCGTCTCCGGACTTCTGGCGTCCGTGTGCTGCATCGGCCCGCTGCTACTCGCCGCGCTGGGAATCGGCGGCGCAGGGCTGCTGGCCAGGTTCGAGAGCTACCGGCCCGCCTTCACAGCGGCGACGTTCGCCTTGCTCGGCGCAGGCTTCTGGCTCGCCTACCGCAAGCCCAGGGTGATCGAGGGCGACGCGTGCGGGTGCGAGTACCCGAAGGCGAACAGGTTCGGCCGCGCGCTGCTTTGGATCGCGGCGGCTGTTGCGGTCGTCTTTTGGGCTGCCCCGTACATCATCGAACGCATCTTCGGGTAGTGGGGGAGGATGAGCATGGATTGCTGCGCGGCGGTCAAGCAGTACGCGAACGGCCCGCCTGCGTGCCCTTCCTGCGGGATCATTGGTCGGGTGGTCGGCGACAAGACCATCCAGGCAATTCTCGAGCCGGCGAAGGCGCTCTCGTTGCTCGCGGTTGGGAGGCGGTTTTGCGGCACGCCTTCCTGCGCGACCGTCTACTACGGCGACGACGGGCGCGCAGTCACCAAAGACGAGATTCCGATCCGGGTGGGCCTCAAAGAGCGCGAGGATCCCATTCCGCTCTGTTACTGCTTCGGGTTTTCGGTGGCCGACGCGCGCCGTGAGATCCTCGAAACCGGGCGCTGCACCATTCCGGCGCGCATCAAGGCCGAGGTTCGCGCCGGGCAATGCGCCTGCGAAATCAAGAACCCGTCGGGGATCTGCTGCCTGGGCGAGGTGAACCGGGCCGTGGAGGAGGAGCAGGAAGCCTGCAGGCGGAAGTGCAAGCCCGGCCTCACCTTGATCGAACAGGAAGGGCCTGAAGTCGGGAGTTAGAGGCCTTCGCTCGAACGGTTACGGGCGCGGGGCGTGAGGCTCGCGAGCCTGGGGAATGGGAGCAAGCAGGTCGCAGACAAGCTCTTCGAGAACGCGGGCCTGTCCAGCATGATCGAGATGAGGCTTTCGATCGACGAGGTGAAGCACTGGAAGCCACATGCGGCCGCCTACCAGTACGCGGACGGCAAGCTCGGCCTGCCGGCGTCGGAGGTGACGCTCCTCGCCGCTCACGCCTGGGACGTACAAGGGGCCAGGCGCGCTGGGTTGCGTGGCGCGTGGGTCGGCCGGCTGGAAAAGAAGTTCAAGCCCGCGATGGGAGAGCCGGACCTCGCCGCCGACTCGATCGCCGAGCTGGTCGAGAAGCTGTAACGCCCCGGACGCCGCCGTGTCTGTCGCGCAGCGATTTGCTTTGTGCGCTGCAGTTCCCGTGAGCGGGAGATGAGATGATTCTTGGACTGCTCCTGTCGATGGTCGCCGCGCCGCCGTCCAATCCGATGCGCCAGAGCCCGCCGCCCGGTCTCGGGCAGCGCGCGCTCTCTATCGGCGCGACTGCGCCTGTCTTTACTCTATCGGACGCGAATGGCGGCAAATGGGGCCTGTATGGGCCGGCGGTGCTGGTCTTCTATCGCGGCCACTGGTGACCGTTCTGCCGCGAGCAGCTCGGTGAGCTGCAGAAGAACCTGGAGGCATTCCGGAGCCACGGCGCGGAGCTCGTGGCCATCTCGGTCGACCCGCCTGCCACTTCGGCGGAACTGGCGAAGAAGCTCGGGGTCACCTTCCCGCTGCTCTCCGACGAGAGCCTTGCCATCATCCGCGCCTTCGGCGTCGAGGACGTGGAGAACGGCATCTCCTGGCCGGCCATCTTTGTCGTCGACAAGAATGGAAAGATCCTCTGGCGCTCGCTCGCGCAGACCTACAAGATCCGCGCCATGCCGAAGCAGATTCTAGAAGCGCTGCCGAAATGACCGCGCTCGTGCTGGCGACGTTGGTCGCGGCTCCGCTCGGCGAGCGGCAGCTCGAGACGGCCATCGAAGCGGCGCAGCGCCAACCCACGATCGCTGATCGGATCGAGCAGATCAGCCGGCTGTTCCTCGGCACGCCCTACGGGCAATATCCGCTCGGTGAAGGAAGCGGCGTCGAGCCGCAGCCGCGGTGGCGCGCCGACATGGTGGATTGCCAGACGTACGTGGAGACGGTACTGGCGATGGCCAACGCGAAGAACCTGGCGCAGGCGAAGGCGCTGCTGGACGACATCCGCTACCGGGCGCCCCCAATCTCGTTCTCGTCGCGCAATCACTTCACCGAGGCGCAGTGGCTGCCGGCCAACGAGGCGAAGGGCTATCTGATCGAGGAGACCCCCGAGATCGATCGTCACGCGCCCTCGGCAACGTTGGTTCTTCGACGTGAGGAGTGGAGCAAGGTCAAAGGGCTGGAGCGGCTTGCGCCCGCGGAAATCCCGGAGGGGAAGTTCTCCATCCGCTACCTTCCGCTGGCCGAAGCGCGCGAGCGCGCCGCGCAGATCGCGCCGGGATCGGTGATGCTCATCGTGCGCGCGCCGCACCCTCAGCGCGTCGTGCGGGTCAGCCACATGGCGCTGGTGGTGAGCGGCGCGAAAGGGCTCGTAGTGCGGCACGCCTCCTTCGGGGAAGAAAAGAAAGTCATCGAGGAGGGCATCGGCGCTTTCCTCGATCGGCTCGCGACGTATCGGAACTGGCCGGTCATCGGCGTGGCATTGGCGCGCGCGGTCGAGGCCCGGGGCAGGGCGGATGCCGTGGCGAAGAGCGGGCAATGACGCTCATTGCGCTGCTCTTGGTCGCGGCGCTCGAACAGAATCCGGCGGCGCCCGGGCTCGATCCGTCCCCTGCCTTGGTGCAGAAGCTCGCCGCCGCGCTCGCGGCGAAGGGCCATGCATTCCGTCCCCACACGCGCCACCTCGACGGGCGTGGCCGGCCGCTCTTCACCAACCGGCTCATCCTGGAGACGAGCCCCTATCTGCTCCAGCACGCGAACAATCCCGTGAGCTGGTACGCGTGGGGCGACGAGCCGTTCGCGCGCGCCGCGCGGGAACACAAGCTGGTGCTGCTCAGCGTCGGCTATTCGACGTGTCACTGGTGCCACGTGATGGAGCGCGAGTCGTTCGAGGATCTCGAGGTCGCGCGGTATCTCAACCAGAACTTCATCGCCATCAAGGTGGATCGTGAGGAGCGGCCCGACGTGGACGGCATCTACATGGCCGCGGTCGAGGCGCTGACGGGCGGGGGCGGCTGGCCGATGACCGCGGCACTCACGACCGAGCGGCAGCCGTTTTTCGGCGGGACCTACTTCCCTCGGGATCGCTTTCTCGATCTGCTCCAGCAACTCCGGCGCGTCTACGAAAAGGATCCAGGGCGTGTCGCCGCCGTGGCGAAGGATCTGACGCGCGCGGTGCAGGAAAATGCGCAGCCGACGCGTGCGGGAAATCTCGCGGGCCCCGATGCGATCCGCGAGGCGGCCGAGCGGCTCGCGCGCTCGTACGACGCCGTTCACGGCGGCTTCGGCGGCGCGCCAAAATTTCCCACCCCGGTCACTCTCGAACTGCTGCTGCGCTATCACCGCCGCACCGGCGACGCGCAGGCGCTGAAGATGGTCGTGCACACGCTCGAGTCGATGGCCGCGGGCGGCATCTACGATCAGCTCGGGGGCGGTTTCCACCGCTACTCGACCGACGCACAATGGCTCAAGCCGCACTTCGAAAAGATGCTCTACGACAACGCCCAGCTCGCGGTCGTCTACCTGGAGGCGTGGCAGATCACCGGGCGCGCGGATTTCTCGCGCGTGGTGCGCGAGACGCTCGACTTCGTACTGCGCGAGATGACCGATGCGCGCGGCGGCTTCTGGTCGGCGAGCGACGCCGACAGTCCGGGGCCCAATGGACAAGAGATCGAGGGTTACTCCTTCACCTGGACACCGCGCGAAATCGAGGCGGTACTGGGCGAGCGGAGGGCCGCGGCCGCCCTTGCGGCGTACGGCGTCACGGCTGACGGCGATCTCGACGGGCGCGGCATCCTGCGCCGCGTGGGTGACGTGCCGGAGGAAGTACGCAAGCAGTTGCTCGCTGCGCGCAGCAGGCGGGCGCCGCCGGCGATCGATCGCAAGATCATTCCCTCCTGGAACGGCCTGATGATCTCCGCCCTCGCGCGTGCAGGCTTCGCCCTGGGTGAGCCGCGCTACACTGCGGCAGCCGTGCGAGCAGCAGAAGACGTGCTCGCGCATCTGGACGAAAAAGATCGCTTCCTCGACGATTACACGGCGCTCGCCCAGGGAATGATCGATCTCGACGAGGCCACGCACGATCCACGATGGCTGACGAAAGCCATCGCCTTGCACCGCATTCTCGATGCCCGTTTTCACGACTCGGCCGGGGGAGGCTACTTCCTCACGCCGGAAGGGAAACAGGGACTGCTCGCGCGCGAGAAGCCTGCCTACGATGGCGTGATGCCCGCCGGGAATTCCATCGCCGCGCTGAATTTGTTGCGGCTGTCCGAGCTGACCGGCGACGCGCAGCTCCGCAAGCGCGCCGAGGAAGTGATGGCGGCGTTCGCCTCGCGCCTGCCGGCCATGCCCGCGATGCTGGCCGCGCTCGACTGGTGGCTCGAACAGCCGCTCGAGGTGGTTCTGGTGCTGCCGCAGAAAAGGCCATGCACGGAGCTTCTCGACCTGCTTCGCCGCGCTTATCTGCCGAATGCGGTTCGCGCCGTTGCCTCGGAAGGCCCCGACCTCGAGAAGCAGGCGCGCATCGTTCCGTTGCTTGAAGGCAGGCGCGCGGAACGCGCGAAGGCGACGGCATACGTGTGCCGGAGGAATGTCTGCGACCTGCCGACGAGCGATCCTTCGACGTTCGCGAGCCAGCTTGCGAAGACCGAGCCCCTCTATCGCGATCGCAGTCCCGCGCCTCTTCCCCATGCCAAGCAGTAATTACCGGCGCGGTTGGGGCGCACCCCAATGCGAGAGGACGACCAGGCGCTCATCGAAAAGCTGCGCGCCCGCCCCGATCGGCGTTCCCGGGCTACCGCGACGAACTGTCCCCTGCGCGACGCGCTGGCGCTGCCGTTCCGGGCGCAACAAAATCGCCGGGCGAGGTTTGCGCGGTAGCGGCATAGGTGACCGGGTTCGATGATGGAACGGGATCGATCCCTCGCGCGCGCTCTCTTGAGGGCTTCCCTGGGCATCAATCTCTTGATGCATGGCCTCGTGCGGCTGCCCAGCCTCGGCGGGTTCGCGCAAGGCATGGTGCGGGACTTCTCCGCGACGATGCTGCCCGCGGCTCTCGTGCACGGGTTCGCGGTCGTTCTGCCCTTCGCGGAGCTGACCATCGGCGCGCTTCTGATCGTCGGCCTCTGGCAGCGAGCCGTGCTGAGCGCCGGCATCCTGCTCATGGTCGCCCTGATCATCGGCACCGCGCTTCTGCAGCGGTGGGACACGTTGACCCAGCAGATGATCTACGTGCTGCTCTACGCCGCGCTGCTTGCGACCCGGTCGTGGGATCGGTGGTCGCTGGACGCGCGCCCGCGCTGACGATCGCTCAGCCATCCTGGACGCGAATCTCTTCGGCACTGGCCCCGCCCGATCGTCCCGATTGGCACGCAAATTCGAGGCACGGGCGCGCCGCGCGGTCGGTCCAAAGACGGCGCATGGGCGTTTTTCCTTTTATGGTGCTGGTGCCGCTGGTCAGGCTCTTGTGGTTGCAGCCTGTCGCTGGTTGAGGAACGCTCAAGTTACCGCGGGGTTGCAAGCGTTCGCACCCCGCCGCGATTCGTTCGCTGCCTGCCCTTCCTAGCCCACTATTCTTGGAGACAGTTTGGAGACGGCTGCGCAGGCTCACTAAACACTAGTGAGATCAAGCAGTTGGCGGTAGCGCATGGGAATCGAACCTGCATTACCTGAACAAACGTAACCAGGCGACGACGCACGCCAATTCGTCGTTTCGCCCATCGGATCAGCATGTTGACTCGAGTCTCGAGTTCTTCTCTTCTCCTCGCGAGTACCCGCAAATGCGCCCCAGTTTTGGAGACAGTTTGGAGACGGCTGAAGCAGGCACCGTACTCAACTCTCCACCGAATCGGGTCAATCTAGCCGTGCCTCCAGGTCCAGTAGTCCATTCCGTTCGTGTACTGGCCGCCGTTGTCGACGGTGATCAGTTGCGGCTCAGACGCAGTCTAGAGGTCTATCGGAGCGCGTTCCGATACTGCCGCGGCGTGAAGCCGATCAATCGGTGGAACGTTCTACTGAAATGGCTCTGGTCCGCGAACCCCGATCGAAGGCCGACTTCAGTCAGCGACAAGGTCGCGTTCCCGAGTAATGCCTGCGCGCGTTCTACGCGCTTTCTCAGTACGAATTGATGCGGCGATACGCCCATGCTCTGCTTGAACACGCGGATGAAGCCGTCGAGGCTCATGTTGGCAAGTTCCGCCAGGCGCTGCAGCGAGAGGTCGCCTTCGAGGTTGTCCTGAAGGTAGTCGAGGACCATGCGCAGTCGCCTCGGCGACAGACCCATCCGGTTGCGCGCCAGTGGTTCGGACATGGTGGAGCAGTTCCGCACGACCTGAGCGACGACCGATGCTCCGAGCCCCTCACCGTAGAGTGACCCGCAGGGGAAGCCCGCGCGTACGTCGTCTACTAGTGCGAGCAGGGTTCCGATCAGGAGCGCATCGTCGGTGCTCGACCAGAACCGAAGTTGCGGTTCGGGCTTTTCGGAGCCAAGTACGTTGACGACGAGGGTCGGCGCGAGCTCGAGGACAATCGCATCGCTCGGGCCTTGCCAACGGATCGCGAACGGCATGCCGGCGGGAAGGAACTCCACGGTCATCGGCCGCGTCGGAACGCTCTTCCAACTGGAACCTTCGAGCCGGCGCTCCGTCTTCGCTCTCTCGCTTGTAGTGAGAACGAGTGCGTGATTGAGCGCGTATCCTTCTGGAGTCTCGCCGCCGCGTGGAACGTGCGCCTGCTGAAGCGACATCCCCTTCCAAGCCCTTCCGCTCGAAAGGCAAGTGTCGTCCGCGACCAGGTCGGCCGCACGTCCCGTGCCCAGTTCGGCCCATTCCATCTGGCGCCCCGTTCGATAGAGGGGCGCAGAGACTAGGATGGCGATGCGCCGGGGGTCAAATGACCCCCGGCCTTGGTCGGAATGCCGCCCGTTCACCACGGCGGCCAAGCGTACGTTTGCTCAGTCGTTAGTCCTCTTCGTCGTCGTCCGGCGAATCCGGGTTCGAAATGTCGAACACCAGGTTCACGCCCGAAGGACCGAAGGATGCGTTTTGCACCACGCCCCGGAATCCGACTCCGCGCCTCGACCAGTCGCAGACGCCAGACGGGAAGATGCTGTGCAGCCGGCTAAACTCGGAAGCCGTGAATGACACCTTGTAGTCGGACCGATCGATCGGCTTCAGCCGGCACTGGAGATTGTTCGCCGCGAGCGGCCCGCCGGCGACGTAGCGCGGGAACGCGTACGATGGGAACAGGGCATTGCAGCGCGACGAGTTCGTGTCGCTGCTGAAGGTTTGCCGCTCGGCCATGAAGTTCGTCGGGCTTGACCAGCAGCCGTCAACGGCGAGGGCAGGCTTGTTCCGGATGACCTTCTCGCGCGCGGGGAGACCCGACGAGTCAGCGCTGACGGCCTCGACCCACTGGATGAACGTGCTCCAGGACTGCGCCTGCGGCACCGGGTTGCCACGCCACATCACGTGGTTGTCGGCGTTGCCGTTCGCCTGGGCCATGCGGTCACGCGTCGCGAAGTGGAACCACTGGTAGTGATACCCGGCGTCATCGTTGTAGATGCCCGTGATGTCCATCACCGGGATGCTTGCGAGGCCTCCGCCACCTCCGAGCTGAAGGCCGCTCTGGTACGCTCGCCGGATGGCTCCGGGATCGCCGACCGAGCGGGACGACACGTAGTTGAAATCCTGATCGTAGCCGCCGACTCTCTCGTTCAGATCCAGGAATTGCGTCGTGCTGATCTTCCCGGCGTTCAGAGCCGCCAGGCCATACTGCACGCCGCCGTTGTCGAAGGGCCGAAGCGCGAAGCCAGTGACGGGGTTGATGCCGTAAACATTGTGGGCGGCATCGTAGACCGTTCCGCGAGCATCCTTGGGATTCGTGACGGGGTCGTAACGAAGCGCCACGGGGACCGCCGCGCTGAAGGGCGCGGAGACATAACCAGGAATGTCGACGCGATTTGGGACCGGATCCGTACGGCCCGACTGATTGGCCGCGTCGATGAACGCCTTCAGGCCCTTGTAACCCGATACCGCTACCTGCTGATCTTGCGTGAAGCTAGGGGGATCGATGGAGTTGAAGTAGTGCGTCAAGAGGTGGCCGTCAGATCCGGAAAACGCGATTCCAAGCGGATCCGGGAACGTGCAGGCGATCAGCGCGCCATCGAACAGGCCAGGCACCTGATCCGCGAGCTGGATGCTGCCGTACGATCCGCCCGAGCATCCGGTGCTGACCGTATACCGCGGCACGCCGTACGTCTTGATGAAGTGCTCCTTGCCCATCATCGCCGCTTCGGCCGAGAGCACCGAATTGCAGTTGTTGGAGGGGTGCTGGAGCGTGTTGCTGAATGTCGCGTAGCCTTCGCCGAGCCGCGCGGGGCTCAATAGATTCGCGTCCATCACTCCGGGAAGAACGAGGCTACCGATCGAGGCACCTTGGACGTACCAGCCGCCCGGGCAGCCAAAGCCCTCGATGGCGATGAGCCGCCCGTTCCAGCCCTTCGGCGGCGAAAACGGAGTCGGCGCCGGATCGGAGGCCGGGTCGTGCAGAACGGCGCTTTGGTAGATTCCGCGGTCGATCGTGCTCGTCTCGACACGGACGACGAACCTCACCGTCGTGCCCGTAGTGGTGGTTGTCATCGCGACGCCGGTGGCAGGCACAGCCGAGGCGCTGGACACCGCCTGGAACGTCGTTCCGCCCTGGGGCATGTAGAGGTAGGTGATCTTCGTCGGGGCCGAGCAGTTGGCGTCGGTGGGAGAGCCGAGGACGGTGCCGTCCGGCAGCTTGAAGGTCTGGGTCTGGCAGATGAACGGCTGAATGTGCGGCCCCGATGTGATCGGGCCAGTGATCCGGTAGTTCGTCAGTCGCAGGGATTCCGTCCCGACCCCCTTCGCCTTCACGGTCAGCCGGTTGTCGCCGACCACGAGGCCGCTGACGAGCCCGACGAGCACGCCTGGCGCGGTTTCATGGAAGCTCGCAGTCACGTCCTGGTTGACGGGGTGGAGGGTCACGACCACGCCATCGCGCCGGGCGGCGCGCGGCAGCGAGATCTCCGCCAGCACGTCCCCGCCGCTCACGCGATCGGGGTTGGCCGACAGCGTCCTGATTCCGATCTTTTTCGAGGCGCCCTCGCCATCATCTGCGCGCGCCTCGTGCGCTCGCGAAAAGAGACATGTCGCCAGCAGCGCCGCCAGGACTCCTCTTGTCATCATCGTCATTCTCCGCTGAAGGGTATTCTTTTTCCGATCGAGGGATTCGGGATTGCAGGTTTCTAGTTCCAGAACGCGCACTTGTGCCGAGCGTTGTACGCTGCTGGCGAACCCGCGTGCGGCGCTGGCGGAACCAGCAGTTGGATGCTCGCAGAAGGCACCGATTCCCAGCGAGGAACAATCGCCGAGTTGGGATTGCTCGAGCGGGCGAAGTTGGTCCAGTACTCGCGCATCGCAATGGAGAGCAGCTGGCTTGGCGCGGGCAGGCTTCCGGGTCCTCCGCTCAGCGTCGAGCCGAGATCGACGTTGAACAGATAAACGATCTCGGCACCATGCGTTGCTCCAAGCGGGCCGGCTGCCGCATCGTCGAATTCATAGGCGTACGTCGGGACGTATTGGGACAGGAACTGATTCGACTTCTCGGCGCTGCATGCGAACGCGAAGTCGCCCAGCACCGCGGCGATCGCTTCGAAGGGACTCGCGTAGTCGGTCAATGGGTAAGTGGCGAAGGCCTCGGTGACGCTCTTTCCGAACGCAGCCGCGAAACCCGCAAGGGATGCCTGATAGCCCGCAACCGTCAGGGTCGGCGAAGTGAAGATCCGGCCTTCGTGGCTGTTGGCGCCTTGCATGACCGGCACCCGATTGATCCGGCCCGCGGCGATCGCCGAGATTTGCGTCTCCGGCAGGATCTGTCCGTCGACTGTCGACTGGTTGTAGGCGGCGCCGCCGGTGTTCACGGTGCCAGCGTTGGCGAGGACGTCCGCCAACGATTTCGAGCGCAGGCACGCGGCGGTTTGATCGGTGCACCCGATCCGATTGGCGAACGCTGTCCCGCGCGCCTCGGATGCCGCCAGGCTGGGCGTGTTCAGCTGATACGCACCGCTTTCGATGATCGCTTTGTCGAACAGCCCGGTGGAGCGCGGCGAGACGACGTGCGTCGTGACATTCAGGCCGCCCGCGGATTCACCGAAGATGGTTACGTTCCCCGAATCTCCGCCGAATCGATCGATGTTGTCGCGAACCCACCTGAGCGCTAGCTGCTGATCCATGACTCCGTAGTTCACTGCCAGGTGACCCTCGCCATCGAGCGCCCGATGCGCGAGAAACCCGAGCGCTCCAATGCGATAGTTCACCGTGACGACGATGACAGCGCCGGTTTCAACCAGGGGAGTGGGATCATAGAAGTCGCTTGCGCCGCTGGCGTTTGCTCCGCCGTAGATCCAGACCATCACGGGACGACGGCGCCCGCCCAGAGAACGTCCGTGACGCTCCTCATCGGCGCCCTCGGAGTCCGCTTTCCTGGGAACGTACACGTTGAGGAAGAGGCAATCCTCGCTTGCGTTCGGCTGATCCGCTGACCCCGGCTGCGGGCAATGAGCGGCGAACTTCGTGGCATCGCGGAGCCCTCTCCAACGGCCTCGCGGCTCCGGTGGCCGCCAGCGCAGGTCGCCCACCGGCGGTTCGGCATAGGGGATCCCGCGGAAAGTAATCGTCGTGGGCGTGATCGTGCCCCGGATCGGACCATTCTCCGTGTGAACGACGGCCGTCGCGTCATCTTCCTCTTCTGCGGATGCGCCCGAGCCGAGCGCCAGACACGCTGCGAATGCAAACGCAGCCGAGGTTGCAGAAAATCGGGTGCCTGTCATTTTGTTTCTCCCCCTCACGCAGACGTTCACGTGAAGAAGCGAGACGCTAGCGGATGGTCCAGGCGGTGTCTTTCACGTTTCCGATGCGATTTGACGTTTCTCGACGCGAAATGAAGGGGGGACCGTCACCTCCGACGATCGCTTCCCAGCCGATAGCGCATGGGCGTTTTTGCGTTCATGGTGCTGGTGCCGCTAGTCAGGCTCCTGTGATTGCAGCCCGTCGCTGGTTGAGAAACGCCTCAACTTACCGCGGGGTTGCAAGCGTCCGCACCGCGCCGCGCGCCGTTCGCCGCGTGCTTTTCGTAGCCACTATTTTTGGAGACAGTTTGGAAACGCCCCCGGACGGCTCAATAACACTAATGAGATCAAGCAGTTGGCGGTAGCGCATGGGAATCGAACCTGATTTACCTGAACAAGCGTAGCTAGGCGACGACGCACGCCAATTCGTTGTTTCGCTCGGAAGATCAGAAGGTTGAGCCGCGGTTCGATTTCCTCGCTCGTGCCCGAGAGTACCCGCAAGTACGCCCCAGTTTTGGAGACAGTTTGGAGACGGCTCTCGTCGCGCCAGAAGAGTACCGTTTCGGGTTGCGGGAGGCGGTAGGCGGCATTCGACACGGTGCAGGGCTCCCTTGAAGCTTCCGTCAACCGCTGCTCGGCGGTCCCGACTGAACAGCGCCGAGGAAGGAGCGGGCCGATTCAGAGTGGCCCTGTCCTTCGTTTCTGCACGAGGTTTAAGCCTCGTGATATCTCACCGTCGAGAAATGACAGATCTCATCGTGTTCAACATCCTCATTCCCTGCACAGAACACTCGACCGCCCTCGTTCATCCGCCTGAGAAGTTCGATGAGTGGGTACTCGAAACTGCACGGCGCTTCGGCGGTATCTCGGTCATGGGCTTAGCACTGCGGGGTCTCTGGTTCGACGAAACGCTTCTGGACCAGGCGAGCCCGGTCGAGGACCACAACAACTGGTACAAGGTCGGAGTCAAACCAGACCGCGTCGACGAACTTCGTGAATTCGTTCGCGCCACCGCTCGCGATTTCGGGCAGAAGTGCCTGTACTTCGAGCGGGCAGGTGAAGCCGAACTCGTGTGGGACCCTGAGCATCGTCCCTCCTAGACAGCGGTTGACACTCGTCAACCTTGGTGTTAGTTTACCGTTGTCAACCTAGAACACCCAGCCACGGGAGAGTCCCGATGCCTGCGTTGAGCCTCAAGCACAAGGTCGCCCCCGTCATCAAGGACAAGGCCGTTCGAAGAGTCGCGCGACGTCCAAGTGTCCGCGCCTCTGCATCGGGCGCGAAGCGTCACGAGCTGCTTAGCGGACAAGTCGTTGACCTCCGAGAGTTAGATGCTCGCGAACAAGAGTTCCTTCGCGACCTTGTTTCGTAGGTCAAGCAGAAGTGCGGCA
>Ga0137403_10002877_pt2 | contig 17386 bp, 16 predicted proteins | sample CZOMad2_1_16fung_FD_122057 | JGI IMG/M metagenome (GOLD analysis project Ga0137403, IMG submission 122057) | Vadose zone soil fungal communities from Angelo Coast Range Reserve, California, USA - CZOMad2_1_16fungal (Hybrid Assembly) | ecosystem: Environmental > Terrestrial > Soil > Vadose zone...
CAACTGCAAAGCTGCTGGAATCACTGACGTGCTCGTCAATACGCACGCACACTCGGGGGCCATTCGGCAATTTGCTGCAGAACAAAAGACCGGAGTGCGGATGCGCATTACCGAAGAGCCGCAGTTACTTGGCAGTGCGGGAACACTGGCTGAGAACCGTAATTTTGTTGCGGGCGAAAATGCCTTTTATATTCTTTACGCCGACGTGCTTACTAACGTCGATTTACATCGAATGTTTGAGTTCCATCAGCAGCAGCGTCTTCCGATCACGCTCGGCGTCTGCCAGGTTCCTGATCCATCACGGTGCGGAATTGCCACCATCGATGAAAACGCAATCGTACGCGACTTTGTGGAGAAGCCTACGCAGCCTGCCGGCAACTGGGCGTTCTCCGGCGTAATGGTGGCCGGGCGGGAGCTCTTTGACTATCTTCCGGATCATCGGCCCGCCGACATTGGCTTTGATCTGCTACCAAGGATGATTGGGAGGATGGCCGCATACCCGATCTCTGAATACTTGTTGGACATTGGCACGATCTCGAATTACCAGCATGCTCAACAGTCATGGCCTGGATTAGCTCAGGTACAGCGGCCTGGGCTACATTTATAGGAACACGATGCTTGCCGGTGTCATTTTTGATTTTGATGGAGTCATCGTTGATAGCCATCCGCTGCACTTGCAGGCTTGGAAGGCTTTCCTGCTCTCCCAAGGTAAAGCGGTGAGCGATGCAGAACTTTCTTTTGTCCAGGAAGGCGCGAAACGCGAAGAGATCCTGCGGCATTATCTAGGCGAGATTACTCCCCAGCAAGTCGGCCGTTACGGTGACGAAAAGGACAAGTTGTTTCAGGCGTGTGCGCACGAAACTAAACTTGTCAGAGGCTTTGCCGAGTTTCTGGCGCAGCTTGATGCCATCGGACTGCCGAGCGCCATAGCAACTTCCGGTAGCCGGCGGCGCGTGGAGCAAGCACTGGACATGTTCAATCTACGCACCCGGTTTCGCGCTGTCGTGACGGGAGAGGATGTGGTTCAGGGCAAGCCGCATCCCGCTCTTTTTCTTCTGGCAGCACAAGCCCTGCAAGTTGATCCAAGTTGCATACTGGTGTGCGAGGATGCCGTTGCTGGCGTGATGGCGGCGAAAACTGCGGGGATGAAGTGTGTGGGCATCGCCACCGACAGAGGATCTCTGTTGAAGGAAGCTGGCGCTGCCTTGGTGGTGGAAAACTTTGCACAGACAAGCCTGGACGATGTCAGGCGGCTTTTCGGTCAAACCCGACCCTGACAACACGGTAGGATTTTGCAAACAGACGAGCTCCCGGGAAGGAGCATGGAGCTCGTCTGCTGCCTGAAGAACAGCCAGCCAATGTTAATTGTCTCGGCTGGCCGATCTCTTCAGTTTCGCGGGACGCGAACGTCGTTAAACTGCCTGGGCCAGCACCCGGCTACCTGCCCGGATTACCTGGCGTGAAAACCTCTCCATCTCTTCCAACTGAGGGCTAAATTGCAGTAGCAGCAAGCCCGCGCCGGCATCTTCAAACTCGGCGATGCGCTCGGCGACCTGCTCCGGGGTTCCCACCAGCCCGGAACGCAGTCCGCGGTTCGACACCGAATAATCTTCCAATGAAACGCGCTGTTCCAATTGCGTATTGGCCAGCCACTGTTGGTAATTCTGGTATCCAGCGGCGTTCTGCTGGACGTCAGTGATGCGGCGCAATTCTTCCTGTGCCTCGCGTTCCGTATCGCGGACAATGGCATATGCCGCCACGCCGAACTTCATGGGCAGCAGGCCTGATCGTTCACGACGAGCAGAGAGATCTCGAACCTTCTCGCGGATCTTCTCCGGCGGATCGCCGTGCATCACATAAGCGTCACATTTCTGAGAAATCAGGTTCTTCGCCGCTTCTGACTCTCCGCCGGCGTAAATTACCGGGCGCGGGTGCGACACTGGCTTCGGTTGCAAGACCAAGTCTTCCACCTTGTAATACTTGCCTTCGTAATTTACGTGATCGTACTTCCACGCTTTGTCCACCACGTCCAGCCACTCAGAGGTACGAGCGTAGCGATCGTCATGCTTGTCAAATTGAACGCCATATTTCAGTGCTTCGTCGGCCCACCATGAAGAGACGACATTAAGCGAAACGCGCCCATTGCTGATGTGATCGATATTTGCCGCCTGCTTGGCCAGCAGCGCGGGATTGTGAAACGTGGGGCGAACCGCGACCATTAGTTCAAGTCGATGCGTAACGGCCGCCAATGCCGCTGCGGTCGACCAGGCATCGAGCGACGGCTCTTCCGGGCCTTTGATGTCATTCAGGTTCAGTTCAGCTATCAGCGTCAGGTCAAAGCCAATCTCTTCACTGCGCCGCGCCAACCGGCTGACGTATGCCCAGCTGGTTTCCATCTGCTCATCTTCCACATTGCGCAGCCAGCCGCCAAAAACAGGGAGCCAGTATCCGTATCGCATTACGCAGCCTCCTTTTCGAGAAAGTCCACAAGCCTGACAAATGGATCAAACCCGACTACCTTAGGCCCGTCAGCAACAAAGTTGGAAAGGGCGTTGATGTCATAGAAATAAAGCCGGCCGTCACGATCATCGATGATGTACTCGATGCCGCCAACTTCAATGTTCGCCTCCTGCATGATGCGCTCGACCTGTTGAATGACCTCGTCTGATGGCGTGTAGCCTTCAACCTTCAGGCCTGTTTTAGGAGCATCGACAGGGCATGCCGCGCGTGCAAGATCCTGGCCGCCCGTGGTCTTGCAGATGTCCGCCGGGCAGAGGTCAAACGTCTCGCCAGTGAGATGAACTTTGATTCCGTAGAGAAACTTGCCGCCAACAACTTCCACACGCACGATATGACCGCCGCGTGCGGGAATAAATTCCTGCACCAGGGCTGTTGAGTCGAGTCCCAGATCAAGCGTACCCGCCTTGGCCGCGGCCTCCAGATCCTGGCGTGTATTGAATTTGGTGACACCGGCGCCGCTGCCGCCGATGTTCGGCTTTACCACGATAGGGAAGCGCAGCCCTTCGGAAGCCTGTACCGCGTCTGCCGCGTTGTTGATCACGCGGCTTTTGGGATACGGCAGGGCCAGCCTTTCCAGCAGCGAAAGCTGGAGAGCCTTCGATGTTTCATAGCGGAAGGCTTTCTGGCCGTTCACAATCCGCTTGCCGCGCTGCTCCAGATGGTCAAGGTAGTAAAGCGTGTAGAAGATAGCCTGGCCATGGCCTCGGCGGTAGGCGGAAGGGCTCATTCGATTGAACACCAGTGAATATCCGCCCTCGCCGTTCAAATGGGCGGGATCGAAATGGTGTTGGGCCGCGTCAATGCGGACGAATGGCACTCCCCGCCGCTCCAGTTCCTTGAAGAGCGGAACGAACCAGTGTGGGTGTTCGTAGTAAATGGCGATTGGCTTCTTCAGCTTTGACATGCCTTCCTCTTTCATGAGAGTGCCGCTGTCCCGTGTGAGCAAGCCAAAGCAAAAAGGCCGCTCGACTTGAGCGGCCCCGGTTTCAATCTGAGTCTAAAATCTAAGAAAAATTGCTCAGCACCGGCCGCTCGCGTGTACACATACACATACAGCAACACATGGCCATGTTGCTTGCGGACGCCGGGTTGGTGAATAAATAGTGCATTTAGATCTCTCAAATGCTACATCGGGCCACAGTGGACAGTCAACCGTTCTCTTCGCAGGCGGGGTGTAATAGGCATTTTGACGCTTTCTTTTCCATAGGTTGGTTGAATGGATGAGCGTCAAATTCGCGGGTATCCACGCAATCGACTCGTATCATTCCATTTAGAATGGTCACATGGACGACAATTCCGGCATTTTTTCCGGCAATGAACGTAAGGAGAAAGAGAAGCAGATGCTACAGGCAGGGCGCCTGCCGCCCGGCCAGTCTCTTACGTTGAAGTGGCCGGTGCTGCACTATGGCTCGGTTCCGCGCTTTGATCCAGAGCGATGGGATTTCCATATTAGGGGGCTGGTAGAACAGCCGGTTCGGCTCAAATGGGAAGAATTCAACAAACTGCCCAAAGTCAAAACGCACAGCGATTTCCATTGCGTCACCCGCTGGAGCCGTTTTGACAATGGCTGGCAAGGCGTCGCGTTTCAGGAAGTTCTTAAGCTGGTAATACTCAAGCCGGAAGCGAAGTATGTGCTGGTGCATGCCGAACAGGGGTTCACCGCAAACGTGCCTTTAATCGATCTCGACCGCGAAGATGTGCTCTTTGCGACTCACCATGACGGCCAGCCGCTCACGGCCGAGCACGGCTATCCTCTGCGGCTGATCGTGCCGCATCTTTACGCCTGGAAGTCAGTTAAATGGGTGCGAGGTCTGGAGTTCACAGAGCACGATATCCCGGGGTTCTGGGAACAGAATGGATATCACATGTATGGCGATCCGTTTTTGGAACAGAGGTTTGATACGGATTAGCCTTTTCCGCAGTCCCGAAGCGAAGCGAGGGATCCCTATTGTCACAACAAGCTAGAAGTTTATTAGGCAACCCGAATTCGACTGGATCTTAGGTTGTTGCGGGCGCGGGCATCTGCCCCGAGTGTCATGTCAGAAATAGGGTTTCCTCACCCGCTCCGCGGGATTCGGGATTTCAGAAAATCTATTTCACAATCGCGTTATAGCCATCGCCGGCTAGGCGGGTGCGCATGGCCTCAGCGTCTTTCTTCTCGCTAAATGGCCCAACCTGCACATGGAAGAGGGGATCGCCAGCTGCGTTGGCGATGAACACCGGGTATTGTTTCTTACGTAGCGCCGTGACCAAAATCTCCGCATCCTCTTGCTTCGAAACCGCCGCCACCTGGACCATGAAAGAACTGCCCGCGCTGGTTTTCACATCAGGTCCCGCAGATTGGGTAGTGCTCTGGTCTGATGTTTTGCTGCCGGCGGGTTGCTGGGCTGCGGGTTGTTGATCAGTGGACTTCGCGGCTGAACTCGTGTCACTGGAGGGTGAGGCGGACGCGCAGTTGGGCGAACCCGGAGCGCAGGTCTGTGTGACTGCTTCAGGAGTCTTATTGCCGGCATAGGGCTTGCCTGCGTTGTTGCCGCTGGGCACCGTGGCAACGATTTCCGTTCTTCCGCCCGCGCTCGTGCTCTTGCCCAACAGATAGCCCATGGTGAAAAAGACGCCACAAATAATTGCCAGGGCAAAAAAGATACCAAGGAGTTTGCCCGTGCTCAAAGTGATCTCAGTGTCGCGTACCTGATCAGTATCTTTTGCCGCCATTTGCGTACCAGTTGCCATTCGTCCCCCGGTTTTCGTCCCCTGGTTTTCGTCCCAAAGCTTGCCCCAGTGTAACCCGGTTTTGGCCGAATTTTTACTTGTTAGAGATCTTTTCCACCGCTTTGGTAATCGCAGAGATCATGTCCACTGGTAACGGGAAAACGATGGTGGTGTTCTTTTCTACGCCAATTTCAGTGAGGGTCTGGAGATAGCGCAGTTGTATGGCGATGGGTTCACCGGAAAGGATATGCGCGGCCTCCATAAGCCTTTGCGATGCCGAAAATTCGCCTTCGGCGTGAATGATCTTGGCGCGCTTTTCGCGCTCCGCTTCAGCCTGCTTGGCCATGGCTCGGAGCATGGATTCGGGAAGATCCACCTGCTTTACTTCGACGTTGGAGACTTTCACTCCGTAGGGCGCCGTGTGTTGGTCCAGAATGCTCTGGATGCGGGTGTTCAGTTTGTCGCGATGGGCCAGCAGTTCGTCCAGTTCTACTTCACCCAGAACAGAGCGCAACGTGGTTTGGGCGAATTGTTGTGTCTGCCAGTAATAGTTTTGTACCTGGACTACGGCCTGCGGAGCGTTGACCACGCGCCAGTAAATGACAGCGTTCACTTTCAAGGTGACGTTATCGCGGGTAATGATGTCCTGTGGCGGCACTTCCAGGGCTTGTTGCCGCAGGTCAATCCGCACCATTTTCTGGATTGGAGGGAATACCAGGATGAGTCCTGGGCCTTTGGCGTCCTGCTGGAGGCGGCCAAGGGAAAAGATCACGCCGCGCTCATACTCGCGCAGGATCTTGATGCAGTTAAAAACATAGAGAAGAACAATGACAACGGGAACAAGAACAAAGAGCACAGGCGCCTCCATCAGATAGCGAGTGAGAAAGTCGAACGGATTCTATGGCACGCGGGTGACAAAAGCAAAATCATCGTGCAATGGATGCCTGTGGCACAGCCTCGCGCACTGGTTCCACATGCAGAACCAGGTTCTCAACCCTGCGGACAACCACCCTGGCGCCGGCATCCACATTCCCTGGAGAGATGGCGTCCCAGAGCTCGCCCTGAACGAAAACCTTGCCGGAAGGCGTAAGCGGCGCACACACAATCGCTACTTCGCCGATCATGCCTTGCTCGCCAGTTACAATTTTATTTCTGCGTGCCTTCAGGGCAATCGTCATAAGAAACACAGTAATAACCCCAATCGGGATAGCCACGGCCAGCGCCGCCCAGAGTTGGACTCGAAGCTGCGGAATTGGGCCATCAACCAGCAGCAGCGCGCCGAGCACCATCAGTACAATCCCGCCAGCGCCGATTATTCCATGAGTCTGGAGCTTGGCTTCCAGAATGAACATAACGAACGACGTAAGGATGAGCACAACCGCGATCGAGCGGAAAGGAAGGAAATTAAGAGTGTAAAGCGACAGCAAGACAGCGATGAACCCGATCACTCCCGGTATCACCGCACCTGGATGATTGAATTCGACGAAAATTGATAAAACGCCAATGGCAAAAATGATGAAGATGATGCTTGGATTCATCATGAAGGACAGAATTTCCTGCTTCAACGTTGGTTCTTGAACAATCACCGCTTTGGATGCAAGGTGCAAGACCGTTTTCGAGCCATCAAAACGCGTGACGGTCTTCCCGTCGAGTTGGCGGAGAAGATCGTTCTCGTCCTTGGCGATAAAGTCGATCAAATGTTGTGAGAGGGCCTCGTCTGCGCTGAAGGACTTTGACTGTCGCACAGCGCTTTCGGCAACCTCCACGTTGCGCCCGCGCTTGCCGGAGTACGAGCGCAGGTGGGCCGCGGCATCGTTTTCCAGTTTGTCTTTCAGCACCGGATCCATAGTCGCGCCGTTAATAACAGGGTGTGCAGCTCCGGTATTCGTTCCCGGAGCCATGGCGGCGACATCGGCAGCTTCAAGAATATAAAAACCGGCGGAAGCAGCTCGATTTCCCGCAGGGGACACGTAAACGATAATGGGTACCGGGGACGACAAAATTTCGTGAACAATATCTATTGTCGCCGTGACCAGACCGCCGGGAGTACGCAATTCGATCAGCACCGCATCAGCATGGGTGCGTTCCGCCTCTTGGATCGCGCGTGCAATGCGTTCGGTCACAACAGGATGAATGACATCATCCACCACAACCTTTACGACGTCTGCTGAGGCAGCGCGCGACGCCAGAAGCAAAGCAGATATGATTGCGACTCTGAAAATAGCGATTTTGAAAAACAGATTACGCATAATGCTTACCTCAAGGATGCTGAGACGCTGCTTTGTCCGCGGTTCCCGATGCGATGTCGCGCTTTAGTGCAACCGCCGCCGCATTTGCCGGATCGAGAGCCAAAGCATGGTCAACATTTTGCGCGGCCGAAGCTGACTTGTTTTCCGCCAGATCCAGTCGGGCCATCACAAGGTACGCTTCAGCCGTCGGCTGTAACTTCAAAGACATGCGAGCTTCGTTGCGTGCGCCCACCATATCCTGATCGTTTTCAAGCACCACCGCCAGTCCGGCATGGGCTCCCGGGCTGGTAGGATCAAGCACAACGGCTTCTCGAAACTCCTTTTCCGCTTCTCCTGGCAGGCCGGATTGAAGTAGTTCCTGCCCGTGTCGCACGTGAAATGCGGCATGGCTTGCCGGGTCAGACTTGGCCAGACGCGCCTCATTGGTATTCTCTATCTCAAGAGCAATCTGCCGGAAGGTGGATTCATCATAGTTGCGCTTGATGCGCTCCAGAGGCATGCGTGCAGGTTGCGTACCGGAAGCGACGGCGTCAAGAAAGGTTTTCGCTTCCGCATCCGGGTGAATAGCTAACAGCTCGCGTAGTTCGCGCGCTGCTCCCTGCGTGTCGCCTTCGCGGAACAGTGTCACAGCCAGATTGAAGCGATAGTCTGGCTCGTTGGGATCCGTCTGCACAGTTTTCTCAAAGTAACCGCGAGCGCCTTTCTGCCCGCGACGTGCTGCAATCACGCCCAGATTGTTTAAGACCTCAGTAAGCGGCAATCGGGCCGCGAGCGTGCGAAAAGCGCTGTCCGCTTTGTCCATGTGCCCGCCATAGAACGCAGCCAGTCCCAGGTAAAACTGGGCTTCGTTGGCGTTGGGGTCACCTTTGGGGATGCGCGCAAGCCAGCTTGCTGCGGACTCGTAATCCCGTGTTTTGTAATAGCTCTTTCCCATTTGAAGGATAGCCAGACCATGCGTGGGTTCCAGCCGTACAACTTCCTTGAAGTATTTGATCTTCTCTTGATCATTTGCCGCGGTAATGCCGCGTACGTAGTTCTCCAGAACATCGGGCCGCTGCGCAGGGAAATGCGCGATAAAACTGTCTTTGGCAATCGTGCTGGGCTTCAGCATGTTTAGAATGTCCCATGCCAGAGCTGTTTGGATGACAATCAGGTTTGTCAGAGGCCCGGATTCAGTAAAGTCCAGACTGAGACGGAGCCGTTCCATATCCATAAGGCGGGCGTGTGCTGTGACGTTGGCTTCATCGACTCGGTAATCGCCCATGATCACATAGTCGGCGTCTAGCTGCTGGCCTGCCTGATAAAGAGTGGCGCGGGACGGCTTGGCGCCCGAAGGAATGCCGAGACGGTCGAAAGCGTTGAGACGGTCGTCACGTCCCATGATAAAAAATCCACTGAGGCTAAGCCTCGTGCTCAAAACTTCAGGGAAAGATTCGCTGATCCAGTCAGTTGCCGCCGCGTTAGAGGTGTTTTCAAAAGGGATGATTAACAGCAGCCGGCTTACTCGGCTCGGGCCGGTTTGCTGTTGGGCCTGAAGCGGTGCGTCTAGCGCCGACACGGCCAAAAACAGCAGTGAGAGAACAATACCAACTGGTTTTCTCAAGGTAAGTAAATTATAGGCCAGTTTGAACTTCAGAAATGGATGTTGACAAAACGCATGGGTGGTTTCCCTCGAATGGGTTGGAGAAAGCATCTGGAAAATTGGAGCGGGAGACGGGGATCGAACCCGCGACCAACGGCTTGGGAAGCCGTGACTCTACCACTGAGTTACTCCCGCCAGCGATATGTGAACTGCCAAAATTGTAGCACTTCGCGTCGTGGTAAAAAACCTGCGCCTTCGGAAGGGAACACTAACGGAGCAATGAAATGAGTGCAAAATGCAATCGTTTATAGACCCAGGGCTCTCGCTCTTATTCTGATTCTGAGCCGCCACTTTCATGTCACAGTTTGCAATTTTCCGAAACCAGTAAAAAAGAACGCCCATAAGTCGCCTGGGCGTCGTTCCGATTATCTTGAATTTAGTGCGCAATTGGCCCTTTTTTAGGCGGCCGGCTAAAGGCCGTCGCCTCTAATAAGGAAAAAATAAGCCTTTCCTGACAGAAACGGGAGATAATTGCCCTGCTACAAGAAGTAAGGTCAATCAACTTGAAAATCGAGCATTTTGATCAGCAGTCCTTGTGGGACCGCGTTGCTGGTGACCCGGAGTTGTTGCGCGAGCTAGTGGAATTGTTTACGGCGGAGGCTCCGCGCATGCTGGCTCGAATTGAGCAGGCGATTAAGGATGGCTCGCCATCCGGCCTGGAAAAGGCGAGTCATAAGATCAAGGGGTCAGTACTTCAGTTTTCTGCACATACTGCCGCCGCTATCGCGCTGGAGATGGAAGAAAATGGACGACGTGGTTCCATAACAGACGCTGAGGCGCTGCTGAAAAAACTCAAATATGAAGTCGATCTGTTGCAAAAAACATTGCGTGCTATGGTAGGCAACAAAACTGGAAGATTTCAGGAGTAGACATAAGCAATGTCAACGCCGGTAATTGATGCCCGTCAAACGGAGCTTCTTCGAGTGCTGCTGGTGGAAGACAGCGCCGTGGATGCAAGGTTTATCACTGCGTTGCTGCGATCACCAGCCACCACCCTGGAGTGCAAACATGTTACCCGGCTGGGCGCGGCCCTGGAACACCTGAAGACAGAGGAACCCGACGTGGTTCTGCTTGACCTGAACCTTGAAGATAGTGCCGGCTATGAGACTTTTTATAGAATGCGACGAGCCTCCACAGCGGCTATTCTCGTCCTTAGCGCATCAGATGATGAAGAACTGGCAATCAAGACCGTACGCGAGGGTGCCCAGGATTATCTGGTAAAAGGCACATTCGACGGACGGTTACTCCTGCGTTCGATTCGTTATGCGATTGAGCGAAAGCGATCAGAAGAAGCGCTGCGACATAGCGAAGCTACACTCCGCGCCATCTTTGAGAATTCGCTGGATGGGATCGTCATCTTTTCGGGCGATGGTATTTGTCTGGAGGCCAATGTTGCAGCCGCAGGTCTGGTGAACGTGCCGCGCAAAGAACTGATTGGCTGCCGCCTGTGCGACTTTTGCGAAAAGGGTTTTGAGGAGGTATGGGCGGAACTTAGTTTATCCGAAAGTGGCAGGGGTCAGTTCTGGGCCCACCTGAAAAATGGCTCTCGCCGGTTGGTGGATTATTGTTTCACGGCAAATATTCTTCCCGGCCAGCATCTGGCGATGCTGCGCGACATCACCGAGCAGCAGGATATGGAACAACAACTGCGGGATTCGCAGAAGATGGAAGCTGTGGGCCGTCTGGCGGGCGGCGTAGCGCATGATTTCAACAACATTCTTGGCATCATCAGCGGCCATGCGGAGCTTCTTGAATCCACAGCCACCGGGCAGGTGGAACGTGGACGCGCAGAAAAAATCATTTCGGCCTCAGAGAAAGCGGCATCTCTTACCCGCCAACTGCTTGCCTTCGGGCGAAAGCAGGTCATGTCTCCTAAGTTGCTCGACCTGGCTACAGTGCTGGAAGGCCTGAGCAGCATGGTGGATTGCCTCATGGGTGCGGAAGTTCAAATCAGCATTCAGGCAAACAAACATCTGGGATTGGTGCGTGCGGACCAGAGTCAAATGGAACAGGTCATCATGAACCTTACGGCCAATGCCCGCGAAGCCATGCCGGAAGGAGGTACGCTAACGATCACGATTGATGGCTGTCAGAGTTCCAGTGATGACCCAGAGCTACCGCCGGGCGAATATACGCGGCTGTCCATTAGCGACACAGGCACCGGCATGAGCGAGGAAGTCCAATCGCGGATTTTTGAACCCTTCTTTACCACGAAAATGACGGGGTCCGGGTTGGGGCTTTCTACGGTGTATGGAATCGTAAAGCAAAGCGGGGGTTACATTACCGTTCGCTCCGCACCGCAACATGGTTCTACCTTCAGCGTCTATCTGCCCGTGGTTTGCGGCAGCGATTTGACCCCGGCGCCGGCGGAATCCCGGAAACAGTCGCATATGCCGGGACATGAAACCATTCTGCTGGTGGATAATGAAGAAGACCTGCGCAATGCTTCGTGTGAGTATCTGGAAAGCTGCGGCTACCAGGTGCTTTCCGCTGGAGATGGCAAAGAGGCGATGGAAATTTGTAACCGGCACACTGGGTCAATCTCACTGCTCATCTCTGATCTTGTAGTGCCGAAGCTGAGCGGTCGCGGATTGGTTGAGCATGTACGCAAAACACGTCCGGCTACAAATGTGCTGATGATTTCCGGTTATGCCAATGACGCGGTGCGGAAACACGGAATTTCTCTTGACCCTTCCTGTTTCCTGCAAAAGCCATTCACCTTCCAAGCCTTAAGCGAAAAAATCAGAGGAATACTCGACAAAGACGGCAATTAGCTCTTTACTTGATTGAAGTCCAGAGGAAGCACCAGCCCAACCCCAATTGACCCTTGTCGTGATACATTCAAACCGTCCCTATGACAGAACGCGCTACTCCGCGCTGGCTCGACGGTTTGTGGCTCATCTTTCTTGGCGGACTTGCGCTTATACCGCCTGTTTCCGAATTGCATAAGCAGGTAATTCTGCTGATCATTGGGATTTCGCAGTTGCTGGAAACCAAATTCGTGCGGCTTGCAGGCAAACCGGGGCCGGCATTGGCCGTGCTTATCAAGATTGTTCTGGCGACTGTTCTCATTAATCACACGGGCGATCCGGCGGCAATCAATAGCGGTTACTACCCCATCTACTATCTGCCTGTGATGACGGCGGCCCTGTATTTTGGGCCGCTGGGCACTCTGTTATGGACGCTGGTTGCGTCATTGGCCTACAGTTCCTATCTGTATCAGGCGAATCTGCACTTCACGATCACGGCCAGCAGCATGTCTGAGCTACTGATGCGCGTCTTATTCTTCTTCATTGTGGCGATGACCGTAAATCGGTTCGTGATGCAGTATCGGGTGCAGGTTCGGCGATATCAAGTGCTCTCCGAAACGCTGACTGAGGCAAATCGCAACCTGAAGCTGGCCCAGGAAGAGGCGCAAAGAGCGGAAAGACTCGCAGCGCTCGGCCAGCTTTCGGCTGGTCTGGCCCATGAAATCCGCAATCCGCTGGGCGTGATCAAGGGCTCGGCGGAAATACTTACACAAAAACTGGACAACGCAAACCCGCTCGCGAAGGAACTCGCCGGATATATTTATACCGAGGTCAATCGCGTAAGCGCGCTAGTGAGCCGCTTTCTTGATTTTGCCCGGCCGTCGCAGCTTGATCTGGGCGCTTCTGACCTCGCCGTGGTGGTGGAGCGATGTCTGAAGACAGTTTCTGAACAGGGCGCATGCAAGAATGTAAACATAAAACGTGATTTTGCTTCCGGGTTACCCCGTGTGATGCTGGATCACGACCTGTGTGATCAGGTATTTACCAACCTCTTCATGAACGCCTGCGAGGCCATGGGCGAACAGGGCGGCGACTTGCGCGTGAGGCTTCGCCCGTCGGATGACAAAGGGAAAGACAGCGGCGTTGTAGTGGAGATTGAAGATAGCGGTCCGGGAGTCCCGGCGGAATTGAAAGAGCAGATTTTCAATCCGTTTGTGACGACAAAGAAATCGGGCGTAGGACTAGGGCTGGCGATTGTATCCAAGATTGTCGATGCCCACGGAGGATCGCTCAAGCTGGTAAGCGATCCGGGACATGGAGCTTGTTTTCGCGTTGAGTTTCCCGCGGTGGACCCACACGCCGAAGCCAACATACAAAAAACCTGATTATGGCGAACATCCTTATCGTTGAAGACGAACCGCGTATGCGGCGCTTGCTTGAAATCAGTCTGGGCGAAGACGGCCACAGCGTCCACATCGCAGGCGACGCCGAAAGCGGCTTGATGCACCTGCGTAAAGAAGCGGCAGATCTTGTGTTGACCGATCTGAAGCTGCCTGGCATGAACGGTCTTGAGTTCCTGCAGGAAGGGAAGCGGCTGAATGCCGCGCTGCCATTCATTGTGATGACCGCTTATGGCAGTGTAGAGACTGCCGTGGACGCAATGAAAGCCGGCGCCAGCGACTATGTCTTGAAGCCTTTCACTATGGCTGAGATGAAGCTGGTCATCAATAAAGAGCTTGATGTCCAGCAGGTACGTTCAGAAAACCAGAGGCTGAAAGAAGCTCTGGGCAAACGCTACCATTTTCAGAATATTGTTGGACGCAGCAAAAAGATGCAGGAAGTGCTGGCACTGGTGGAGCGCGTGGCGCCCACGAATTCTACAGTGCTCATTGGCGGCGAAAGTGGCGTTGGCAAAGACCTGATCGCACGGGCGATTCACCAGAATTCTCGGCGCGCCTCCGGACCGTTCATCAAAATCAACAGCACCGCCATTCCAGACACGCTCTTCGAGAGCGAACTCTTCGGTTTTGAGCGGGGAGCCTTTACTGGGGCTCTGGCCAGCAAACCAGGCAAGTTTGAACTGGCCGATAAAGGCACGCTTTTTCTCGACGAGATCGGCGACGTGCCGGCAGCCATCCAGGTAAAGCTTTTACGCGTTTTGCAAGAGCGCGAGTTCGAGCGCCTGGGCGGGACCAAGACTCTGAAAGTAGACATACGTATGATCGCTGCCACGAATCGGGATCTGCGCGCCGCGCTGGAAGAAGGCACGTTTCGCGAAGACCTTTATTACCGTCTGAACGTCGTGCCAATCGATATCCCGCCGCTCCGCGAACACAAGGAGGACATTCCGGACTTGGTGAACCATTTTCTTGCGCGATTTACAGCGGATAGCGAGAAAGAAATTGAAGGCATTACGCCAGCCGCAGTCAGCGAACTGATGGGGTACCACTGGCCAGGCAATATCCGCCAATTGGAAAACAGCGTGGAGCGTGCGGTAGCGCTGTCGTCGGGGCGACTCATCGACGTTAATGACATCCACTTGGATACGATACAAGGCAAGACGGTCGCCGCAGCCTCATCTTCCGGTGATCAATTTCTGCCCGAAGGTATGACTCTTGAACAGTGGGAAGATAACATGATCCGCGAAGCCCTGCGCCGCGCCAACGGTAACAAGAGCCAGGCAGCGCGTTTGCTGGGCCTGTCAAGAAATGCGTTGCGCTATCGGCTGAGCAAACTGGGAGTTGACGATGAAGGGGAATGAATTGGAGAGTTCCCCATAAAGCGGGAATTGCCGGTTCCAACCAAGATCGTGGATTGTCAGACTGACCGGGGACGATCTTCTCCAGCTTTTGTGCAGCAGCTCCCATCTGTGACACAGGATTTTCCTCTGAAAGCTCTAACGAATGACGCTAAAGCAGGGTCTTAGCTCAATTATTTCTCCGCCTTTCTGATTTAGCGTACAACACCGTCTTACTATGTCTGACATCAGACTTATAAGACCAAGGCTGCAAGTCATTGCATTCCGGAACTCAGCCTTGGTCACGGTTTGGAGGATATCTTGCGGAATCAGTGGATCGTGCTCTCAGGCCTGCGCAGTCTCAGAATCGCCTCGAAAGATGGCGGTCCGTGTAACGAATATCGCATTCAAAAGCATTCAGTCGAGTTTCGCTCGGTTGGCGCCGACGGCGAGCCTGATTCCCATGGATCCGGCATGTGGCGTTCATTGAACGGGGAAGAGATTCAGTTGCATTTCGCCCTGCAAACCCCAGTTGCTGAGTGGCTGGATAAAACTCTTTACTCCCCAACGCCTCCTCCTTAAGAGTGACTATGACGGTTGCGGGCTGTCTGTCCCATTGACGACTTACCTGATGGCAGCCCGCTGTGGAGTGCCAGGCTGTTTATCGTAGAGGAGATCCAGAGCCTTTACGACAACGCGGGTGTTGCTGCTGTTGGGAACAAGACGTAAGAAAAGTTCTGCTTGCCGCTCAAATATCTCCAAGGCATTTTCCTCCGCCAGATATGTCCGGTCCTGTGGATCGGAGATCAGCCATACGCCATCATTCCGGCGAAAAATCGAGAGTACTCGTTCCATGGTCTTTCCCGGCAAAATCTTTCCTGCTTCCTGGCTTAGCGTTTCACTCAGCCTGAGAGTTATCCATCCATTCCCGTGCTCTATGTTGATTTTCTCTACTTCCACGCGGTCAAAAACCGAGAATGGATTCGACAGATCAAGCCTTTCCCCAGTGATTAATCGTCGTGCGCGAGCGTTGCTGTTTCCTATAAATGCTGCTGAGATCTGTCGCTTATTGGGCGTCTGGCGTTGAGCGATCATTGCCACGATTGAGGCGGAACCGGTGCCAGCCTCATGCTCGGGTGATCCCGTGACGGATTCTTGTGGCAAGGATTCACCGCGACCTGCTTGCAAACCATCTTCTTCTACTCTCGCGACGGTCGGTTGTCCGTCAGGGAAGGGAAGTTGCGCCGAGGTACTGCTGCTGCGAGCATCGCCGCGGGTATCACCCAGGAGGCGAGTTTCATCGAACATGATGGCTGCCAGCAGGTTCATGTTGGCGGCGGGTCCAATGCGATAGCGGTAGAAACGCGGCCGACCCCGCCGGACCCAATGTGCGGCCGTCCATGATTCGGTATGAATTCCAGATCGTACAGAACTCAGGAATGTTTTTTCTTCCGGTGAAAGCACAATGCCTACATGACCCAGCCACACGATCAAGTCTCCGGGCTGCGGTGTTTTCATCCGCTCAAAATCACTAGTACCGCGATAAAGAACCCGTGAATCCTCGTATGGGTAGATCAATCCCGCGCGCGCATAGAGAAGATGCACCAGGTGAGAGCAATCTGGTTTGGAATGAACTCGCCTTTCGGATTGCAATGCAAACGCAGCCAGAGCCTCCCCTTGTTCGGGTGAGACCAATACTGTCCCCCCGTAATCGTCGTCCATTTCGGCTTTGGCCGCCGGGCCGGCGACTGCAGTGAACAGAGACAAGAACAGCAGGGCGTGTTTGAGAGCGGATCGCATCAGATCAAATGATTGTGGCCAGGTTCATTGGCCAGGTTCATTGTCTGATGCTTTGATGCGTTTCAGAGTTTGTTTCTGATCGGTTATTTACTCATTGGTACATGGACGGCTGTACCCACCTTACGAATTAGAGCCGCCTTAGTCCCTTGCAGCGATGGCAGGCACCCATCTGCCAAATACGCGCTCAACTCTGGTGGCCTGAAGATTGTAAGATCCGAGCAGCATTACAATTGCTTTGCAACATGAGAGGCGTACATGAGCTTGACCGTTCGTGCTTTTCGACATACCGCATTCTTCATTCTTTTTGCGCTGCTCTCGGGCAGGGTCGCGCAGGCGCAGCAAAAAACTTTCACGCTTGATCCAGCCCAAACCAAAGTCAACTTCACCGTGGATTCCACGCTCCACACCGTTCACGGCGACTTTCGTCTGAAGCGCGGCAGCATACAGTTTGACAATGCTACCGGCGCCGCCGGAGGCGAACTTGTTGTGGACTCTGCCAGCGGCGAGAGTGGCAGCGACGGTCGCGACAAGAAAATGCACAAGGACGTTCTGGAGAGCCAGAAATATGCTGACATCGTTTTCACGCCAGAGCATATTAAGGGCACGGTGGCAGACCAGGGCAAGTCGACTGTCGAGGTCGAGGGTATTCTCACCATGCATGGCAAGTCAAACCCGGTGACCATGCCACTTGAAGTTCAATTGCAAAACGGCGCCGGCTCAGCCGATGGCAGCTTCAGCGTGAAATATCGGGAATGGGGCATGAAAAACCCCAGCACTTTTATTCTCCGAGTAAATGAGAAAGTAGAGATCCACGTACACGGGGTGGGAAAACTCGCGGCTGGCACAGCCAATTAGGTTATGAAGTAGTGGAGTAGGAAACTGGCCTAAGCTGCTGAAAAGATTGGCTGCCCCCCAGGGATTCGAACCCCGATAGGCTGCTCCAGAGGCAGCTGTCCTACCATTGAACGAGGGGGCA
>Ga0137403_10004033_pt1 | contig 17386 bp, 17 predicted proteins | sample CZOMad2_1_16fung_FD_122057 | JGI IMG/M metagenome (GOLD analysis project Ga0137403, IMG submission 122057) | Vadose zone soil fungal communities from Angelo Coast Range Reserve, California, USA - CZOMad2_1_16fungal (Hybrid Assembly) | ecosystem: Environmental > Terrestrial > Soil > Vadose zone...
CGGCACGACGATGCTGTCCCCCGGCATGAGACGCGAGCGTTCGAGCGAGGCAGTAAAGAATCCCTCCTGCCGCTTGCTCTTCACCGAGCCGTCGGCGCGCAGCACGTAGATGCTGCCTTCGTCGGCGCCTTTGGTCGGGCCACCCGCCTGTGTGAGGTAATCCCCCATCCGCTTGTCCGGCTTGTAGACAAACGAGCTTTCGCTGTAGACCGAGCCGAAAACGCTCACCATCGAAGGCGGCGGCGGCACGATGAAGCGGTCGCCATCCTCGAGCGGCAGGTCGGGCAGATCCCTGGTTCGCGCGTTCTCGGGTAGCTCGAGCACGATGCGGCCGACCGGCCGGATCTGGCGCAAACGCGTGAGAAGGGCCTGCTGGTTGTCGGCCTGCTGCTTGAGCGAGGCGGCGTCTTCGGGGGAGGTCACGTTTTGCGCCCGCAGCGTGTTGAAGCGCTGGATGTCGCGTTCCAGGCGGTTGAGCGCTTCTTCCAGGGTTTTTTCCTGCTGAATGCGGGTGGATTCGCGCGTGAACTGCGCGCCGAAGAGATACGCGTTCGGCGCCAGGCCGCCCACCCGCGCAACCAGTTGCCGCAGGGTTTCCCCGTGTACGATCTGGTGCACACCCGAGCTGTTGAACTCGCCCTCCAGGCGGACGTACTGCGTTTGCTTCGAGATCGGAACCTTGATGTCCTCCTTCGAGAACACCGTGACGATGTCGCCCGGTTGCAGGAGGACGTTGTGCTCCGGATCGCCGTCGATCACGGCCTTGGCGAGATTGAACGGGATGAGTGAGGTGGTCAGATCGTCGCGGTTGATGCGCTCGACCACTGCATAGTCCCAGTTCACTTCCCGCTGCGACGGCTTGATCTGGTTCACGAGCCGCTGCGCGTCGGCTTTCGCCGCCTCGAGGGTGCCCTTGCTCGCATCCTGAAGCCGGGTGATCTCTACGGCGCTTGAAGTCTGGTTCGGATCCAGAAACTTGACCGCTTCGGATTCCGTTTGCAGACGCCGAAGGGTGTCGCCTACGGTGGCGTCCAGCTCGCCTTGGCGCTTGCGCCTCTGGTTCAAGTCTTCGATGGTGAGCCGCGTGCCGGTCGCGCTCTGCTGCCTGAGAATGGCCGCGACGCCGTCGTCCAGGCCCACCACCTGGTTGCGCTTGATCCAATACTCGCGCGACAGTAGCGCCTCCCTGTCCGGGATAAGGTCGCGTACGCGCAGACCCTCGCGCCAGGGGAAGCGGCCCGGTTGCGCGACATTCCCCCGCAGGGCGATGGCGTTGTCGAAACGCGGCACGAGCGTATACACGGTGACGAGGTCGCCGTCGCGTATCGGGCGCGAGAGGCCGCTCATGTCGAGCGGGAACTCTTCCACCGTGCGGACCTTGTGGCTTTCGATCCGTTCCACGGTCGCCTTCTGTCCCGCCGCGGTGGTCGCGAGGCCCCCGGCCCAGCGGATAAGGTCGAACAGCGCCGTGTTCTGCTTGAGCTCGTATACGGCGGGCACGTTGACGCTGCCGGTGACCGCGACGAGCTGCCCGACCGGCGCGACGTGGATCACATCGCCCGGCAGGAGCTGCGCGTCCTTCGACTTGTCCCCCGAGAGGATCAGGTCGTACAGGTCGAAATCGGTGACGACCTTGTTGGCGCGCTTCAACTGGATGCTGCGCATCGAGCCCTTGCTCGAAGGGCCGCCCGCGGCGAACACCGCGGTCACGAGCGTGGAGAGAGAGCTGACCGTGTAGGTGCCGGGACGCTTCGCCTGGCCGACGACGTAGACCTGGATCGAGCGCAGCCTGCCGAGCGTCGCGGTGAGCTGGAAATTGCGGAACGTCCGCCCGAACACGGTCTTCAGGTAGGCGGGAAGGTCGTTGGCCTTGATCCCGGCGACGTTGATCGCGCCCACCTTGGGGACGTTGATCGTGCCGTCGCGGCTCACCTGCGCGTTGAAATCGACGTCGATCTGGCCCCAGGCGCGGATCTGGATCTCGTCCCCGGGCCCGATGACGTAGTCCGGCGTCACCGGAACGTTCTCGACCGGAGCGAAGGTGCTCGGCACGTTGCGGAAGAGATTGGCGCCGAAGATCGGCAGATCGCGGCCGGTCGATTGCGTGACGAACAGCTGGAATTCGTTGCGCTCCCTTTGCTGCGCCTCGAGGTCCTCCTGCAATTGCTGGAACTGGAATTCCTGGATGCGCTGCTGGAGATCGGTGCCGGAGAACACCGGGCGCGCGCCCGGCGCGAGCGGGCCGGCTCCCTCTAAGGTTCCGGCTTGCGCACCGATCGCCGTTGCCGGGCGCTGCCGGTTCATGATCGTGGTGAGCGGGCTTCGAATGTCCTGGAGGCTCGGAATCGGCTGAAATTGTTGATCCTGGGTAATCGCGGGAGCCGTATTGGGAGCGTTGGTCGTCTGTTGAGTGGACTCCTGCGCCCACGCAGGCGTTCCGAGCAGGACGCCGAGGCCGATTACAAAAAAGCGAAAAGGTGTCCGCATATAAGATCCGTTTCGAAAAGAGTGGACCAGAACTCGAGGGCTCGCCAGGAGGCACCTCCGCTCACGCCCCTACAGCTCAAGGCCGCCGCACGCGGCTTCTTCTTGCGATTTACCTGCAGGAGTTACCAGCAGGGCGTTGAATCCTATACCCAATTTATAGGGGAGTCCAATTTCGCGCTCCGACTTCTCCCCTCCTCATCGTGGAGGGGTGCCGCCGAAGGCGGCGGGGTGGTGGTTGTTTGGTTTCGGAAGCGTAAAGGACGCGCTATTACCTTGAAGGCGCCAGGATTCGGCCGGTAGCTAGAGTTCCCCTCGCGCCCGCGCTGTTTGCAAAGGCCCCTTCCTTGTAAATTGAGCGGTAATCGCTCAAAATGCAAGGATGATTCCCCGCCCTGCCCTGCTGAAAGCCCTGCGCGACGGCCTGAAGGCCAATCCGGTCGTGGCCTTGCTCGGTCCGCGCCAGTGCGGCAAGACTACGCTCGCGCGCGGCCTGGCCGAGAGCGTCACGACAAGCTATTTCGATCTCGAGAATCCCGCGGATCTCGCCCGCCTCGCCGAGCCGATGCTGGCGCTCGAGCGGGTGAAGGGCCTGGCGGTGATCGACGAGGTGCAACGCCGCCCGGACTTGTTTCCGGTGCTGCGCGTATTGGCCGACCGGCGTCCGGCGCCGGCGCGTTTCCTGGTGCTGGGGAGCGCCTCGCCCGAGTTGCTGCGCCAGACCTCCGAAACGCTCGCAGGGCGCGTGCGCTTTGTCGAAATGGGCGGTTTCTCGCTCGACGAGGCGGGCCCGCCGCACTGGCGCCGGCTCTGGGCGCGCGGCGGATTTCCCCGCTCTTATCTGGCGCGGTCCGAGGCGGAAAGCATGCGCTGGCGCGAAGATTTCATTCGCACGTTCCTGGAGCGAGACCTGCCGCAAATGGGCATGCGCGTGCCGGCCCCCACGATGCGCCGATTCTGGACAATGCTCGCCCACTACGCGGGCGCTATCTGGAACGGATCGGAGATCGGAAGCTCCCTCGGCGACGCGCATACCACCGTTCGGCGACACCTCGACCTGCTGGCTTCGGCGCTCGTCGTCCGCATTCTTCAACCCTGGCACGAAAACCTGGGCAAGCGCCAGGTCAAGGCGCCGAAGGTCTACGTGCGCGACACCGGCCTCCTGCACGCGCTGCTCGGCGTGCCCGACATCGACGCGCTCGAAAGCCACCCGAAACTCGGCGCATCGTGGGAGTCGTTCGCGATCGAGCAGCTGCTGCTCCATGCCGGCGCCCGCGAGGCTTACTACTGGCGCACGCAGGCCGGGGCCGAGCTGGATCTGCTGCTTTTCCTCGGCGGCAAGCGCATCGGGGTCGAGGTGAAATACGGAGATGCGCCCGCCATGACCAAGTCGATGGCCTCCGCGCTCGCCGATCTCAGATTGAACCGCTTGTTCGTGGTCCATGCGGGAACGGCGCGCTTTCCGCTCGGCAAGAAAGTCGAGGCGCTGCCGCTGCAGGATTGCGTGCGGGAACTGGCGAAGCTGGGCGGCAAGCGGTGAAGCTTGCCCGAGACCCTTCGGCGCTGCGCGCCACCCCTCACAAAGGGCACCTGCAACGCACGCTACAATACCCGACGTCATGAAAAAACCCAAAGTCGCGCTGATCACCGGGATCACCGGCCAGGACGGCGCCTATCTGGCCGAGTTTCTCCTCGACAAGGGTTATGTGGTGCACGGCATCAAGCGGCGCACGTCCCTGTTCAACACCGACCGGATCGACCATCTGTATCAGGACCCGCACGTCTCCGACCGGCGCTTTTTCCTGCACCACGGCGACATGACCGATGGGAGCAGCCTGGTTCACATCACGCAGCAGGTGCAGCCGGACGAAATCTACAACCTCGCGGCGCAGAGCCACGTGGCGGTGTCCTTCGAGGAGCCCGAGTACACCGCGGACGCGGACGCGCTGGGAGCGCTGCGCCTGCTCGAGGCGATCCGCATCCTCGGTCTCAAGGACAAGACCCGGTTTTACCAGGCTTCGACCTCCGAGCTCTACGGACTGGTGCGCGAGACGCCGCAGTCGGAGAAAACCCCCTTCCATCCGCGCTCGCCTTACGGGGTGGCGAAGCTCTACTCGTACTGGATCACCGTGAATTATCGCGAGGCCTACGGGCTTTTCGCGTGCAACGGCATCCTCTTCAACCACGAATCCCCGGTTCGCGGCGAGACCTTCGTTTCGCGCAAGATCACGCGCGCGCTGACGCGCATAAAACTGGGACTGCAGGACTGCCTCTTTTTGGGAAACCTCGAGGCGCGGCGCGACTGGGGGCATGCGCGCGACTACGTCGAGGCGCAATGGCTGATGCTGCAGCAGGCCGAGCCCGAGGATTTCGTGATCGCGTCGGGCGAGCAGCACAGCGTGCGCGATTTCGTGAACGCCGCGGCGAAGGAGCTCGACATCAGGATCAGCTGGAAGGGGAAAGGGAAGGACGAACAGGGCTACGACCAGAAGAACCGCCGCATCGTCGCCATCGACCCGCGCTATTTCCGGCCGGCTGAAGTGGACAGCCTGCTCGGCGACGCGAGCAAGGCCCGGCAGAAGCTCGGCTGGGCGCCGAAGGTGCGCTACGCCGAGCTGGTCGCCGAAATGGTGCGCGAGGACTTGAAAGAAGCGCAACGCGAGGAGCTCACGAAGAAGCACGGCTTCGACATCCCCAGCCGTCACGAATGATGGATTCGAATGCGCGGATCTACGTCGCCGGCCACCGCGGTCTCGCCGGGTCGGCGCTCGCGCGGCGCCTGAAGGCGGGGGGCTACCGCGACATCGTCACCCGCACGCACGCCGAGCTCGATCTGACCGATGCAGCCGCGGTCAAGGCGTTCTTCGGATCCGAAAAACCCGAGTACGTGTTCCTCGCCGCCGCAAAAGTCGGTGGCATCCTCGCCAACCGCGACCATCCGGCGGAATTCATCCAGTCGAACCTCGCGATCCAGACGAACGTCATTCACGAAGCCTGGCGCAATGGAACGAAGCGCCTGGTTTTCCTCGGGTCTTCCTGCATCTATCCGCGCGACTGCCCGCAGCCGATGAAGGAGGAGTATCTGCTGACCGGTCCGCTCGAACCCACCAACCGCGCCTATGCGATCGCGAAGATCGCGGGCGTGGAGATGTGCCGCAGCTACAACGACCAATACGGCGCGCGGTATCTGGCCGTCATGCCGACCAACCTATACGGGCCGGGAGACAACTACGATCTGGAGAGCTCGCACGTGCTTCCGGCGCTCATCCACAAGATGCATGCGGCGAAATCCCGCGGGCTCGATCGAGTGGAAATCTGGGGCACCGGCAGGCCGCGGCGGGAGTTCCTCTTCAGCGACGACATGGCGGACGCTTGCGCGATGATGATGAATCTCCCGGACGATGCCTTTGACGATCTCCTGCGCGGCCCCAATGGATTTCCCCTGGTCAACATCGGCTGCGGCGAAGATCAGACCATCGCGGACCTCGCGCGGACCGTGGCGTCGGTGGTCGGATTTGGCGGCGCCTTGAAGTACGACGCGACCAAGCCGGATGGAACGCCGAGAAAGCTGCTCGACGCGGGGCGCCTTCGCGATCTTGGCTGGACGGCGCGCGTCGACTTACAATCCGGCGTCGCTTCGGCCTACCGCGACTTTCTTGCCAGGGAAGGCGCTTTTCGGAAATGATAAGAACATGAAAATCAAAACCAACGGCATCGAACTGAACTATGTCGTCGAGGGCAACGGCCCGTGGCTCGTCATGAGCCACTCGCTCGCCTGCGACCTGACCATGTGGGACGAGCAGGCGGCGGTGCTCAGGCGCAATTTCAAGGTGCTGCGCTTCGACACCCGCGGCCACGGCAAGAGCGACGCTCCGGCCGGGGAGTACACCCTCGATATGCTCGCCTACGACGTGCACGGACTGCTGCAGGGCCTGGGCGTCGACCGCTGCCACTGGGTCGGCCTGTCGATGGGCGGGATGATCGGGCAGACTTTCGCGCTCAAGTTTCCGAGCATGTTCGCGACCATGGTGCTCGCCGACACCACCAGCCGCTACGCGCCCGAAGCCTTGCCGCTGTGGCAGGGGCGCATCAAGACCGCGCAGACGCAGGGCATGGAGGCGCTGGTCGAATCGACGCTCGGACGCTGGTTCACCGAGCCCTTCCGCAAGAGCCATCCCGAGGTCACCGCCCGGGTGAGCGCAATGATCCGCTCGACCCCTGTTCCCGGGTACGTCGGCTGCTGCAGCGCCATTCCGCAGATCAACGTCACCGACCGCCTCAAGGAAGTGAAGTGCCCGGCGCTTGTCGTCGTGGGCGAGCAGGATGCGGGCACGCCGGTCGCGCTGTCGCGCGAAATCCACGCCGCCCTCCCCAGGTCGGAGCTGGTGATCATCCCCTCGGCGTCGCACCTGTCCAACCTGGAGCAGCCGGCCGCGTTTCTCCGGGCGCTCACGACTTTTCTCAACAAGCACCGTTGAGGGACCATGTCATTCCGAGGGGCCGAAGGCCCAGAGGAATCTCGAAACGCACGGTCCTGTAAGAGATCCCTCGCTGCGCTCGGGATGACAGTGCTCGCGATCGCGCTGGGATGGGCGGCGTTCGCGAACGCGCAGGCCGAGAGCTGGCCCGCGCGCCCGGTTCACATGATCGTGCCCTTTCCCGCGGGCAGCTCGCCTGATCTGATCGCACGCATCCTCGCCGAGAAGCTCGCGCCGGCGCTCGGGCAGCCGGTCGTGGTTGAGAACCGTCCCGGCGCGGGCGGCAATCTCGGTACGGCTCTGGTCGCCCGCGCCGCGCCCGACGGCTACACCGTCGGCTTCTCGATCCCCGGCCCGCTCGCGGTCAACTCGGTGCTCTACAAAAAAATGGAGTACGACCCGTTCAAGGACCTGGCGCCGGTGTGCCTCGTCGCAGCGAGCCCGAACGTGCTGGTCGTCGATCCCAAGCTCGGCATAGGGTCGGTGAAGGATCTGGTTGCGCTCGCCAAGTCACAGCCGGGCAAGCTCAACTATGGCTCGGTCGGCAACGGCAGCGCCTCGCATCTCACCATGGAATTGTTCAAGGAAGCCGCCGGGGTCGATATCGTTCACGTGCCCTACCCCGGCAGCCCGCAGGTCAACGCCGCCATCCTGAGCGGCCAGGTTGCCGCCGGATTCGTCGTGCCCGCAACGGCGATGCCACTGGTGGAATCGGGACGCTTGAAGGCGATCGCGGTGACGACCAGCGTAAGGAGCGTCGTGCTTCCGGAGTATCCGACGATCGCAGAGGCGGGCTATCCGGAGGTCGTTTCGACCGCCTGGCAGGGGGTGGTCGCGCCGGCGAAAACGCCAGCGCCGATCATCGAGCGCTTGAGCCGCGAGCTGGTCGCGATCGTGCGCAGCGACGAAGTACGCGAGAAGATGATGCGGCTCTACTTCCAGCCGATCGGCTCCTCGGGCGCGGGACTGGCGAGCCTTATGCGCTCGGAAGTCGAGCGCTGGGGCAAAGTAATCCGTAAGACCGGCGCCACCGCGGACTGAGGCGCATCGAGCGCTGTCCAGCGTGGAAAGCTCGCAAACACGCGGCCGCGCGGGGAAACCGCGACGCCGTTCAGCATGAACTCCGGCGAGGCCGCGACCCGAACCATCTCCGGCGCTGATCTCATGCGGGTGTTCAGTGGATCAATGGTAGGCCGTGCAGGATTTGAACCTGCGACCAACGGATTAAAAGTCCGCTGCTCTACCAACTGAGCTAACGGCCCGGAGGAAAAGAGGCGGCATTTTATTATTTCGCCCGAGATACCGTCAATGAAAACAGGCTTCGTCGCGACTTAGTTCACCGGCGCCCTCTTCCTTTCCTGATACCATGGCGCGGTTGGTCGCCGAAACAAGGGAGATTTCCATGAAAAGATTCCTTGCGTTTGCACTGGCCGTCATTCCCGCCGCCGCGATGGCGGACACTTCCGTTGGGGTGCGCGCCGGCACACTGGGCCTGGGAATCGAGGTCTCCTACCCGATTTCCCAGAGGTTCGGCGTGCGAATCAACGCCGATTCCTACAAGTTCTCGAGGACGCTCAACCAGGACGGTATCGACTACGACGCCAAGGCGACGCTCAAGACGGCGTCGCTGCTGGCCGACTGGTATCCGTTCGCGAACAACTTCCGCATCAGCGCGGGCCCGGTATACAACGGCAACAAGGTGGCGCTCAGCACGCCCAACACGACCGTCAATATCGGCGACAACAGCACCCAGTACCAAGCTTCGCTCGACGGCGAGGTCACTTTCAAAAAGTATGTGCCGTACGCCGGGATCGGCTACGGCCGCCCGATCGGCACGGGACTCTCGCTGACGTTCGACCTGGGCGTAGTGTTCCAGGGGACGCCGACGGCGACGCTGACCGGGACGTGTACCTCCACGCCTCCCAGCGCGTGCAATACGTTCCAGAGCGACTTGAAGGCGCAGGAAGCAAGCCTCAACGACGCTATCAAGGACTTCCGCTACTACCCGGTCGTAGCTCTGGGCCTTGCGTACACCTTCTAGCTACTGCTTCATCAGCCGCCAGTACTGGAATTTCATCGTCGCCGCCGCGCCGGCGACGATCGAGAAGAACGCGAGGAAGGAACCAAGCGCGAGCGTCGAGACGCCGCTGATCCCCTGGCCTATGGTGCAGCCCAGGGCGAGCACGCCGCCGAAGCCCATGAGCGCGCCGCCGGCCAGGTGATTGATCAGATCGGCGGAGTCGCGAAAGCTCTCCAGGCGGAACGTCCGCGTCGCGAGCGACCAGGCCAGCGAACCCGACACCATCCCCAGCACTGCCGCTACGCCCAAGGTCATCACACGGCTCTTGTCGCTCCAGAGCATCAACAGCTCCAGAAAATAGGCCTGGGGAGCGACGAAGGAGAACGACTCCATGCGCCCCGAGTTCGTCGCGAGGAATTTCTCCTCGAGCGTCGCCGGGTCTTCGGGGAGATGGCCGACGTGGCCGGACAGGTACCAGGCGCCGACCACCACCAGCCCCGCGACCGCGCCGCCGAGCACGTTGTCGAAAGTCCGGAATTCGCGCGCCTTGAACACGAACGCGAGCAACCCGCCCGCGATCGCGACCCCGAGCGCTGCGAGAGCGGGTCTCTTTCCGATGCCGAATACCGGAGCGAGCAGGGAAGGCAGGTCCTGCGGACCGGAAAATGTCGCGCCCACGGAATCGAGGGCAGCCACACGAAACACCGCGAGAATTCCCTTGAGCGTCATGTAGGCGGTGATCGCGAGCACGATCGCGACGACGAGCGATTTGAGGTTGCCGCTGCCGATGCGGATGAGGGTCTTCGAGCCGCAGCCCGAGCCGAGCGTCATGCCGATCCCGAACAACAGGCCGCCCGCGATGTACGACAGCCAGGTGAAGCGCGGCGAGGTGTAGATCGTTTTTGACAGATCGACCCATCCCGCGAGATGCATGGCGCTCGCGCCCGCGGTCGCCACGGCGATCGCGAGCAGCCACATGCGCATGCGGTTCCAGTCGCCCATGTTCACGACGTCGGACACCGCTCCCATGGTGCAGAAGTGCGTCTTGTTGGCGACCGCGCCGAACAGGAACGCGAGCGCGAAGGCGCCCCAGACGACGATCGAGGCGAGCGCGACAGGGTTGGGTTCGGCCAAGACGCGAAAGCGGAGGCGGTGTTCCGCCTACTTTTTCTGCGACAGGCGCTGCTTGGCCTGCTCGGAGGCCGAGCTGGCGGGATACTTCTTCACCAGGGTGCGCAGCGTCTCGCGCGCCGCGTTGCTCTGGCCGATCTCCGCCTGCGAGCTGGCGATGTTCAGCAGCGCGTCGGGCGCCTTTGAATTCTCCGGCCAGAGTCTCACGACCTTCTGCTGCGCCGCGATCGCGGACTTGTAGTCGCGCATGGCGTAGTAGGCATTGCCTATCCAGTACTGCGCCGAGGGCAGCAGCTCGCTGTTCGAGAAATTCGTCATGAAGTTCTGGAAGTTGGTGATCGCGAGCTGATAGTTGCCGAGCTTGAACTGGTTGAGCGCGGTCTCGTAGGCCTGCTTTTCGGCGGCAGCGCTGCGCTCGCCCTGGCTCATCTTGTCCTGGAGCTGGGTCTGCGTCTGCTCGATCCTTCGCAGGCGGGTGTCCAGGTCGACATAGAGATCCTTCTGGCGCCGCTCGAGCGTCTCGGTCTGGTTCGAGAGCACCTCGATCTGGCCGCGCAGCTTCGCCATGTCCTGCTTGAGCGACTCGATCAGCTGGGCCAGATCCACCACACGGTTCTGCCCGCTCGAGTCCATCTGGCCCAGCTTGCCGTCGATAGACGACAAGCGTTCTTCTATCGATTTCTGCCGCGCCTCGACCTGATTCCGCAGCTGGATGATCTGCTTGCGCGCCTCCTCGTCGTCGAACAAGGCGGCATGGGCCGCGCTGGCAAACGCGGCCCAGACCCCCAATGCAGCGAGCGCGGTGAGGCGCAACCGCATCGCCTAGTATTCCCCGCCGTAGAGCATGTCGCTGCGGCGGTTCTGCGACCAGCATCCTTCGGCGTGATCGGCGCATTTGGGCTTTTCCTCGCCCAGGCTGACCGGCTCGACCTGCGAGTCGGACGCGCCCATCAGCACCAGCATGCGCTTCACGCCCTCGGCGCGCCGTTGCCCGAGCGCGATGTTGTACTCGCGGCTGCCGCGCTCGTCGCAGTTGCCCTGGATGAGCATCTTCGTGCCGCGATTCTGGGCGAGATACTTGCCGTGCGCCTGCAGCAGCGGGCGGTACTCGTCCTTGACGTCGTACTTGTCCAGGTCATAGAAAACCGACCGCTTGCCCAGCGTGCCGTCCTTCAGCGATTCGGACTGCACGGTGCTGGGCTGGATCGGTTTCACGGCGGCCGACGGCGGCGCGGCAGGCGGCGTCTGAGCCGGAGCGGGCGCCGCCGAAGGCGCGGTCTCCGTGGTGGGAGTGCTGGCGCAGCCGTAGATCAACAGCAGGGTCAAAGCGGGTATCAATACTTTTTTCATGACGACCTCCTTCAAAAGCGGGTTTGGATGCGGGTCAGCTACCCCCCGATCCTCCCCTATTGCTCCCCTAAAACCGATACAGAGCGCATTCTGTCACGACCTCTAGCGGCCGAGAAAGGGCCCCCAGGCCGGCTCGCGGATGTCGGCCGCCTGGATCCCGAGCCGCTGCTTGAAGCGGCCGTCGCTCGACACGGCGGCGAGCACACCCCGATTGTCGTTGTCGGACGCGTAGAGAATGATCCGGCCGTTCGGCGCGAAGCTGGGAGACTCGTCGCGCTGGCCGTCGGTCAAGGCCAGAATCTGCTTGCTCTCGAGGTCCATGGCCATCAGCTGGAAGCGCCCGCTGATTCGCGAGATGTACGCGAGGGTCTTGCCGTCCGGGCTGACGCGAGGGGATACGTTGTAGTCCCCGTCGAAGGTGATGCGCGTCGCGTCGCCGCCGCTCGCCGCCATCCTGTAGATCTGCGGGCTCCCGCCCCTGTCCGAAGTGAAGTAGATCGATTGACCGTCGGGAGTAAAAAATGGTTCCGTATCGATGGTCGCGGATGTGGTAAGTCTTCGCAGATTACCGCCGTCCGCGTTCATCAGGTATATCTGGGAAGTACCGTCGCGCGTCAGGACCGCGGCCAGCTGCTTGCCGTCGGGCGACCAGGCGGGCGCGCTGTTCGACCCCCGGTAGTTCGCCACCGGCGCGGGCTGCTTGCTTGCCGCCAGACTCTGCACGAACAGGATCGGCTTCTTGTTCTGGAACGAGACATAGGCCATGCGTGTACCGTCGGGCGACCAGGCGGGCGACATGATGGGCTCGCTGGAGATCACCATCGAGCTCGCGTTTTGTCCGTCCGCGTCGGCCACGCGCAGCTCGTAGCGCGTGCCCTGCTTCACCACGTAGGCGATCCTCGTGGTGAAGACACCGCGCTCGCCGGTCAGCTTCTCGTAGATGTAGTCCGCGACCTTGTGTGCGGTAAGCCGCAGCTCCGCCGCGGGGAAGGTGTAGGCGACGCCGCCGAGCTGTACCTGCTTGGGCACGTCGAGCAGGCGAAAGCGCACTTCGAAGCGTCCGTCCGGAAGCCGCTGCGCCTGGCCGATGATCAGCGCGTCGGCGAGGCGGCTTTTCCAGTCGGCAAAATTGACCTGCGCCGCCTCCGAAGGCAGAGGATTCACCCCGCCGACGAAAATCGTCCGGAACCGCCCGCTGCGCGTGAGGTCCTGCTCGACGATCTCGCTGACGCTCTGCGGAAGGGCGCTCTCCCCGACGAAAGGCAGGACCGCGACCGGGATCTGATTGGCGCCGCCGCCGATGATCTCGATGGTGAGCTGGGCTCGCGCCGGCCCCGCGAAGAGCAGGATGGCCGCAAGGAACGGGGCAAACGTCCGCAAGCTCATTCTAGGGGTCTGAAGCTGATATTGAACTCGCGCAGCCATTGCTCTGGGCGATCGGGTTTCGGCAGCGGCGAGCTCTTCAGGATGGCGCGCTCGACCGCGGCGTCCAGGAGCGCATTACCGCTCGTTTTCACCAGCCGTACCGAGAGCACCTCGTACGTAGGCAACTGCACGATGCTGAAAACCACGTCCGGATTTCCCTTGATGTCGGAGGGCAGGATGATGTTCGTCTTGATCTTGGTCCGGATCTTGTCGATGTAGCCCGCGTCGGGCAAGCCCGCCGCAGACGGCTGGGCGAACTGCTTGAGGACGTCCTGCTTCTCGCGCGTCTGCAGCGCCTTCTGCTCCTGGGCGAGCTGCTCGCGGATTCTCTGAGTATTGTCGAACTTGAGCGCCGCTTCTTCCTTCTTCTTTTTCTCGGCCTTCTTTTCGCGCTCGATCGCGATGTCGGGCTTCGCGGTCTTCTCCTCTACCTTGGGCGGTGGCTTGGCTTCGACTTTGGGCTCGGGCTTCGGTTCGACCTTGGGAGGCGACTCGAGTTCGGGCAGCTGGCTCCACAGCTCGACCTGGACCGCGTCGGGGTGCTTGGACTGCCAGTGCAGACCGAACACGAGCACCGCCAGGAGCACGCCGTGCACCAGCGCCGAGAGCGCCGCCGGGGCGAGACCGCTTGGCTCGTCGGCCTGAATCGCGTAGCTCATGTCGCGGGTTTCACCAGGAGGCCGACGCGCCGGATGTTCTGCCGCTGCAACTCGTCCATCACCTTGAGCACCGCCTCGTAGCGCACGTCCTTGTCGGCCGAGATCACCACCGGCTGGTCGGGGTTCTTTTTTTGTCTTTCGCGCAGCGCCTGGACGAGCTGCGCGTTCGAGACGGCGCGCTCGTCGGAGCGGCCCTTGTCGCGCTCGCGCAGCATGAGCGACTGGTCGCGCCGCACGATCACCTCGAGCGGTGTCGCGGGGGGTTGCGAGGATTTTCCGACGCTCGGCAGGTCGATCACCCCGGGATTCACCAGCGGCGCCGTCACCATGAAGATGACGAGCAGCACCAGCATCACGTCCACGTACGGGACGATATTGATCTGGTTCATGAGCCGCCGGGCGCGCACGGCTTTCAGGCCTTCGCGGTTTCGTGCGCGGCCGCGAGCCGCGCCTGCGCCTGCCGCTGGAGGATGTTCGAGAACTCCTCCGTGAAGCTCTCGAAGCGCACCGACAACCGGTCGACGTCGTGCGCGAAGCGGTTGTAGGCGACCACCGCCGGTATGGCGGCGAAGAGGCCGATCGCGGTGGCGATCAGCGCCTCGGCGATCCCCGGCGCGACCGCGGCGAGGGTCGCCTGCGCCATGTTGGACAGGCCGCGGAAAGCGTGCATGATGCCCCACACCGTGCCGAGGAGCCCGACGTAGGGGCTCACCGAGCCGACCGAAGCCAGGAAGGCGAGATTCGCGTCCAGCCGGTCCATCTCTCGCTGATATGTCGCTCGCATTGCACGCCTGGCGCCGTCGACCATCAGGCTCGGATCGCCCGCGCCGCGCTGGCTCTTGAGCTTCGCGAATTCGCGAAAGCCGGCCTCGAAGATGCGCTCCAGGCTCCCGGTCGAGTGCCGGTGGTTCACCGCGCTTTGGTACAGAGCCGCGAGATCCGATCCGCTCCAGAAATCGCGCTCGAAGTGCTCGGTCTTCCTCTTCGCCCGGCCGATGGTGAAGACCTTGAGGAAGATGAAGTACCACGACATGAACGAGACGACCACGAGCAGCAGCATGACCAGCTGCACGACCACGCTCGCGTTCGCGACCATCGCGAGGATGGAGAGATCCTGGATTCCGCTCATCGCAATCCCTCTAATTTTTTTCGAATCGCCTCAGGCACCGCGACCGGCCTGTAGCTCTTCGCGCCGACGCACGCCAAGCTCAGCTCGGCGCTCGCAAGCCTCTCCTCCCCTCTCACCACCGATTGATCGAACACCAGCCGCGCCCGGCCCACGTGCTTCACACTCGCGGTCACGGTCAGCGCATCGTTCAGCAGCGCGCCGGCCGGGAAAAACGCCGGCGGCCCGGGGACGGCCAGGATCACAGGGACGTCCGCGGCGACCAACCGCGCCACATAGTTGAGAAATCCCGGTTTCAGCGCGTTTTCCGGGGGGCCGAACACGGTCAGGCGGATCCCGGGCCGCTTGGGATAATGGGGGGGCAGATCGTCCGACTGGAAATCGACCAAGACGCCCGATTTGTCGGGGCGCCAGTCGTCCGGAAGCCCGGCCAGATAGCGCCAGCCGCAGTGATAGGCGCGGCAGACCGGAAAGCGGGTCTCATGGATGGCGCAACCCTGGGCGCAGAGATGGGCGCAAGGCTTCCCAGGCAGTTTCTGGAATTCGGGCGTGTCCACGTTCAGGACAACACAGCACGCCGAGCACTCGCCACATTCCCGGCCCGCAACCAGATCCACCCGACGGCCCTCCTTTGGGGAGGAAATAGTGGAAAAAGTCCTTACAAACAAATGCAATTGCGAGCTTTCGGCTTTGGGGAGTTGAAAGAGCCATCCCCTTACAAGAATACGGCGTTTTGCTCTAGGCAGCCTCATGATCGTTGTAGCGGTAGCTTCCCAGAAGGGCGGATCGGGCAAGACCACGCTTTGCGGCCATTTGGCCGTCGAGGCCGAAAAGGCGGGCGCGGGCCCCGTCGCCCTGATCGATACCGACCCGCAAGGCTCTCTTTCGCATTGGTGGAACGCTCGCGCAGCGGGGACGCCGCAATTCGCCAAGGTGGGGGCGTTCGAACTCGAAAGCGCGCTCGCCCATCTGGGCCGGACCGGTACCAGGCTGGCCATCATCGATACGCCGCCGGCGATTTCCGCTTCCATCGCGCAAGTGATCGCCCATTGCGATCTCGTCATTGTGCCGACCCGGCCGAGCCCGCATGATTTGCGTGCGGTGGGAGCGACCGTCGACATGGCCGAGCGCTCCGAGAAGCCGCTGATCTTTGTCGTGAACGGCGCCACCCAACGCGCGCGCATCACCGGCGAAGCCGCGGTGGCGCTATCGCAGCATGGCATGGTGGCGCCGGTGACGATCCATCACCGCGTCGACTTCGCCGCCAGCATGGTCGATGGCCGGACGGTCGGGGAAGCGGTGCCGAGATCCGCCTCATCCAAGGAAATCGCCGAACTCTGGCTTTATGTCCAGGACCGGCTGGCGCGTCTGACCAAGGACACGAGCCTGGTCCCCGAGATCCAGCCGCAGCGTTTCTCGCTCACACCTCTGACGGGAATTGACGCCGGCGAAATTGCGGAGCTGGCCGAAGCGAGCGCTCCCGAAATGTTTTCGTTGCGTGCGCCGTCGCCGCCGGAAGTGACGCCTCCGCGTCCCGGCGTGATCCATCAACAATGGTCCGAACCGGTCAACGAACAGAGCATCGACGCGGTGAATGAAGGCGGGATGTCAGAGCGCAGAGTCGGACAGGAACGTCGCGTGCATCCGCTTGGCTCGGCGCTGTTCGCGGGCCCGGAACGTCGCACCGGCGTTTTCGGGCGCCGCACAGCCGATACTTACGATACAAGCGGCAGAAAATGAGCGGAGGCAAATTCGCGAGTCTGACGTCGGGTCTGCTTGTCCGAAAAGGCGAAGCAGCACCATCACCGATCATAGCGGGGCCGATCGCATCGGGGTCCGCACGCTCCTTTGTCCATGCGAGCGAGCGGGTCGAGGTGCCTGTCTCCATACAGGGCCATTCGCCCGGATGGCGTGAAGGGCCGAAGCGCCCGCCCGCCTCGGAGCGGCATAGCCCGCCGCCGCGCATCGATACGCCCGAGCGGCCCGCGCGCGAGATCGCGCTGCACTCCGATCATCCCGACAAACCGCGCCGGCTGATGGTGATGCTGACGCCCGAAGAATACGAAATGCTGGGGATTATCGGCGTGAAGAAAGAAGTCACGCGCCATCAATTGCTGCGTATCGCTTTCGACGAATATCTGGTGCAGCTGGTCGAGGAATTCGGCGAGGGCTGTGAATGCGTCGCCAATGGCGGCACCTGCGACACACCCTGCTAGCGCGGTAGCGTGCGAAGCACGCGGTTAGGCTATCCGCCAAAGCGCATCCGTTCACCGATATCGCAGCCCTTCTCGTAAACCGCATGCGGCGCGGCAGGGCCACGCGCCGTCGTCGCCGAAGCCATCGCCCGTCTGTCCGTCACCGGCAAGCCGATCGGCGTGATCGGCTCGCGCATGGCGTCGTCGCTGGTGGCCAACGGCATCTATGCCGGCTACGCCAGGACGGCCGCCTGAGCCGGGTGACGTCTGGACTTGCCGTCCGCCGCCACCGTCCTGCGACGCCGGACGGCGGCGCCGGACGGCAGCGAGTGGCGCTCGCCTTGCGGGTGAGCGGCGCTAGTTATCTGCGCAATCTCGACGGCAACGGGTCATGATGGTGCTGCTGATCGCGCTTACCTGTATCTGCCTTGTCGCGCTGGGGTTCCACTATGTCGGCTATCCGGCATTGCTCTGGGTGCTGGCGACCATCTGGCCGCGGCCGGTTCGGTACGGCTCCG
>Ga0137403_10004034_pt1 | contig 17385 bp, 15 predicted proteins | sample CZOMad2_1_16fung_FD_122057 | JGI IMG/M metagenome (GOLD analysis project Ga0137403, IMG submission 122057) | Vadose zone soil fungal communities from Angelo Coast Range Reserve, California, USA - CZOMad2_1_16fungal (Hybrid Assembly) | ecosystem: Environmental > Terrestrial > Soil > Vadose zone...
GCACCCTTGACCGACGTCTTCTCGATCCGCCTGTCATTCCCCACGGTGGGTTTTTCCCAGATAGCAGCCCGTCGAACAGGTCCGCCGACCGGCTGTCATGCATACGCGCCGCACCCATGGCGCCTAACGTTTCGGCGCGGATTTGCGAAAAATTTGAGCTCGTTCGTTGGCGCGTTTCGTGCAAGCCTGGAGCGAAAACAGGGAACGCCGTGGATCGAGGAGGGTTGGCATCGATCGGAGCCCTGGCATGCGAACGTATATACCGTTGAATGCTTTGCGCGCATTCGAGGCCGCCGCCAGACATCTGAGCTTCACGCGCGCCGCGGCCGAACTTTGCGTGACGCCAACGGCCATTAGCCATCAAGTCCGTACGCTTGAGGAGTTCCTGCATACGCCCTTATTCCAGCGCAAGGGCGGCAAACTGATCCTGACGCCGGCCGCCTCGAACGCGCTTCAGGAACTTTCTGAGGGCTTCAACAAACTGGAATCGGCGCTCCAGGCGCTCAACCGACGAGGCCGGCAGCGTAAACTGTCCGTCGCGGCGTCGCCCTCGGTCGCCTCGCTCTGGCTGATGCCAAAGCTCAACCGATTTTTCGCGAGCCCCCCCGACGTCGAGTTGAGCCTCTGCACGGTAACCGGTGAGAGCGACTTCAGCGACGGCCCATTCGACGTTGCGATCTGCTCCACCGACGACCATCCGGGTCGCAAGGTGGACTATCTGATGGAGGATCGGATCTATCCCGTTTGCTCGCCGGCCTTGCTCGAGGATTTTGGCCTGACCTCGGAGGCCGCGCTCTGCGAACTCCCTCTCATCCATGACGACAAAGTCAACGATCAGTTTCCGACCTGGCGGCGCTTCTTCGAAGCGACGCAGTCCGCCATGCGCGACGTGACCTGCGGCCTCCGCTTCAACCAATCGAGTCTGGCGATCGAAGCGGCGATCCAGGGGCACGGGCTGTTGCTCGGGCGCTACCGCCTGATTGCCGCCGCGCTGGCGGATCGCCGGTTGACGATCCTTTCCGATCGGCCCTACCCGGCTCCATTGCGCTATTATGTCGTCCGGCAACGCGGCGAGGAACGGCGCGCCGTGCGCACCTTCCTCGATTGGCTCAGCGCCGAGGTCGAAGCCGAAAACGATTTCTGGCGCGTCGAAAGCCCGCAGCGCTCGCTCGAGCCGGGTTCAGTCCGACAGGGCACGGGCGTCGTTCTCGGACCAGACGACGGCGACGGTTTGACCGATGTCGACTGGCGCGGCGAAGAAGACCTCGTCGGAGATAAGCGCCGCGGCATCCACACCGTCCCCCACCGCCACGGAAACGCGCACCGCCGGACCGAGATACTCGACATTGCAGACACGGCCGCTGAGGCCCGGCTGATCGCCCGCTGAACCCAGACGGCACCGGTCGACCCGCACCGCGACCCGACCGCCCGGCGTCCCGACGATGTTGTGTCCGCCGATGAAACGAGCGACGAAGGCGGTCCTCGGTCTTTCGAAAATGTCCCGCGCCGGACCCGCCTGCCTGATGTGGCCGGCTTCCATGACGACCATCAGGTCGGCGAGCGCCATGGCCTCGTCCTGGCTATGGGTCACATGCACGAAGCTGATGCCGAGATCGCGCTGCAGGCGCTTCAATTCACCGCGCATGTGGTCGCGCAGGAAAGGATCGAGCGCCGAAAGCGGCTCGTCGAGCAGGAGAACCTTCGGCCGGGTGATGAGGGCGCGCGCCAGCGCGACGCGCTGCTGTTGACCCCCGGACAGTTGCGCCGGCAGCCGATCGGCAAAGTCGCTCATCCTGACGAGATCCAGGAACTCGCGCGCGCGGCCCCGCCGCTCGACCTTGCCCGCCCCGCGAACCTTGAGGCTGTAGGCCACGTTGTCGACCGCCGTCATGTGCGGAAACAGGGCATAGTTCTGAAACATCATCGATGTGCCGCGGGCGGACGGCGGCGCATCGGTGACGTTGCGATCGCCGATCAGGATGTCGCCGGAGCTCACCGGTTCGTGGCCCGCGATCATGCGCAGCGTCGTCGACTTGCCGCAGCCGCTAGGCCCCAGCAGACAACAATAGCTCGCCCTGGGAATGCGCAGCGAGATCTGATCGACGGCCATGGCGCCGTCATAGCTCTTGCCCACGGCGACGAGTTCGACGTCGTAGCGCACCACGCCGGCGAGAGGTTGAGCCAGCGGTGTCGTGGGGCCGTCGAAGGGGGGTCGAGCGTTCATCGTCGCCTCTCTCAAGCGCGCGCGGCGGAGCGGCCGCCGGAGCGGCGCCGCACGATGATCCCGATCGCCGCCAGCGCCGTGGTCAGGACGAAGAACGAAACCACCGTCGTGACCGTGCCCAGCGCGAACAGCACCGGCGAGATGGCGGCGATGGTCATCGCCCAGATTTCCAAAGGCAACGTATTGACCGTACCGACCGTCAGCTCCGATCGGGGGAACTCGTCGTAGGACAGCGTGAAGCCGAGCAGCGCGACGCCGACGACGCCCGGCATGATGATCGGCAGGATGATGTCGCGAAACCTCTGCCAGGGGCTTGCGCCGAGGTCGGTCGCGGCTTCCTCATAGCGGCGGTCGAAACGACCGATGGTCGCGAAAGTGATCATCAGGCCGAACGGCAAGGTCCAGGTCAGCTGGGCGCCGAGACCCGACGTGAACAGGCTGGTCTTCCAACCGAGCTCCTTGAAGCCGAGCGCGATGCCGAAGCCGACGAACAGGCTCGGCATGACGAGGCTCGCGACCGCCGTGTAGAACAGGAGGCCGGCTCCCGGAAAGCGCCGGCGGAAGGCCATGCCGGCCGACACGCAAATCACAACCGTCAGCGCCGAGGCCACGATGGCGAGTTCGAGCGAGCGAAGGAAGGCGCTGGGAATGTCGCCGACGCGGCCGGTCGCGGACAGCAGTTGCTGGAACCAGAGGGTCGAATGTCCCACCATGGGAAAGCTCATCCCGCCGTTCGGCCCCTGAAACGAAAGCACGAAGATGACGATCATCGGCCCATACATGAAGGTCAGGAATGCCAGGAAAAACGCCCCCAGAACATAGAAGGATCTCGGCCGCGGCTGGCCCACTCCGGTCATCATCGACGCCATCCCATCATCAAGAAGGTCGCAGCCGGCGCCGCCGCGCCGGTTGCACCGAGTTGACCGACCCCGGCTACCGCCGCGCGCTCCGCGTCTCGAAATCGGCGCAACGGCGCAACACGGTTCATCCCGCCAGTTCCTTGCGCACGTCGACGATGCGGAAGATCGCCGCCACCAGAGCAATCACTACGACGAGCAGCACGACCGAGCCCGCCGCGGCGGGCGGATATTCAAAGGCGTTGAGCTGAGTGGCGATCGCGGAAACGACGCCCGCGCTCTTGCCCCCGCTCAGCAGGTGAACGATGAAGAAGTCCCCCATCGTCTGCGTCAGCACCAGGACGGAGCCCAGCGCGATGCCCGTCTTCGACAGCGGGATGACGATGTCGCGCACGATCTGGGTCTCGCTGGCGCCGGCGTCCCGCGCCGCGGCGATCAGACCATGATCGATTTTCGCCATCGAATTCACGATCGGAGCCACCATCATCATAGTCAGGATGTGCACATAGGCGACGATGACGGCGAAATCGGAAAACAGCAGAAAGTCCAGCGGCTGCTTGACGAGATGGGTCGCCAGCACCGAGCTGTTGAGAATGCCTTCCCGCCCGAGAAACGGGATCCAGGAAATCATGCGGATCATGTTCGAAGTGAAGAACGGAATCGTGCAGGCGACCAGCAGTCCGACGCGCCAGTGCAGCGTCCGCACGTGGAACGTGAGAAAATAGGCGACGAGGAAGCCGATCACCACCGTGATCGCCTCCACGAGCGCCGCATATTCCAGCGTCTTCAAATAGAGCCGGACCGTGATTTCCGACGTGAAAATGTCGACGTAGTTGTCGAACATGAAGGCCGGAAAGATTTCGAGCCGGTCGTAGTCGAAAAAGCTCACCACGACCACGAAGACGAGCGGTGCCACGAACATGCACAGGAGCACGATCGCCAGCGGCGCGGCCTGCAGCCAGGAGACGAGCGCTCCCGGCCAGGGTCGCCCGCTCCTGCGCGCCACGGGCAAGCCCGTCGCCGCGCTTTCGCCGATTCCCGCCGCCAGCGTCATGCGGCGATGAACTCGTTCCAGTGCCTGGTCAGATAGCGCTGCTCGTCCATCAGGCAGTTCCAGACCGCGACATTGCCCATGCGCTGCCAGAGCGCGCCACCGTCGCGCACGTTGCCGGCCTTCTCCATCAGCGCGCCGAAAGGATCGTGGATATCCTTCTCGGCCGGTTTGCCCTCGTACCAATAGTCCCATTCATAGGGCTCGAGGAACTTCCTGGCGTTCTCGGGGACCGAGCTGTAGTAGCCTTGCCGCGCGATGAAGGCTCCTTGCCAGCCCGAATTGTACCAGTTGAGATAGTCGAGTGCGGCGTCGAGCTTGAGCCCGGTGAGGTGTTTGAGCGGCACCAGAGAAACGCCCCAGCCGCGATAGCCCTCCTTCAGCGCCACGTAGGTGCAAGCAATGCCGCGGGTGCGGATCGCCGTCACCGCCGGCGACCACATCGACTGGATGACGACCTCGCCCGAGGCCATGAGGCTGACCGACTGGTCGAAATTCTGCCAGAAGGAGCGGAATTGCCCGCCTTTCTTGAGATCGATGAGGATCTTGATGGTCTGGTCGATTTCCGGCTTCGTCAGGTTGCCTTTGTCGCCGTATTTCATGGCGCCCGACGCTTCCAGCGCCATCACCGCGTCGAGAATGCCGATGTCGGGCGCATCGACGAGCGCGGCCTTGCCCTTGAACTGCGGGTTGAACAGCTCGGCCCAGCTCTCGATCTTGCGGCCGACGAGATCAGGCCGGATGCCCAGCGTATCGGCGTTGGTGAGGGAGGGAATGCTGGTCAGATAGTCGGTCGGCGTCGGCGAAAGTTTGCTCGCGTCCTTGTCCGCGTAATACTGGAACTTGATCGGGGCGCCGCCCTCTACCGAAGCCTTGCGTCCGTCCGGGTACTCGCCCTTCGTGAACAGCGGCATCGAGGTGTCCCACCATTTGTATTTGGACACCGGGATCGGCAGGCCGATCTTCTTCTTCATGATGTCCGGGACGACGTTGATCGACACGTCGGCGATGTCGATCGAGTCGGGCTGCGTGAACAGGCGGTTCATCTGGGTGTTCAAATCGACGGTCTGCATGTCGATCTTGAACCCGAGATCCTTGGAGGCCTGCGCGGCGATCTGCGGGATCACCGAGAAAGACTGTCCCACATGCGTGATCACGACATCCTTGATGTTCTGGGCCCAAATCGTCGGGAAGCCGGTCATCGCCCCGGACCCCGCGGCAAGTCCAGCGGCGGCCGCGCCACCCTTGAGCAGGCGGCGCCGGGTAAGGCCTGCAGCGCTGGTTCGATCTCGTTGCGTCATTCAACCACTTCCAACCTTGGCAGCTTGATGCTCTCACTCCCTCGAACGATGACCAAACGACGTGATTTCATCCCAACATGAAAATTGGTTGCGATGAAATTCTAGGCTTCTGCCGAGCGACTAGGCTGACACGCCGCTTCGCGGACTGAGCGGCGCGCAACGGCTTCGCCGTTGTCGCGTCGCATGTGGGGATCCAGTATTCCAGCGCGCTGACGTTCAATCGCAAAGGCTCTGCGGTACTGGGTCGCCCGGTCGCGCCTGGTCGCGCCGGGCGATGACGGCTGGTGTGTGGACGCCGGTCAACGATCGGTCGTTCCTCCACGCGACAACGGCGAAGCCGTTGCGCGAGGACGAGGCCGAAGATCGATTCTCACGCTCTCAGGATGAGGTCCCGGCATTTTTGAACCGTTGGGGAGCAGCCGTTCACTCGGGACCGCGAGATCAACCGGTCGCTTTCGCGCGGCTCTTCATGCGCGGCTGGATCTGCTCGCCGAACTGCTCCATGCCGACGATGAAATCGTCGAAGGTCAGCATCACGCCCTTGAGATCGGGAATCTGTGCGATTTCGTCGAGCATGCGGGCGATGCTTTGATACGATCCGATCAGTTTCAGGATGCCGGTCGGCTGCGGGTCCTTGATCACCCGTGCGAGGTTCGACGCCGTCGAGCCTTCCTGGGCGTTGCTGTCGGCGCCGGCCTGCGCGGCCTGCCATTGCAGCGCGACGATATCGGTGCCCTCCTTGTAGCGTTCCCATTTGGCGAAGGCGGCCTCGTCGGTTTCGGCGGCGATGATCATCAACAACAGCAGCGCGCCGACTTCGCGACCGGTCTTTGCGACCGCGCTGCGGACCCGGGCGACCACGCCCGAGGCGCCCGTGGTGTCGTTGAGGCCCGGCGCGCCGACGAAATTGAAGTCGCCGTATTCGGCGACGAACCGCATGCCGCGGTCGCTCTGGCCGGCGCCGACGATCGGGATCGGCCCCGACGGTCGAGGGCTCAGCACGCAATCGTCCATCTGGAAGAAATCGCCCTTGAAATCCGAACGGCCGCTGCTCCAAAGCTCCCGCATGATCTGGACATATTCGGAGACATAGTCGTAGCGGCGCTCGAAATGGGCCTCGCCGGGCCACAGCCCCATCTGCTGATATTCCTTCGGCTGCCAGCCGGTCACGATGTTGACGCCGAACCGGCCGGGCGCGATGGAATCGATGGTCATCGCCATGCGCGCGACCAGCGCCGGGGGCATGGTCAACACCGCCACCGAGGCGAACAGCTGGATGCGCCGCGTGACCGCGGCGATGCCCGCCATCAGCGTGAACGATTCGAGGTTGTGCACCCAGTATTCGCTCGGTCCGTCATAGCCGCGCAGCTTGACCATCGAGAGCGCGAAATCGAGCCCATAAAACTCGGCTCGCTGCACCACCGTCCGATTCAGGTCGTAACTCGGCATGGTCTTCGGCGAGGTGGTCGATATCAACCAGCCGCGGCTGCCGATCGGAATGAACACGCCGATTTTCATGGGGCTCTCGATCGGCTCAGGCCGCCGCCTGCAGGACGTGGGCGCGGCTCTTCATCAAGGGCTGGATGCAACGGCCGAACTGCTCCATGCCGACGATGAAATCGTCGAACGTCAGCATGATTCCGGCAACTCCGTCGATTTCGGCGATCTCGTCGAGATAGCCGGCGACCTTGGCGTAGGAGCCGCAGAAAGTGTGCAGGTAGCTCGCGCGCGCGGTTTGCCGCGCCTGGCCGAGCAAGGCGGCGGTCGATTCCTTGGTGGCCTTGACGTCCATGCCGCTCTGCGCAGCCATCCAGGACAGCGCCTCGAGGTCGGCGCCTTCGTTGTACAATTTGAGCTTGGCTTCGGCGGCTTCGTCGGTCTCGTCGGCGATCACGGCGAGCAACACCAGCGCGCCGATCTTGCGATCGGCCCCCGCGGTCGCCTGCTTCAACCGCTCGATCGTCGGCGCGATCGCCTTCGGGTTGTTGTCGCCCATGGTGGCAACGAAATTGTAGTCGCAATAATCGGCGACGAACGCCATGCCGCGGTCGCTCTGGCCGGCCGAGACGACGGAGATCGGACCGCGCGGGTGCGGCAGCAGCCGGCAGTCGTTCATCGTGAAATGGCGGCCCTCGAAGTTCGAGACGCCCTTCTCCCAGAGTTCCCGCATCACGGCGACGAACTCGCTTGAGTAGTCGTAGCGATAGCCGAAATATTCGTCTCCCGGCCACAAGCCCATCTGGTCGTATTCGGCCTTCTGCCAGCCGGACACGATATTGACGCCAAAGCGGCCGGGCGCGATGGAATCGATCGTCACCGCCATGCGCGCCACCATCGCCGGCGGCAGCGTCAGCACGGCCACGGAAGCGAACAGCTTGATGCGTTGGGTCACCGCCGCCAGCCCCGCCATCAAAGTGAACGACTCGAGATTGTAGTCCCAATATTCGGTCGGGCCGCCGTAGCCATGCAGCTTGATCATCGACAACGCGAAATCGAGCCCATAGCGCTCTGCCTTCTCGACGATGGTGCGGTTGAGATCGAAGCTGGGCTTGTATTGCGGCGACGTCGAAGAAGCGATCCAGCCGTTGTTGCCGATCGGGATGAAGACTCCGACGTCCATGGCGCAAACCCCTGTCATGATCGATCGCGAACCATTCGCGCTTTCCGATGGTGAGGCTGAACGTGGTCGGCGCCTAATGACGATTTCTCATCGCCGGTGGACAAAGATTGTGTGGGCGGCGCAGGCTTCGGTCGGCTAGGCTCGCGGGCCCGGCGGCGGGCGATCGGAAAAGGGCGGAGTTATGGCGCGCAAGGTGGCATTCATCGGCACGGGCGGAACCATTGCCTCGATCGGCAAGGGTCCCCTCGACCTCATCGACTACGGCGCCAACAACGCGATGGTGCATGCGGAGGACATAGTCACGGCGATCCCGAGCGTGCGCGAGGTCGCCGACCTCGTGGTCGTCAAGTTCCGCGACATTCCGAGCACCGCAATCTCGTTTCCCGAATGGAAACAGCTCGCCGCGCTCTGCCATCGGCTCGTCGGGGAGATCCCCGACCTCGGCGGGATCGTGATCGGCCACGGCACCGCGTCGCTGGAAGAGACCGCGTATTTCCTCAACCTCACCCTCAAGGTCGGGGTGCCGGTGGTGATCGTGGGCTCGCAGCGCCCGCTGAGCGGCCTGGCAAGCGACGCGGCGATGAACCTGGTGGCCGCGGTCCGGGCCGCGGCGAGCCCCGCCTCGGCCGGACGCGGGGTGCTCGTCGTGCTCAACGACGAAATTCAGGCGGCGCGCGAGGTGACAAAGACCTCGACCTTCCGTCTGCAGACCTTCCGGACGCCGGACTTCGGCGTGCTCGGCAGCGTCGACGGCGAGCACGTGCGCTACTATCGCCGCACCGAACGGCGAAACGCGCCGGACACGGAATTCGATATCGCGCCGCTGGACGCCTTGCCGCGCGTGGACATCTCCTATTCCTACGCCGGAGCAGACGGCGCCGCGATCCGCGCCTTCACGTCGGTGGGCGCGAAGGGAATCGTCCTGGCCGCCTTCGCCCCCGGCATGGTCACGCCCGGCGAGCAAGAGGCGATCAAGGCCGCGGTCGAGGCCGGCGTTACGGTCGTGGTGTCGACGCGCGCCGGAAGCGGCGTCGCGCTCGACAGTGCCAGGCTGCGCCCGGTGGGCGTGCTGAGCGCCGACAATCTCAATCCCCAGAAGGCGCGACTGCTGCTCGCCCTCGCCTTGACCGTCACGCGAGAACCCGACGAAATTCGCCGGATTTTCGCCACCTATTGACCCTCGAACATCCGCCAATCCGAAGGAGCTGACGATGGTTCGCGCCAACGAGCTTACCGCTACGCATGCCCTGCGTCTGATGCGCACGGGAGATCTTTCGGTCGAGGCGTTGGCGCAGGCCTGCCTGGAACGCGTCCGCGAACGCGACGCCGCCGTGCGAGGATGGGCCCATCTCGATCCCGAGCTGGTACTTCGCAACGCCCGCGAACTCGACAAACGCGAGATCAAAGGGCCGCTGCACGGGATCCCCATCGCGGTCAAGGATGTCATCCTGACCGAGGACATGCCGACCGAGTACAATTCTCCGCTCTACAAGGGCAGTTTTCCCGCCGTCGATGCGGGCTGCGTGAAGACCCTGCGCGCCGCCGGCGCCCTGATCTTCGGCAAGACGGATACGACCGAATTCGCTTCGGTGACGCGGGGTGGAACCGCTCGCAATCCGCTTGATCCCAGCCGCACGCCAGGCGGCTCCTCCAGCGGTTCGGCCGCCGTCGTCGCCGATTTCCAGGCGACGATCGCTCTTGGCACGCAAACCGCCGGCTCGACGATCCGGCCCGGTTCGTTCTGCGGGATCTACGCGATGAAGCCGACCTGGGGCGCCATCAACCGGGAAGGGCTGAAAATGCTGGCGCTGAGCCTCGATACTCTCGGCTTGTACGCGCGGTCGGCCGAGGATCTCGACCTTCTCGCCGACGTCTTCGCGCTGGAGGACCGCGATGCCGTCGCGCCCTTCACACTGCGCGGCGCGCGCGTCGCCGCCTGTCGATCACCTGCCTGGGACAAGGTCGAACCGGCGACGCGCGGCGCTTTCGAGCGCGGAATCGGCCTGCTGCGAGAAGCCGGCGCGGAAGTCGAGCCGCTCGACCTGCCGCCCGCGTTTTCCTCGCTACCCGAACATCATGCGACGGTGATGGCGGGCGAAGCGCACGTGACTTTCCTCAGCGAGATTCGGGCGCAGCCCGAGCTCCTCAATGAAGATATCGCCGCGTTGGCGAACAACAGCAAGGGCGTCGGCAAATCGGCGCTGCTGGCGGCCCTGGACGCCGCGGCCGAGTGCCGGATCGCCTTCGACACCATCGCCGCCGGGTACGACGCCGTGTTGACGCCGAGCGCGCGCGGCGAAGCGCCGAAAGGAACGAAGACGGGCGACGCGGCCCTGAATGGGATTTGGACGCTGCTGCACACCCCCGTCGTGCAGATCCCCGGCTTCAAGGGTCCATCCGACATGCCGGTCGGACTGTCGCTGACATCGCCGCGCTACACCGACCGCCGGCTGCTGCAGGTCACTAAGGCGATCGGGCCGTTGTTCGAATCCCGCGGTTCCGAAGCATGACGACTGACCGTCATTGTCTGGATGTTCGATAGGTCGTTCCAGACTTGCGACTTGGTCGAGAGATCGACGATCAACCTCGCATGACGCGCGCGAAGCGCACGTGGAATCGGGCTCGATCCCGGTTCCTCGGTGGTCGCGCCGGCACGCACTCATCACGCCATGGCAACGTGCCGCGGAAACGATGGCGATGCGCTCTGTTCCCGCTCCCACGCACAGGACCATGGATGACAAACTAACCGCAGACCCATCGTCATCGATCAGGCCGCGGACTTCAGCCGCGAGGCGCGCGACACCATCAGCGGCTGGATGTGCTTGCCAAAGGTCTCGATGCCCTCGACGAAGTCATCAAAGGTCAGCATCAGGCCCTTGGTCCCCGGCACCGTTGCCGCCTCGTCGAGCAGCTTGGCGACGGTCGCATAGGAACCGACGATCGTTCCCATGTTGAAGTTCAACGCCTGCTCGGGAAGATTGATGGTCTTGGCCGTCGAGGAATCGGCGGCGGACTGATCCTTCGAGCCCTGATCGGCCATCCAGGCGAGCGCATCGACATCGGTGCCATCCTTGTACTTCTGCCACTTCGCCATCGCCGCCTCGTCGGTTTCATCGGCGATGACCATGAACAGCACATAGGCACCGACGTCGCGGCCGGTCTTGGCGACGGCGTCGATCAGCTGCTCATTGAGCTTCCCATGCGCCGTCGGGGTGTTGACGCCGCTTGCGAGAACGAAATTATAGTCGGCGTAGGAGGCGGCAAACGCCATGCCTGTGGGACTCTGACCGGCGGCCACGATCTCGATCTTGTGCTCGGGCACCGGCTTCATGTGGCAATCCGACATCTGGAAATGCTTGCCCTTGAAATCGGAGACCCCCTTCGCCCACAGCTCTTTCATGATCTGGACGTATTCGGTCGAATAGGCGTAGCGATAGCCGAAATATGCGTCGCCCGGCCAAAGCCCCATCTGGTCGTATTCGGCTTTCGCCCAGCCCGAGACGATATTGATGCCGAACCGGCCGCCCGAGATCGAATCGATGGTCGAGGCCATGCGCGCCACCATCGCCGGCGGCAGAGTCAGAACGGCGGTCGAGGCAAACAGCTTGATCTTGGAGGTGACGGCGGCAAGACCCGCCATCAGCGTGAAACTCTCCAGATTGTAGTCCCAGAACTCGCTCTTTCCGCCGAAGCCGCGCAGTTTGATCATCGAGAGTGCAAACTCGAAGCCATAATGCTCGGCGCGCTGCACGATCTCCTTGTTGAGCTCGAAGGTCGGCTTGTATTGAGGCGATGTCGTCGAAATCAGCCAGCCATTGTTGCCGATCGGGATGAAGACACCCAAGTCCATTGCGGTCGCTCCTTGTTCCGGGAAACTCCTGCAATCAGCTAGCAAGCGCGATGCCAAGTCCTATTCATGTACGGATATATGAATAATCCATGTCCAGACATCCCGACCAACTGCTCGCCGGTCAATTGCCTGCGGCCCCCGCTCCTCCAATGTGCAAAGCGCCGGCGGCGCGGCAATCAGTCCGGGTGGAAGGTCATCGAATAGGAGAACCGGTCGCCGGGCAGCAACGTGTGCGAGAGCAGCAGGAGGCGTCCGCCCGTGCCGCTGTAGCGGCGCGTGATCTGGAGCGCGAGATCGCCCACCTTGGAGCCGAGGATCGGCGCCTTCGCCGCGTCGATCACGCAGGGGTGGATATCCTGCCTGATCTCGACGATCGGTTCGCCAGCCTGATCCTCGACCATGACGAAAACCGCGGCACGCAGGACGTCGATGGGGCGAACGATCGGCGCGAGCCGCCCATCGAGATAAACCTCCGTCCAGCAGAAGGCAGTCTCGGCGGGTACATGGAAGCGCGGCCCCCCGAAATGATGCCATCGCCGCCCCGGCCGGCAGCCGAGTTCGACCGCGAGACGGCCACGGGCCTCGACGTCTTCGCGATGCGTGACCCGCATTTCGGTCTCGCGCGCGAGTTCGACGAGATCCGCAACGGAACGGACCGAATAGCTTTTCCGCCAGTCGTGCGCCGATGCCTCGACCCGGGTTGCGACACCCTTGCGGGCGGACAGCAGTCCCTGATCACGCAGATGCGCGATGGCATGGCGCACGGTCTGCCGACTGACCTTCAGCGACGATGAAAGCTCATGCTCGGTCGTTCAATCAGCCGGGCAACCCTGAGATAGAGAGGCGCGGCGCCACACTCCTCTGCGCTGCGCGGACCGGCGAGATCCTGCGCATCGAGCCATGCGACAGGGACCGGGTTCGCGTCCGCATCCTGTTCAAAACGTGCCGCCACAAGTCCAACCATCAAACGAGACCTTGAATCATCAGGGCGGGCATGCCGCGCCATTCAACAGTCCAAGTTCGTACAAGTTATGTGCCAGCCATGGTGACGATTTGCGCAGCCAGCCCGATGGGCGGCGACCTCGCCGGAAGGAGATGGCTCAACGTCGCTCATATGTACGCACATGTATGACTCTTTTCGCGTGCACGGGGGCGATGATCATTCTCATTGCACAATGATGAGCCGGGCGATGATCACCGCGGATTTGCAAACGCGACTGATCGCTGGCTGTGCAACTGCGAACAAAATCGACAGCCAAGCGCTTCCGGAGGGGATCGAAACCGCAGCCTTACGCCGCTAAAGCGGCTCCGGACAACAAGTCCGTACATTGGCATAGTGTTTGCAGCGCACAACGATGAAGATTTCGGTGCCATGTCGCATGTGGCAGCCCGGCGCCCACCGCGATCGAACGCAAATGTTGACCCATTGTTTTTGTTTTCGCCTTGGGCCAGCTCGTGGGCGAGCGCCAACCGCGGAATTTCTCGGGAGCGCTGGGATAGCTCGATGGAGACGAAACTCGCCGCGCCGGTTCTGCCGTTTCTGCCGCCGAGAAGCGCCGACGTCGGCGGTGCGGCGGCAACCGGCGGAGCGGCGGGTGCGACCGCAATCCCGGCACTCCTTGCGGCGCTGGCGCGGTTCACGCGTCCGCTGTCCTATGTCGGGCTGCCATCGTTGGCACTGCCGATCGCTTTTGCATCGGGCCTTCCGATCGGCATGCAGTTCGTCGGCCGGCCGTTCGCGGAAGATGCGATCCTGTCCGCCGGCATCGCTTTCGAGCGGGCAGCTGGCTTCGGGAAACGGCGACTGCCGGCGCTGCCCGCGCCAACGCCTGCCCTCACGCTCTGAACAAGGAAATGATGATGTCGTCCGATCTCTCGCACGGTCTCCACAGCAACGTTCTCGAAACGCTGTTTCTTTCGGCAAGGACCCACAACGCGTGGAAGCCCGCGCCTGTTGCCGACGAGACGCTGAAGAAGCTCTATGACCTTCTCAAGATGGCGCCGACCTCGGCGAACTGTTCCCCTGGACGGTTCGTATTCGTGCGTAGCGCCAAGGGCAAGGAGAAGCTGAGGCCTGCGCTCTCGAAAGGCAATCTCGACAAGACCATGGCGGCACCGGTAACCGTGATCGTCGCCACCGATCGGCTGTTCTATGACAAACTGCCACAGCTCTTCCCGCATGCGGATGCCCGCTCCTGGTTCACGTCGAGCCCGGCCGTTGCGGAGCAGACGGCATTCCGGAACGGGACGCTGCAGGGTGCCTATCTGATCATGGCGGCGCGGGCGCTGGGGCTCGATTGCGGGCCGATGTCGGGCTTCGACGCCACACTCATCGATGCGGCCTTCTTCCAAGGCACCTCATGGACCGCGAATTTCCTGATCAACCTGGGTCATGGCGATCCGAAAGGCCTGTTCGGCAGGTCGCTGCGACTTGCCTTCGAGGACGCCTGCGTGCTGGCCTGATCGTGCCGGGAGAGATCAGCATGAGCCATGAAGGCAACGACACCCGCAACGTCGAACCGATCGTGACACCCCTCGTCACAAAAGAGGCCTATCGGAACGGCATGGCCAAGCTCGGGGCCGCGGTGAGCATCGTCACGACCGATGGGCCGGCGGGCAAGGCCGGCTTCACCGCCTCGGCCATCTGCAGCGTGACGGACACGCCGCCGACCTTGCTGGTCTGTCTCAATCGCGCCGCGTCGGTCTATGACGCGGTGTCCAAGAACGGCGTCGTCGCAGTGAATACGCTTGCACCCCAACATCAAAGCCTTGCCAGTCTGTTCGGAGGCAAGACGCCGGTCGACGAGCGGTTCGCTGCAGCGAACTGGTTTCACGGCGAAAGTGGCGCGCTGCTGCTCGAAGGCGCGGTCGTCAGCTTCGATTGCCGCGTTGCCCGCCTCACCGACGTCGGCAGCCATTCGGTGCTGTTCTGCGAGGTGGTGGGAGTCGCCGACGGGACGCTCGCCTCGGGACTGTTTTATTTCGACCGCGCCTACTGCGCGATCGGGGATATGCTCGACTGAGTTGGCCATTGAGGCAAACAAAAGGGCTGCGAGGGGTTAACGGGAAAATTGGCCGAGCTTATTGGTGAGGAAGTCGGGATCCCAACCGGCGCGTTTTCGCCTGAGCCTGAGTACCCGGCTTTATACCCGGCGGTCGAGGCTGTCAGCTGCATCGGTCGTGGAGCGACGCTCGGCTCGATGCAACCACATTGTCAATGGACCGCCCACCAATCTGCTCGGGCGTGTAGAGCGCAGGCAAGCAGTTCCCGCGTCTGAAGCGAGATGCGCAGGCCATCCGTCCGTTTGGCCATTGGCACGGAGGCGCCTCGCTCCGAAGGCAAGTCTCGGTGGGAGCGTTGGTGCCTAGGGGCGGACTACCATTATTGAAAAAACTCAAATACTTAGTTGCAAAGTGGGACCTAGACCGCACCATTGAATCCCAGAATCCCATAGCGTATTTTTCACAAGGTCCCACCGAGACCAGTTCCGACTCGGAACCGATTTGCTTCCGGGAATTGATGTCCGAATGGATCGGCGCGGCATTGAGGCGAAGCGGCCCGGCCCGTGATGACCAAACGGCACCGAACCAATCGTTCCTATGACGCTCGGCAACATGCGTAGCCTCCGGTGACTTTCGCTTGCTGATGGTCGGAGCGCCTGTTCGGGACGAGGGGATCGCAGGTTCAAATCCTGCGACTCCGACCAATACTTAGCTCGATCCGAAAACCTCATCCCGAACGTTTCACCGAATTTTTCGGGCTACTTGCTTCTGGGCATCGAAGCCGCTCGCTCAGCGTGTCGGCGTCCGGTGCATGCCGCGTGGTCTTGCGCGATTGCGTGCTCGATCCGTCACCATGGCGGCTGAGCATTGGTCGACATGTCCGGGCTCCAGCGAGCAGCCATTTTGGTTTCGTGCAACATTGATGGGGAACAATCTGCAAATTTCAGAAGGCGCTCTCTGTCGATGTAACTTTCTCAACTTCGAAGGAAAGCGATCATGGACGAGGAAGCTCTTAACGCCAGCGTTCGCAAATTCCTCTAGAAGCTCGGCGGCAGCAGATCGCCACACCCCTCAAAGCCGAAAACCCGCCGGCTTGAAGTGGCAGGCTGGAGGCCTGTGAGCGCGGGACCGAAACCCCGCGCCCTTGTTCTCGTGCTGCATTTTTGCACCGCTTATCCACATTTCCACGGCAACGGATCAGCGATGAATCGTGAACACTCGCCGCAGCCGAGCCCCGCTGGCGGTTGCGTTTTCGCATCGATGTCGGCCTTCAGCCTGGCATTAGCGTTGAGGGTGGCCACAAGCGCCTCGATATCTTTGGCCGGTAACTGTTGATCTGGTCACCGCAGATCGCGACAAGCAGGTTTATCAGTAGGGTCGAGTTGTCAGGGGGAGGTTCATGATGCGATGGCCTCGATCGCAACTCGGGCCGCGCGTCGGGCCACTTCGAAATCATCGATGAGCGGTACGGTCGCTTCGACGATCGCATTGGCGACACGTTCGATGCGCTCCGGCGTGGCTGCAGAGCCCGCGGTCACGATCGTCGCCAAGCTGTTCGCAACATTCGCGCAGAACTTGCCGAAGGCTGGACTCCAGCGTCCGGCGAAGGGGAGCTCAATCGGCAGCCCTGGCGCGCCAGCCTCCCCAAGTAGTTCAGCCGAGTAGCGCAACAGGGCGATCAGGCCCTCCAAGGTCGAGGCTTCGGCCCGCATCAGGAGCTGAGACTCCCTGTCGAGCTCGCGGAACGCTTTCTCGTTCTCGTCGTCGGGAGCCTCGGCCGCCCCGTCGTAGGCAGCATAAGCGGCACGGTGCGCCTCGATCGCGGCATAGATCGGATCGTTCGTTATGGGCGTGTTTGTGGGTGGCGTGCTATGCACGCAATCAGCTTCGGCCATGGAATGAATCCTTCCGGGTTGGAGTTAGAGCCGAGGCGGAAGTGACAGCTTCCCCTTGGCTCGCTTTTCTGGTACCAAAATTGAATGAAGTCAGCAAGAAAAAATGGTACCAAAAAAAGACGTGGCCGGCCGGCTACCGGTCAGGGCGTGCAGATCGGAACACGATGGCCTGAAGGCACGGTGGCCGCCATCGATGCTTGGGCCGCGGCTCAGGATGACGAGCCCGGCCGCTCCGAGGCCATCCGCCGACTGGTCGAGCTCGGGCTGAAGGCGAAGACAAAGGGCTGATTTTCTCAGCCATCGTCAGCTTTGTTTTTAACCTCGCTCCAAAATTGCGCCGCGTCATAGATTATCTTCCGGAGCAGTCTGAGAGCTGCCGCCATGATGATTATCAGCATGTTGCGCAACGGTGAAGAAAACCGGTGACGAGAATCGCTGCCGCGATTGGTATTGCGCCGGCGATCAGAATCTCTTTTTCGCTCGCGTCCTTGTCGGAGCGTCCTCCTGGCACTGCTCCATTCGTCGAATCGTGTTCGTGTGATTTGCGAGTGTGAGCCATGGCCGCATTTTGCCATACGTGCCGG
>Ga0137403_10004035_pt1 | contig 17381 bp, 13 predicted proteins | sample CZOMad2_1_16fung_FD_122057 | JGI IMG/M metagenome (GOLD analysis project Ga0137403, IMG submission 122057) | Vadose zone soil fungal communities from Angelo Coast Range Reserve, California, USA - CZOMad2_1_16fungal (Hybrid Assembly) | ecosystem: Environmental > Terrestrial > Soil > Vadose zone...
TTGATGCCGCCGCCGATCACCAGGACATCGAAAGCCTGGTCTTGCGATTGGATTAAGCCGCTCACCTTACTCTTATTTAGATGCTTTTTCAGGAAAGGACAACATTACTTCCGAGCACAACAATAGTAAAAATCTAGTTGTTCCAGAAAGTGAGGCTTTTAAAGGACTTATCGCCGGGCGTGATGAAGTACACCGTGGCTCGTGGCCCACAATTCGGGATCGATGTCCGGAAAAACCGAGTCGCGCACCTCAATCGTTTCCAGTTCCAGAAGCTTTTCCGCCGAAATTTGGCGGGTCACTTCAAAGCGGCGCCAGGTGTCCAGCAAAACGCGGAATTGTTCCAGATGGGTATTGAAGCGCTTTTCCGCGTAGTCGCGGGCGGCTTTTGTGGTGATCAAAAATTGCCAGTCAGAAGATTCCAGCAAGAGCAGTTCACGGCAGATTTGCTTGACCAGTCGCGTGGCGGTTTCATTTCCACGCCACAGTCCGCTGTTGGCCATCTGCTGCACCGCGAGTTCAGAGGGATATATATGCTTCCAGGTCCACGCCGTGTCATCGTTCAGCCAGACGCTGTTATTGCTCTCCGCGCCCCAAGATCCTTCGGGCAGTGCCACGTACGCGGCGGGCGGATACTGGTCAAGGTAATCGGTGCAGGAAATCAGTTTGACCCGCGATTCCGGCCTGGCAAATTCCATCGCCACGCACTTCAGCCATTCCGGGCCTTCAAACCACCAGTGGCCAAAAAGCTCAGCGTCAAAAGGCGCGGTCAGGATGGCGGCGCCGGCGCCGTTTTTGCCGTAACGCTCCAGAGTTTCTGTAGTGATGCGGACAAAGTGTTTCGCGTGTTCGCGCGTACGCTCCAGTGCAATGGCCGGATCATACGGCTGCTTGAGGCCCAGATCGATTTTGGGTCCGGTGATGCGCCAATAGCGATTCCCACCAGGCCAGCGCTTTTTGTGGAACTCAAGGTAGTTTGCGTCGCCAGGATATCCCTGGTCTCCGCTCCAGACCTGCACGCTGGTCCGGGGATCGCGGGTAAAGAACGCAACTTGCGCGTCGCGATCAGGGCCATCCGCGAAATATGGCCGATAAAAATTCTTACGCGGAGGCTCCTGCACTGCCTCCATCGCCCTGGGAATGCCGCCGGCCAGCAACTGGTATGGAGTGAAGCGGGTGGAACTGTCAACCAGATGCGTGTCAACGTAAAAAAATTGCAGTCCGTGCTCCGCCAGAATTTGCTCTACGCCTTCGCGGTAAAACGGCTGACGCGGACGGGAAGAGCCGTCCGACGAAACCGGGAACTGCCACGTGCCTGCCGGTCGATAGCCACATTCCGGCAGCCAGATGCCGCGCGGCTTGCGTCCAAAGTAGCGCTCATGCGTCTCCACACCGGTCTTGACCTGCGCGCGGATGGAAGAGTCCGTGCCCAGCAGAGGGAAATAGCCGTGCGTGGCGCCACAGGTGATGATCTCAATGGCGCCGGAATCGTAAAAATGCTGGAAGCCGCGGATGATGTTGGAGCCAAGCTCGTCAAACTGGCGCAGCGCCTGCTCATAAAAATGCAGCCAGAACCGCGAGACGTGTACCATGTGCGGATCGTCCTGGACCGTAAAGTCGTCGGCGTCCTTGTGGGCGGCCTGGATTTTGCGCAGCAGATACTTGGGGAATTCGTCTTTGAATACCGGATGCGAAAGCTGCTCCAGCAGGATGGGGGAAAGATTCACGTTCGCCCGCAAAGCCAGGCCCTTTTGCTCCAATTCGCCAAAGACACGCAGCAGCGGAAGATAAGTTTCGGCCGCGGCTTCATGCAGCCATTCCATCCCGTGAGGCCACGTGCCGTGATTGACGACATAGGGAAGATGGGAATGCAAAGCAAACGTTACATACCCCAGCGATTTGTCTTTTGCGGTTTTTGGATTCATTGAAAGAATCGGCGGCCCAGATTCAGGGGAAAACCGGCACAGGCCTCTCTTATTGAGATGCAGAACACGAGCCTAATTCTTAAGTTTACTACAAGTAATAAGAGTGAGCAGTTCTTGCACAGGGGGAAACGCGGCGGGCACAGGCCAGCCGGGCTCTGACAGCTCTGTTGCCTCATAATACTGATATAAAATCAAGTTGTGCCGCACAGCGCCACAGAGCTCACCAACATTGTCCAGCGGGGCAAGCGCCTTGAATATGTCACGATCGGATGGAATAGCTTTGAAGGATTGGCTGCCTTAGCAACCGGAATAATTGCTGGCAGTATCTCTCTCGTTGGCTTTGGAGTTGACAGTTTTATTGAAGTGACTTCAGCCGTAGCCTTGCTGTGGCGGTTATCGGTTATTGGGGATGAAGAAGGGCGCGAAAAGAACGAGCGGGTTACGCTCAAAATTGTGGGCATCTGTTTTTGGGGACTGTCCGCATACATCGCTTATGCTTCGATTTCTGGACTCCTGCGAAAACAGGCTCCAGACCACAGCATTGCCGGAATTGTGGTGGCCTGCGCTGCTCTGGTCGCGATGCCCCTGCTTTCCCGTGCCAAGAAACAGATCGGTGAGCAACTCGGAAGTGGGGCAATGGTGGCGGACGCGAGACAGGCCGACTTCTGCACGTATCTTTCAGCGATCTTGTTGGTTGGCTTGATTCTGAAATGCCACCCTCGGGTGGTGGTGGGCTGATCCAGTTGCAGCCTTGGTCATGACACCGATCATCGCCAAAGAAGGGATTGACGCATTGCAGGGGAAGGCGTGCTGCGAAACGGCTTGTACGAGCGCAAAATGATCCACGATTCGCAACAGGCGACTCTCGCAACAAGCCGCCGAAATGCCGGAGGCCATTCAGGATCGTGCTCTTGGGGTAATTTCCTCGATTAACTCTGTACCACTTTAAAGGAGAGGGGCGCAGGAGGCGTCTCTTTGTTCTCCTTCTTGTCCGCCGCGAGCAGGTTGCTTACGGAGTCGCTCAGGCTCACGCAGTTGCAGCCGCGTCGTTTGGATTCGTAGAGGGCCTCGTCGGCATAGCGCAGCAAAATCTCTGGTGTGAGCACTCCGTCGTGAGAGAAAGAAATACCGAAGGACGCCGTTACCTTGCCCAAAGAGTGTCCTGCATGTTGCAAGTCCAGTTTGGCGATGGCGTCGCGCACCTGTTCCGCGCGCTCACTCACGCTTTCCAGAGAAGTGTCCGGCAGCACCACCAGGAACTCTTCTCCACCATAGCGGCAGACGATGTCTTCCGTACGTACAGAGCGGCGCAGCAACGCGGCGACTTCTTTCAATACGATATCGCCGGCGGTGTGGCCAAAGCTGTCGTTGAACACTTTGAACTTGTCGATGTCCGCCATGATTACGCCCAGGCCGGTGTGATGACGTCCCGAGCGATGGAGTTCCTGCTCCAGCGTGGCTTCCAGAAAACGGCGGTTGTACAGGCCCGTGAGCGGATCACGGATCGACTGGTCGTGCAACTTCTCGCGCAGGCGAAGATTGGCCAGCCGCAGCGCGGCATATTCTCCGGCCTGCTGGATCATCGCCAGCCGCGAGGCAGAGAGCTCGGTGGAAGTCTCGGTGCTGATGTGCAGAATTCCCAGCGTTTCACCCAGGGCCGCCAGCGGCAGGCAGACATATGCGTCGGGAATACTGCCGCTGAAGTGACGGCACGTAAGTCCGCGGGAAGTTTCTACTTGCAGGTGCAAGCGCCCGCCGCGCATCGCGCAACAATCTTCGGGCGACAGGATGTGCTGGGTCGGGCTGAGAGAGTCTCCCCAGCTCGACATTACTCCCATCAAGTTCCGCGAACTGTCAATGGCAAACACCGCGCCGGCGCTGTGGGGAATGAATTTCTGCGCGTAGCCCCCCAAAACTTCATATGCCTCCGGCGCGTTCACGCAAATCTGCAAATTGGCCTGCAACTCATTCAGCAGCTTGCCGCTCTCAGTTTCAACCTGGAGCTGCTGTAGCGAGCCTTCCAGTTTGGTTTGTGAGTGCAAGGCAGATTGCTCCGCGATGCGCAGTTTCTTGGATTCCCGAATAACCAGCAGGAACAGGACTGCCATGAGCATGCTGAAGCCGCCTACGCGAAATGAAACGCTGCGTTCCACTTCCTCCGCGCGCGCCTGGGCCGCCAGGTTGCGTTGCCGAAGGATTTTTTCCTGCTCGCTCTTGAATTTTTGTACCGCGCTGCGTACACGGTCCTGCTTAAAATCGGTGGCCGGACTGTGATAGATCAGCAGCGTCTTGTTGGTGCGCAGGTTGTCGCGCAGCTGCTGTAACTCCTCAGCAATCCAGACCTGCAGTTGTTTGATCCGTTCCTGTTGCACCGGATCGTCCTTGGAGAGGTCTTCCACGCGGGCGACCCTCTTCCATACCTCTTTGTAGGAGTCGTCGAAGGTGTCCAGATCCTGCTTTTCCGGGGTCAAAATATAATGGAGCCACGCTTCACGCGCGTCGCCCAGTCCATCCTGAATGGCATCCAGTTCATACAGCACCTGGTGCGTATGCTCAACGTAGGCCTGCGAACTCAGCAGTTCGCGCGTGCGGGAAAAACTGTCCCAGGCCATGGCCACCAGGAAGGCCAGCATCAGGATGAAGGCAAATGGCAGAAGTCTGCGGGCGTCCAATGCGCTTTTTAGCACATTTTTTCCGCTACCTTTAAAATGAACACGCATAGGACTCGATCCCGGAAGAAGTGGATTTTTTGGGGAAATCGCCACGATGATACATTACTTTTATGTCAACCGGCGCAAAATTTGAGCGGGTTAAGTCGATTATGGCCAGGTTACGGGCGCCCGGTGGATGCCCCTGGGATCGTGAGCAGACCTTTGACACCATTAAGCGATATACCCTAGAAGAAACGTACGAAGTTCTGGAAGCTATTGATAACAGAGACTGGAAGGAACTTACCAGTGAACTGGGCGACCTGCTGCTGCAGGTGCTTTTTTACGCTGAGATGGCCCAGGAGCAGGGATCGTTCACCATCGATGATGTGCTGGACGCGCTTAGCGACAAGCTGATTTATCGCCATCCCCACGTATTTGGCGACACAAGAGCAGATGATTCCGCCCAAGTGCTTAGGAATTGGGAAGCGTTGAAAGAGGAAGAAAAGCGCAAAAGTTTGCCAACTAGTGGCGAAACTTTGCAGAACCAGCCCGCCCTGCTGCTGCAAGGTGTTACCAACAAGATGCCTGCTCTTCAGGAAGCCCACAAGATCAGCTCCAAGGCCGCACACGTTGGCTTCGACTGGCCCGAAGTGCAAGGCCTGTTTGAAAAACTTTCAGAAGAAACGCGGGAGTTGCAGGAACACCTGAACGGCTTGCCGGCTGCCGGTTCGAATCCACCGCAAATCCCCCAGGAGTTGCGCGCTCAAGTTGAAGGCGAGGTCGGTGATCTCTTTTTTGTGCTGGTGAATATTGCCCGCTATCTTTCCGTGGACCCGGAATCCGCTCTGCGCAAGACCAACAGAAAATTCCGGCGCCGCTTTGGCTGGCTGGAAGAGCAGTTGCGGGAGCAGGGACGCACGCTGGAGCAAGCCACTCTGGAAGAAATGGAAACATTATGGCAGCGGGCGAAGACGCTGGAGGTACCCAAGACTTGAGCGCCACCGTGGCGGGAACTGAACAGATCACTATTCGTAAATGCATCGGTATCGATGAACTCAATGCCTGCGTTGCGCTCCAGAAAGAGGTCTGGAATTTCAGCGACCTGGACCTTATTCCACTGCGCATGTTCGTGGTCAGCCAGAAAATCGGCGGCCAGACTATCGGAGCTTTTTGTGGCGACGACCTGGTGGGCTTTGCCTTTTCCATTCCCGGCAGCCGTGCCGGTCATGCTTACCTGCACTCGCACATGCTGGCTGTACGCGACTCTTTCCGGAACCACGGTCTGGGCCGCAAGCTGAAGCTTGCCCAGCGGGATGACGCAATTCAGCAAGGCTATGAACTCCTGGAATGGACTTTCGATCCGCTGGAAATCAAGAACGCGCACCTTAACTTGTCTCGGCTGGGCGCCATTGCGCGCCGTTACAGCGTGAACCATTACGGGCATTCGTCATCGCCGCTGCAAGGCGGCCTGCCCACTGATCGGCTGGTGGCGGAGTGGTGGCTCAAGTCACAGCGCGTAGTTGGTCTGTTGGACAAGAAGCAGCCGCCTCAATTCAAGATTGAGAAGAAAATTGAAGTGCCGGCGCAAATCTATACGTGGAAAGCCTCGCCCGAACAGCGGCCCAAAGCTGCAGAGGTGCAGAAGCGCAATCGCGAACAGTTCCTTTCAGCATTCTCGCAGGGACTGGTTGCTCTGGGTTACGAGCGCGACGCGCAGGAGAACGGTGCGTTCCTGCTGGGACGCTGGGATGAGCCGTGGTCGTATGCATCGAGTGAAGATGAGTAGCAATGGGCATTGGCTGTTTTTCTGAAATCCCGAACCCGCGAGTGACTATCTGTCGTTCTTGAAACTCTGACGCGCGGGTGAGGGAACCCTACAGTCAGCATGCTGCTGGGGGGATCGAGTATGAAATTGTTTTGAACAGATGAGGTCTGAAGAAGGTAGCGATCCCTCGCTCCGCTCGGGATTTCAGAACAACCAATTGCTGGTTGCCAATTGCTAATTGCACACAGGAGACGCGGTGAAAGTTGAAGCTATTACGTTGCGCGAAATTCATATGCCACTGGTCCATTTCTTTGAAACCAGCTTTGGCCGCACCACGGAACGCCGCATCCTTCTCCTCACCATTCATACAGATGGACCGGAAGGATGGGGCGAATGCGTGGCGGGAGAAGACCCGTTCTACAGTGAGGAATCGATCGATACGGCGTGGTATGCCACTGAGCGCTATCTTGCTCCGACGCTGCTGGGAAAAAAGATTGAACGCGCAGGTGATGCAGTTGCGTTGTTCGGCAAAGTCCGCGGACATCGCATGGCCAAAGGCGCGGCGGAAAATGCTCTATGGGACGCAGAAGCGCAAGCGCGGCAGCTCCCGCTGTGGCAGTTGCTCGGCGGAACGCAAAAGGAAATTCCCTGCGGCGTTTCCATTGGCATTCAAAACTCGCACGAACAGCTGCTGGAAAAAATTGAAACTGAACTGAACGCCGGCTACCGCCGCATCAAGGTCAAGTGCAAGCCGGGCTGGGACGTGGAAGTATTTGCCAAGATCCGCGCACGCTGGCCGGAAATCGTGCTCAGTTGTGACGCGAATTCCGCATATACGCTGGACCAGGTCGATCACCTCAAAAAGTTTGACGCCTTCAACCTGCTGATGATCGAGCAGCCGCTCTGGCATGATGATTTTTATTTTCACGCGCGCCTGCAAAAACAATTGAAGTCCAGCATCTGCCTGGATGAAGCCATTCATGGCTGGCGCGATGCGCAAGCCGCGCTGGAACTGGGCGCATGCAAGATCATCAACATCAAGGTGGGTCGCGTGGGCGGCTTCAGCGAGGCTATCGCGGTCCACAACGTCGCCCATCGAGGAGGCGTTCCGGTGTGGTGTGGCGGCATGCTGGAAACCGGCATTGGCCGCTCACACAACATCGCGCTTTCAACCCTTGCCAATTTCACTCTGCCGGGCGATGTCTCGGCTTCGAAACGTTATTGGAAAGAAGACATCATCGAACCGGCGGTCGAAGTATCTCCGCAAGGCTTTATCAAAGTTCCGGAAACTCACGGTCGCGGATTCGAGATCAAGGCCGGTCTGATCGAAAAATTAACGGTGAGAAAGCAGCAACTGAAAGCCAGCAATTAGCAATTGGCAACTAGCAATTAGTAAAAGCTCATAGCTTAAAGACTCAGGTTAATTGCCAACTGCTATTTGCTATTTGCTAATTGCTAATTGCTTCTTAACGCCTCATTTGGATCCACCTGCGTTGCCCGCCTTGCAGGCAAATAGCTGGCCAGGAGGGAAATCGCCAGAAACGCCACCGGCGCCAGCACGAATGTGGTCAGGTCGCGCACGCTGATTTTGTACAACAAACCTGAAAGCATGCTGGTCATGATCCAGCTCAGCGCCAGAGCAGCGACGAGGCCGATCACTACACCTGTCATCGTAAGCGTTAGACCATAACTGACAACCATGCGCAGGATATCGGATTTGTCCGCTCCCAGAGCCAGACGGATTCCCATTTCCTGCCGGCGTTGCGCCACGGAATAAGCCAGAACGCCGTAAATCCCGATGATCGCCAGCACCAGGGCCACGGCGGAAAACACTCCCAGCAACAGCAGGATGAAGCGAGGCTGGGCGCGTGAGCCATCCACGATTTCGTCCACAGTCTGAATGTTGGTGACCGGCTGGTCAGAATCAACGGCGGCAACTTGCGCGCGGACGGCCGAGGCCATCGCGTTGGGATTAGCGGCGGTACGCACCAGCAGGTTCATGTTGCCCCAGGGCAGTTGCGGGAAGGGGAGATAAAGCTGGGGCGCCGCGTCGAGCGCCAGGCCGCGGTTCTTTACGTCGACGGCGACGCCAACAATTTCAGAAGCATTCTGCCGACCCACCAGTATGTGCTTGCCCACTGGATTTTCATTCGGCCAATAACGGCGTGCCAGAACCTGGTTCACGATTACCACTTTCGGCGCCTGGGCGTTGTCCGCATCAGCAAATTCGCGTCCAGCCTGCAGCGGCACTCGCATGGTCCTGAACCACGCGGGACTGATGGCTTCAATAATGATGAACGGGCGCTCCGCCAGCGAAACCTCCGGCTGGCCTTCCGGCAATACCGGCGTGATGCGCTTGGGAATGAGAGGCAGTGCCGCGGAAATCGCAGCCGAGCGCACGCCGGGCAGGGCAGAGACGCGCCGCGACAAATCGTCAAAAAACGCAATTTGTTTTTGTGCGTCCGCATACTTCACCGTGGGCAATGAGACATTCATGGTGAGCACGTTCTGTGGATCAAATCCCGGCTCGACGCGCAACAGCCGGGAGAAACTCCGCACCAGCAGTCCGGCGCCGATCAGTAGCATCAGGGAGAGCGCCACTTGCCCGACTACCAGTAGTCCTCGCAGTTGCATGCGACGGTGACCGCCGGTCGAGCCACGGCCTTCGTCGCGCAGCGTCTGATTTACATTCGTTCGAGAAAGCTGCAGAGCAGGGAAGATGCCGAACAGGATTCCGGTAAGGATAGAGATCGCTAGCATGAAGAGCAGGACGCGCGCGTCCATGGTGATGGGCATTCCCTGCGGCAGATTGTTATTGCCCAGTGTGGCGAAATATCGAGTCGCCGCCCAGCTCAGGCCGAGTCCCAGCAGCCCTCCAAGGAAAGCCAGCAGCACACTCTCGGTCAGCAATTGGCGGATGAGTGCGCTGCGTTGCGCGCCCAGGGCCGCGCGGACGGCAAATTCTTTTCTGCGCGATAACGCGCGCGAGAGCAGCAGGCTGGCCACGTTGGCGCACGCGATCAGCAATACCACGCCCACCGCGCCGGACAACATCAAAAGCATTCCGCGAATGTTAGCAACCACCGAATCCTGCAAGTCCGTCACAATCATGGAAAGGCCTGCGTCCGCGTCAGGTGCTGCTGGATTTTCCTGATGGTATTGCTGATGCAGCAGGTTCATCTCCGCCACGGCGCGATCCCGTGAAACTCCGGGGCGCAGCCGGCCGATAATGCTCAAATAGCCAACACCCATACGGAGGCGCTGCGGAGTAAAAAGCGAATGCTCAAAATACCGCGGACTCCAGACATCGGCGGGCGCAAGGAACGGGAACTGAATTCCCGCCGGCAGCACGCCGATAATGTTATAGGGCGCGCCATCCAGCGCGATGGCCTGGTTTAAGACACTAGGATCGCCGCCGAAACGGGTATGCCAGAGCGAATCACTGATTACGATGACCGGCTTTCCCGCGGGCTGCCCTTCGTCGGGAACAAAGAAACGCCCAAGCTGTGGCTTGACTCCCAGCAGGTCAAAGAAATTTGCTGACACCCTTGCTGAAGGCACTTGCACCGGCTCTCCCCGGCCAGTGAGATTAAAGTTGTCACTGGCGGCCGCCACAACGCCGGAGAATGACTGGCTGCGGTCACGTACAAGGTCAAAGCGATTCAGCGTGCAGCAGTGCGACTGCCCATCTTTGCTTTGCGCGTCCAGCGAGATAAGCTGCTGCGGCGCCTGGTAGGGAAGCGCTTTCAGAAGCACTGAACTGGTAACGGTGAAGATGGCAGTATTGCCGCCGATCCCGAGCGCAAGCGTGAAGATCGCGGCAATCGCGAACCCGGGATTTTTGCGCAGCATGCGCGCACCAAAGCGAAGATCTTGCAAGAATGATTGCATAGCAGTCCCCCATTATAGGACGTGGACTTGCTGGAAAAGTAATCGCAGCGACTCGGTCTTTGCTCTTCTAACGCTCGCCCAACTCGTGCGTCTGACTCACGGATAGACGTCCTTTCGCACAAACATTACAAGCGTATTTCCGGGGCGCAGTTCATGTGTGCTGAACTCGCGGTACTGGCCGCCAAGCTGGCGCTCCACTTCAGGGACCTGCGGTTTCAAAGCGATCACGATCGGTTCTGAAGTATCGACGACATGTCCCCAATAGCCCACATGCGTATACTCGCGCAGATACCACGGCAGCGGCCAGTGTTCCGGCGATACCACTGCAATCCCGATGTCCTTCTTTGCCGGGTTCGCGGCAGCAATGGCGTCAATTTCATTTACCAACCCGAGAAAGTCGCGTTTCGTGTGCGCATAAATGTAGGCATAAGAATCATCGTCGTAATTCACAAAGCTGACGTCAATTGCCTGGTACAGAGAAAACAAAAGCGCCGCTCCGGTGACTGCCGCGGTCAAGGCGCGAGTGCCGGGTTTGTAGGCTTCGCCGATAAGATAGCCCGCCATGATTGTCAGCGGAAGAATAATGCTCAAAGCCAGCCACGGCGTCTTATAAGGAACGAGGGAGTATGCGGCGAAGATGCCCATCGACCAGAAGGCGCAGAAGACGATGAGATAGCTGCGCACACGAATAAGCGCGACCACTGTCCCAATCGCTCCGAGCAAGAGAATTGGCGCCTCTTCTTGCCACATCCAGGAAACGTAAGTTGACCACTCGCGATTATAGATACCGGATTGCCCGGTTTTCGTCCAATAGGTAAATGTCAGTACTGAATCCAGAATGCCCCTGGGATTAGTAAAGAAGGAGGAGTAGAGCAGGATTGCGATGGCCGCAAAAAGCGCAGCTGCTTGCAGGTAAAGCTTTTTGCTGCTTCCGGCATTCTTGAACGCCGATGGTTCGGGTAACAGCGGTGGCACTTCATCGGCGCGTTTCCGCAAACGTAGAAAAATATTCGTGCAGGGCATTGCGATAAGCCATACGCCTGCAGTAATGATCCATGTTTCTTTAGTCGCGAACAGCATCGCGGCGGAAGCGGAAGCCAGCATCAGATAACGCGGCTTGCCCGTATCGCGATACCAGAGCCACGCGACGATCACTCCCAGAGAGAAGAACACAAACAGGATTTCATGGATGAAATAGCGGGAGAAGAAAACAAAGCCTGGGGAAACGGTGGCAAGGGCGGCTGCTGCAAATGCAGCGGCGGATCCCGCGTATTTGCGCAGACAGAGCATCAGCCATATAACGCCCACGCCAAAGGCTGCCGTCACAAAGCGGATGGCAAATGTGTTGAGCCCGTGTCCCCAATGAAATACGTTGTTGATGGCGGTGGGAATTACCGCCAGGTAATAGAGCGATGGACCGTGATAATTGCTGGGATCATAGTGGTAATAGCCAGTGCGGAAAAGATTGACCAGAAACAGGCCGTTGACGCCTTCATCGTGATGCAGAGGCCTTTGCGTCAGGTAAATTAATCGTAACAAAGCAGCCGCCAGGAGAACGGCCAGACTGCCCCACCACCAGCCATCGCGCGCCGGGCGGGCCGATTCCCGCACGATTGCAGGAGGACTTGACCGTCTTTGGGGCCGGCGCTTGCGGGCCTTGGCGGAAAGCTGTGTCATCCCTGCGGCCATCTTAAATGGGTTCATCTAAGTTAGGAACTCGACACCTCTTCCGAATGCTTTTCGCGCAGGCTCTCCGCAACATCGATAAACTCCTGGCTGACATAGCGCGTCTTGGAAACGGCGTCGGCAATGGGAACCGAACTGATGTCATTTCCCTTGAGCGCCACCATGCGGCCGAATTTGCCTTGATGCACCAGATCAATGGCGCCAATGCCATAGCGTGTCGCCAGCATACGATCAAAGGCCGTTGGCGATCCGCCCCGCTGTATGTGGCCAAGAACGACGGCGCGCGTTTCAAAACCGGTGCGGGCCTCAATTTCCGCCGCCAGCGTGTTGCCGATTCCGCCCAGCCGCACGTGCCCAAATTCATCTGTCTTTCTCCGCTCGTTGTCCGCCGCACGCGTATTAAGTTTGGCGCCTTCCGCCACCACGATGATGCTGAAGTAGCGTCCGCGATCATGGCGGGCTTTGATGGTCTCAGCAATTTCCTGAATATCAAACGGCTGTTCCGGAATCAGGATCACGTCAGCCCCGCCGGCGATGCCACTGTAAATGGCGATCCAGCCGGCTTCGCGGCCCATCACTTCCACCACAATCACCCGGTTGTGCGCTTCAGCCGTGGTGTGGACGCGGTCAATGGCTTCCGTGGCGATACTGACAGCCGTATCAAAGCCAAAACAGAGGTCGGTGCCGGTAAGGTCATTGTCGATGGTTTTGGGGACGGCCACCACTTTCACACCGCGATCAAAAAGCTTCAATGAAACCGACTGCGTGTCGTCACCGCCCAGCGCGATCAACGCTTCAACGCCGTTCTTTTTCAGATTATCAATGCACCGCTCCATGCCATTTTCTTTCTTGGAGGGGTTCGTGCGCGAAGTGCGCAGTATCGTGCCACCCTGAGGCAGGATTCCTTTTACCGCTTCCAGGTCGAGTGGCCGCGTGATGTTTTCCAGCACGCCGCGCCAGCCTTCCATAAAGCCAACGAACTGGTCGTTATGATGAAAAACGCCCTTGCGAACAATGGCGCGTATTACCGCGTTCAGCCCCGGACAATCGCCGCCTCCGGTAAGAATGCCAATCTTCATTTTGTAACCTCACTTAACTTACTGAGAGCCCCTGATTTGGTACACGCGATACGCGCCCGTCGGGGACACTCTTCTATACTTCGACCAGAATTGCTCATTGACCTTGAACGATGCAAGTTCCAAAGGTCCGACGAGCACGTAATCCACGTTGTACTTCCGCAACAAGGCATCCGCTTCAGGCTCTCCCGAATAGATGCTTTCGATATCGACGCTGCGCTGAGAATAATCCAGGCCGCGCGACCACATCCAGGCCGGGAAACCCAGCAGCGAACGCCTGCCAGTTAAGAATACCGGAGAATTGAAGGTTGGTGCGTGGAGGACCAGTGCGCGGGGTGAAGCCTGCGCGGAAATCAGGCTGGCGGCGGCGATGTCAGGGGCGTCAAATTCCCGGTATTCAGGCGCTTCAGAGACCACGCGCAACACGTCCAGCCCGCCAGCCAGAAGCAGAGTGGCAAGCACGACGGGGGCAAGCCAGCGAAGTAAGGAGCGCCGCTGCCACCATCGGGCCAGTAGCAATCCCACGATTGGCGCCGACGCTACATACCAAAGGAAAAGAACCTTAATATTGTCCCATATCCACGGAGCTACTCTGATCAGGTTCGGAACGATGAAACAAAAAATAAACGGGAGGTAAAACCTCACCAGTCGCGGAGGCAGTTTGAACGTGTCGCGCCGCCAGAGCAGGGCAATAACCAGCAACGGAATAAACAAGCCGGTGTTCACAAACCAGAACCAGATTACGTTGTGTGTACCATGGTCCCATCCCGGCTGCCAGGCCAGATAGCTGCGGGTGTTCACGCCGCCGGTATTCGCAAGCCACAGGACTTCCGGCACGGACACGACGATTGCAACGGCAAAGAAGTAAAGCCAGCTTCGCCAGGCGGAGCGGAAGATGAGAGCCAGGCAGGCTGCCACGGCCATTACCGCCAGGAAAGTATGCGCGTGGATGAGAGGCAGCAGTCCGGCGCAGAGCCCAGCGGCGAGCATTCGCCGAAGATAAAAATTCGGTGGTTCAGGTTGCAGAACTGCGCCTACGGCCTTACGGGACCGTTTGCTTCGGGATTTCGAAACCTTTGCGCTGACAGCGTTTCGTTGTTCAAGCGCCGATGTAGCAGTCGGTTCATTGGCAGGAGGGGCATCTTCCTGCCGCGAGATGGCGAGCCACCATTGGCAGAAGATAGTGATCGCCAGCGGCAGCCCGAAGAGAATGCTGCGCTGCGGGACAAATAATGTAGTCAGCGAGTTTCCCCAGCGCAGAATGCTGTTGGGAACAATGGTGTAGTCGTGCTGAAGGTTCCCCAACTGCAAAAAGAAACCGTCTACGGGGGTATCAGAGAAAAGCAGCCACCATCCCAAACCTCCGTTGAAAAGAACTAGTAGCGGAGCAATCACTCCGGCTAGACGGTTGCGGGTGAGAAGAATCGTCCAGTAATGCAGTACGCCGATAAAAGCCATCGCCAAAACCATGTTTTGCAGCCACATGGCAAAGATCACGCCGGCCCCTGCGCGCACCAGCATGGCGGCGAGGAAATCGACTAGAAAGGGATAGGCAAAGCGCACGCCGGCAAAGGTGGGATCTTCCGGCGGCAGGTTGTGGCCCTGGACAAAGCTATTGATCACCTGAAGATGCAGGGGCAGGTCGCCCAGGTTATTGGTGACGCCGGTATAAATGCCGTCAGGGCGTTCGAAAACGGCGCGGCCAAAGACCATCCCCAGCAGAATGGCGATGGCGAGATAAAAAGCCAGATAGCCGATGCCGCCCGCGCTTGATTCACGGGCAGCGGAAGGCGAGGGACGCAGCAAATAAAGGATCAAAGCGCGACGCTTGGGATTCACCAGCAACAACAATGGTGCGAGCAGTATGACCGAGCTAAGAACGATGGTGGCCGCGCCCAGGCCCAGAACCAGCGCCAGAAGAAAGCCTACCGTGGCTATGAGCGCCAGGCCGATGGATGCTCCCATGCATAGCCGTGCGGCCCGGGGTGCAGTGTGGTCAAAGAGAAAGGTCAGCAGCGTACCGCCGATAATTGCAATGATGAGTAGAAGGCAGGCGACAAACATGGTCAGAAGGAGCTTTCATCGAATGAAAATTGAGCAACTGACTGCAAAACTCCTCCATTTTGAACGATGCTAGATTCTAAATTATGCCTGAGAGTGTGACGCAGACTCCGTGTTATATATAGGCGTGATGCCAAAGGCCCAGACCCTTGCGATTATGTGCATGTTCTTCGTCTCTGCGCTCGCCACCGCGCAAGAGGCCGCTCCCAGCCTCGAACTGCGCGACCTCAAGGGTGCTCCGCACAAGCTCGAAGACTATCGCGGCAAGCCCGTGGTGCTGAACTTCTGGGCCACGTGGTGCGTGCCCTGCGCTGCGGAGATGCCGTTGCTGAGCGAAGTGCAGAAGCAATACCAAGGCAAGGTGCTGTTCATCGCCGCGTCGATTGACGATGAAGACATGAAGCCCCAGATTGAAGCTTTCATCAAGAAGCACCAGGGCGAGGCTCTGACGGTAATGATGGGCGCGACGCTCGACAGCCTGGACGATTTCGGCGTCAACCAGGGAATGCCCGGGACAGTCTTTATGGATGCAGAAGGGAGGATCGTTGATCGGCGAACCGGCGCTCTGAGGAGGCCTGACCTCGAACAACTGCTGCGGAAGTTGGCGGGAGAGCCGGAGGCAGGCCCAACTCCCGCGACAATACCTAAAGCTGAGAAGAAGAAAACCAGCAAATCATCGAGAAGGAAAATTATCCCGCCGTCGCAAGAAATTTCCAGCCTTGCGTTCTAGTGTTGCGACGGACCGGGCCGCACAGACCATCCATGAAAAAATATATTGTTCCGATTATTGCCTTCGTGCTCATAGCAGCCCTGATTGTCATCCGGTATGGAATTGTCGCGCCCGCCCGCGCCGCAGCACGCGATCTAGAGGCCATCAATGGAATTACCGTGGGCAAGACGACTGAAGCAGAATTGCTTGGTCGCGCACCGTTCCAGAAGATGGGCGTACAGTGCTCTATGGGTTATTGCTTTTATTACACTGGCAGGGCGAACCACTTCCTGAGAAAGCTGGGCCTTGCGCCTCCCGTTTTTTTTGGCACAAGAGTCGTGGTGCGTGACGGCCTGGTGACGGAGGTTTCGGTTTACATAAGCAACGGCACGCGGGTTCCACTTTCTTTATCGCAAAAAATGCCGCTGCCGGAGGGGTGCTCTTCCAATCCGTGTGTAAAGCCCGCCATTTTGCCAACAAAAGCCCTCGTCAGCATCATGATCTTGTTCAATAACGAATCTGAATTCAGGAACCGCATGCCGGAAGCTATCCAAACCGCATGCCTGTCCCGCATGCACGGGTGCAGCTCATACGATGAACTCATGCCGCTGGCGCGAGGCTTGAATCTGGACGCCATAGCCGCTCTTAAGTAAACAAAAATTCTTTCGTCCGCAAATCATCGAGAAAGAAAATAGTCTTGCTATCGCAAGAAATTTCCAGCCTGGCATTCTAGAATTGTTGGCCGATTCCGGGCCGCGCAGACCATCCATGAAAAAATATATAGTTCCGACTATTGTCTTGGTGCTCGTAGCAACCCTGATTTTTATCCGATATGAAATTGTCGCGCCCGCCCGCGCCGCGGCACGCGATCTTGAGGCCATCAACGGAATTACCGTGGGAAAGACGACGGAGGCTGAATTGCTTGGTCGTCCGGCGTTCCAGAAGATGGATAGGCGATGCTTTCAGGCGGAATGCGATTACCACACGGAGAGGATGAATACTTTTCTAAGTTCATTAAGACTGGCGCCGCCCGCATTTTTTAGCACAACGGTCATGGTGCACGATGGCCTGGTGACGCAGGTCGCGGTTGTCATAAGCAATGGCACACGGCCTCCAATTGCTCTATCGCAAAAAATGCCGCTGCCGGCGGGATGCGCTTCCAGCCCGTGCGTGAAGCAGTTCGTCTTGCCAACAAAAGTTATGGTCAACATCCTGGTCGTGTTCAATAACGAATCTGAGTTCAAGAACCGAATGCCGGAAGCTGTTCAAACCGCGTGTCTTTCCCGCCTGCACGGGTGCAGCACATATGATGAACTCACGCCTCTGGCAAAGGGACTGAACCTGCAAGCCGACACGCAGCAGCCCGTCTCAGGTAAATAGAAATTCCTTCGTGCGCAGATCGCGGACCATGTCACGAAGCTTGGCGGCTTTTTCGAACTCAAACTTCTTTGCCGCTTCGCGCATATCGCTTTCCATGCCGGCAATGTAGGCATCAAGCTCTTCCTGCGACTTGAAGTCGGGCAGGCCCTCGGCGGCCTGTGTTACGTCAACATAATCCGCTTCGACAATTCCGGCCAGCGACATGGAGAGCGGGCGGATGATGGATTCCGGCGTGATGCC
>Ga0137403_10004036_pt1 | contig 17381 bp, 15 predicted proteins | sample CZOMad2_1_16fung_FD_122057 | JGI IMG/M metagenome (GOLD analysis project Ga0137403, IMG submission 122057) | Vadose zone soil fungal communities from Angelo Coast Range Reserve, California, USA - CZOMad2_1_16fungal (Hybrid Assembly) | ecosystem: Environmental > Terrestrial > Soil > Vadose zone...
TTATCGATCGCGCAGCGCGTGTTGAATGAATTGGAAAAATTCAGGTTCCCCGCTGCGCTTCCATCATTGCAGTTAAAATTTAGCGGAAACGTCGCAGAAATCGAAAAAGCGCGCGTCGAGGCGACGCTGAGCGGAGAGCGATTGCAACGCGGGAGCTACGAAATGAGAGACTTGTCGGCTGCCGCCGAATGGAACGACCAGCACTTGAACATCGGGCATTGCGAGTGGAGCGACAGGAAAGGCAATTTTGCGGGGCGCGCTGCTTGGAGCCGCGAAATCAACCTCGCCAATTTCCAGATGCGCAGCAACCTGGATTCAAAGGCCTTTCTTGATGCTTTCGGACTGGGCGAACCGCTCGATGGCATTGAGTTTCACTCGCCGCCGCTTGTCGAAATCTCCGGCTCGTTAAATTTCGGACCGGATCGATTTCGGCCGGATATTATCGGGCATGCCGCGTTTGGGCAGTTCGTCTACAAGACGGTTCCGTTCTCCGATCTTTCTGCGGATTTTTCCTGGGACGGGCAACGCACGTTCGTGCGGGACCTGCGCGTGCATCATCAAACCGGCCAGTTGCGAGCTGATCTCTTGGAAGCGGTGGACGATTTTCGCGTAAACCTTGAGAGCACAATATCTCCAGAGGCACTCCGCGGGCTGGTGCCACGGGAGTTGAATGAATTTCTCCGTGACTGGGAATGGCAACGTTCGCCTGCGATTCGCCTTGCAATTCGGGGCAAAGATCGCAATCCCGCCAGCTGGCAAGGCGATGGAAACATCGTATTAGGGCGCAGCCGCTTCCGGGGCACATGGATGAACAGCGCTAACACCAGAATTCATTTCACCGATGGCGCGCTCAGTTGCGAGGATCTGCGCGTGGCGCGCGATGAAGGGGCCGGCACGGGTAGTTTCACCTACGATTTCAAAAAACACGAGGTGCGCCTCGCAAATATCAAAACCTCATTGAATCCAGCCGAGGTGGTTTTTTGGATTGACCCAAAAGTCTCGAAGACTGTGGCGCCATATCAATTTCGCAGTCCGCCGAACGTCATCGCCAATGGCGTTTACCAATTTCGCGGCGGCAAGAACACGCGCCTGGAGATAAACGTCGATGGCACCAATGGAATGGACTACGTTTTTCTTGGGAAGACGCTGCCGTTCGATCACATCTCAGCGCGATTGCTTTTCACCCGGGACCGTTTGCAAATCAACGATGTTCGAGGCGCTCTTCTTGCGGGCACGTTGCGCGGGAATACTGACATCTCGCTGGCGCCAAATGATGCCCATTACCGCGCAAGTATCTCAGTGAGCGAGATCAATTTTCCACGGTTGACCGATTTGTACTACAACTACAAGACCGCGGAGGGCGTGTTGAGCGCCACATATGATTTCACCGGCGTCAGCAGTGACTCACGGGCGATGCACGGCCGCGGAAGAGTGGAGGTAAGCAATGGAAACGTTTTCGCCATCCCGATTTTCGGTCCGCTATCCGGAATTCTGAACCACATCGTTCCCGGCAGCGGATATAGCATTGCGCACAAAGCGACCGCGAACCTCAACATCGAAAACGGAATTATTCACACTGACGATTTCGAAGCCACCAGCGCGCTTTTCAGCATGCTGGGCCATGGAGACATTCATTTCCTCGACGACAAGCTCGATTTCAGCCTGCGTTTGAACATGAAAGGGCCCGGCGTGCTGCTCACTCCAGTGTACAAGCTTTTCGAATACGCCGGCGAAGGAAGCCTCAAGAAGCCCGATTGGCATCCAAAGGTCTTCTGACCTTTCTCATATTGAGCGAAATCGAGACATCTCTCGATGTACGGTTGCTAATATTTCGAAGGGAGAATCAAGAGAGATTTCTCGACTCCGGTTCGCTCTGCTCGAAATGACAAAAAAGATTCTCCTGGGCGCGCACATGTCTATCCGAGGCGGCGTGAGCATGGCGATTGAGCGCGCGCGTTCAGTCCACTGCACCGCCATGCAGATTTTCGTGAAGAACAATATGCAATGGTTTGCGCGCCCGCTGAGCCGAGACGAAATCCGCGGTTTCCTGGACCATGTCCAGCGGGGCGAATTGGCATCGGTATTTGCGCACGCTAATTACCTCATCAATCTTGCTGCGACGAATCCGCAATTTCACGCGAATTCAATTCGCGCCTTGTCGGAGGAACTTACTCGCGCAGACCAGCTCGAATTGCCGTTTTTGGTGTTACATCCGGGCGCACACCTCGGCGCAGGCCAACAGGCCGGGCTCGACAAAGTTGTCGAATCAATCGATTGCGTGCTTGCTGGGATTCCAAAAATCAAAACGCGGATTGCACTGGAGACAACTGCGGGCCAGGGATCATGCTTGGGACACAAATTTGAGCAGCTTGCGTATATCATTAGCCACGTGCGCGAGCCGGAGCGTTTGTGTGTCTGTCTCGACACGGCGCACGTTTTCGCCGCGGGTTACGACATCGGTAGCGAATCTTCGCTGCGAAAGACGTTCGGCGACTTCGATCGCGTGATCGCGCGGGATCGCCTCGTTGCCGTTCACCTTAACGATTCCAAAACGGCCTGCGGCTCGCAAGTAGATCGGCATGAACACATCGGAAAAGGCCAAATTGGCCTGGATGCGTTTCGCTTCATTATGCGTGACCGCCGATTCGGTAAAATCCCTAAAGTGCTCGAAACACCGAAAGGAAAAGACCTGCGCGAAGACGTGATGAACCTGAAGACGTTGCGAAGCCTTGCAGAAGGAACAATGACGAAGCACGAATGACGAAAAAACCCGAATGTTTGAATGACGAAAGCTTACGTGGCCGCGTTTTACGTCATCATGTCCTCGTCAACGGCATTCGTCATTCATTTGATCAGCCGGATCGTCAATGGATAGCGATAGAACTTCCCCTCGTTTGCCTGGACGGAGGCAACGATCACCAGCACCAGATTCAAAATGTGCAGGATGCCCAGAATAACAAAACCAATCAGCACGAGACAAAGAACGCCGGCGATCACGTTATAGATCAACATCGATATCTGAAAATTGAGCGATTCCTTCCCATTCGCGTCGATTTCCGGTGAATCACCCCGCTTGGCTAACCAGACAATCAGTGGACCGAGAATGTGACCAGCCCATGGTACGAAAAACCCAGCTAATGCGGTGGCGTGGCAAAGCACGTTCCAGAGCCGCACGTTAGACGATGTCGATGTTTCCATGTTTTAAACCTTTCGCTTGTGTAAAGCCACTGAGTGCCCACTTGCCACTCGAAGAGCAAGAAAAAACATCGGGCTAAGCTGCTTTTACGCGTTCGATGTGCGCCCCGAGTTCGCTCAGTTTCTCATCGAGATGTTCATAGCCGCGGTCAATGTGATAGACGCGGCTCACTTCGGTAATTCCGTCGGCCTTCAATCCTGCAAGCACGAGCGCTGCCGACGCGCGTAAATCGCTCGCCATGACCGGTGCTGCCAGAAGACGATCCACCCCGTCAATCACCGCTGTCGCGTCTTCCAATTGTACTTGCGCACCCATACGTTTCAGCTCGGCCACATGCATATAGCGCTGAGGAAAAACATTTTCAGTTACAGAACTCGTGCCTTTACTGGTGGAGAGCAGCGCGCACATCTGTGCCTGCATATCGGTAGGGAACCCGGGATATGGTTCGGTTGCCAGGTCCAGCGCGCTCGCGAGTCCATTGGGCAGGATCGAGATGGCATGGTCTCCGATGTCGATAGGAAAGCCACACCTCGCCAGCGCATCCGTGATGGCGCGGACATGCTCTGGCTCTACTCGCTTTACTGTTATTCCCTTTCCGGCAATTGCACCCGCCACCAAAAATGTGCCGGCTTCAATTCGGTCCGGGATCACCCGATGTTCCGCTCCGTGCAGCGCGGCCACACCTTCGATGATGATTCGACGGGTTCCCGCGCCTTCGATCTTCGCGCCCATTTTATTCAGGAAATTTGCAAGATCCACCACTTCGGGCTCCTGCGCCGCGCCATCAATAACGGTCACACCATTGGCCAGCACGGCCGCCATCATCACATTATCGGTGCCGAGGACAGTCGGACCGAATTTTCCCTGCATGTCGATCACGGCTCCAGTCAATTTCGGCGCAAAAACTTTGATGTTGCCACCCTCCACGCGCACCGCCGCGCCGAGCGCTTCGAAACCTTTCAGATGCAAATCAATTGGCCGATCGCCGATGACGCAACCGCCTGGTAAAGAGACGGTCGCTTCTTTGCAACGGCCGAGCAGCGGTCCAAGCACGCAGACGGAGGCGCGCATCTTGCGCACGACGTCGTAAGGCGCAACCGAGTGGATCTTTTCCGCGGTGACGCTGACTGTGCCGCTGGCGCGTTCCACCTGCGCCCCCAAGTGGGTTAGAATTTGCAGCATGTAATGTGTGTCGCTCAGGTCAGGCACGCCATGAACGACACAGGGCTCTCGAGCGAGCAATGTCGCGGCCAGGATGGGAAGCGAAGAATTTTTCGAGCCGCTGACCTTAATGGAACCAGAAAGCGGATGGCCGCCGTGGATGAGGATCTTATCCATACCTGGCAAAAAGGAACCGTGTCACACCTGAATAATCGGTTTTCGAACAAATGTCTCGGTAATTTTTTTCCGCCAGGGCCGAAAGAAGGGGCTCGCTTTGGCCGAGTCCGATTTCCAAGGCCAGCAATCCACCGGGCCGAAGGCGGGATGGCGCCTGTCCAATCAGTTCAAGCACCAACTCATCGCCCCGCGCGCTGGCGAAAAGCGCGACCGCGGGGTCGTGCAGAACTTCGCGCGAAAGAGTATGGCGCTGCTGTATTGCGATGTAAGGAAGGTTCGCGACAATCAGATCGAAGGTTCCTTCGGTATTTTCGAGGAGATTGCTTTTCACAAAGCGAACTCGATCCGACAAGTTCAGCCTGGCTGCATTCGCTTGCGCAAGCGCAAGCGCGTCGTCAGAAATGTCGGCAGCGACAAGCTCCACGTCGGGAAATTTGGCAGCCAGACTCAGTGCGATCACTCCGCTCCCGGTGCCCACATCCACGATTTTAGATTTCAGATTTTTGATTTTCGATTCAATTAACTCCACCAACTGTTCGGTTTCGGGCCGGGGCACCATGGCGCGTTTGTCGCAAAGAAAAATGTGGCCGCCAAATTCGACCGTGCCGAGCAGATGCTGAAGCGGTTCGCCTTCGCCGCGGCGCTTCACGAGATCGCGCAACGGCGCCAGTTCCGATCCAGTCAGTACGCGCTCAAATTCCAGATACAGGTCGATCCGTTTCCGCCCCAACACATGGGCCAGCAAGTGCTCGGCATTTAGGCGTGGACTCTCGATCTTGTGGTTCTTGAAATACACCGTTGTTGCTTGAAGCACTTCGAGAACGGTCATGTAGCGAGTTACCGTCAGATCACGCCCGTTATGCGACGACCGCGGATTCCTTCAAACGTTCCGCGACATCCGCAGCTTGCAGCGCGTTGATCAAATCGTCCAGATCACCGTCGATCAACCGATCCAGATTATGAAGCGTCAGACCAATGCGATGATCCGTGACGCGGTTCTGTGGAAAGTTATAGGTGCGAATTTTTTCTTCCCGTCCACCAGTGCCGATCTGCCCACGGCGTTGCGCGCTGTATTTCTCGGCTTCCTCGCGCTGTTTTCGCTCCAGCAACCGCGCTCGCAAGATCGATAGTGCTCTTTCTTTGTTTTTGATCTGGCTCCGTCCATCCTGACAGCGCACGATCATGCCCGTTGGAATGTGCAGAACCTGCACCGCCGAGTCAGTCGTGTTCACACCCTGGCCGCCGGGGCCGCCCGAGCGCGAGACTTCAATTCGCAGATCTTCCGGCTTTAATTCGAGATCGACATCTTCAGCCTCCGGCAACACTGCGACTGTGGCCGTCGATGTATGAATGCGGCCTTGTGCCTCTGTCGCAGGGACGCGTTGCACACGATGCACGCCACTTTCGTAACGCAGTTTTCGAAAAACAGATTCGCCCGAAACCCGGAAGATTGCTTCCTTGAATCCGCCAAGCTCTGACGGACTCGATTCCAGGTCCTCGGTTTTCAGGCCGGCAGATTCCGCGTAGCGATGGTACATACGGTAAAGGTCGGCGGCAAAAATGGCCGCTTCGTTTCCGCCCGTTCCGGCACGGATTTCCACGATGGCGTCGCGGTCTTCATTTTCGTCCGGTGGCAACAAGGCGATCTGAACATTCCGTTCGAGATCGGCCACTCGCTTTTCGAGGTCCGGAATTTCATCGTCAGCCATGGCAGCGATCTCAACATCGCGAGACATCGCCAGCTCGCGGTTGTCGTCCAATTGTTTGCGCGCGACTTCGAGTTCGTCCCACTTTGCCAGCAGTTGCTTGATGTTCGCGTGCTCGCGCATGATCTCACTTGCACGCTGGCGATTGGAAAAAAGCGCTGGGTCGGAAATATCGCGCTCCAGTTGTTCGAAGCGTTTGCGTTTGAGTTGAATGAGGGAATTCAAGTCCATAAATGTAGCGGCGGCTGTGTCAGCCGCCGGACAAGGCGTTCGCCGCAGGCGAACGCCTCTACAAGAATCTAAGCTTTTTTCCCAGCCCGCGCGGCTTTGGTGCTACCGTAACGCCGGGCAAATTTTTCCACGCGCCCGGCGGTATCCACAAACTTCTGTTCGCCGGTGAAAAATGGATGACAAGCAGCACAAATACCGATCTTAATATCGCGACGGGTGGAGCGAGTGTGATACACCGCGCCGCATGCGCAAACAATATCGGTGTCATAATATTCTGGATGGATTGCGGCTTTCATCTTCAAAGCAGAGCGCGAAATGTAATCGCGCGAAACCGAGCGCGCAAGCTATGAAATCGGCCGACGCGTTGCTGGACCGATGGCAGCAAACGATGCGCCGCGCAAAAAATCGCCCAGCCATTCTCAATTCACACGGCGAGGTCCTGCGAAAGTTTCACGACATAGAAGAATGCGCCTGTGAGTTTGAGCCGAAGCTTGAAATATTCGCGCCCGGCAGTGTTATCGCCATTCAAATCGGCAACCACGAGGATTGGCCTTCGATCGTGATCGCTTGCCTGCGCAGCCATCTGATTGTTCTCCCGCTGGAACAATCGGTGAACGACCACCAACGCGATGCTGCGTTGGCTCTCTGCAAAGCGCAGGCTGTAGTGTCCGCTGACTCCAGCGGAAATTCCCCTGTGATCCTTGAGCGGAGCACAGCCGAGGTCACGGCAGACTGGGATAAACAGCCGTCGCTCTTGAAGCTTACCTCTGGCACGACGGCTGCACCGCGTGCGATTGGGTTGCGCAGTGACCAGCTATTAGCCGATTGCAATCAGATCTGCGATACGATGAAAATTACTGACGCCGATCTGAACTTTGGCGTCATTCCCATCTCGCATTCATATGGGTTCAGCAATCTGCTCACACCACTGATCGCGCGCGGCGTACCGATGGTTCTGAGCCGCGACAAAACACCACGTGCGATCCTCTCCGATCTTGCCCGCACCAACGCCACAGTTTTTCCCGGAATGCCGGTCTTTTATCAGGCATTCTGCGAAATGGACTACGTTCCTGTGCTGTCGAAGTTGCGACTCTGCATCTCTGCAGGCGCGCCTCTGCCGCGTGCGATTGCGAAGAAATTTCGGGAAAAGTTCAACCTGCCGATCCACTCGTTTTACGGTTCCTCGGAATGCGGCGGGATTTGCTACGACCGCGAAGCAATAAACGAGGTGGAAGGCTTTGTGGGGCAACCGATGGCAGGCGTCAGCATTGAACTGCTCGACCCGAACGCGCCGGCGACCCAGATTCAGGTGCGCAGCGCCGCCGTCGCCGACGGGTATTTTCCAGAACCGCACGAGGACAAGTTAGGTAGGGGAATTTTTCTTCCTGATGATCTGTTGGCGCGGGACGATTCTGGATTCAGGATCGTCGGCCGGATTTCGGACCTGATTAACGTAGCGGGAAAAAAGGTGAATCCAGAGGAAGTAGAAGCACATTTGCTGCGCTTCAGCGGCGTGCGCCAGGCAGTGGTGTTCGGCCGTCCGGCAACCGCTGGAGCGTTGCGCAATGAAGAAGTGGCGGCATGCGTGGTAGTATCGCCGCACGTAAACGAAAGCGATCTCCTGCGATTTTGCCGCGCTGCGTTAAGTGCCTGGCAGGTGCCGAAGCGAATCTTTATTGTGGACGCAGTTCCAATGAGTGAACGCGGAAAGATCAGCCGGCGGGACCTGGCGCGGCGGTTCTCAACGGCCGATGCGAGTTCCCCGTTGCACTGATTGGGTTCTTGATAAAGCCTCGATATGGCATTTGCTTAGACAAACGACCCTTATGCCGAAATCATCCGGCCAACCCAACTCAATAGAAGCTCAAATGGAATCTTCGGATAGCGAAGAGCGAGAGCAACCCGACAGCCCACCTGATCCAGAGGAGGATCGACCGATCGAGGAACAGGCTCCTGCTGGTGGGGAGAGTGTCCAGTCGTATGACTGGTGGAGCATGTCGGAACCGGCCCAGGATTCGGGCCAACCGGCGGCCGACGCTACGGATACGGAAGTCATTCCTCGAAAGGAGCCGGGCACGGCTGATGTTTATTTTTGCGGTAACACCAATTTGTTTCCCTTGAGTCGTGCGCTGCGAGCAATAGCACAAGAGAGACTGACCGGCGTACTGCGATCATTTTGGGAGCAGGAGCCGATCGAGCTTCTAGCGCGGGACGGCGAAATCGTTTTTGTCACAACGCGAGCTGCCGATCTCTATTGTCCCGAGACGCCAGCCCTTCTCGCAAACGTTGATGTAGTAAAGCTCGACAGAGCGCGCGCCCAACAGAAGGAATCCGGAACTCCGTTTTTTATTACTCTTGCTCGGGAGGAATCAATTGCTTTCGATGCTGCCACGCAATTGATGCGGGAGTATGGGCAAAAGCTTTTCTCTGAGCTTTGGACTGCGCCGCGCCCATGGATCATGTTTGAAAAGAATGCAGATTTGTTAAGTGACGTCGCGGATATTCCTGGGGACCCCAACGTGAGGGACTGGGTGCTGGAAACATTGCGTCTGGTTCAGAATCCCGATCAGCTCGCGAGCCTCGACCCGACATCAATTCCCGCGTACACGAAAGAGGGTTTCGAACGCGTTCAGCGGCAGAAACTGACTTCAGACGAGGCGCAATTCGCATCGCAATTCAATGGTGCCCGATCCGTCCAACAAATTGCCAAGAACCTGAGGTTCGATTTGAAATCTGCGCAGCAATTGCTGTTCCGGTTTCTTGCGCTCGAAATCGTGGAATGCTGGCCTCCTAGCACGGCGGCAAAACCGCAAAAACAGAGCTTCTTCACGCGTCTTCTCCGGCGCGACGAGTAGCTCTTTCCCCGCTTGCCTTCGGGGACGCTCGCTTATGAAGAAGAAGATCCTCGTCGTCGATGTCGGCGGAACATCAGTAAAACTGCTGATGTCGCGCCGTGAGGAGCGCGAATTTCCCTCCGGGCCGCGAATGAGACCGGAACAGTTCGTAGCAAGATTTAAGGAGACTGTGCGCGGCTGGAAATTCGACGTTGCGTCAATTGGTTTTCCTGCGCCAGTGCAGACGGGGCGAATCGTCCGAAATCCAAAGCATTTGGCCACGAAGTGGGTTGGTTTCAATTTTAGGAGGGCGCTTGGCATACCGGTCCGGTTGGTCAATGACGCAGCCATGCAAGCGCTCGGCAGTTACCGTGGCGGTGGACGCATGCTGTTCTTGGGCCTCGGAACCGGGTTGGGCTCAGCCCTAATCTGGGACAAAACTCTGATGTCGCTTGAGCTCGGGGATCTCCCTTATCCAAATGGCAAGATCATCGAAAACGATCTCGGCATTCCAGGCGTGGAATCGTTGGGCGAAAAGAAATGGAAACGAGAAGTTGCTTACGCAGTGACGCAATTAAAAAAGGCGTTCATCGCCGATTATGTTGTTCTTGGCGGTGGCCTTGTGCACAGGCTCCGTCAATTGCCAAAAGGAATTGAGCGCGGCCGAAATGAAAACGCATTCCTTGGTGGAATTCGTTTGTGGGAAACCAAAAAAAATTCCCGCGAATTGAAATGGCACGTGCTATAGGATGAAATGCAGTTTCTTTCCTTTCCGTCAATGGCTGGTTTTCGACTGGTCGCGCGAGCTTGAAAATCGAGCCCCCGCCGTACGACCCGCTAAATTGTGCGCTTGAGTGCTTTCACTCCCCTTGTACTGGGGGAGAGGCGTTTAAACTATTGTTCAATTCCAGCAATGGACGCTCATCCAGCGCGATCAACCCGCCGCGCGGGGTGTCAATATCCGTGATCAGCGTAATGACGACGGCGATGAGGAGTGGAAAGAGGTATCGCTCAAGAATCGCGGCACGTCCGGCAGTTCCCGCTTCGTAACTGGTCAGCCACACGCCCCAACCGGCCATGCATAATAGCAGCAGCCACACGGCCCCGGGGACGTGATTGCGCTTGGCCGCAATGCGGCTTGCCTCTAAATCAATGGTTTCGTTGAGGCTCGTGATAAAACTCGCGGTGATCGGCGAGGGCTGCTTTGCGGCAGCGGCGACCGTCTCAGCCCACAAGCGGTCGTGAAGCCCGGTGCTGCGATTGCGCAAAGACGCGAACCGCTCCGATAATTGCGCCTCACGATGGGCTTCGACTCGCAGTGGGACATATTCCCGAAGTAGTCGCCTAATATTTGTGGCCTGCGGTTCGGGCAACAGACGCGCCCGGCGGGCAGTCGTACCGATGGAGTTTGCCTCCTGAACCACGAGCTGGCGGCGTGCCTCGTGACGGGACCCAGCGATAGCAAAACTGAATCCAAGCAACAACCCCAGCAGGGCCAGCACCGCCGACCTCACGGTCCCGCCGTCCTTGTCCGTTTTCGATCTCGCCCGGCTACTAGCAAAGCCCATGCGCCATCCCAATTCCGAAAGACCCACCAGCACGATCACCAGGCTGGCAAACACGATCCACTGGCTTGAGGAAATCCGGCCGAAGAATTGATCGAGCATGATCAGGATGTCGCAGTTTAAGACTACAGTTTGTTGCTTCTTGCGTGTTTCTTCACCTGAGCGGGCCCGGAACGATCCGATCCTGCACCGTGAAACCGCGCATTTCCAATTCGGCTCGCAAGCGCGGTGAAACTTGTCAGAGAAAGAACGGTCCGCTTACGGTTCTTCAATCTCATAGTAAGCGTCCTCGTTAGGCATCGCCGGTGGCGCGTGCAGTCCGGGCTGGATCGCCTTGAATTGCGCCTCCAGCCAGAGCGATCTGGCACTTTCCTTTCCCAATTCCTCGATCCGCTTCTGCAACTTGGCTACCTTGTCCGGATTCGTGGCAGCGACGTTAGTCTGCTCCGACGGATCGTGTTTAATATTGTAAAGCTCAATCGACGAAGGTAGCGGCGTTCGCCAAATCAGCTTCCAATCGCCTTCGCGAACTGCGCCGCGAAACGGCTCGACGTTATAAACGATCTCGGTGCGCGGCATGTCGGACCCGTGAAAGCTAACGTCCTTCCACCCGAGATCATCCGCCAGGGATGTAAACTATGTTCGGTTTGGCTTCGGCTGCGCGAGCGGGCGTGACTACCGTAAGCAGCGCCAGCGCGCCAGCAATAAGTGACAAAGTGTAGTTTCTTGGTCTTAGTTTCATTTTCTGCAGGAATGGTCGTATCGCTGTGCGACCTACTCACTGACTAGTTTCACGCAACGGAAACCGAGATGATTCGTGCCGGTATTAACCTCACCTTTACCACGCGTGCCGACGATATAGCGCGAGCAGTATTGGTCGTTACAAAGGAATGAACCCCCGCGATGCACGCGTTTTTTCTCGTTAGGCTCAGCCGGATCGAATGGTGAATCGGGGCCTTGCGGATTGTTCGCTGCGCTGCCTTTGTCCACCAGAATCTTGTAGTAATCAGGGCGATACCAGTCGCTGCACCATTCCCAGACGTTGCCCGCCATGTCGTAAAGGCCGTAACCATTCGGCGAGAAACTCTTCACCGGCGCGATGCCGGCATACCCATCTTCAACCGCGTCTTTCACTGGAAACTTTCCCTGCCACGTGTTCGCCATCCATTTCCCACCGGGACGAAATTCATCGCCCCAAACGTACGTTTTTCCTGATAAACCACCGCGTGCCGCAAACTCGAACTCCGCTTCAGTCGGCAGACGTTTGCCGGCCCATTTCGCATAAGCTTCCGCATCCGGATAAGCGATTTGAACGACAGGATATTTCTCCCTCCCTTTGATATCGCTCTGTGGTCCGAGCGGATGACGCCAGTTCGCGCCTTTCACGTAACTCCACCATTGATAATGATCCGTGAGCGCGACCTCGTGATCAGTCGGCGCGAACACCACCGACCCTGCTACAAGGTTTTCAGCAGGCGCAGTTGGAAATTCTTCCTTTGTTGGTGTGCGTTCGGCGATAGTGATATACCCCGTCGCCTTAACAAACTTTTCGAATTGGTCATTCGTCACCGCAGTTGCATCCATCCAGAAGCCATCTACTCGAACCCGGTGAATCGGTCCCGCGTCATTCGACGCCATCGGCATTTCATTCATGCCATGACCATTTGTCGAGGCGCCCATCGAGAATTCGCCGCCCGGAATCCAGACCATCCCTTGCGGCGCTTTGCCTGGCGCATTCGGCTTGTTAGACACTGTCGGCGCGAATGCGGAACTACCCTCCTGCGCATCGAGCCATTGTGGAAGAGCCGCGCTAAAACTGACAACTGCAATAAGAGTAAAAATGATTCGGCTCACTTTAGTCCTCGATCGTTGCTGCAATATCTTCTGTGGTTTCCACAGTTTTCTTGTCAGCCGCGCTCAGATTTGAAGGCTTCGTATCTATGGTCACCTTCACGATTTTGCCCGTGAACTTGTTTTCGCCCGTCTTGTAGTCGTTGGAAACCATCGTTTCGTTATCCACGCCTACATCGACACCTTCGTCTCCTGAAAACGCGTACGGTTGCGTTTTGGGAATGCGGCCTTCCGCCACTTTTTGGCCGTCCACATAAAGCGCACACTTACCACCTGAGCCGGGTTTCGGCGCATCGACTATGAACTCATATTTGATCTCGTGCTTCCCCGGCGATAGGGCCGTCTGCCCGCCGATATTGGTCCGTTCGACTCCGAAGTAATTGTACTCGTGATGGAGTTTTCCATCCTTCATATACAACACCCAGCCACCGAAGGCGCCTGCTTGTGCAATGATTACGCCGTTTGTGTTGGCGTCTTTCAATTCAACCGGCGCCGTGATGGTGTAGGAGCGGTTCTTCACGTTAATAAAGGCGTTTTCGGTCATGCCAGTCATTCCCGGATAAACTGTCAACGAGGTCCGATCGCCCATCAGGTCGGGTCGCCCGGCAATGGCTGCATTGAAGCGTTCTGATCTGCGGTCATCGATAGGCAGCACATGATTCTTGATCGCCTCCTTCGTGAAGAGGTCTTGAAGCTCTTGCAGCTTTCGGGGATTTTGCGTGGCGAGATCATGGGCCTCGCTGAAGTCCTCGGCTACATGGTAGAGTTCCCAAGTGTCCTTGGAGAGCGGCGGAAGCGGCACCATCAGCCAAGGAATGGAATGGCGCGTGCATGCCACCCAGCCATCGTGATAAATTCCGCGGTTTCCAAACATCTCGAAATACTGAGTCGTATGTGTCTCTTTGGCCTTAGCATTGTCGAACGTGTAAATCATTGAGGTTCCATCGAAAGGCCTCTGCACCGTCCCGTTCACGCTCCTTGGGAAAGGCAAACCTGTTGCCTCTAAAACCGTCGGCGCGATATCCGTGACATGAGTGAACTGGGAGCGGACTTCTCCCTTAGCTTTAACTCGCGCTGGCCAATGGATCACGACTCCGTTGGTAGTGCCGCCATAATGCGATGCGATTTGTTTGGTCCATTGGAACGGAGTGTCGCCGGCCCAGGTCCAGCCGATCGCATAATGCGGGAAAGTATTTGGGCTTCCCCAGTCATCGATGTGGTTCATCATTTGAGACGCATTGCCAATAATGCCGTTCAACGCCATCATTTCGTTGTAGGTACCTTCCGGTCCGCCTTCTGCGCTCGCTCCGTTATCGCCCACGATGTAAATGAACAAAGTGTTGTCCAGCACACCCATTTCCTGCAGGGCGTCAACGAGCCGTCCTACCTGCTCATCAGTGTGCTCAGCAAAGCCGGCGAACGTTTCCATTTGCCGAGCCTCAAGTTTTTTCTGATCAGTTGTCTGGGAATCCCACGATGGAATTTCCTTCGGGCGTTTCGTTAGCTGCGCGCTGGCGGGGATAACGCCCATTTGTTTTTGACGCGCGAACGTCTCTGCGTTTAAGGCATCCCATCCCTGATCGAACTTGCCCTTGTATCGATCGATATATTCCTTGGGAACATGGTGCGGAGCGTGCAGTGCGCCCGTGGCGAAGTAGACAAAGAAAGGTTTATCCGGCGTTAGCGAGTGCTGCGCCTGCATCCAGCCGATCGCCTGGTTAGTCATGTCGACGGTAAAGTGGTATCCAGGATCATGGGCGGGCTCCACTCGGATGGTTCCATCAAAAATAGCAGGCGCCCACTGATTGGTCTCGCCACCGATGAAGCCGTAAAACTTGTCGAAGCCAGAATGAGTGGGCCAACGATCGAGCGGTCCGGAAACCGAGACCTCCCACGGCGGCGTTTCGTGATACTTGCCGAACGCCGCGGTGCTATAGCCATTTAATCGCAACATCTCCGCGAGCGGTGCCACACTTTGCGGACGGATTCCGGTATTGCCGGGAAATGCAGTGGCGAGTTCCATGATCGCGCCCGCGTTGTTCACGTGATGATTGCGTCCCGTTAGCAATGCAGTGCGAGTCGGCGAACAAAGCGCAGTCGTATGAAAATCATTATAGCGCAGGCCCTCCGCGGCCAGCTGATCCAGCGTCGGCATCTTACACGGGCCGCCAAAAGCACTTGGTTGTCCGAAGCCGATGTCGTCGAGCAAGACGACGACGACGTTTGGTGCCCCCTTCGGCGCCTTTACCTCAAAGCGTGGCGGCGGTTTGACGTTCCGCGCGTCAAGTTCCGTGATGGTTGGCGGCTGAGGCTCGGGAACCGGCAGCACCGTCCGATTAATCTGTTGCGCCGTCAGCGACAGCGGCAGCAAGCTCCACGTGGCGACAAGCAAATGTATCACCGGTGAATTCTTCTTCGGCATTTCTGATTTCATGATGGTTGCGCTTTTCAGCTTTCTTTCATTCTGACAGCGAAACCTTTTAACGGAGCGGTAACAGTTGAACCGCGTTGGCTCAGACGTCACTAAAAAGTAGCGGCTTGCAGAAGTTGGAACTGCATTTTGGTGCCGGGACTGACCAGCAATGTGCCAGCGGTATGTCCATACTGCGCCTGTCGCGCTGTCCTCGTCGGGCTACCCGGTTGGAACCCGTTTGTTTTTACCGGGACGTTACGTCCGTTTACCGAAATCGACGTAAGCTCCAGAGTGAGTGGCTCGGATTTGCGCGGGTTCGCGCGTGACGACTTAATCTTTCCAAACGCTTTCGTCCCAGCTTTCAACAGAACCGTTCCTTTAACGGCGACGTCCCGGTCGATCTGTGCCGCAAAGGTTCTACCCACTGGGTCCTGTGAAGAGATGGAACTGAGGGTGCTTACGGTCAGCGTTGTTCCAGCGGGGATCGTAGCGGCATTCAAAGATGAAGCTGCAACGCAAGCGAATGTTGTAGCGATTAGTGTAATCAATCTTTTTCGGATCATATTCGTTTCGAATGGTTAATATTTCAGGTTCTAACAGAAGCAGGAGAGAAAAGGGTTACCGCGGAGTTTCGTAAGGTGGCTCGTCCGTTGCAATCGGCGTGGTTTGCAGCGGCGGATTGATCAGCTGGAAGATAATGGCTGCGACAATAGCGGCAGCGAAATCGGCTAGCAAATAAATCCAGATGTTTGACCAACTTGAAATACCGAGAATTGAGATACCGAGAGCGACTGCGGGATTGAACGCGCCGCCCGAAATGTCACCGACAGCAAACGCGCCGGTCATTACGGTCATACCGATAGCCAGGCCGTAAAACGAATTTCCCGAAGTGCCTTCCGCCGTGGCAGCATTCAACACCACGTAGACCAGCGCGAATGTAAAAAGAAATTCCGCAAGCAGCGCCGGGCCAGCGTGCGGTGTGATTGGAGTGACGGCAACACCAGCACGAAGGAATTTGATTACTAGCAGCGCGGCGACCGCGGCGCCGGCGAGCTGTGCCAGCATGTAAGGCACGACGTCGGCCAGATTCACTTTTCCTCGGATCAACACACCGAGTGTCACCGCTGGATTGTAATGCCCACCCGATATGTGGCCGCCGGCGAAAACCATCACCATTAGCGCCGCCCCAATGGCGAGCGGCGCAATGACCCCCGCACCTGCTCCAATTCCCGTGCAGCCAATCGTCAGGACTAGGAAGAAGGTTCCAATGAATTCGGCAATATACTTGTTCATAAATTAAACTTTCTAAGCGATAGAGCTTGAAAAAAGCAAGACACATCAACAATGGGACTTTGGTCCCACTCTCGAAACTTCCAGCCAAAGCCACCGTTTTCTTAAGAATGAACACGACTAGTTGGCAAATCCGCGATCGCCACGCCAAGCCTGGATTCAGCTTCTTCGCCAGGTGGGCCGCTCCCGCTCAGGCAGTTCTGCTTACTACACTTTTCTTCGGTTGCAGGCCGAGAGTCGAACACGCGAAGGATGAGGTCTTCGAACAAACTTATAAAATTGATCCGCAAGCTAGTCTGAGCGTCCGTAACCCTCATGGCTCAATAGCGATTCATGGCACTGAGACTGACGAGCTCCGGCTTCGAGCTGTTAAGAAAGCAAACAGTAGCGAGGAGATGAAAGGCATCGATATAACTGCCATTGGTGAGACGAACTCCGTTTCGATCACTACCAAGTTTTTGTCACAAAAAAACAAGCCCTTGGCTCCTGGCGGCAGGACGGTGGAGTACGCCATAGCGATTCCGCCAACTCTTAGTTTAACACGCGTCGACCTGGAGGATGGCGAGGTTTTGATTGAAGGAATTCGGGGAAACGAGTTGCGAGCCGCTGTCGTGGATGGTCAACTCGCCATTCGCAATTGCTGTGGCAACGCCCAGGTTACAGTCGCCAACGGCGGGCTCGATCTTTTTTACGAACGCTGCGATAGGCCGCGATTTTCGGTCAATGCTCAAATCACAAATGGAAACGCCCGGCTTTTCATTCGTCGCGGAGCCTCATTTCACATTCAGGCCGAAACCACGACCGGCAAAATCATCAACGAGTTCCCAGACATGGTTGATCTCAACGGCCGTGCCGTGCGGAAGGTCGACATTTTCACCGGTAAAGGTGTCAGCTCTGAGGTGAAACTTCGAGTAACAACTGGAGATATTAAGATTGCCGAAGCACAAAGCGATGGCA
>Ga0137403_10004037_pt1 | contig 17379 bp, 20 predicted proteins | sample CZOMad2_1_16fung_FD_122057 | JGI IMG/M metagenome (GOLD analysis project Ga0137403, IMG submission 122057) | Vadose zone soil fungal communities from Angelo Coast Range Reserve, California, USA - CZOMad2_1_16fungal (Hybrid Assembly) | ecosystem: Environmental > Terrestrial > Soil > Vadose zone...
CACTGGATGCCGCAGGAAATCAACATGAGCCGCGACATCGCCCTGTGGCAGGACCCGAACGGCCTGACCGAGGACGAGCGGCGCCTGGTGAAGCGCAACCTGGGCTTTTTCGTCACGGCGGACTCGCTTGCGGCGAACAACATCGTGCTCGGCACCTACCGTCACATCACCGCGCCGGAATGCCGGCAATACCTCCTGCGCCAGGCGTTCGAGGAGGCCATCCATACCCACGCCTACCAGTACATCGTCGAGAGCCTGCGCCTGGACGAGGGCGAAGTTTTCAACGCCTACCACGAAATCCCGAGCATCCGCGACAAGGACGAATTCCTCATCCCCTTCATCGACATCCTGACCGACCCGACCTTCCGGACCGGCACGCCCGAGGCCGACCAGAAGCTGCTGCGCAGCCTCATCGTGTTCGCCTGCGTGATGGAGGGCCTGTTCTTCTACGTCGGCTTCACCCAGATTCTGGCGCTCGGCCGGCAGAACAAGATGACCGGCTCCGCCGAGCAATATCAGTACATCCTGCGCGACGAGTCGATGCACTGCAATTTCGGCATCGATCTGATCAATCAGATCAAGATGGAGAACCCGCACCTGTGGACACCTGAGTTCCGCGAGGAAATTCAGGGCCTCATCAGAAAAGCGGTCGAGCTCGAATACCGCTATGCCGAGGACACCATGCCGCGCGGAGTTCTGGGGCTCAACGCTCCGATGTTCAAGGAGTACCTGCGCTACATCGCCAATCGCCGTTGCCAGCAGATCGGCGTCGATCAGATGTTCCCGGGAGCGAGCAATCCGTTCCCATGGATGAGCGAAATGACCGATCTCAAGAAGGAACGAAATTTCTTCGAGACCCGGGTCATCGAGTACCAAACCGGGGGTGCGCTCAGTTGGGACTAGGCCTGGGCCGCTTCGATCGAATCCTCTGGCAGGAGGGAGCATGCACCGCGTGACCGAATGCAAGGCCTCGCCGGACTACAAGCTTTGGCTGAAATTCGAGGACGGTTTGGAGGGGAGCGTGTATCTCGGGGATCTCCTCGAATTGGTCGCTTTCAGGGATTGGCGGGATGTGGACCGGTTCTGTCGCGTTGCCGTGGACCGAAAAGCTGCGACGGTCGTATGGGACGGGGGAATCCAGTTCGATCCCGACATCCTGTACCAGGACCTGCTGTCCAGCACGACAGGAAAGGAATTCAATCCTCCGGGGCTCGCCCCGGAGGTTGAATAGCCCGCGCCCTCAAACGGGCGGGTTCGTTGTTTCATAACTCTTGATGGAGGCAGTCATGGCAAAGAAGAGAAAAGGCAAGAAAGCGGCAAAGAAAAAGAAAAAGAGGAGAGCAGCAAAAAAGAAAGCCAAGAGGAAATCGTCGAAGAAGCCGGCAAAAAAAGCGGCTAAGAGGAAGGCAACTCGAAAAAAGGCGAAGCCAAGAAGAAAAGCGGCCAGGAAAGCTGCCACCAGACCGGCAGCAGCGACGGCGGGATCGACGGCTACGGCGCCTTCCATGGCGCCAACGCCCGGAGGGGCGAAAACAGCCCTGAACCCCGCAGCCGCCTGGCCCTTTCCGACGGGCTCAAGGCCTTAAGTGGGTTGGGAGTGAACTGCGGTCAGTCCGGGGGTCTTTGTGCCCCGGGCTGAGCCGCGGGGATTCGACTGCAGAAAAGAGGGGGGCGAGCCCGGGGTTCTTATGTGCGGCTTGACCGCGGTCAAGTGGTTCTTTGGGCGTGGATGCAACAATCTTTTGTGTATCGGGGAGCAAACAAGTGTGTTTAGGATTTTCAGGGGGTCCGTAGCTATAAGAGCTTTATCTGCCTTTTCAAAGGCAAAAAAATCGAGGGAGGTGCTATGAACACCACCGATGCAAAGCAAGGCTTGCTGGGTCGGCTCAGAAATGTGGCGACGGTACCTCATTTCAGAAAGCTGGCGATAGCGCTTCATCACGGCTTGGCCCTCACCGGGCTGGTGGCCGTAGTGCTCATTCTCATGCGCGGGAAGGCCTTGTTCTTCGACGAGCAAGCCGGTCCCTCTGCCGCAATCGGCTCGATCCGCTACGACGGAGCGATCTCGCTGCTCGACAGGGCCGACGATCCGGACGTCGAGAAATACCGTGCGCTGGCCAATTACGTCTCCCGCAGATACCGGATCGCGCCGGATGTCACCGAGCAGTTCGTGGGCGCCGCCTATGACGCCGGCCGGCAGCAGGGCCTGGATCCCCTCCTGATTCTCGCGGTGATGGCGGTCGAGTCGCGTTTCAATCCGGTGGCGGAAAGCCTGGTGGGCGCCAGAGGCCTGATGCAGGTGATTCCCAAGTATCACCTCGACAAGCTGCTGGAACACGGCGGAGAAGAAGCGGTGCTCGATCCGATGATCAACATCGCGCTGGGAGCGCGCATTCTCAAGGAATACGTTCGCCGCACCGGCAGCCTCGAGGCGGGACTGCAGTTCTACAACGGGGCATTGGCGGATCCTTCGAGCCAGTACGCCCAGAAAGTCTTCGCCGAAAAGGAGCGGCTGCAACAGGCCGTGCGCCAATTCGGTCGCCCGGGGGTGCGCAGCTCGGTTTGATCAGCGCGCGTCGCGCGAGCCTTTCAGCATCCGCGCGATGCTCTTCACTCCTTCCTCGAGATCCGCAAGCGAGCGCGTGTAGGCGAAACGCACGTGGCGCTCCGGGCGGTTCGAGCCGAAGTCGAGCCCCGGCGTGATTGCAACGCCCGCTTCCTCCAGCACCCGCAATGCAAATCGGGTGCTGTCCGCGGAGAAATTCTCGCATCCGGCATAGATGTAGAAGGCTCCCTCGGGCATCACGGGAATTCGAAATCCCAGATCGCGGAGCGCGGGTACCATGTAGTCGCGGCGGCGGCGGAACTCCTGCCTGCGCTCCTCCAGCACCGCCAGCGTTTCAGGCCGAAACGCCGCGAGCGCCGCGTACTGCGCCGGGGCGGAAGGACAAATGAATGCGTTCTGCGCGAGCTTTTCGATCTCCCGAACGTAGACTTCCGGAGCGACGATCCATCCCAGCCTCCAGCCGGTCATGTTGAAATACTTGGAGAAGCTGTTGATCACAAATACGTCGTCGCCCAGCTCGAGCACCGTGGACGCCTCACCGTCGTAGACCAATCCCTGATAGATCTCGTCCATCACCACGAACCCGCCCGCCCGTCGCACCGAGGCGATGATGGCGCGCAGCTCTTCGCGCGGGATCATGGTGCCGGTCGGATTGGAAGGTGAGGCGAGCAGCACGCCGCGCGTCGCCCGGCTCCAGTGCGAGCGAATATCGGCGTCGGCAAGTTGGTAGTGTTGTTTTTCGTCGACGGGAATCGCGCGGGGACGGCCTTCGAACAAACGCACGAAGTGCCGGTTGCACGGATAGCAGGGGTCGGGCATCAGCACCTCGTCGCCCGGGTCGACGAGCGCGGCCAGCGTGAGCAAAAAGGCGCCCGACGCCCCGGCGGTGACCACGATCCGCGAAGAGGGGACCGTCACGCCGAGCCTGTCCCGATAGTAATCGGAGATCGCCTGGCGCAGCTCCGGGATCCCGATCGAAGCCGTGTAGCCCAGGCGGCGCCGGCGGATCGCCTCGATCGCCGCCTCTGCGACCAGAGGCGGGGCCGCGAAGTCCGGCTGGCCGATTTCCATGTGGACGATGCGGCGTCCCGTGGCTTCCAGTTCGTGTGCGCGGTTCTGCACGTCCATCACGTGGAAGGGCTCGATGTCGGCCATGCGGGCCGCGAGGATCAAGTTCGCGTTTGGCACCCGGAGATTATGCCGCAGCGCGTCGCAAGTTGAGCGGGGAGCACTGGCGGGGATGCGAGGCCCCCGGCGAAATTCGGCTATCATGCGGCTAAGCAACACAAGAACTTCAAGTCGCGAATTTCCCATGGATGAAATCCTGCGCAGGAGCGCCCTGGAGTATCACCTCCGGCAGCCGCCGGGAAAGATCTCGGTCACTCCGACCAAGGGTTTGCTGAACCAGCGCGATCTCGCGCTGGCATACACGCCCGGGGTGGCGGCGGCCTGCGAGGAGATCGTGCGCGACCCCGCCGAGGCGCGCAAGCTGACTGCGCGTGGAAACCTGATCGGTGTCGTGACAAATGGGACCGCCGTGCTGGGATTGGGGGCAATCGGGCCGCTCGCGTCCAAGCCGGTGATGGAAGGCAAGTCGGTGCTCTTCAAGAAATTCGCCGGGATCGATTGCTTCGATATCGAAGTGAATGAGCTCGATCCGGACAAGCTGGTCGAGATCATCGCAGCGCTGGAACCCACTTTCGGCGGGATCAACCTGGAGGACATCAAGGCTCCGGAATGCTTCCACGTCGAGAGGATGCTGCGCGAACGCATGAAGATCCCGGTGTTCCACGACGACCAGCACGGAACGGCCATCATCGTCGGCGCCGCGGTATTGAACGGTTTGCGCGTCGTGGGCAAGGACATCGCCAAGACGAAGCTCGTGTGCTCGGGGGCGGGTGCCGCTGCGCTTGCCTGTCTCGATCTGCTCGTGAGCCTGGGGTTGAAGGCGGAGAACATCTGGGTGTCCGATATCAAGGGAGTCGTGTACCAAGGCCGAAAAGAGGAAATGGACCCTAACAAGGCCCGCTACGCCCGCAAGACGCCGGCGCGAACGCTCGCCGAAATCATGCCGGACGCGGACGTCTTCCTCGGCCTCTCGGCCGGGGGCGTTCTCAAGGCGGAGATGGTGGCGCAAATGGCCGGCAAGCCGCTGATCCTCGCGCTCGCCAACCCGGAACCGGAGATCCTCCCCGATGTCGCGAAGAGCGCGCGACCCGACGCGGTCATTGCGACGGGGCGGTCGGATTTCCCGAACCAGGTGAATAACGTGCTGTGCTTTCCGTTCATTTTTCGCGGCGCGCTCGATGTCGGAGCGACCGCCATCAACGAGCCCATGAAGCTCGCCGCGGTCCGCGCCATAGCCGATCTTGCGATGGCGGAGCAGTCGGAGATCGTGACCGCCGCGTATGGCGGCGAACAGATCCTCAAGTTCGGTCCGGAGTATCTGATCCCCAAACCCTTCGACCCGCGCCTGATCGTCAAGATCGCGCCGGCGGTGGCGAAGGCCGCGATGGACTCCGGCGTCGCCACGCGCCCGATCGCCGATTTCGACGCGTACAACATCCAGCTCCTGCAGTTCGTCTATCACTCCGGCCTCATCATGAAGCCGATCTTCAACGCGGCAAAGGAAGGCCCGCGGCGCCGGATCGTGTTTGCCGAGGGCGAGGACGAGCGCATGCTGCGCGCGGCGCAGGTCGTGGTCGACGAGGGCCTCGCCGGGCTGATCCTGGTGGGGCGCCCGGCCGTCGTCGAGCGGCGCATCGAGCGCCACGGCTTGCGCATCCGGCCGGGGACGGATTTCGAGCTCGTGAACCCCGAATCCGACCCCCGCTACCGCGATTATTGGACCGAGTACCACCGCCTCACCGAGAGGCGGGGGGTTTCGCTGCAATTCGCGCAGATGGAGATGCGCCGCCGCCATACGCTGATCGGGGCGATGATGGTCCACCGCGGCGACGCCGAGGGAATGATCTGCGGCACCTTCGGGACGTATGGATTGCACCTGCAATACATCGACCAGGTCATCGGTTTGCGGCCGGGCGCGAAACATTTCTATGCGATGAACGCGCTCATGCTTCCCAAGCGCACGGTTTTCATCTGCGACACCTATGTCAATCTCGACCCCACAGCCGAGCAACTCGCGGAAATGACCGCGCTCGCCGCCGAGGTTATCCGCCGCTTCGGCGTAGTTCCCAGGGCGGCCCTGCTGTCGCACTCGAGTTTCGGCACGAGCGATGCGCCTTCGGCGCAGAAGATGCGCACCGCGCTTGACCTGATCCGCTCGCTCGCACCCGACCTGGAAATCGAAGGCGAGATGCACGGCGATGCGGCCCTCAACGCCGAGCTGCGGCTTGCAAATTTCCCGCGCTCGCGCTTGAAGGAGGAGGCGAATCTTCTGATCATGCCGACTCTCGACGCCGCCAATATCGCTTTCAATCTGCTGAAGACCGCCGCGGGCGACGGCATCACCATCGGGCCGGTCCTCCTCGGCGCGGCGCGGCCCGTGCATATCCTCACCTCTTCGGCCACCGTCAGGCGGATCGTCAACATGACTGCCCTCGCAGTGGTGGACGCCAACGCCTTCGGCGAGGCGTCCCGGACCCGTCGAAGCTGAAAAACTCAACGCCGCCGACTTCCACGATTCCCGCCCATGGCGTTGAACCCCGAATCCATCAAGTCCAAGGCAGGACTCGTCCTGACCGGAGGCGGAGCCCGGGCGGCCTATCAGGTGGGCGTGTTGAAGGCGGTGAGGGAACTGCTGCCGCTGCCCGAGAAGAACCCGTTTCCCATCGTGTGCGGCACCTCGTCAGGCGCGATCAACGCCGCGACGCTCGCGGTGTTCGCCGACAATTTCGATGCCGCGGTGGGGCGGCTCCTGGAGGTCTGGGAGAACTTTCACGTTCATCACGTTTACCGTTCCGATCCGATCGGGATCGCCCGCGTGGGGGCGCGCTGGCTCGCGGCGATCATGCTCCTGTCGCGCACCAGCCCGGTTTCGCTGCTCGACAACGGTCCTCTCTCCGACATGCTGTCGCGCAGCCTCGACTTCGGCCGCATCCAGGAGAACATCGACAACGGCTGTCTGTACGCGGTCTCGATCACCTGCTCCGGGTACTCTTCCGGACAGAGCGTCTCCTTCTACCAGGGAGGGCCCGACACCGAAGCGTGGGAGCGCACCCAGCGCGTCGGCGCCGCGATGCCGATCCGCGTCGAGCATCTGATGGCTTCCTCCGCTCTGCCCTTCATATTCCCCGCGGTGAAAATCAACCGCGAGTATTTCGGGGACGGATCGATGCGCCAGATCGCGCCGATCAGCCCCGCGCTGCACCTGGGCGCCGACCGGGTGCTCGTGGTGGGCACGAGCAGGCCGAGCGCGCACTCCGAGCCCCCTCGGGTTCGCGGAAATCTCTATCCGTCGCTCGCGCAGATCGCCGGGCACGCCCTGAACAGTATTTTTCTGGACAGCCTCAACGTCGATATCGAGCTCGTGCAGAGAATCAATCGCACCATCAGCCTCATCGCCCCGGAGAAGCTTCGGGAAGCGGGGCTGCCGCTGCGGCCGATCAAGGTGCTGGTGATCTCGCCCAGCCAGCCCATCGAGCGCATGGCGGTCCGCCACGTGCACGAGCTGCCGCGGACGGTGCGCTTCCTCCTGCGAGGTATCGGTGCAATGAACCGCAACGGATCGAACCTCGCGAGCTATCTGCTGTTCGAGAAGGGGTACTGCCGGGCGCTGATCGATCTGGGCTACCAGGACACCATGGAGCGCCGCGCCGAGGTGCTGGAGTTTTTGAGCCCGCGACAATAAACTTGAGGCTGCGCTCACCCCAGGCCCGCTCATGGACCAGCCTCCCGATCCGTTCGAATTCCTGAAAAACCTTTGGGGTCCGATGGGCTTGCCGCTGGCGGCGGTGATGGCCCCGACGCTCATCCCGGATGAGGTCGAAAGGCGCATTGCGGAGCTGAAATCGGTGGAGAACTGGCTCAACATGAACCTCAACGTTTTGCGCATGACCATTCAGGGCCTGGAAATGCAGAAAGCCGGCCTCGCCGCGATGCGGAACGCCGCGGCAGGCGTGCCTCAGGGCGCTTCAGAACCGGCGGGCGACCGCGAAGGTCCTCCGAAGAAATAGTCCCTGCGCTCCGATAGGCGCGCGAGATCCCTGGCGAACATCGTTGATCGAGGAGAAGCAATGCCCAAAGCGATTCGAATCCAGCAACAAGGCGGGCCCGAAGTCCTGAAATGGGAAGAGGTCCAGGTCGGCGAGCCGGGCCCGGGCGAGGCGCGCGTGCGCCACAAGGCCTGCGGGCTCAATTTTGTCGACGTCTACCAGCGCTCCGGGCTGTACAAGATCGCGCTTCCGTCGGGGATGGGCAACGAAGGCGCCGGCGTGGTGGAGGCCGTAGGGACGGGGGTGACGCAGGTCAAAGCGGGCGATCGCGTCGCTTACGCGGGGGGCGCTCCCGGCGCCTATTCAGAGGTGCGCACCATGCCGGCCGACCGCCTGGTCGTCCTGCCGGAGGGTATTTCCTTCGAAACCGCGGCGGCCATGATGCTGAAGGGCATGACGGCGCAGTATCTCCTGAGGCAAACCTACAAGGTGCGCCCGGGCGAGACCATATTGTTCCACGCGACGGCAGGCGGGGTCGGATTGATCGCCTGCCAGTGGCTGAAGGCGCTGGGGGCCACGGTGATCGGCACCGCCGGGTCGGAGGAGAAATGCGCGCTCGCCAAGGCGCACGGCGCCGACCACTGCATCAACTACCGCAAAGAGAATTTTGTCGAGCGCGTCAAGGCGCTCACCGGCGGCAAAGGCGTGCCGGTGGTATACGACTCGGTCGGAAAAGATACCTTCACCGGATCGCTCGACTGCCTGCAGCCGCGCGGATTGATGGTGAGCTTCGGAAACTCCTCGGGTGCGGTTCCCCCGTTCGAGCCGGCGGTGCTCTCGCAAAAAGGCTCGCTCTACCTCACGCGCCCGACTCTGGCGACCTACGCCGCCAAGCGCGACGACCTGGTCGCAATCGCAAAGGACCTGTTCGACGTCGTCCTCTCGGGGAAAGTGAAGATCGAAGTGAACCACCGGTATGCGCTCAAGGACGCGGCCCAGGCGCAGCGCGACCTCGAAGCGCGCAAGACGACCGGCTCGACGATCCTGATCCCGTAGCGGCGCATGGGCGAGTTCGCGAGTCTGGCGGTCCCGGGTCTTTTTCCGGAAATCGAGCCGCGCGCGAGCGGCAAGCTGCGCCTGGATGCCGTGCACTCGATGTACTGGGAGGAGAGCGGCCGTCCGGACGGGATCCCGGCAGTTTTCCTGCATGGGGGTCCGGGTGCGGGCAGCACCCCGAAGCACCGGCGATTCTTCGACCCCGGCGCCTATCGCATCATCGTCTACGATCAGCGCGGCGCGGGGCGTTCCACCCCCCTCGGGGAGTTGCGCGACAACACCACGCCGCATCTGGTTGCCGATCTGGAGACTTTGCGCGCGCATCTGCGCGTGGAACGCTGGGTCGTGTTCGGGGGTTCCTGGGGCAGCACGCTGGCGATCGCCTACGCGGAGGCGCACCCGGAGCGCTGCCTCGCGCTGATCCTGCGCGGAATCTTCCTGTGCCGCAAAAGCGAGATCGATTGGTTTCTCTACGGCCTGCGCGCGATCTTTCCGGAGCCCTGGGAGAAATTCTCGGGCTTCCTCCCTCGCGAGGAGCGCGGCGATCTGCTGCGCAACTATTACCGACGGTTGATCGACCCCGATCCCGCGGTCCACATGCCGGCCGCGCGCGCCTGGAGCATCTACGAGGGATCCTGCTCGACTCTGCTTCCCAGCTCCGAGACCGTGGCGTATTTTGCCGGCGATGTCGTTGCGCTGGGTCTTGCGCGGATCGAGGCGCACTATTTCATGAACGGCATTTTTCTTCCGGAAAACTCCCTGCTCGAGCATGCGAAGCGGATGCGCGACATCCCCGGGGTGATCGTGCAGGGGCGCTACGACATGGTTTGCCCGATCGTGTCCGCGCACGAGTTGCATCGCGCCTGGCCCCAAGCGGAGTACCGGATCGTGCCCGACGCCGGGCATTCGGCGTGGGAGCCGGGGATTCTCGGCGCGCTGGTCGAGGCCACCCAGCGCTTCAAAAGCGCGTCTTCGTTCGCGGCCTGACCCGGGGGGCGCGTAAACGAAAACGCCGCGGCAAGCCGCGGCGTTTTCACGTTTCAGGAAGGTGGTTTCAGATACCCAGTATCTTCATCGCCTTGGCGAGCGTGTCGACGGATTCCTGGTGTTTGCCCGCTTTGTGAAGCGCTTCACCGTCGGCGCGGAATTTCTTGACGTCGGCCGATTGCTCCGCCGACAGCTTCGGATTCTTCGCCATCGCCTCGTCGATCTTCTTCATGTCCGCCGGGCAGTGAAAGGCGAACGCGGAGGCGCTTACGAGCATGAGCGCGCCGAACAATGCTGCAAAACGAATCTTCATGGGTTCTCCTTGAAAGGTTTCGAATCCGCGGGCCACTCTCGCCTCCCAGCTGCCCGCCTTGCGACGTAAACGCCGATGCCGGCAAATCTATTCCGGCCGCCGATAGAATAGCGCCGGTGGCGGTCGAATGCAATTGCGACTCCCGCCGCATCGCGGCACGGCCGCCGCGTAGAATAAGGGCCGGAAATCTGCGTCCCGTCAAATGAATTCACCCGTCTCCGTGCATGACGAACTCTGGCTGCGCTCGCGATTTGCCGAGCCCCGCAAGCTCAAGCCGGTGACGGACGGAGACGGCCACCTGTGGCGCAGCGATCGGGAAATCCGGCCCGCCGCCGTGCTGGTGCCGGTGGTCAAGCGTGAACACGGGCTGACGGTCCTGTTCACGCGCCGTACCGCGCACCTCAACGACCACGCCGGACAAATCAGCTTTCCGGGCGGCCGCTCCGAGCCCGGGGACGCGGATGCCGCGGAAACCGCGCTGCGGGAGGCCGCAGAGGAGATCGGCGTTGCGCCCGCGCAGGTGGAGGTGCTCGGGGAGCTCCCCAAGTACGTCACCGTGACCGGCTATCGCGTAACCCCGGTGGTCGGCCTCGTGACCCCGCCGCTCGAGCTGCGGCTGGACGCATTCGAGGTGGCCGAGGTATTCGAAGTGCCCCTGGAGTTCCTGCTCGATCCTGCGAACCACCAGCGCAACAGCGTCCTCTGGGAGGGCCGCGAGCGTCGTTACTACGCGGTGCCGTATGGCCAGTACTACATCTGGGGAGCCACGGCCGGGATGCTCATGAACTTGCTTTCGTTCCTGACCGACTGAATCTCCGGCCCATCGCGAATCGAAACCGTGAGCCTCCTTTCTCTCGTCGCGGCGCTCCTGCTCGAGCAATGGCGTCCGCTCGCCGACCGGCGCCGTCTGTATGCGCTTCTTGCGCGTTATGCGACCTTCCTCGAGGGGCTGTTCAATGCCGGCGAAGCTCGGCAAGGTGCCATAGCGTGGCTGCTTGCGGTGCTGCCCGTCGTGTTCGGCGCCTGGCTCGTGTACGCGGTCGCGTACAGGGCCAGCCCTTTCTTCGCTCTCCTGCTCAACGTTGCGGCGCTCTATCTCACGATGGGGTTTCGCCAGCGCAGCCACTTTTTCACCGACATTCATCTCGCGCTCAAGGACGACGACGTCGACAAGGCGCGCGACATCCTTTCGGCCTGGCGCCAGGTGAGCTGCGCCGGTCTGGACCGCGAGGCGATCACGCGCCTGGCCATCGAGGAAGCGCTGGTTTCTTCGCACCGTTATGTCTTTGCCGTGGTTTTCTGGTTCGTGCTCTTGCCGGGGCCGGCGGGGGCGATCCTGTATCGACTCTCGATGTTTCTTCACGACCGCTGGGGCACGAAGACCTCGCCGGAGCTGGAACGCTTCAGCCGTTTTGCGCGACTCGCGTTCGCCGCGCTCGACTGGCTGCCGGTGCGTTTCACCGCCGCCGCCTTCGCCGTGGTGGGCGATTTCGAGGATGCGGTGTACTGCTGGCGGACCCAGGCTGCAAATTGGCCGGATCCCGCGCTCGGAATCGTCCTCGCGAGCGGGGCCGGAGCGATCGGGGTGAGGCTCGGGATGCCGATACTCGCGGGAGGAGAAGTCGTCGACCGGCCGGAGCTGGGCTTGGGCGACGCGGCCGATACCGGACACCTGGACAGCACGGTCGGCCTGGTTTGGCGCGCGCTGGTGGTTTGGCTGCTCGTGTTGCTGCTGATCGCGCTTGCCGGCGCATCGACCTAGCGACGTGACGGCGATTTAGCGGTTACCGCCGCACTTCCAGCAGGCCGTAAACTGCCCCTCGATCGCCTCCCCGCAGTCGGGACAGCGCCAAGGCTTGGCCCGCGGCAACTGCGGCCGGAGAAATTCGGCGATCAGCTTCTCGGCAGCCGGAGTGTCCTCTTCGCGCTCGGGCACCAGCTGCAAGGCGCACTCGGTAAAGGGCACCTCGCCGGCGAGGCGTACCAGGTCTTCGTTTTTGATGCGGCAGCGTATGCCCGCCGACTGAAGCAGGTTCTTGAGATGGTGCAGTTCGACCAGATTGAGCGAGGAAAAAATCGTCTTCAATCGCTTCCCCGGCGCGGCTCAAACCAACACCAGCGCTTCGATTTTTGCCGCGCAGATAAAATCGTTCTCGGAGATCCCGCCTATCGAATGCGTGCTGAATTCCACCCGGCAGCGATTGTAGCCGACGCTCATGTCCGGGTGATGGTCCTCGCGATGCACGAGCCAGGCGACGGCGTTCACGAACGCAAGGGTCTCGTAGTAGTTCTTGAAGGACCAGCTCTTCGCGATGACCTTCCCGTCGTACGTCCAGCCGGGTACCTCCTTGAGGAGCGCGTCGATCTGCGCCCGAGTAAGGGCCGGCGTTCCGGCGGGGAGGGGTCTGGATTTCCTTGCGGCGAGCTTCGACATGTTTCGCCTCCTAGGTGTGCCGGGTTTGCAGTCGCGCGATACGCAACAACGCCGGGGGGTGCGAGTCGTAAAAAGCCGAGTGCACAGGGTCCGGAGTGAGCGTCGCCGCGTTGTCCTCGTAGAGCCTGACCAGGGCGCGCGCAAGATCGCGGGGGTCGGCAACTCTTGCCGCGTAGGCGTCGGCCTCGAACTCATGGAGGCGCGAATACCAGCTTGCGAGCGGGTGCAACAGAAAGGTGAACACCGGGACGACCATGAAGAACAGCACGAGCGCCATCGCCGTGCTCCGGGAGCGCACGCCCAGCGCCGCGTAGAACCACTCCTGTCCGATCAGCCATCCCAGGAGCCACAGGAGCGCGAGGCTCGCGCCAAACACGAGCGCCATGCGCTTCCACACGTGACGGTGCGAGAAATGCCCCAACTCGTGGGCGAGCACCGCCTCGATCTCGGGCGGGGCGAGTCGCGAAATCAGCGTGTCGAAGAGCACGATGCGCTTGGCCGCGCCGAAGCCGGTGAAATAAGCGTTGCCATGACTCGAACGCTTCGAGCCGTCCATCACGAACAGACCCCGGGAGCGGAATCCACACTTGGCGAGCAAGCCCTCGATGCGGCTGCGCAGGCTGACATCCTCGAGCGGCGTAAACTTATTGAACCAGCGCACGAAAACAATCGGGTACAGAAATTGAACGACCAGGCTGAACGCGACCCAGGTCGCCCACGCATACAGCCACCACATTGCCCCCATTCTCGCCATGAGCCATAGAAAGCAGGAAACGAGCGGAACAAGCAACAACGCCCCCAGCGCCGCCTGCTTCGCGAGGTCGGCGAAAAACAGCGCCAGGCTGGTGCGATTGAAACCGAAGCGCGCTTCGATCACGAAGGCGCGGTAGAGAGCAAAGGGGAGATCGACCGCGCTGGAGATAAGCACGACCGAAACGATCAGCGCAATGCCGTGCGCGTAGCCGCCCGCTTCGAATGCCCGTTCCCACGCTCCGGAGAGGAGCTGCAGGCCGCCGCCGAGGGTGAGCCCGAGCAGCAGCACGGCGCCGGCGAGCGTCTCGAGCATTCCAAGCCGTGTTTTCGCGGCCGTGTAGTCCGCCGCCTTCTGATGCGCCGCGAGCGGAATGCTCGCCGAGAACTCCGCAGGAACCGCATCGCGGTTTGCAAGGACGTAGCGGATGTGCCGCCGCGAAAGCCACAGGCGCATCACAGCGGTGAGCGCGAGCGCGGCGATAAAAACGGCGGTGAACCAATGCATTGAAACGAAGACGGTTGTGCGACAATGCCATTCTACACAGGGGTCCACGGAAAAGCGGCATGGCGCAGGACCAGAACAACCTCCTCTGGCTGGACATGGAAATGACCGGACTCGATCCGGACAGGGACCGAATCATCGAGATCGCGATCGTCGTAACCGATTCGCAGTTGAACACGGTCTCCGAAGCGCCGGTTTTGGTCGTGCACCAGTCCGACGCGGTCCTCGATGCCATGGACGACTGGAACAAGGGCACTCACGCGCGCACCGGACTGATCGACAAGGTGAAGGCCTCGGTGCTGGCCGAGGTTGCGGCGGAGGAGCAGCTGCTCGCGTTCCTAGCGCAACACGTACCCGGCAAGACCTCGCCGATGTGCGGCAACTCGATCTGCCAGGACCGGCGCTTCCTCGCGCGCTACATGCCGCGTCTCGAGGCCTATTTTCACTATCGCAATCTGGATGTCAGCACGTTGAAGGAGCTGGCGCGGCGCTGGAAGCCCGAGCTCGCGAAGGGCCTCGTCAAGCAAGGCAGGCACGAGGCGCTCGCAGACATCTATGAGTCGATCGAGGAGTTGAAGTACTACCGCGAGAACTTTCTGAAGCTCTAACCTGAGAAAACCACGACCTTTCCGGGGTTCATCAGGTTTTCCGGGTCGATTGCCCGCTTCAGGGTCGCCATAAGGTCGACCGCCTCTCCCAATTCCTTCCGCAGGGACCGCATCTTGCCGAAGCCGATGCCGTGCTCACCGGTGCAGGTGCCTTCCATGGCAAGCGCGCGATTCACGACGCGCTCATTGAACTCTTTCGCCTCTTCGAGATCGGCTTTGCTGTCGGGCCGAATAAGAATCTCGCAGTGGAAGTTGCCGTCGCCGACGTGGCCGAAAAGCGGTATCGGCATCGAAGCGCGGGAGATGTCCTTCGAGGTTTCGACGATGCACTCCGTGAGCCGCGAAATCGGAACGCATACGTCGGTCGAAACGGCGCGCGAGCCCGGCCGCAGCTGCAGGCAGGCGAAATAAGCCTGGTGGCGCGCAGTCCAGAGGCGGGTGCGGTCCTCGGGCTTGGTCGTCCACTCGAAGTCCATTCCGCCGTTTTCGCGGGCGATGTCCTGCGCCATCTTCGCCTGCTCTTCGACGCCGCCTTGAGTGCCGTGGAATTCGAGGAACAGCGTCGGCTGCTCGCGGTAGCTCGTCTTCGAATAGGCGTTGATCGCCTTCATCGTGGTCGCGCACAGCGCTTCGCTGCGCGCGATCGGAATCCCGGCCTGCAGCGTCTGGATCACGGTGTCGACCGCGCCGGCGATGTCGGGGAAGGAGCACGTGGCCGCCGACATCGCCTCGGGGACGGCGTACAGGCGCACGGTGAGCTCGGTGATGATTCCGAGCGTCCCTTCCGATCCGACGAACAGCCGCGTCAGCTCGTACCCCGCGGCGGATTTTCGCGAGCGCCGCGAAGTCGTGATGACGCGGCCGTCGGCGAGCACGACGGTCAGCGCGAGCACGTTCTCGCGCATGGTGCCGTAGCGCACGGCGTTCGTGCCCGACGCGCGCGTCGCGGCCATGCCGCCCAGCGTCGCGTCGGCTCCGGGATCGACGGGGAAGAACAGACCCGTATGCCGGATGTGCTCGTTCAATTGCTTGCGCGTCACGCCCGCCTGAACTACGGCGTCCAGGTCGGCTCCGTGCACCGCGACCACCTTGTTCATGCGCGAAAGATCGACGCACACCCCGCCGTGAATGGCGAGCACGTGGCCTTCGAGCGAGGTGCCGACGCCGAACGGGATCATCGGCGTCTTGTGGCGCCGGCACAGATCGACGATGTCGCGCACTTCCTCCGTGGATTCGGGAAATACCACCGCATCGGGCGCCGCGTACGGGAAGTACGACTCGTCCTTGCCATGGTGCTCGCGCACGCCCCGCGAGGTCGTGACGCGATCGCCGAAGAGCGCGCGCATCTCCTCCAGCAGCGCGGCGTCGAATTCGCGGGGCTTGTTCAAAGCCTTCCCCGGCGCCTATTCCAGTTCGATCTTGCCGTCGAAGCGCACCGAGAGCTTGAGGCCCGGGACCTCGAGCGTCACCGAGGCGGGGAATTTCTCGTTGCCCTTGATCGCGCCGCCCGCGCGCGCCTTGGCTACCGCCTGCTCGATCTCCCTTTGGGAGCTCACCCCGACCATCTTCAGGAATTTCCGGATACTGAGGTTGAACGCGTCTTCATTCATGGTGTTCTCCAGTTTTCCAGAGCCTAAGTCCCGCCGCGGCCCGAGTCAATCGCGTTTTAAGAGGCGCGCCAGCAGGCCCCGCGTGGAGGCATCGAGCCCGGCCGTGTCCGCACCCTCGAGCAGCTTGGGCAGCAACGCGCGGGCGAGATTCTTGCCGTGCTCCACCCCCCATTGGTCGAAACTGTTCAGGTTCCAGATGACCCCCTCGGCGAACACCTTGTGCTCATACAGCGCGATGAGCGCGCCGAGCGCGCGCGCAGTCAAGCTCTTGAGAACGAGGGTGCTCGAAGGACGATTGCCGGGAAGGGTCTTGTGCGGCGCGCCCGGCGCGGGCGCGCCGAACGCAAGCGCGGCGCTATATTGACGGCTTGGGCCATCTACCGGTGGTGTTCCAGGCGGGTGGCTTCGTACCGAATCACGTTTATCATCTTTTTCAAGTCCAAATTCCAAATGGTAAGCGAGATGCCTTATTGTCCCATCTTGTAGCACGACAAATTGACGCAGTAGTAAGGTATCCGGTCCCCATTCACCAGCAACCGGCATTCGCGCATTTGGGTTACCCGCGCGGTAGTTTTCCAGTGTCGGAGCGACTCGCAGTCTCAAACGTTTGCCTGCCGCTCCGGCCGGATATGACGCTTCAAGAAACTAAGGTGGTCGTCAGTGCCGTAACTGAATTTCTGCAGCGCGATATCGGCATTTTGCCACCGTAGAATTATATCGATGGGCGCCGTTCTCGAACCTTCACAACTGCGATTGCCATTCAGCGAGAATGCGGGTCCAGGAAGGCTAATAAGTATTGACGGTCTCGACGGCGCAGGCAAGACCACACTAGTACAGGAGCTCGCTGGCTATCTATCTGGAGTCGGAGTACCAGTTGTATGTACGCGCATGCCTACGGATCGCATGCGAAGCTCGAGTACTTTCAATCAGGTTCAGCGGCTAGGGAATCTGGAAAAGGTCGACCCTATCGTGTTTGAGCTCGAGTACATGGTCGACAGAATCCAGCATTGTAAGACGTTCATTGAGCCCGCTTTACGTGCAGGGTCGTGGGTTATCGTTGATCGCTACGCGCTGTCGTCTATCGGCACGCTTTTACTTCAACTCCCGAGCCTTGGACGCGCAGCAATTTCCGCAATCGCATCCGAACTCTGGTTCCGTGATCTTTGCAGATATCTTGTGCGCCCAGACGTCGCACTTCTGCTGCAAGTGGATCCGCAAACGGCAATCGCCCGATTAAACAACAGAAAGGAAGAGCTAGATCGAAACATCAATGCCTCCGACTATGCAGAGTTACAGCGCTTCCTAGTTGCCGTCGCGGAGGTGAATGGGATGATCTTAGTCGAAGCCAGTGGCCCGCTACCTGCGGTCGTCAAAACCTGCCGTGAGTTCGTCGTAAAACCAAACGCAAGAGAAGGTCGTCAGGTGTGAATTCAGGC
>Ga0137403_10004038_pt1 | contig 17377 bp, 20 predicted proteins | sample CZOMad2_1_16fung_FD_122057 | JGI IMG/M metagenome (GOLD analysis project Ga0137403, IMG submission 122057) | Vadose zone soil fungal communities from Angelo Coast Range Reserve, California, USA - CZOMad2_1_16fungal (Hybrid Assembly) | ecosystem: Environmental > Terrestrial > Soil > Vadose zone...
TGCGGTCTGGTCATCGACCTGAAGACGGCCGAAAGCCAGGTCTACGGCGCCCTAATAATGGGCGTCTGTTGGGCGCTCTACGAAGAGAAGATCATGGACGCGAAGACGGGCCGAATGCTGAACCCGAACATGGAGTTCTACAGGCTGGCTGGCATTGCCGACATCGGCGAGTTGGTCGTGCACATGATGACCGGCAAGGGCTACGACGAGCGCGGCGTGATTGGTCTTGGCGAGCCTCCAGCTGTTTCTCCGGGCGCGGTGATCTCGAATGCCGTTGCCAACGCAATCGGGGTGCGAGTGCCCTACCTACCTCTGACACCAGATCGAGTTCTGGCGGCGCTTGAAAAGAAGGGAGGCAACAATGCGAGGATTTGAATACGCCAGCCCTACAACCAAAGAGCAAGCCGTTAGCCTGCTGGGCAACAACTGGGCTGATGCTGACATACTGGCAGGAGGAACCGACCTGCTTGCTCTAATGAAGGATGATGTTGTCGCGCCCAAACGCCTGGTAAACATAAAGGACATTCAAGAGCTGCGCGGCATAACTGTGGGCAAGGACAAAAGCCTACGGATCGGAGCACTGGTCACGATTCAGGAGTTGGTTGACAACCCCAAGGTGCGCGAAGCGTTTCCGGTGATTGGCCAAACTGCTATCGAAATAGCAGGTCCTCAGATCAGGAACATGGGCACAGTCGGTGGAAATCTGTGCCAGCGTCCGCGGTGTTGGTACTACCGAGCCGGTTTCGGTCTGTTGGCAAAGGATAAGAGCGGTGAGGCGCTTGTGCCATCGGGTGACAATCGCTATCACGCAATCCTCGGCAACTCCGGACCCGCTTATTTCGTCAGCCCCTCGACTCTTGGCACGCTGTTCATTGCTCTGGGGGGTACAGTGCGTCTCTTTGGGCCGAAGGGGAAGCGTGAGATTCCCGTGGAGAAGTTTTTTGTAATTCCACAAACCGAGAGCCAACGCGAGCATGATCTGGGCCCTAACGAGATTGTCACGGAGATCGTGCTGCCATCTCTTGCCGGGGCCAAAGCTGCCTCGTATGAGGTACGCCAGAAAGACGCCATGGATTGGCCGCTCGCGCTCGCGTCGGTCGCGCTAACTCTCAACGGCAATAAAGTGCGCTCGGCAAAGGTGGTGATGGGCTACGTAGCTCCAGTGCCGTGGCGATCAAAGGAAGCTGAAGAAGCGCTTGTTGGTAAAGCTATCACAGAGGAGACTGCGAAGGCTGCCGGTGAAGCAGCGGTGACCGGCGCGAAGAGTCTCGGGCGCAACGGGTATAAGATCCAACTCGCGCGCGTTGCTGTGAAGCGGGCGGTGCTCGCGGCCGCCGGAGGAGGTGCAAAATGATCTTCAACGAAGCAGATCGCTTCAACATCGACCATCCGGACCTCTGCGAGTGTCTGCGATGGAAGGGGATGTTTATAGGCGTGAAGCACGACCCATCAGTGCCGCCTTCCAACTCCGGACATTTCTGGTGTGTGTACACGCAAACCTGTATAGGACCCGACGGACAGCTCGCGGAGCCAGGTGAGTGTTCGTCGTCGGATCGCCGCTGTTACGGCACCGGGCGCGTGTGATAGCATCAAGATACTGAGCGCTCTTGCGGTTCTCAGCGTCTTTGCGTGGAACTTCATTAGGACACAGGTTTCGCGCAAAGAATGCAGAGAATCGCAAATAGCGCGAAGAAAGCTGGGAAGGAGAATCAATGATGCAAAGAATGATGTTCATCGCCGCTTTGGCCCTCGTGGTACTGACCCTCGCGTCAACCAGCAAAGCCCAAAGCATTTCCGGCGACTATATCGAGACTCGCAGTGCGGACGTTTGGACAGGCCCCTGCGTCGCAAACGGCGAGATGAATCTTGCGGGCGATCAGGCTATTCTGGCGTGGCGAGTCAACAAGGGCGAGTGGAAGGGAGTCTCGCTCGACGGGCTCAGCGTAGTTGCGGTCGTTAAGGCAAACGCGACCCTTGGCGATCAATACAACAATCCGTATCCGGCAAAGTCAGTTGTGATCGTCGACGAAAAAGCGTGCGGCGATCAACAGAAGGCCCTGGTCCAGTTTGCTCAATCAATGGCCGGTGAGCTTTTAGAGAACGTTGTGCGGGTCGAGGTCGCGCCGATCAAGATAGAAGTCAGCGGCATTGGTGGGCACTACGCCACGACGGTGGTGCGGGCCGGTAACATCGCCGGCATCCAGACTCGCGCGATCAGCGGAAAAGATCACCTGTGCGGCAACGAGGACATCTTCTATCAGCCGCTTGCTGAGATGACTCACTCGATGCCCGCGGTGGCGGAGCTCGATCAGTTTGTCGGAGCTGGACTCGACGTCTCGTGGACGGTCCACGGCAAGCGCAGCGCTTTTGTGGGTACGTTCGCACGGTAGAGATCGCGCATTGAGCGGATCTCACTCTTAGCTACGAGGGCACAAAGACCACAGAGAGGTTTCTTAGTGGGCTTTGTGCCTTTGCGATTATTCGACGGGAGACGATTTGGATGCCTCGTAGATTCTTCCCGCTGATACTGGCGGTTTTGGCGCTTTCGATATCAGCTCTCGGCCAGAGCAACAAGCTTGAGGCGATTGGAGCGATCTCGGATCCGGGCGCGTCCGACGCGCTGAAAAAAGTGCTGGAATCAAAGGGTGTTCGAATCACAATTGGAGAAGGGCCGTATTGCGACATCTGGTTGCGAGCCGCAATTCCGGCGGGGAAGTCGGACGCCCAGGGCGCCGTTTACAACACCCTGGGCGAATCCGTGCTTGTTGGGGTGATCAGTTTTGCCAGGCCTACCACTGACTTTCGCGGGCAGCCCGTCAAGCCGGGAACTTACACGCTACGCTACGCAGTGCATCCGGCGGACGGCAATCATCTTGGTATCTCTCCTATCCGAGACTTCCTCGCAATGGTGCCGGTCGCGATAGATCAGAACCCGGACGCGCAGCCAAAATTTGAAGAGCTCGTGAAGATGAGCGCCAAAGTGGCCGGAACGAATCATCCAGCGGTGATCAGTCTGGTGCAGGCCGAACGCGGCTCGGAATCACCCAAGCTCGGTCAGGATGGCAGCCACGTTATATTCGCGGCTAAGATCAAGAGTCAGGCGGGAGACCTTCCCATCGCGTTCGTAGTGAAAGGCATCGCGGAACAGTAGGTGTTCGTAGTTCGGCCTTCAGGCGGAAGTTCGTAACCGGGATGGTGGTGCGATTCGATTCTTACGAACTTCCACCTAAAGGCCGGACTACAAACAGACAGAGGGCCTATGAAGCGAACCAGAGCAGTAAAGCTCGCAATTGTGGGTGTACTGGCGGTGTTGATGCCGGCATTGGTACGAGCGAGCGACTCCAACGCCGGATCCTCGAGCTTCGAAATCAAGATGCCGCTCGGCATTCCCATCGCGTTGTGGACCTACTTTGTTCCAAACGACAACCCGGTCACCGCGGCGAAGGTTGAACTCGGACGGAAGCTCTTCTTCGATGCCCGGCTCTCTGCCGACGGCAAGATTAGTTGCGCTTCGTGTCACGATCCCGGGCGCGCGTTCACGGATGGAAGAAAAGTTGCGGAAGGCATCGGCGGTAGACTCGGCACCCGAAACTCGCCGACTCTTCTCAACTCGATGTTCAGCACGGGTCAGTTCTGGGACGGCCGGGCGGCGACCCTGGAAGAGCAGGCGAAGATGCCGCTCACGAATATGGACGAGATGGGCAATGGGTCTCTCGACGAGGTGCGCGCGAGGATTGCCGCGGTTCCGGAATACGTCAAAGGATTTCAACAGGTCTTCGGCGGACCCGTCACCGTTGACGGCTTTGCCAAAGCGGTTGCGGCCTTCGAGCGAACTCTGGTCTCCGGCGATTCCCCTCTTGATCGCTATCTGGCGGGCGACCTGAACGCGCTCAGCGAGTCGGCGCGCAACGGCATGATTCTGTTTCGCACAAAGGCGCGATGCGGCGTTTGCCACGTGTTCAACCAGAACTTCGCGGCGTTTGCTACGTTCCCGTTTTTCACTGATGGAATCTATCGCAACACCGGGGTCGCAGTGAACTTCACCGGCTTCAACGCGCTGGCTCGGCGAGCGATGGCTGCTGCGCGCGATGAGTCCGGCGATGCGATGGCCGCTTTGTCAAAGCACGAGCGTGCGGGCGAGCTGGGCCGATTCCTGACGACGGGGAACACCCTGGATGTTGGCGCCTTTCGGACGCCTTCACTGCGCAACGTCGAGCTGACTGCGCCTTACTTTCACGACGGCAGTGCGGCTACGCTGGCCGAGGTTATTCGCTTTTACGTTAAGGGTGGCAATGAGAATCCGAATCGCGACTGGCAACTCGAGCCCGTGCCACTCTCTGAAATCGAACAGCGCGACCTTGTCGAATTCCTTAAGGCCCTGACCAGCGACGATGCTCGCCGCATGGTCGCAGCCCACTAAACCCTTCTGATGCGCTTTGCGTCTTTGCGCGAACCTGTCTCTCTACTTGACACCCAACAGTGTGCGCAGCCGCGGCTCGAGTGCTTTACGTATGTCGGGGTCGGACAGGGCATACTCGTTAACGGTCCTCAGATAGTTGATAGGGTCGCCGATTGTAAGCCATTCGCCATCGACAACCGCTTCGGTCACCACTCGTCCGCCACGCCGGACGTATTCGCGAACAGCATCGGTCAACCACAACTCGTTAGCCTTGCCCTTTGGAATCTCAGTCAGAATCTGAACGACCGCGTCTGAGAGCAGAAACCTGCCGAACATGGCCAGGTTCGAGCGGGCCTCTGCCCGCGAAGGCTTCTCGACTACGTCCTCCAATTCCCCGTCGGCGCTGCCCTCTCTGATCTGAGCGATGCCGTATCGCACTACGTCTTCCCAGGGCACCTCTTGCGTCCCCACAACGAGCGCACCGGTTTTGTCGTGCTTCTCGACAAGCTTGCGCGCGAAGGGAGTACTGGATTTGATCAGATCGTCACCGTACGCGTAGATGAACGCCTGGTCCTTAGGGATGTGTTTTCGTGCGACGATAAGCGGCGTCCCGTTTCCATAGCTTCCGGTCTGCGGCTCCATCACTATCTCGACATCCGATAGCTTATCAAGAAACTCATCGACCGCATTATAGGTGCCGCGCGCCGGCGTGGTCGAAGGGTCATAAGTCCGCCGCAACGGCTCAGCATTTTCGCCGGTGATGAGGATGATCCGTTTGATTCCTGAATCGATGAACTCTTCGATGATGAGATGTATAGCGGGCTTATTGATTATCGGCAGGAGTTCTTTAGGATAGCCCAGCGTGACCGGCAGCATTCGTGTTCCCGAACCCGCTGCTGCGATCACACCCGTTTCAACTTTCATTCAGTCACAACTCCCCATTTGACGAACTTAGTACAATGTCCAACCAAAAATAACACGCGCGACTTTTGCGTAACAAGCTATCGCTTCGCAGTCTTCATCATCACGAGCGCATCGAGTGAATTGTTGTAGTACCCTTCAAAGCGATCGAACACAAAATACCCGTGCTTGTCGTAGAAGCCCTTCGCTCCCTCGTCATCGACCGGCGTCTCGAGGTAGATCGCCTCGGCTCCCTGGCGCCACAGCCACTGCTCAATCTCTGCAAGCAAATTGCTGCCGATGTGCTGACGCTGCCGATGCGGGATCACGTCGATCGTGATAATGTGCCCGAGCTTGCGAGGCTCGGTGCAGCCGACCACGAAGCCGACGATTTCATCTCCTTCTTCGGATACCAGCGTTCTGCATTTGCGCGATCGGAGGTAAAGCTCAAGCTCGAGCCGCGAATACGCGATGTCGTCGCTAAACGCAGCCTGGTCGATTTGATAAAGCCGCTCGAAGTTGGCCGCTTTGTACTCGCGAATCTGAGAGGTCATTATGCAGCGTGACGCCAATCAATGAAGTGCAGAACCCAGCACTGCGTCAAAACAGCGCCCGATATGCGCCGCCATCTACCTGCGTCACCGTGCCCGTCAAATAGCTGGCTCGCTCCGAGCATAGAAAGGCGACAACCGCCCCGAATTCTTTTGGATCGCCGATTCGCTTCATCGGAGTCGACGTGGCCCAGCGTGCATAGACGTCCTCGACGCTGACGCCTTCGTTCTTCGCGATCGATAAAGAGAGGCTCTTCAATCGTTCAGTCAAGTGATATCCCGGACACACGGTGTTCGCGGTTATTCCGTCCGCTGCGATCTGTTGTGACAGGCTCTTCATGAATCCCAACACGCCCGCGCGAGCGGTGTTCGAAAGAATCAGGTTCTCAACCGGCTGCTTCGCTGCAATCGAAGTGATCGCGACGATCCGGCCCCATCCTCGCTCGCGCATGTGAGGTACGGCCTCGCGGCAGAGGTTGATCGTACTGATGAGGTTGAGCTCGACTGCGTCGCGATAATGCTGCGCGCCGAAGTCATCGAAGAACCCGGCGGGTGGGCCGCCTGCGTTAGCGACCACGATGTCGACGCTTCCAAACCTGGTTTTTGTTTCGGAGACCAGCTGGTGGACGAGTCCTTCGCTGGTCACGTCGCCGCCGATCGCCATGACCTCTGCGCCGGTTTTCGATTGAATATCGACGGCCGCGTTTCGCAAGTGCTCTTCGTTGCGAGCATTGATCACGACGCGCGCACCTTCTGTGGCCAGCTCCATCGCCGTGGCCTTTCCGAGCCCGCCCGAAGCGGCCGCTACTATAGCCACTTTGCCTGTTAGCCCAAGATCCATCCGGTCCCTCAGCCTGGTGTGTTAAGCGTCTAGGATACCGGAAAGAGCGCGGGTTGTTTAGGCGAGGTCGTACGTTCGAAGCCGAGATGCAAAGAAGCACCGAGACACAGACTGAAGTCTATGCTACCCGTCTACGCTATCCGACAATGCTCATCAGCGTTTCTAGCGGCCTTTGATGGAATACTCGCGGGGCGTTCTCCAGCACTTCTTCGAGCGTCGTCGCTCCACGAAGAGCCTTAACCATCCCGTCCTCCTGCATCGTGCACAACGCGCACGAATCAAGGCTCATCTGACGAATTTCTTGCATTGTTCGTTTCTGAAGTATCGCATCTCGTATATCGACGTTCGGAACAAGCAGTTCGTAGATCCCAAGCCGTCCACGATAGCCAGTGAAGTTGCAGGCCGAGCATCCCTTGCCTCGCCACAGCGTGAACTTGTTTAGTTCGTCCCGCTTCAATCCGAAGCGCCGAAGCACGCGGTCTTCGGGCGCGTACTTCATGCGGCAGCCCGAACACACCTTTCGCACGAGCCGCTGCGCCAGAACCGCCCCGATCGTGGACGCGATCAGCGAGGTCTCGATTTCCATGTTGATCAACCGGACCAGCGCGCCGACAGAGTCCTCGGTGTGAAATGTCGCGAAAACCTTGTGTCCGGTGAGGGCGGACTGCACGGCGATGTCCGCCGAGAATCTATCGCGAATCTCGCCGATGACGATGATGTCCGGATCCTGTCGCACTATCGACTTGAGGGTTTCGTTGAAGCCCAATCCGATCTTCTCGTTTATCGAGCACTGCGAGATCCCGTCGATGACGTACTCGACCGGATCCTCGCAGGTGATGATCTTGACGGATGGATCATTACAGTGGTCGATCGAGCTATAAAGCGTAGTCGTCTTGCCCGAGCCCGTAGGACCGGTGATCAATGTGATGCCCGAGGGCACCGCAAGCACGTCTTCGCTGTACAGCCGAAGAATGTTTGGCGCGAAACCAAGCTCCTGGAGACCGATCAGCGATGCCTTGTTCAGGATCCTGAGTACGACGTTTTCGCCGAAAACCGTCGCGTAAAATGACGCGCGAATGTCGATCTCCTGTTTATCGGTCTTGACGAAGATTCGGCCGTCCTGATGCTTACGGCGTTCGGCTACGTCGGCATCCGCGAGGATTTTTATGCGCGAGATGATTCGCGGGGTGTAGTCGCGCGGGAAGTCCAGCTTGTGAACGAGGACCCCATCTATGCGGTATCGAATGCGCAGCTTGTTGGCCATCGGTTCTATGTGAACGTCGGATGCGCCTTCTTCGATCGCCGACCGTATCAACTGATCGACCATCTGAACGACGCGGTCTTCGCCCGTTTGAGGCTGCGGTTCAAGATTGTGGTACTTGACCTTTTGATAGTCGCCGATTCCGGCGTCTTTGCTTTGAAGCAGTGCGTCGACCAGGTCAAGTTTTTGACTTATGGTTGCGCTTGTAGCCAACCCCAGCCTTACGTGGCAGGTGAACAGCCGTTCGATCTCTTCGATAAAGGCCGTCATCGTCGGATCGGCGACAAGGAGGTGCAGCTCGCCTGCTTCAAGCGCGATCGGAAGAGCCACCTGGCGGCGGAGGTATTTGAGCGAAACCTTTCGCACGAGGTCGAAGTCGATCTCGGTGATGTCCGGATCAACGAGCGGAAGATGAAACTTCTCGGCCAACGCCTCCACAACATGGCGCTCTTCGATCAGCCCCATCTCCACGAGCGTTTCGCCGATGCGCTTCGATTTTGGCGTGGACTTTCGCTGAATTTCGCGGGCGGCCCTCACGTCGTCGTCGGTGACCAGGCGCCGGCTTATGAGAATGTCGCTGATGCTGAGCCGGTTTCGGTGGCGCCGCACGAACTCGTCGAGGCGCTGCCTGCTTATCAAGTTCATATCGAGGAGCACGTCACCGATCGTCGTCTGGCCGCCGAGTTGGTCCGCGATCTTGCGCGCCTTTGATAGCTGCTCTTCTGTGAGAAACCCCTCGTTGATGAGAGCGCTTTGGGTTACGTCGTCGAACGTGAACTGGAGCATCCTGCCTCCGAAAGCCTTATTAGTCTGGCGACGCCTAACCACACTGGCTGCGCCGGTTCGTATCAATAATGACTAACCTATGATCGAGAGCGGAGGCGGGGCATTCTGAATTCGAGAGGTCGTGGAACATGAAATCTCGAATCCTTCATTGAAGTGACAGCTCGGAGATGATAAATCATGGGTACGCGGAAATCACTAGTAATCTTCGCGAAGCGTCCGACAAACTTCAGTTTGTCGCTACCGGTCCGCCGCCGGCCGGGATCCGCGCCAGACTGACGTTTTCGAAGCGACAAACTGAAGTTTGTCGAACTTCCGGGAGGGGTTAGATTGAAATCGTTTCTGATTGGCATTACTCTGTGCCTGAGTTGCCTTGGACTGGCTATGCAAAGGAACGAGCGACCTCGCGCGCGAGACATCGGCCTTACAATTGGCGTGATTCCCATCGGACCGCTAAACGCGATAACTGATGTCGCCGGAGTTCAGGTTGGCCAAACCACGATCATTCGAGGAGACAATATCCGCACAGGCGTAACCGCGATCATGCCGCACCGGGGGAACGTGTTTCGAGAGAAGGTCCCGGGCGCCGTATTCATCGGCAACGCGTTCGGTAAACTCGCGGGCTCGACTCAAGTGAACGAACTCGGTGAGATCGAAACGCCGATCGTGCTGACCTCGACGCTAAGCGTACCTCGCGCAGCGGACGCGGTGTTGGACTACGTGCTCGCGCTGCCCGGCAACGAGGACGTGCAGTCAGCTAACCCGCTCGTCGGCGAGACGAACGACGGTTATTTGAATGACATTCGCGGCCGGCACGTATCTCGCGATGACGTCTTGAACGCTATCAAGAACGCGAAGGGCGGCGCTGTTGAAGAGGGCGCAGTCGGCGCGGGTACGGGCACGGTGGCGTTTGGGTTCAAGGGAGGGATCGGCACTTCATCGCGAAGACTGCCGGCCTCATTGGGCGGCTACACGGTAGGTGTGCTGGTCCAGACGAACTTCGGCGGTGTGCTAACAATTGCGGGAGCGCCGGTTGGACAGGAGTTTGGACGCTACTTTCTGAAGCAGGAGCTCGAGCGTGGAAAAGAGACCAGGTCGCCAACAGGTAGCAAAGGTCCAAGCGTGCCTGGATCTGACGCTGCGGATGGCTCGGTCATAATCGTAATCGCGACCGACGCGCCGGTGGACGCTCGAAACCTGAGAAGAATGGCTGCGAGGTCGATGATGGGACTGGCTCGAACCGGATCGGCTGCAAGCAACGGGAGCGGCGATTATGCAATCGCATTTTCGACGGCGATTGAAGTGAGAATTCACGCGCGAGCCGCATCCGAAAACCCTTACACCCCTCGCGACGCAAAGCTGATTTCGAACGACGGGATGTCGCCCTTGTTCCTTGCGGTGATCGAAGCGACCGAAGAAGCCGTATACAATTCGATCTTTCGAGCCGCGACGATGACCGGGCGTGGGCGCACTGTCGAAGCTCTGCCGATTGATCGGACGATTGAGATACTTCGCAAGCACGGCGCGATTGGCAAGTAAGTAGTAGGAGGTTATCAGATTATGAGTACATCAGCTTCTCAACCGCAGACGGGCGTTGAGGTCGGTCAGCTTGCGCCTGACTTCGAAGTGAAGGACAGCAACAACAATACCTGGCGCCTATCAGATCATCGGGGCAAAGTCGTTGCGCTGGTGTTTTATCCCAAGGACGAAACGCCGGTCTGCACGAAACAAATGTGTAGCATTCGCGACCGCTGGGCTGACTACCAAACAACCGGGGCCGAAGTCGTAGGCGTGTCAGTCGGCTCGGTAGAATCGCACAAGAAGTTTGTCGAGCATCACGGCTTACCTCAGTTACTCCTCGCCGACGAGCGTGGAGAAGTGGCCGGACTGTTAAAAGTAAAGTCTTTGTTGGGCGGTTCACAGCGCGCGGTGATTGTAATCGATCCGAAGGGTGTGATTCGCTACCGCCGATCGGTAATACCTATCTTCCGCCCCGGCGACGACGAGGTGATCGAGGCGATCCGCAACGCAGCATAGGACCTGGGAGCGCAGGCATCCTGCCTGCCGGCCTTGGGCGGGAAACAAATTGCGGCTAACGGAATATGCAGGCAGGATGCTTGCGCTCCCAGGGGGTCTGCGCTCCCAGAGGGCCGCGCTCCCAGGGCGTCAACCGTTCACCACATCAAACAGTGATCGCCAGGAGGCGTGCAGGAGTTGGTCGATTCTGGCCCAGTCACCTTCGCTCACTCCGCCCTTATCCGCATTCGTGTCTCGAATGGTCATCGCTTCCGCTCGGAGGCGCGCGTATTCGGTGAATCGCTCGGCCGGCATCTGATAGAGCTCGGATGACAGTGCCGCCAGCGCGCTCGCCAAATCACCGGACCGATGCTTGTCCCGCTCGCGATGAACGATCCACCACTCGAGCTCGAGACGTGCCGCGCGATCGACGTCAAACGGAATGTCGCTAACTTTACGAACGGAAGCATAGAAGCTAACCAGGTATGGAAGAGCCCTCTCGTACTCTTGACGATTGTGCCCGCTCTTGAACACGAAAGCGGCTCTGGCAGCCTGATACGCGACTGTGTTGGATCGGATGAAAGGCAGGTTGTACTGACTGCGGAGCAGCTCGGTCATTTGATTGTAGAGCTGCAGTTGCTGCTTGTCGTAATACGATCGCCACATCGCGGTTTCGAGCCGCGCGACTTCGTTGGGATCGAAACCGCGCATTCGAGACGAACGCGGCCCGAAGAGATCGAGCGCGGTGTACGCCAACAGAACGGCGATAATCAGCAGCAGTATCCTGATGATTACTCTTCGTCGCTTCCGAACCGGCGGGGCGTCGGATCGGGCCGCCGATGAGTCGCTTGTTGCGACTTCTTCCACTCGTGTTGGTGAACTAGCCATGGCTCGCCTCTCGCTTTATGCGGGGCTACGAACGCGCTCGGTTTCAAACACCCAGGAGATTCGCTAGCTCCGCAAGCGTTCTGACCTCATGAGTTGGAACCGGACCGCCCGGTTCGACGCGGCTGCCCTTGCGATTTATCCATACGACCGGAATGCCAAGCTTTCTAGTCGGAACCACGTCGTGAAAGTAACTTTGAGCCGCGTGCAGCAATCGCTTCTCGCCGGCGCGGACTATCGCTTCCTTGAAATGCGCAAGACCTGGTTTGTAGGACTTGACCTGCTGTGCGGTGACGATCAGATCGAAGTCCGCGGTGAAGTGTTTTCGCGTGGCGGTCAGGAGATCATCATCAATGTTGGAGAGAATACCAAGCTGAAATCGGCGCGCTAGTCTCTCAAGCGCCGGATTTGTGTCGGGGAACGGTTGCCACTCTGGAAGGCTCGCGACGAGGAAGTCCGCGCGTTGCGCCGGCAGTGTCCACCCGAGATTCGGGGCCACTCGGCGGGCTGTTTCGGTCAGCACTTCGCGGTAGCAGCGATAGTGTGCAGATTCTACGGAGGGCTCCTCAGCGGCGTACGCCTCGATGATTTGATCGCTTTGAAGCTCGACACCGTCCTTGGCGGCTTCCGATTGAAACGCGCTTATGATGCCCGACTCCCAATCGATCAGAGTGCCGTAACAGTCGAATGTGATTATGTCGTATGGCTCCACTATTGGGAAAGGTCGCTCTATCCGATTTCGTCTTCGGAGTAGATAGTCGAGGTAAGCGCGGACTGGTATTCAAGCAATTCAGATGCGTCGAAGAATCGAGCGACCTCTTTGCCGGCTGTCTCGATCGAGTCGGATGCGTGAACGAGGTTAGCTTGAATGCTCATCGCCCAGTCTCCGCGAATGGTTCCGGGCGCGGCTTCACGCGACTTGGTTATTCCGCACAGGCTGCGAACGGTCTCAACACAGTCCAACCCTTCGAGGCATATCGCGATGGCCGGGGTCAACTGCATAAACCGTCTGATCCCGGCAAAAAAAGGCTTGTCCGCAAGATGACTGTAGTGGTCATTCAAGAGCGCGTCGCTGAGCTTCAGGAATTTTATGCCGACGAGCTTCAACCCTTTCTCTTCAAAGCGCGTGATGATCTTGCCTATAAGTCCCCGTTGAATCGCATCGGGCTTGATTAAGACCAAAGTCCTCTCCATATTGTCTCCTTATCGTGCAATTCAATAACTGAGAATCATAGCGGAGTCGTTGCGGCGTCGACAAGCAACACTCTCTCGAGGAGATGGCGAGCGGCAACCCACAACGTTCGTCTATAATGACGCGATGAGCGAACGAATCAGTGAAGCGGAGTTTCAGCAACACGCCGAGCAAGCGATAGCACAGTTGGAGCGCGCATTCGGTGAGCTCGCCGAAGAGCGTGACATCGACGTACAAGTCGAAGGCGGCGTTCTTAGCGTCAGCTTCGAAGAGGGCGAACCGGGCAAGTTCATAGTGAGCCCCAACTCGTCCGTGCAACAGGTGTGGGTTTCGGCGCGGGTGTCGAGTCTCAAGTTCGATTGGTCAGAGCAGACACATGAGTTCGTGTTTCCGGCGAGCGGCGAGACTTTGAAGCAGGCGATGAGCCGGCTAACTCAGGAGCAACTTGCTGACGGTAACGTGACGCTCTAGCCGGGCTATTAGTGATGAGCGCAGTATTCTGTCCGGTCTCAAGTCTGGATTGCGAGGAATCATGCGCCGGGTCTTCCCACAAGTCAGAAACAGGAAAGCGGCAAAGGCCCTGATCGGTCTCGTCGCCGTTGCTCTAATTCCTGCGTGGATTTATGTGGAGAAAAGACTAAGCCCCAACGCAAACGATACGAAGTTGAGGGAGGTCGAAGAATTGGCTAATTCAATCCCAACGTGGCCTCATTCGGTCGAACTCGATGTTCATAGGGATTCCAAAGCAGGGCTTGCGGGTTTCTCAAAGTCCTATAAATTCGATGGCGGATTTGATGATGTTGGATAGTATTACAAAGAAACATTGATGCAACGAGGCTGGGTATATATGGGTGAACATCACGTGAAGGATTGGTGGCGAGATCTGGGGGGACGAGAGCTTCTATTCGAGAAGGGTGAATACCAGTTCACAGTGTTCTACTATGGCGAGCAGTCCGATTCCAAATCGATATACAGTCTTTCATGTGATTGGGAAAAGTGACTGTTCGTTGGTTGTGCAATCCGATCCCGTTCCAGCGCAAAACGGAGTCCTGTGGTCGCGACTGGCTCGACCAGGCACCTAGATAAGATAAGAGTGATGTTTGACCATGAAACCAGACGCAGGTTTACAAGAAAGTGATAACGCGGAAGCTCTGAACTTACAAGAAGCGGAAGAGACCCTTAAGCGGTTGAGCGCGGAAGCGAGCCTGGGCAAGCGTATTGAGCAGATATCTGGCGGTTTCCTTGGCAAACCCTACATCGAAGGTTCACTTGGCGGGGGCCCCGACCGCGCTGAGGTCTTGCGAGTTTCGCTTGATGCGTTTGACTGCGTCACCTTCATGGAATCCGTGCTGGCCCTGGCCCTTGCTCGGACGGTCGATGAGTTTATCGACACGATTCGCCGGATTCGCTACAAAGATGGCGAGATTGATTGGCGTCATCGCAATCACTACATGGTCGACTGGGCTTCTAACAATGAGCAGAGCGGATTCATCAAGAACATAACGTCCGGTTCATTCACCGTGGAAAAGACGTGCACGCTCAGTTTGATCGCGGGGCTGCCGGCGAAAACGGCGACGTTCCTCTACTTTCCAACGCAAAGTAGCAGGAAAGCTGCCGGGCTGATCGAGTCAGGCGATCTGATATTCTTTGTTTCGGTGAAGAATACGCTGGATGTGTTTCATACCGCATTGTTGGTCGAGCGCGAGGGGCGCTGGTTGCTGCGACATGCGACACGAACTGCCGGCGCCGTGATTGAACAAGACCTTGTCGAGTTTACGAGCCGCAACGAAATGGCGGGATTCATTCTGTTGAGACCCTAATGCCGACGCTAACCGCAGTCATGATGTACGAAGAAGGATGCCAGTCGGATGCTCTGGCGGAGTCGCTTGCCGCGAGCCCCGCTGTGACGCGACTGGTGCTGATCGGCCGCGAGGCCGCCGAGCCGACCGGTCTCTCAACGCTTGCTCAGAGTAAAGTTCGCGTGGCTCAAAGCGATTTCTTAAGCGGGGCCGGCATCAATCAACTGCTCGATGGGGCAACGACTGATTATTTGTTGTTGTGCCTGCCTGGTGACCAGCCGGAACTCGGGCAGCGAGCGATCGAGAGACTGCTTTCGACCGCCGAACAATCCGGCGCGGGGTTGATCTACTCGGATTTCCGGGATGATCTTGGCGGTCAGCTAACGGAACATCCGTTGATCGATTATCAACTCGGCAGCATTCGCGATAGCTTCGACTTTGGACCAATGCTTCTTCTTTCGAAGCGCGCGTCGGACGCCGCAGTTACCATGCACGGTCCGATCGATAAGCGGTTGCGGTGGGCAGGTCTCTACGCTCTGCGACTGAAGCTCTCGATTGACTCAACCGCGCTGCGAATCCCGGAACCGCTTTACACGCGCATCCCGACGGATCGCCGAGCGAGCGGCGAGCGTCAGTTTGATTACGTTGATCCCCGGCAGCGTGACTATCAAATCGAGATGGAGCAAGTCGCAACCGAGCATCTGAAACGGATCGGCGCGTATCTCGCGCCCGAGTTTCGAACTCCCCCGCGAAGCGAGCAGGACTTTCCAGTTCGAGCGAGCATAGTGATCCCGGTTCGTAATCGCGAGCGAACTATCAAGGGCGCGGTTAATAGTGCCCTGTCGCAGCGAGCACCGTTCGAGTTCAACGTGATCGTCGTTGACAATCATTCGACTGATCGGACGGCTGAAATACTTCAAGAGATTGCATCACGAGACGGCCGATTGATTCATCTCAGGCCCACGCGAAACGACCTCGAGATAGGCGGCTGCTGGAACGAAGCGATCTACTCTTCGCATTGCGGCGAGTGCGCGGTGCAATTGGACTCTGATGATTTGTACACTGACGAAAACACGCTTGAGACGATTGTTGCTATGTTCGATGAAGGTCCATATGCAATGGTGATTGGGTCGTACAGGATCGTCAATTTCGAGCTTCAAGAGATACCGCCCGGCTTGATAGACCATCGCGAGTGGACCCGCGAGAACGGCCGCAACAACGCACTCAGGATCAACGGGATGGGCGCACCGCGGGCGTTTTATGTTCCGGTGCTTCGGCAGATCGGGTTTCCGAACGCGAGTTACGGCGAAGACTACGCGGTGGCCTTGCGAATCAGCCGCGACTACGAGATTGGCCGAATCTATGAGCCGATCTACTTCGCGAGGCGTTGGGAAGGGAACTCAGACGCGGCGCTTCCGCTTGCGACCGCGAACCGCTACGACGCGTATAAGGACCATCTGCGTACGGTCGAGATACTCGCGAGGAAAAGGATGAACCAGCGATGAACTGGGATGAGAGAATAATCAGCGAGCGAGAATTGCGTGCCTATCAAGAGGACGAGACCGATCAAAGTCTCGACGCTCTCGTCGCAGCGCTGATCGATCAACAAATCGAGGCCTGGCCGCTGCTTCGCGAGGGATGCGAGGCGTTCGCGCAGATCGAATCCAAACGCGTGCGAGTCAAAGAGTCCGAAGTAGTCATTCAACACAACCCCCGGCGCAGACGCAGCACCGCTGCTTCAGTAGACAGGGCATCGGTCGAGAACCGACGCTGCTTTCTGTGCCCCGCAAACCTCCCGCAAGAAGAGAAGGGAATTGCCTACGGCGATGATCTGGTGATCCTGTGCAATCCATTTCCGGTGTTGGATCGGCATCTCTCGATCGTTCATCGCGAGCACATCCCACAACAAATCGAAGGCAACGTTGAGTCGCTGCTGGCGCTCGCGCACGATCTTGGACCGAGGTACTTCGCGTTGTACAACGGGCCGGAGTGCGGCGCGTCGGCGCCTGACCATCTGCACTTTCAAGCTTGCTCGCGCGAACTCCTGCCGATCGAGGAGAACCTCTACGAAGACGAACCCGTGATGGTCGAGGATTGCTCGTACTGCGAAGAGACCGCGCGAAACAGCTTCGAGCTGTTTACGCTTGGCGGGTGTGGCCGAAGCGTAGTGGTGTTTCGCGGAGGTAATCGCGACGAGGTCGCGCATTGGGTTTACGAAGTTATCAGGGAACTGGCGCTGCAGACTGACAAGTCCGAGCCGCTGATCAATGTCATCTGCACCTACGATCCGAAGGTGTGGACGGTGTACTTGTTTCCGCGCTCGAAGCATCGGCCTGCGGTCTTTTATGCCGAAGGAGAACAGCGGCTGGTCGTCAGCCCCGGCGCGATCGATATGGCCGGCGTGGTGGTGGTTCCCGAGCGGGAGCACTTCGACAAGATCGACGGCGAGCGCATGGCGGCGATATTCTCGGAAGTGAGCATGAACGGCGAGATCGTGAACGACCTGGTCGACGGGATTTGCTCGCTGCCCGAACCGGAGGAGGCCGGCTGGTGAACATCGATCAAGAGCCGGCAATCCGAGTCGGTCTTATAACCGGCGCGCGGGAGGTGAAATTTGCGCTCGCGGGGCGCTTCGTCAGCGCTGAGGGCGAATCGGTGAATGAGGGCGAGTACGCTGCCTATGCGGAGAACGGTGTCGTGAAGTTGGAGGGGGTTTCGAAATCGAGAGAGATCTCTCTCTCTCCGTCTGA
>Ga0137403_10004039_pt1 | contig 17374 bp, 17 predicted proteins | sample CZOMad2_1_16fung_FD_122057 | JGI IMG/M metagenome (GOLD analysis project Ga0137403, IMG submission 122057) | Vadose zone soil fungal communities from Angelo Coast Range Reserve, California, USA - CZOMad2_1_16fungal (Hybrid Assembly) | ecosystem: Environmental > Terrestrial > Soil > Vadose zone...
ATCAACTACACCTCGGGCACGACGGGCCGGCCCAAGGGCGTCATGTACTCGCACCGCGGCGCCTGGGTCAACGCGCTCGGCGAGGTGATCGAGTCGCAGATGAGCTTCGACGCCCGCTACCTCTGGACCCTGCCGATGTTCCATTGCAACGGCTGGTGCTTCACGTGGGGCGTGACGGCGGTGGGCGGTACCCACATCTGTCTGCGCCGCGTCGAGCCCGGGCGCGTGTGGGAGCTGATCGACACCGAGGGCGTCACTCACTATAACGGCGCCCCCACGGTCCACATCGGCGTCGTGAACGATCCGAAGGCGCACAAGCTCGCGCGTCCGGTGACCGTGTGTGTCGCGGGGGCGCCGCCCTCGCCGACGCTGCTCGGTCGCCTCAAGGAGCTCGGCTTCCGGCCCGTGCACGTCTACGGGCTCACCGAGACCTACGGCCCGCACACGGTGTGCGCGTGGCACGAGGAGTGGAACGCGCTGCCGCTCGACGAGCAGTCGCGGCTCGCCGCCCGCCAGGGCCAGGGCTACGCGCTCTTCGACCTCGTGCGCGTGGTCGACGGCGACATGAACGACGTGCCGCGCGACGCCGCGACGCTCGGCGAGGTCATCATGCGCGGCAACAACGCGGCCATGGGGTACTTCCAGCAGGGTGAGGCGACGGTCGAGGCGTTCCGCGGCGGGTGGTTCCACTCGGGCGACATCGCGGTGTGGCATCCCGACGGCTACGTGGAGCTTCGCGACCGGAAGAAGGACATCATCATCTCCGGCGGCGAGAACATCTCGACGATCGAGGTCGAGCAGGCGGTCGCCCGGCATCCGGCGGTGCTCGAGTGCGCCGTGGTCGCGGTGCCGGACGAGAAATGGGGCGAGCGGCCCAAGGCGTTCGTCACGCTCAAGCCCGGCCGCGCGGCGACCGCGCCGGAGATCATCGACTTCTGCCGGCAGCACATCGCCCATTTCAAGTGTCCCGCGGCCGTGGAGTTCGGTGATCTGCCGAAGACGTCGACCGGGAAGGTGCAGAAGTTCGTCCTGCGCGAGAAGGAGTGGAAGGGCCGGGAGAAGCGGATCAACTAGATGCTTCGCCTTGGCGTACTCGATCAATCGCCGGTGCGCGGCGGCGGCGCGGCCGACGCGATCCACGAGACACTCGAGCTCGCCGAGATCTGCGACCGCCTCGGGTATTACCGCTACTGGCTGGCCGAGCACCACGCGACGCCGGGGCTGGCGGGCTCGAGCCCCGAGGTCCTGATCGGGCAGGTCGCGGCCCGCACCTCGCGGATCCGGGTGGGCTCGGGGGGCGTCATGCTCCAGCACTACAGCCCGCTCAAGGTCGCCGAGAGCTTCCGCGTCCTGGAAGCGCTCTTCCCCGGGCGCGTCGATCTCGGGATCGGCCGCGCGCCCGGGAGCGACCAGATGACGGCGCGCGCCCTTCGCGAGGACGGGAGCCCGGAATATTTCCCCCAGCAGGTCGCCGACCTCGTGGGCTTCCTGCACGGCGCGCTGCCGCCGGGCCACCCGTACGCGCACGTGCTCGCGATGCCGACCGGGCCGACCGCGCCGGAAGTCTGGCTCCTCGGCTCGAGCGACCAGAGCGCCGCGCTCGCCGCGCACCTCGGCACCGGCTTCTCGTTCGCGCACTTCATCAACCAGGAGGGCGGCGCCGAGGTCACCCGCGCCTATCGACAGGCGTTTCGGCCGTCGGCGTGGCTCGACGCGCCCCGTGCGAGCGCGGCGGTGTTCGTGGTCTGCGCCGACACCGAGGCGGCGGCGCGGCGCCTGGCGAAGAGCCGTGAGCTGTTCATCGTCCGTCTCTACACCGGCCGTCCCGGCCGCTACCCCTCGATCGAGGAGGCCGAGTCGTACCCCTACACGGAGCGCGAGCTCGCCATCCTCCGGCACGCGCAGGGGCGCACGATCGCCGGCACGCCCGAGCAGGTGCGCGAGCGGCTCGAAGCGCTCGCCGCGGACTACGAGGCGGACGAGCTCATCATCGTCTCGATCGCCTACGACCCGAAGGCGCGGCGCCGGTCCTACGAGCTCCTGGCCAAGGTCTTCGGGCTCGCGGAAGCGAGCCCGTGAGCGCGCGTCGCCTCGGAATCTGCGCGGCGGCGCTCGCCACTGTCGCGCTGCTCGCCGGGCTCGGCTTCGCTTTCAGGGGGACCGTGACCGCCCAGCGTCCGGTCGACACGCCCCGGTTTCAGGTCGATCCGGGGTGGCCGAAGCCCCTGCCGCGCGGCTGGGTCATGGGGCAGGCGGCGGGCGTGGCCGTCGACCGTCGCGGCCACGTGTGGGTCATCCAGCGCCCGCGCACGATCACCGCGGGCACTCCGGCGCCCCCCGTGCTCGTGTTCGACGCCGACGGCAACCTGCTGCGCTCCTGGGGCGGCCCCGGCGCCGGCTACGACTGGCCGCTGACCGAGCACGGCATCTTCGTCGACCATCAGGAAAACGTGTGGATCGCCGGCAGCGGTCAGAAGGACCACCAGGTGTTGAAGTTCACGGCGGACGGGAAGTTCCTGCTCCAGATCGGCAAGGCCGGGGTGACCGGGGGTGACGGCGACACGGCGCACCTCGGGAGCCCGTCGAACGTGAGCGTGGACCCGGCCACCAACGAGCTGTTCGTCGCCGACGGCTACAAGAATCACCGCGTGATCGTCTTCGACGCCCAGACCGGCGCCTACAAGCGTCACTGGGGCGCGAACGGGCGGCCGCCGGGCGAGCCGGGCGTGAAGCCGTTCGACAACCCCGTGCACTGCGTGCGGCTCGCGAAGGACGGCCTGCTCTACGTGTGTGACCGGACGAACAATCGCATCCAGGTCTTCAAGAAGGACGGGACCTTCGTGAAGGAGCTCGTCGTCGCCGGCGCGACGCGCGGCGGCGGCTCGGCCTGGGATGTCGACGTCTCGCACGACGGACCCCAGACCTGGCTGTACGACGCCGACGGCGAGAACGACCACGTGTGGACGCTCGTGCGCGACGACGGCCGCGTCGTCGGCCAGCTCGGTCGGAACGGGCGCCATCCCGGGGAGTTCCGCTCGATCCACAACCTCGCGGTCGACTCGAAGGGCAACCTCTATACGACCGAAGTGGGCCAGGGCAAGCGCGCGCAGAAGTTCGTCTTCAAGGGCGTCGGTCAAGGGGGGTAGCGCGAACATGGAACGCGGCCTCCGCCACCTGGCCCTCAAGACGCGCGATCTCGAGCGGACCGAGCGCTTCTACGTCGACATCCTGGGCCTCGAGCGCGCGTTTCCCCACGAGGGCATGATCTTCCTCGAGACGCCGGGCGGGCACGACCTCCTGAACTTCATCGAGACCCGCGGCCGGTTCGATCCGGCCGCGGGCGGCTTCGACCACTTCGGCCTGCATTTCCCGCGCGCCCAGTGGAAGAAGGCGTGCGCGCGCGTCAAGGCGGCGGGCATCCGGGTTCGCGGGCGCCGCGACGGCAGCGCCATCTACATCGAAGACCCGAACGGCTATACCGTCGAGCTGTACTGCGACTGAGGGTTGCCGCGCGATGGACGAGGGCTCGCTTGACCGCCCCGGACGGCGGACGAAGCGACCGGCTAGCCCCCGCTCAGCTCACGCGGGCGCGTGCACGAAGGGCAGCACGGTGAAGCGGGCTCGCTCGACGGCAATCACCAGGACGACCCGCTCGGCGGGCTTGTCGCGAAACGGAAAAGGCTTGCCCGTGTACTTGCGCGAGACCCGATCCATGATCCCGAAGTCGGCGTCGGGGCGCCGCTCGACGACGCGTCCGCGAATCTGAGCCTCCCGGTACGGATTGTCCATCGCGATGATCGAGAGCGCGACCCGCGCGTCACGCCGGGTATTCTTCGCCTTGAGCGAGCCCTCGCCGGTGCCCACGAGAATCGTGTCGCGCTCGAGCTCCACCCAGACCGGGGCCACCTGCGGCGAGCCGTCGCTCATGAGCGACGCGAGATGGGCGAAGTTCGGGCCCCTGACGAGCGCCTTGATGTCGTCGGAGAGTGTGGGCGGCATGATGTTCTCCTCGCCGGCTGCTCAAAAGGGACCCATCTGTTTCGTTGGCGCCCTCGGCTGCACGCTCAACTTACAGCGAGTACGCCTCGCGTGCAGCCGTCGGGCGCCGCCTCACATCTGGGCCCCTTTTGAGCCGCCGGCCGGTTTCGGAGCCTTCCTAGGGCTCGATCGGCGTGTCGGCGCGACCGCCCCATTCAGTCCACGAGCCATCGTAGACCGCGACGTCGGCGCGCCCCAGCGCGGCGAGCGCGAGCGCCAGGACGGACGCGGTGACGCCCGACCCGCACGACGTGACGATGGGCTTGCCGAGGTCGAGCCCCGTCCGCTCGAATTGCCGGCGAAGGGCGTCGGGGCTCAGGAGCGTGCCGTCGGCCTGGTAGAGCTGCTCGTACGGCAGATTCAGGCTCCCGGGAATGTGACCCGACCGAAGCCCCGCGCGCGGCTCCGGCTCGGTTCCGGCGAAGCGGCCCCGCGCGCGGGCGTCGAGCACCTGCTCGCGCCGCGTCCTGAGGTTGCCGCGCATGCCCAGCAGATCGCGCACCAGTCGACGGCGCAGGCGAGCGGAGAACCGGCGCGGCCGCGGCACCGGCTCGCCCGCGGCCACCGGACGGCCCTCGGCGCGCCAGCGGGGGAAGCCGCCGTCGAGGACGGCGACCCGGTCGTGGCCGAAGACGCGGAAGGTCCACCAGACCCGGGCGGCGCTGACCACGCCGCGGGAGTCGTAGACGATCACGCGGTCGCCGTCGCCGATTCCCAGCGCGCCCACGCTGCGCGCGAATTCGGCGGCGCGCGGCAGCATGTGCGGGAGAGGCGAGCGCCGATCGGCGATCGCGTCGATGTCGAAGAAGACGGACCCCGGGATATGGGCCTGCGCGAACTCGGCGCGGGCGTCACGCTTGAGCTGGGGCATGTGCCAGGAGCCGTCGACCACCCGGATGTTGCGCCGGCTCAGGTTGGCGGCGAGCCAGTCGGTGGTGACGAGCGGCGAGGTGGAGGACGTCCGCCCGCGCGCCGTCACGGACCGGCCCGCCGCGCCGTCCCGTCCTCGAGACGGAGCGTTTTGATGTCGTTCAGGATGACCTCGGGGTACAGGTACGACGTGGTGTAGATCTCGCGCACGACCCCGCGCGCGTCGATCAGGAACACCTTGAGGACATGCGCGAGCGGCCCGGCGGGCCGGCCGTGCGCGTCGAGCTCGACGCGGACGTCCTGACCGAAGCCGTCGAGGAGCGGGACGAGCGTGCGCGGGAGCTCGGTGGTGAGGAAGGCCCACTCCACGCCGTTCTCGGGCACCTCCGCTGCGTAGTGGCGCATCACCGCCGGAGTGTCCCGGCGCGGATCGAAGCTGAGCGAGACCAGGCGTACGCGCGCGCGGAGGTCGGGATCCTCGGACACCCGGTGCCGCACCGTGTGGAAGACCTGTGTCGTCAGGGGACAGCCCCGGGGATCGGCGCAGGACGTGTAGATGAAGCCGAGCAGCGTGATCTTGCCCGCGGTGAAACGGACGAGCGGCCGCCGCCGTCCGTCGCGATCGAGCACCGGACCGTTCGGCGCCGGCATGATCGCGTTCAGCGCATAGCTTCCCGGCGGCGGCGGCACGAAGTCCATCGTGACCGCGGCCGGCATCCGGTCGTCGGGCTCGTGCGCCGCGCCGCCGCCGGCCCCCGCCACCGCCGCGAGCACCGCGGCGGCGGCGAGGATCGTCAGGAGGCGCGCGAGCCGCGGCTCAGCGGAGCGCCGCGGTGCGGTCCGATCCATACGCGGCCTTCATCGCCTTGGAGCCGAGCTTCATGTGGTGCGCCCGGCCGAGCTTCTCCTTGTAGAAGTCGACCTCGAACGCGGGCGTGAGGGCCTTGCCGTCCCAGCGGAAGGCGCGCACGTACTGCTCGTCGTCGGCGCCCGCCTTGTCCCAGTTGGCGAGGAGCGAGGAGGCGATGTAGACGCGCGTCCCGTCCCAGCTCTGCGAGATCATGTTGACCTGCTTGCCGGTGACCCGTTCGTAGGTCTGGCGCGGCTGCTCGGGATTCGACAGGTCGAAGTAGCGCGTCTTGCCGTCCATGAACGTGTTGACCCAGAGCCCGGTGCCGTCCCGGTTGATGCTGATGTCGACCGGCAGCGGGATCTTCGTCGGGTCGTCGATGGTGGCGACCTCCTTGGCCTGCCACTCGCCGGCGGCGTCGGGCTTGATGAGCCAGAGCTTCGACGTGAGCGCGGTGGCGACGATCGCCCAGTTGTCGCCGTCCTTGAGCGACCACCGGATCTCGAGCGGCGCGCCCGGAACGCTCAGCACCTTCTTGGGCTTCATGGCCTTGAGATCCCAGACCGCCATCGTGTTGCCGAAGTGCTTCATGGCCTCGGCGTCCTTCACCAGCTCGCCCAGCGACCGCATGTAGTTCTTCTTTCCGGTGAAGCTCGAGGTCAGCATGACGTTCTTCTGGGGATTGATCGCGATGTCGTAGGCGTACCCGTCGCCGCCGTCGGTGGTGGGCATCGGATAGGTCGCGACCAGCGCGCCCTTGTTGCTGTAGAGCGCCATGCCGGTGACGCCGCCGCCGTCCTTCGTGTTCGAGAGGCCCTGGACGAGCATCCGGCCGGGCATGGCGTAGAACGTGTGCGGACCGACGTACCCGGTCTTCGCCGCCATGTTGGAGATGGTCTGCACGAGCTTGGGCCGCGCCGGGTCGGTTCCGACGTCGTAGACCGAGATGTGGCTGTTGTCGAGGCCGCCGGCCCAGAGGAAGCGCCGGTCGTCGGTGAAGCCCATGTGGTGTGCCTCGCCGCGGCTCTTCGCCGACACCTTGTGGATGATCTTTCCGTAGCGGCTCGAGGCCGGGTTCACGTCGATGGTGACGAGCTTGTCCATGCCGTCGCCCATGCCCTTGACGCCGAGGGCCCAGACGTAGAGGTAGTCCTCCTGGCCCTTGATCAGGTTGCCCATGTAGGGCGAGTTGCACGTCTCGTCCGCGCCGCCCGGCGAGGCCACGGCGAGAAGCAAGAGACCGATGATCGCCCCGAGAAGCTTCCCGCGAACACACTTGACCGACATGCATGCCCTCCTGATGGCGTTGAGTTCTTCGGTGAGGTTTCCCGTGAAGCTCTTGTTCGTCACTCGCGGCTGATCCGCGCGCCGAGGCTTCGCAGCCGCTCGTCGACGCGCTCGTATCCGCGATCGACCTGCTGGACGTTGCGGATGACCGAGCGGCCGTGCGCCGCGAGCGCCGCGGCGATCAGGGCCATCCCGGCCCGGATGTCCGGCGAGACGATGGTGGCGCCGTGCAGGCGGCTCGGGCCGATCACCAGCGCCCGATGGGGATCGCTGAGCAGGATGCGCGCGCCCATCGCGATCAAGCTGTCGACGAAGAACAGGCGGCTCTCGAAGAGCTTTTCGTGGATCAGCACGGTCCCGTCACACTGGGTGGCGAGCACCAGCGCGAGCGGCGTGAGGTCGGCCGGAAAGCCCGGCCACGGAGCGTCGTCGACCTTCGGGATGGCGCCGTCGATGTCGGCGACGATCGCCCGCTTCTGCGCGGCGGGTACCCGGAGCACGGTGCCCTCGATCAGGGTCTCGACGCCGAGCCGCTCGAACACCAGCCGGATCATCCGCAGGTGATCGGGCGCCACATCGCGCACGCGCAGCTCGCCGCCGGTCATGGCGGCGACCGCGACGAACGATCCGACCTCGATGTGGTCCGGACCGACGCGGTGCCGCGCCGCGTGGAGCTCGCGGACGCCGTCGATCTCGAGGACGTTGCTGCCGATCCCCGCGATCCGCGCGCCCATCGCGTTCAGCGCGTGGCAGAGCCCCTGGACGTGCGGCTCGGAGGCCGCGTTGAGCAATCGCGTACGCCCCTCGGCCGTCGCGGCCGCCATCACGGCGGTCTCGGTCCCGGTAACGCTCGCCTCGTCCAGAAACACCTCGGCGCCCCGGAAGCGGCCGCGGAGCTCCAGGTGATAGTGGGCGTCGTCGAGGGTGATGCGCGCGCCGAGCTGGCGGAGCGCGAGCAGGTGAGTGTCGAGCCGGCGGCGGCCGATCTTGTCGCCGCCCGGCCGGGGCAGCACGGCGAGCCTCGTCCGCGCGAGCAGCGGCGCGGCGAGAAGGAAGGACGCCCGGATCTCCGAGGCCAGCGCGGCGTCGGGGCGCGACTCGCGGAGCCCCGTGGCATCGACCGTGACCGTGTGCTCGCCCGACCAATCGACGGTGACCCCGAGGGCGCGGACGAGCTCGATCAGCGTGTTGACGTCGCGGATGCGGGGCACGTTCTCGATGCCGACGCTCCCGGACGCGAGGAGCGCCGCCGCCAGCAGCGGCAGCGCCTCGTTCTTGTTGCCGCTCGGGGTGACGTCCCCGCCGACGGGATGTCCGCCCTCGATCACGAAGCGGTCGCCGGCCGGGGCGCTCGTGGGCGGCATCGATCTAGACGTACGACGGTCCCTCGATGACCGGGTGCTTGACGAGGAACTCCTCGTCGACCTCGACGCCGATACCGGGCTTCTCGAGCGGCCGCACGCAGCCGTCGGGGCCGAGGCGGTAGGACGTGCTCACGAGGGCGACGATCTTCATCGCGTCATCTCAAAGGGGCGGGAAGCCACGAGGGAGTCTACGCCAACGCGGTCGGCGCTGGCCAGCCGATGTCAGTCAGTCTCATGGGCTGCTGACATTTCCGTCACCCCCCACGGGTCGAATGCCCCGAATTGCCGTGATCAGGGCAATTCCTTCCTGCGGTAAGGAGTGAGCCAGTTTTGCCCTCTCCGCATCACCCTGAAATTACACGCTCTGTCGCTGTGGCCCGCCGGGATCCCACGGCCTGGCCGGCGGTTTAAATTATGCATAGGAGAGGGGCGAGTCTAATATGAGAAAGGAATGGCGATGCAGATTCTCGCCATAAACCGGTGACGGATTACCTTCCGGACACCCCATGTGTCGCCCGCGCCTACTGTCCTGGTTGTGAGCCCGATGCCGACCCGAGCCAGGAGATCCTCGATGTGCGCTGGTGCGAATCCCACTCGCCGGCTCGCGATGGAGCCGACGACGAAGTGGTGACCGCATCCGCGTACCTCTCGGGGAGTGCCGAGGCGGGCGGCGACGACAACCGGCGCTGGTGCGACATTCTCCACGGCCGCCGCTGACGGCGGGCTCACCTCGCGAGCGCAGTTAGCTCGTCGAGCGAGCGGATGATTCGGTGAGGCTGTACCGCGCTGTTCGGCGGTAGGCCCCGACCTCCGCGATCCATCCACACCCCCCTGAGCCCGAGCTGCTGCGGCGCGCCCACGTCCCACTCGAGGTGATCGCCGACCATCCACGCCTCGGTCGGCGCCACGCCGAGCGCCTTGAGCGCGTGTCGATACACGGCCGTCTCGGGCTTGCCCACGCCGAACTCGCCCTCGATCAGGATCGCGTCGAAGTAGCCCGCGAGCCGGTGACGCTCGATCTTGTCGCGCTGCTGCGTGGCGTCGCCGTTCGTGACGAGCGCCATCGGCATGCCGCGTCGCCGTAGATCGGTGAGGCAGCCGAGCGCCTCCGGAAAAAGCGTCATCGCCTCCCGTCGCCGGACGCCGTAGTCGCGCGCCACCGCCTCGGCCAGGCCGGGCGCGCTCCGGCCGAGGCGCTCCAGCGCGAATTCCACGATGTGCTGCCAGGCGCCGGCCATGTTCAGGCGCTCCCGCCGCTGGCGCTCCGGGTCGTCCCAGAACCATCGCCGCGTCTCGGCGATCGTCGCCACCAGCACGGCGGGATCGATCCCGCTCGTCGGACAGCACGCGCCGCACGCCTCGACCCAGCTCCGGTCCGCGCCGCCCGAGTAGTCGAGCAGCGTGTCGTCGAGATCGACGAGCAGGGCCTTCACGCTCGGCGCTCGCCGGGCGTCAGCTCGACCACCAGGCCGTCGCCCCAGCCGTACTTCTTCTCGGAGAGCGCCTTCGCCGCGCGCGCCAGCTCGGGCTCGGCCCGCGCGTCGATCACCCGCGCCCTGGCCGGGAACGTGCGCTTGCCGAGTCGCACGGTGACGCGCGAAAGCGCGCGGAGATTCTGCACCCACCGGGCGCGCTCGCGATGCTCGGCGACCAGATAGAGCCGGCCCTCACGGCGCGTGAACCAGATCTCGATCTCGCGCGGCCGGCCCGTGCGCCGCCCCGTCGTCGTCAGGTAGAGATACTGGGCCGCGCGGAGCCGGGCTGCCTTAGCGGCGGGCATCGGCGCGCGCGACCACGCCCAGCACCGTCTCGACCGCGCGGAGCATGAGCGGGAAATCCATGCTGGGCTGCTCCAGCCCCGCGCCGGCGACCATCGACGGGAGAAGCGGGAAGTGGATGAAGCCGACCGCGGGCGGGGGCCCGAGGTCCCGCACGGCGTGAAGCGTCCAGTAGAGCGTCTGGTTGCAGAGATAGGTCCCGGCGGTGTTGGAGGTGTACGCGGGTATGCCCTCATCGACGAGCGCCTTCAGCATCGAGCCGAGCGGCAGGGTCGAGAGATACGCGGCCGGTCCTCCGGGAACGCACGGCTCGCCGCTTGCCCGGTAGCCCGCGTTGTCCGGCAGCTCGTAGTCCATGACGTTCACCGCGACGCGCTCGAGCGCGACGCGCGCCCGCCCCGCGGCGAGCCCGAGGTGCACGATCGCCGAGGGCCGCGTGTCCGCGAGCGCCGCGGTGATTCGCCGGGCGGCGTCGGCGTGGTGCACGGGCAGCACCAGGCCGACGACGCCGGAGTCACCCACCCGGCGTCCGTCGACGGCCTTGGCGAGCCCTTCGGTGGGGTTCGCGGTGTGAGCCCCGAACGGCTCGAATCCGGTCACGAGAATCACGCGCTCCTGCGGCAACGACGGCTCCCTTCGGTCCTGGTCTCGAGCGTGCTCCAGACGCTCAGTCTGCCACAACCGGCGATTTCAGCCACGCTGCACGAGGGGCGACAGCCGCGGGAGCGTGACTGCAACGGCTCCGGCGATCGCGGTCAGCACGAGCCACGGCAGGGTATAGGCGCCGGTGACTTCGAGCAGCACGCCGAAGATCGGTGGGCCGATGAGCGTGCCGCTCCACGAGCAGGCGGTCGCGGCGCCGGTCAGGAGGCCGGCGTAGCGCGGCCCGCCGATCTCGGCGACGAGCGCGAAGTAGAGCCCGACCCAGCCGAACGCTCCGGCTCCGGCGACGAGGGCGAGCGGGACCATTAGCCAGAGGGGCAGCATGGCGCCGAGGGCGAGCGCGGCGTAGGCGACGCCGCCGATGGCCGCGCTGACCACGACGCCCGGCCGGCGGCGGCCTCCGAAGGAGCGGTCGGACGTGACACCCCACGCCACGCGGCTGAGCGTGCCGCCCACCTGGGCGAGCGCGAGAAACTGCGCCGCGGTCACCGCCGAAACGGCGAAGGTCTCCTTGGTGTACAGCACGAGGTACGCGAGGAGCGAGGACTGGGCGATCGACAGCGCGAGCCCGCAGCCGAACACGACGAGGATCGGCCGGCGCCGAAGGAACGTGCCGAGCTCGGCGAGCCTCGGCCGGTCCGCCGCCTGTGCGGGCGAGGCGACCGGGTGAGGACGATAGAGAATCGAGACGAGCACGGCCGAGACGAGCGACAGAAAGCCCGCCAGGGCGAGCGCACCCCGCCAGCTCCAGGCCAAGGCGATGGGCGGCAGCGCCAGCGCCGCCGCCAGGCCGCCGAGCGTGAGCCCGGTCTGCTTGATTCCCATCGCCATGCCGCGCTCGCCCGGGGGAAACCACTCCACGACCGCCTTGCCGGTCGCGGGATTCAGCACGCTGAAGCCGAATCCGCCGAGGACCAGGAGCGTGAGGAGCCCGGCGAGGCTCGCGCTCGACGCCGCGAGCGCGATCATGGAGCCGACGATGAGCTGACCGAGCCCGAGCGCGAGGCGGACCCCGAGGCGGTCGGTCAGCCATCCGGCGGGCAGCGCCATCAGCACGCCGCCCAGGTACACCGCGGGCAGGCAGAGCCCGACCTGCACGCGGGACAGATCGAGCGACTCGAGCAGAAACGGAGTGAGCGGGGTGACCGCCAGGGCGGTCAGGGCGCCGAGGGCGTGGGCCACCGTCACCAGGGCGAGGATCGGCCAGCGCGACGTCACGACGTGGGGGATTGTCCCCCTGTTGGGGCGCGCGCGGGACTATTCTCTAGCCGTGGTCATCGCACAGATCACGGACATGCACATCCGGCCCGAGGGCGTCCTGGCCTACGGCCGCTTGGACACGGCGCCCTACCTCGCCCGCGCCGTCCAGCATCTGCTCGGCTTGAAGCCGCGGCCCGACGTCGTGCTGGCGACCGGGGACCTGGTCGACGCCGGACGCGCCGTCGAGTACGACCGTCTGCGGGCGCTGCTGGCGCCGCTCCCGATGCCCGTGTACCTGATTCCCGGTAACCATGACGATCGCGACGCGCTCGTCACCGCGTTCGCCGACCATCGGTACCTGCCGCGGGGCGGTCGATTCATCCAGTACGTCGTCGAGGACTATCCGGTCAGGCTCGTCGCGCTCGACACCCTCGTCCCGGGCGAGGTCGGCGGCCTGCTCTGCGAGGAGCGTCTGGGCTGGCTTGCGGCGCGCCTGGCGGAGGCGCCCGATCGCCCGACCGTCATCTTCATGCATCATCCGCCGTTCGGGACGGGCATCGTGTACATGGACAACCACGGCCTCGCGAGCAGTCGTGAGTTCGCCGAGATCGTGCGCCGCCATCCCCAGGTGGAGCGCGTGCTGTGCGGCCATCTGCACCGGCCCATCCAGGCGCGCGTGGGCGGGACCGTGGCAAGCACCGCGCCGAGCACCGCGCACCAGGTCGTGCTCGACCTCGAGGACGACAACCCGTTGATGTTCGCCATGGAGCCGCCCGCGTGCCAGCTCCACATCTGGCGCCCGGGTACGGGCCTCGTCAGCCACACGAGCTACATCGGCGACTACGACGGACCCTACCGCTTCTCCGACGGCGTGAAGGTGGTGCGGTAAGCCGCCGCTCTCAGCCGCCCTGCCGCAGGAGTGACTCGGCCGCCTCCATGAGGGTCTCCGAGAGGGTGGGGTGGGTGTGGATCGTCCCCGCGAGATCTTCGACGGTGAGTGCCGCCTCGACGGCGAGCGCGCCCTCGGCGATGAGCTCGCCGGCGCCGGGGCCCACGATGCCGACGCCGAGGACGCGGCCCGAGTCGGGATCGGCGATGAGCTTCGTCAGGCCGTCGGTGCGTCCGAGCGTCAGGGCGCGGCCGGCCGCCGCCCATTCCCGCTTGGCGACCCTGACCGCACGTCCGGCGCGCGCCGCCTCGAATTCCGTCAGCCCGCACCAGGCGACCTCGGGGTCGGTGAACACGACCGCGGGGACGACGACGTTGTCGAAGGCCGAAGGCCGGCCCGCGATGACTTCCGCAGCCACCTTGCCCTGGCGCATCGCGCGGTGGGCGAGCATGGGCTCGCCGGTGACGTCGCCGACCGCGTAGATCGCCCGGTCGGCCGTACGGCAGCGGTCGTCGACGGTGATGAAGCTGCGCGCGTCCGGGTTCACCCGCGTGTTCTCCAGGCCGAGGCCGGCCGACGCGGGTCGCCGGCCCACCGCCACCAGCACGCGGTCGAAGACGCCGTCGTCCCCGTCGAAGCGCGCCTCGATCGCCGAGCCCTTCTCGGCGAGCGAAGTCACCTTCGTGCCCAGACGTATCTTGTCGAAGAGCTTCTCGCAGCGCCGGGCCAGCGGCTGGACGAGCGCCCGGTCGACGCCCGGCAGCAAGCCATCGGTCATCTCGACGAGGGTCACCGCGCTGCCGAGCGCGGCGTAGGCCTGCCCGAGCTCGAGGCCGATGTAGCCACCGCCGATCACGAGAAGCCGCTCCGGAATGTCGGCCAGCTCGAGCGCCGCCGTCGAGTCCATGACGCGGTCGCTCGCGAGGGCGAGTCCGGGAAGGGCCGCCGGCGCCGAGCCGGTCGCGATGATCGCGTGCTTGAAGCGGACTTTCTGCGGCTCCTCGCCCTCCACGCGCAGCTCGCGCGAGCTTTCGAAGACGGCGCGGCCGCCGATGACCTCGACGCCCCGGGTCTTGGCGACCGCGGCGAGCCCGCGCGCGAGCCGACCCACGACGCGCTCGTCTTTCCACTTGCGCAGGGGATCGAGCGCGACGCGCGGCTCGCCGAAGTCGACGCCGAGATCGCGGGCGCGCTCGGCGTCCTCGATGAGCGCGGCGACGTGCAGCAGCGCCTTCGACGGGATGCAGCCTTCCCAGAGGCACGCGCCGCCGAGCCGCTTGCCGGAGTCCACGACCACGGTCTCGAGCCCCAGCTCGGCACAGCGGAACGCGGCGGAATAGCCGCCGGGGCCACCGCCCACGACGGCGACGTCCACCTCGACGACGAGGTCGCCCATGACCATGGATGATTACTCCTTCGTGTGCTACTCGACGACGCCCTGGACGGCCCAGGCGCGTGCAATCAGACGGATGCTGCCGTCGACCCCGATCGGCAGCATCGACCGGATGCGCTCTCGGAGCGCGGCGCGGCGCTTCTCAGAGAGCGACATGCAGTAGCCGGGCGCCGGCGCCTGACCGCCGAGGAACGGCGACCAGTAGTCGTCAAAATCCTTGAAGACGGTCGGCACGTCGATGGCGAGCACGCGGACCTCCCGGAGCCCGGCTTTCTCGAACAGCTCCACGAGCGGCGCGGCCCGGGCGATGGGAAACCGCCGACCCTCGTCGAGCTCGAGCGCGGCCGGATCGAGCGCGACGGCCGCGTCCCAGAACCGGCGCATGAGCTGCATCTCGCCCGCGTAGTCCCAGACGTACACCGCCACCGTGCCGCCGGCCGAGACCGCGCGCTTCATCTCGGCGACCATGCGCAGGGGGTCCGGCACGAAGTTCAGCACCAGCCCGGACACCGCCGCGTCGTGCTCGCCGTCCTTGCCGGGGAGCGCCTGCGCGTCGCCGATCTTGAAGGTGACGCGCGGGTCGGTCACGCGCGCGCGGGCGTACGCGAGATACTCCTCGGATCGGTCGATGCCGACGACCGCACTCGGCGAGCACCGCGCGACGATGGTCTCGGAGAGGGCGCCGGTGCCGCAGCCGACGTCGAGCCAGCGCAGGTCGTCGGGCAACCCGAGCCAGCCGACGAAATCACGCGCGACGAGCCGGCTCCAGCGCCCGACGTAGGGCTCGTAGGCGTCACCGCTCGACCAGGTGTCTCTGCGCTCCGCAGTCATGGCCGGCTCAACCTCACCACTCGAGCAGGAGCTGCTCGGGACGCTCGAGTCGCCGAACGATTGCCGCCGCGAACCGGGCGCCGTCGGCGCCGTCCGCGACGCGGTGGTCGAACGTGAGGGAGATCGGCAGCAGCCTGCGCGGCACGATCCGGCCATCCTGCACGACCGGCTCCTCGCGCGCGCGCGAGACGCCGAGGATGGCCACCTCGGGGTAGTTGATGATCGGGATCGCGCCGGTTCCGCCGAGCGCGCCGAGATTGGTGATGGTGAAGGTCCCTCCGCGCAGGTCCTCGAGCGTGGCCTTGCCCTCGCGAACGCGCTGCGCGAGCGCCGCCAGCTCGCGCTGCAGCTCGACGAGGGGCTTCTTGTCGACGTCGCGGATGACCGGGACGATCAGGCCGCGCTCGGTCGCCACCGCCACGCCGAGATGGCAGTAGCGCTTGACGATCAGCTCGCCCGCCGCCGCGTCGAGACTGGCGTTGAATGTCGGGTGCTCCCGGAGCGCGAGCGCGGCCGCCTTCAGGAGAAAGCTCGTCAGCGTCAGGACGAGGCCGCGCTCGCGCGCCGCCTCGACGTTACGGCGAATGATCGCCTCGAGCTCGGTCACGTCGACCCGGTCGAAGTGCGTCACGTGGGGCACGACGGTGGCGGAGAGTGTCATGCGCTCGGCGATGGTGCGTCGCAGGTGCGACAGGGGCTCTCGCTCCACCGGCCCCCACTGCTCGAACCTCGGCAGCGCCGGCTCCACGCCGATCGTCTTGAGCGGCCTCGCGGCGCGTTCGGGGGCCGGCTCCGCCGTCGCGCCCGCCCGGCGCTCCGCGCCGTCGCCGGCGGCGCGCACGTCGTCATCGGTCACGCGCCCGCCCGGCCCGGTCGCCCTCACGCTCCCGAGATCGACCCCCAGCTCCCGCGCCAGCCGCCGAGTAGCGGGCGTCGCCGGCACCGGCCCCACCCGCCCGGCCCCATCCGCTCCTCCGCTCGCGCCCGCCGAACCCGCCCCCGCTCCGCTGCTCGCGCCGCTCGAACCCGTCACCGTTCCCGACGCCGTCCCGCGCCCCTGCGTGATCGCAGCCCGAGAGGACGGGCTCGCGTCGGCAGCCACCGCGGGTTCCCGGCGGGGCGCGGAGGCGGGGGGAGCCTGCCGAAACCTGTCGTAGTTCTCAGGCAGGCTCCCCCCGCCTCCCCGCCCTGCCGTCACCACCGCGGCATCGTCGAACGTAACCAGGACGTGACCAACCTTCACAGTCTGCCCAGGCTGAACATGAATACCAGCCACGCGTCCGGAGAAGGGAGAAGGAATCTCAACGGTAGCCTTGTCGGTCTCGACCTCAAGTAAGGGCGAGTCTTCGGAAATGACGTCGCCCTCGCGGACCAAAACCTTGATGATCTCGGCCTCGGTCAGGCCCTCACCAAGGTCGGGCAGCGCGAACGGCCGGGACATGCCTCAGAACGCGAGAGTGTCGCGCGCGGCCGCGACGACGCGTGAAACGTCGGGAACGTTCGCCTTCTCGCGGGCGAACCCCACGAACGGCACGTCGTAGGCGGTCACCCGCCGGATCGGAGCCTCGAGCGAGAGGAACGCGCCGTCCATGATCGAGGCCGCGATCTCGGCGCCCGGGCCGAAGCTCCGGGGAGCCTCGTGGACGACGACCGCGCGGCCGGTCTTCTTGACCGAGCTCACCAGCGTGTCCCGATCGAGCGGCGAGATGGTGAGCAGGTCGATCACCGTGGTCTCGACGCCGTCTTCTGCCTGGAGGACCTCGGCGGCCTCGAGGGCGACGCGAACCATGGCGCCATACGCGATCAGCGTGAGTGCCTTGCCCTCGCGCACGACCTGCGCGCGGCCGAGGGGCAGGGTCTCGCTCTCCTCCGGGACCTCTTCCTTGGCGGCGTGATAGAGCGCCTTCGCCTCGAAGAAGATGACCGGGTCGGGATCGCGGATGGCGGCGGCGAGCAAAGCCCGGGCGTTGCGCGGGCCCGAGGGAATGACCATCTTCAGCCCGGGAATGTGGGCGTAGAACTGCTCCTCGGACTCGGAGTGGTGCTCGAGCGCGCGCACGCCGCCGCCGTAGGGCATGCGGATCACCATCGGGACGTGGAAGCGCCCCTGTGAGCGGGCTCGGTAGCGCGCACAGTGGTTCTCGATCTGGTGGAAGCACTGGAAGGCGAAGCCGGAGAACTGGATCTCGCAGACGGGCTTGAGGCCGTAGA
>Ga0137403_10004040_pt1 | contig 17373 bp, 20 predicted proteins | sample CZOMad2_1_16fung_FD_122057 | JGI IMG/M metagenome (GOLD analysis project Ga0137403, IMG submission 122057) | Vadose zone soil fungal communities from Angelo Coast Range Reserve, California, USA - CZOMad2_1_16fungal (Hybrid Assembly) | ecosystem: Environmental > Terrestrial > Soil > Vadose zone...
TTCAAATTATGTTCGACCATCAGGATGGTGTATTTCGCGGAGATGCGCTTGATCAGCGCGGCGATCTTGTCGATGTCCTCATGTCCCATGCCGGCCATCGGCTCGTCGAGCAGCATCATTTCCGGATCGAGCGCCAGCGTCGTCGCGATTTCGAGCGCGCGCTTGCGCCCGTACGGCATCTCGACCGCCGGCGTCGTTGCAAACTCGCTCAGGCCGACATCGTCGAGCAACTCATGGGCGCGGCCGTTGAAACGGTCGAGCACCGTTTTGGAACGCCAGAAATCGAAGGAGTGTCCGTGCTGACGTTGCAGCGCGACCCTGACGTTCTCCAGCGCCGTCAAATGCGGGAACACCGCCGAAATCTGGAACGAGCGCACCAGACCGAGACGCGCCACGTCGGCCGGCGCCAGCGCCGTGATATCCTGGCCCTTGTACAGGATTTGCCCGGCCGAAGGCCTCAGGAACTTGGTCAGGAGATTGAAGCACGTCGTCTTGCCGGCCCCGTTCGGCCCGATCAACGCATGAATACTGCCACGGCGAACCCGCAGATCGACACCGCGAACGGCAAAGAACCCCGCGAATTCCTTGGTCAATCCGTGGGTTTCGAGAATGAACTCATCGGCCAATCAAATCTCCCCCCATCAGCCCTCGCGCCCGACTTGCCGTCGTGCGTGGCCAATTCGTGTTAACCGGCAGGTCTCCCAGACGTCTTGGAAATCCCGTCCGGGACCTGCCGCCTCCGGCCGGAATATGCCGTCAACGGCGCGGATTAGGCAAGGTGCAAAGCTGGGCATCTGCCGGAGGCATCATTCGTCGTTAAATTGCACGAGCGGAGCATTTGGCCGGTTACCGGATACGTCCGGGCTGGTCGGTTCATGCTGTCCGGAAAGCCGCCATTAACGGTATTTCGATGCAATTTTACGCTTTCACAGAATATTCGCGCCTGAAGCCGATGGTTCGGTGGTTTGCAGTGAGAACGGATCGCAGCCGTGCAATTTGAAAGCGCCAACCCGACGATCGTCAAATCGATCAAGCAGCGTGATCTCCTGAACACCTGGCTGCGGCTTTATGCCCGCGAGCAACTGATGCCCCGCGTCGAGGAATACCAGCCCGAGCGGTTTGCGGACGAACTTCCGGACCTTGTGTTTTACACCGTGGATACCGCGCAGGCGCCGCCGCGCTTGTTGATCGAGAGCGACGGCACGCGGATGTCGAGCGCCTATGGCCACACCGGCAAGGGCCGATATCTTGACGACTATCTCGGGCCCCGACTCGTTCCCGTCGTGATGCCGGTCTATTACGAATGCTTGAGGCGCGCGCTCCCCGTCTACACCATCTCCAACGTCGATGACACCTACGGACGAATCGTCGCCTATGAGCGGCTGCTGATGCCATTCTCGCAAGCCGGCCATGTCACGCACGTCATCGCATCGCTGAAGACCATCAGCGAAGATGGCGGCTTTGAAATCAGGAATCTGATGCGGGGCAATAAAACCCTGCCGACGTCGAAGCTTCGCGCCGTGATCGATCGCGATCTCTTTCATCGCGCACCGGGCCGTATTCCGGCCGGCGACGTGATCGAATTCGGCTAGCCTTCGAATGGAATTCGCGGCTTTTTAAAGGACCTTCGCGGCAACCCCTACTTCCTCGTTGCGCCAAAAAGCTCATTAACTTTTCTTGGCCATTTCGCTAAGCTGGTCGCTCTGACAGCCGGAGAGCCCCCCTTGCAGACGCGCACCGATCGTTTGACGCCATTGCCTGAAAATGTGCTGAGCCTCTCGGTGGCGCGACGCGCATGGAACGGCGTTCACGTTGACATCACTGAATTCCATTGCGGGGGCCGGGTCGCTCATCATCTGTGTTACGAGACCGAAACCCGCCTCAGCGTGCTGCTGGAGGAAGTCGGAAGCCACTGCGAGCCACGCCTGCGCGAGGACCAGCCCTGCCCAATCGGCTATATGCCGAGGCACATGCAGTTTGCGCCGGCCGGAATGGAGATGTGGGGCTACAGCGCCGACGCGCGCTTCGTGAAGGACGCCACCCTGACCTTCGATCTTGCGGTATTGGGCGAGCGGCTGGCCACCGAATTCGACGCCGATGCGACCGCCACGCCGCGACTGCGGTTTTCCGACGACCGGCTCTGGACCCTGGTCAGGCTGCTATCCGGTGCGGTGAACGACCCCGATCCGTCGACGCAACTCTATGGCGACGGGCTGATCGCAGCGATCACGGCGCGGCTCTTTGCCGAGCCACCGGAGCTTGGCGCGGAGGCCAAGGGGCTGACTCCCTCTCAGCTTCGCCGCGTCGTCGAGTATCTAGACGCGCTCCTGCCAGGGCGCGTTAACCTCGCGCATCTGGCGACGCTGGCGGGCCTGTCGCAATCGCACTTCAGCCGGGCGTTCAAGGCTTCGACGGGAATGGCGCCTTATCGCTGGCAGCTCGACGCACGCATCCGGCGCGCGCAGGCTCTCCTGATCGATAGCAGCGCCTCGCTCGACGATGTGGCCGAGGCCACCGGCTTTGCCGATGCGGTTCATTTCGGGCGGACGTTCCGGAAATTCACCGGAGCGACGCCGGCGGCGTGGCGAAACGACCGGAAAAACTGATCACGATTCCGCAGCGGATTCGGACTAGAAACCGCAGAATCGAACAGTGTCTTCCACAAGCGGCAGGACAATAGTCTCGCGACCGGACAGGTGAGCGAAACCGTCTCGAGCGTTTGAAGACACTCGCCTTCCGGAACTCCTGATCCCGGAAGGCAGAAGATGACCGCTGAATCCATCGACTATGACAGCCTCATGCAGGCGAACCTCGCGCGCGTGTTCGGCGAGCACGACGCCTCGCGCAGGATGAAAGCCATCGCAGAACTCTATGCCGACGATGCGATACTGTATGAACCGGATGCGGCGGCGACGGGCCATGCCGCCATCAGCCAGGCTGTAAAAACACTCTTGTCGAGCCTGCCGCCAAACTTCGTCTTCACCGCGATCGGCCCGGCCGTCGGCCACCACGGTCTCGGGCGGCTGCGCTGGCAATCCGGTCCACCGAACGGTCCCGCGGCCGTGACGGGAACCGATGTCGCCCGGATTGAAGGCGGCCGAATCCGAACCCTCCACGTCTTTCTCGACCCCGCGGCTGCCTGAGCGGCCACCTTCATTTCCCAGGGAAAAATCATGCCCGCCAAGACCGGCCTCGACGCCCTGCTTCGCCCGGAAGACAGCATCCTGGTGCTGATTGACCATCAGCCGTACCAGTTCGCCAACCTGAACAGCCACGAGCCGACGATGATCGTCAACAACGTCATTGGCCTCGCCAAGACGGCGAAAGTCTTCAACGTACCGACGATTCTGACCACGGTGATCGAGGAACGCGGCGGCTATCTGATCAAGGGGCTTCAGGATGTCTTCCCGGAGCAGAAGCCGATCGACCGCACCTTCATCAACACCTGGCAGGACGAGCGTGTTGTCGACACCGTGAAGAAGAGCGGGCGCAAGCAGCTCGTGCTGGCTGCGCTCTACACCGAGATCTGCCTCGCCATGCCGGCGATCCAGGCGCTCGCCGAAGGGTATGACGTCTTCATTGTCACCGATGCTTCAGGCGGCGTCTCGTTGGAAGCCCATGACATGGCTGTGCGCCGCATGGTCGCCGCCGGAGCGGTGCCGATCACCTGGCTTGCTGTGCTGGGCGAGTGGCAGCGGGATTGGGCGCGCGCGAAGACAGCGGCTGGCGTCGCGGGCGTCGTTGCCGAGCATGGCGGTGCCAGCGGTGTCGCCTTGGCCTGGGAACTGCAGCTTCTCGCTGGGCGCGCCGGGGCGGGTGCCTGAGGAGGTGTGATTTGTCCACCACGTCAGCGCCAATACGTATCGGCTACTGCCTCTCGCTGACCGGTCCGGTCGCGGGTAACAGCAGATCGGCCCGGCTCGCCCACGACATATGGCGGGAGGACGTCAACGGCCGGGATGGACTGCTCGGCCGTCCTGTCGAACTCATCTGCTACGACGATCGTGCGGACGCTTCACTCGTCCCAGGCCTCTACCAACGGCTGATGGACGAAGATAGGGTCGATCTCGTCATCGGCGGCTACGGCACCAACACTATACTGCCGGCGATGCCGTTGATCATGGAACGGCAACGCTTTTTCGTCGGGTTGATGGGCCTCGGCGTCAACAACGCGCTCGCCTATCCCAACTACTTCGCCATGATTCCAACCGGGCCGGATCCGAATGCCGCACTCACCGAAGGGTTCTTTGCTCTCGCCGCAGAGCAAAAGCCAAGACCCGCAACGGTGGCACTCGTATCAGCGGACGCCGAATTCTCTCGCAATCCGATTCTCGGCGCGAAGGCGAATTCAGAGAAGTACGGCTTCCGGATCGTCCACAAGGCTATCTATCCGCTGACGACGGAAGATTTTGTGCCTGTCATCGACGCTGCCGCCGAAAGCGGTTGCGATCTGCTGTTTCTCTGCTCCTACCTCGCTGACTCGATCGGCCTTGTTCGAACCATCCACGCGCATCGCTTCCGCCCGAAGATGGTCGGCGGCGCCATGATCGGTCCTCAGAACACAGCGGTGAAAACCACGCTCGGCCCGCTGCTCAACGGTTTCGTGAACTACGAATATTGGGTGCCGGTCCCGAAGAGGATGTTTCCCAGCGTTCGGGAAATGCTGAATGCCTACCAGGCACGAGCCAACGACGCCGGCGTCGATCTCTTAGGGCATTATATGGCGCCGCTCGCCTACGCCCAGATGCAGGTGGTTGCTCAGGCTGTCGGAGCGACCGGCGGCTTCGACGACGCAAGCCTTTCGGCGTACGCTCGAGGCACGACCTTTCGCACCGTGATGGGCGATATCAGGTTTGGGGTAAAAGGCGAATGGGCAGAGCCACGGGTCCTGCAGGTCCAATTCCAGGGAATATCCGGCCATGAGGTTGGCCAATTCCGGAATGGATCGAGGCAAATCGTGGTGTCACCGCCAAACTTAGTCTCTGGAGGGCTTAGTTATCCTTATGCCGAAGCTCTCGGTGCGGAGCAAACGGGCTAAATGCCATCGCCGAAGACAGACGCCACTTCGCTGGCATGGACGTCCGACCTCTTGCGCCGTGCCTATCATCATCTATTGCCGGATTCTGTCCTGAATGGTGAGCACGCGGAGCCTATCAACGCGCGCGTTCGCGCGACCCGTTGGCTTTGCCACCCTCCCCGCTAGGCCTTCCGCCCGCGCGACTTCGACGGCGCCACTTCCTTGGCGTAGATTTCCGGCTTGAAGCCGACCAGCAATTTGACGCCGAGATCGAGCACCGGCCGCTTGATCATCGAGGGTTGCTCCAGCATAAGAGCGATGGCCTTGCGTTCGTTCAGGCCTTCCCTGTCGCTGTCGGGCAATTTGCGGAACGTGGTGCCGGCGCGATTGAGCAGCGTTTCCCAGCCGAGTTCATCGGCCCATTGCTTGAGTTTTTCCTTGGCGATGCCTTCGGTCTTGTAGTCATGGAAACCGTAAGTTACGCCATGGCTGTCGAGCCAGGCGCGCGCCTTCTTCATGGTGTCGCAGTTCTTGATGCCGTAGATGGTGGTGGGCAAAGCCAATCCTCGCGTAAATTTGCCGGGCAAAGTTAGCCGCGCAACGACCACCGCGCCAGATGAATATGTTTGCCTCGACCCCAAAGGCTCTGAATCAGGACAAAATCGCGCACGGTCCACTGGATCGCGTCGATGGAGCGCTCCGCCAACGTGCGATCGCCGTACAGCAGAGTGATGTGCGGCGTGAACCGCGATGCTGTTCGGCGAAATCCGGCATTTTTCATCGCCCTGCCAAGCAACCGATGGAAAGTAACCAGCGCCGCTTCGTCGCCGGTGCGTAGTACGAACGGCCGCACTTCGCGCTTGGGTCCAAAGCTCATCGCACGGTCCAGCACGATATCGAACGGCTTCGCCAGAACCGCTGCGCCAGCTTGCTTCGCGCGTTGAACCACGGCGCGCGGCAAACCATCGTAGGCGCCGATACCGCGCAACGATATGTGGAGCAGGTCGGCCGCGATGCGATGCCCGCTCAATCCGAATTCCTCACATAGACGCTTGCGAAGTTGTACAATTCGCGAAGCATTTTCCACCTCGAGCAGCAACGCGAAGAATAGGACGTCAAATGCCGGATGGGGCTCGAAACCGGGGAGGAGAAGCTGATCAGACATGTTACACACCGCAAACGGTGATCAGAACATATCATGAACATTTGAATTCCGTCAAGGTATTTGAGCACTTGCAAATAGTCCTCAGCCCAAGTATATCCCACTTGGATATACAAGCATAGGATAGTGCCATGACAAGTTCCACGGTATTCACCAGCAATCGCAGCCAAGCCGTCCGTCTGCCCAAGGCCGTCGCTTTTCCGGAAGACGTGCATCAAGTCGACATTTTGAAGATCGGCCGCAGCCGCGTGATCGTGCCGCAAGGCAAACGATGGGACGATTTGTTTCAGAACGGCCGGCGCGCGAGTGAGGATTTCATGGTCGAACGTGAGCAACCGCTGGCCGAGGAGCGCGAGCAGCTCTGATGCTCACCTACATGCTCGACACCAATATCTGCATCTACGTAATGAAGAATTATCCGCTGGCCTTGCTCGAGAAGTTCAATTCGCTGGCCGAGCAACTCTGCATCTCGAGCATCACGCTCGGCGAATTGCACTATGGCGCAGAGAAGTCAGCACGCCGAGTCGACAACCTGACAGCCATCGAGCATTTCGTGGCGCGTCTCGACGTGCTGCCGTTCGAGACCAAAGCGGCTGCGCATTACGGCCAGCTTCGGGCAGAGCTGGAGCGGGCGGGAACGCCCTGCGGCCCGCACGACATGCAGATTGGTGGTCATGCCCGCAGCGAGGGGTTGATCGTCGTCACCAACAATATGCGCGAGTTCGGCCGCATGCCGGGAATCAGAGCTGAGAGCTGGGTCTGACCGAATGGCGAGCTTCGGCTTGGCCAAACTATGAGGTTGCGCAATCTTGCATCCTCCAGAGATCGCGATCGGGCGCAACTTGCCGGTCTTGTCGCAGTTCTTGATGCCGTAGATGGTGGTGGAACGCATCAAACAGTCCTTCCCAACACTGTCACGCACAAGCGGCGCCGGATCTCCATCCCTTGCCGCCGATACAACGCTATGGCGCTGTCATTATCAGAAAATACGTGCAGGAACGGAATCTCGCCTCGCGCCGAAATTTGGCGAGCAACCGCGCCGAGCAGTATTTGCGCGTAACCGCGACCGCGACAGGCCGGATGCACGCAGACCGCCGTTATCTCGGTGTAATTGGCAGGCTTCATTCGCTCGCCCGCCATCGCCACCAACTGCCCATCGATCCTGATGCCAAGAAACGTTCCCAGTTCGTGGGTTCTCAGCGTGAAGGGGCCGGGCTTGGTCAGCTTTGTCAGTTCCACCATTGCTGGTGCGTCATCAGGGCCGAGCGTGACGATATCGGCCGTGCGGCCCGCGGTTTCGGCAGGCGTTCCGATCATTTGCTCGCCCGTCGCGGCGAGGAGAATTTTGAACTCCGCGGGAGCGGTCACCGGCTCGGGCGTGAACAGCACGGCCTGGTCGGATGCGGTCATCAGCGCGCCGAGCGCCGCGAAACTCTGTGCGGACATATCCGTCATTGCCGCGAACGGCGCGATGGCCGGAGGATAGCGCCGCGCCAGCGTGCCGCCTTCCGCCAGCGCCTGTTGGCTGGATGTCAGCGCATTCCAAACCGGATGATCAAGCGGGTGCATCGACTTGTTCACGGCCGCTTCGGAATTTCAAGCCCGCGTTGCACGGCAGGTCGCGCGAGGCCGCGCTCCAGCCAGGCCGGGACCCGCGCGAGGCGATCGAATTCGACAAGTTCGCGCGCACCGTAGAAGCCGACCAGGTTGCGCACCCAGCCGAGCATTGAAATATCGGCAATCGTATACTCGTCGCCCATGACCCACGGCCGCCCGTCAAGGCGGGTCTCAACCACGCCCAGCAGACGCCTGGATTCGGCGACATAGCGCTCCAGCGGCCGCTTATCGGCGATCTCCTTGCCGGCGAATTTGTGGAAGTAGCCGACCTGACCGAACATCGGGCCGATCCCGCCCATCTGGAAGTGCACCCACTGGATGGTTTCGTATCGGCGCGCCGCATCGTCAGGCAGAAGTTTTCCGGTCTTCTCGGCGAGATATTGCAGGATCGCACCGGATTCGAACAACCCGAGCGGCTTGCCGCCGGGCCCGTTCGGATCGATGATCGCAGGGATCTTGCCGTTCGGGTTCAGCGACAGGAATTCCGGCGTCTTCTGGTCGTCCTTGTTGAAGTCGACGAGATGCACTTCGTACGGCAGCCCGATCTCCTCCAGCATGATCGAGACCTTGACACCGTTTGGCGTCGGCAGCGAATAGAGCTGAAGGCGGTCGGGATATTTTGCGGGCCAGCGCGCGGTAATCGGAAAGGCGGAAAGGTCGGGCATTGCACCTCGTTCTTTGCTTCACTTCTGTGGCACGGCTAATGTACGGCGATAGCCGGACGTGGCAAGGGCCGGCACGTCTGCGACCGAAGCGCTCTTTGAGCGCCAGGACGTAGGCGACCTGTCAGTAATTGATCTCCATTCGCAATCCCCTGATATCGACTTCATCGCCGCCAAGACATGAAGTGCTGTCCCGAGCGGCAACCGCGCACGCACAGGCGTCGATCAGATCGTCGTGGCCGATCCCCGTGCCGTAGCGTTGCGTCAGCCATTTTGAAAGTTTGACGAAGCCCCGCTGAGCCAGCAGCTTGATGCGTTGATCACGGCCGAGCGCCGATTTCTTGCCTTGCAGGCGAAGCGGGTTGCCGAGCTTATGGAAGATCAACTCCGGATGGGCCTCGCCGATGATGGCCTGACGATCGGGCGTGATGAAATCGTCGACTTCCCTGATCTTGTCCCTGATATTCCAGAGCTGGCAGGACACGCCCATGCCCGGGCCTTCATGCCGCCAGTAATGTTGATTGGCGGAAGCCTGGTCGGGAAATTCCCAGAGATTTCGGCGAGCGCCCAGGAAGACGGACGAGCCGACCAGTTCGCGGGCGCGGATGTCGCATGTTCTGTGGCCGGACATCTTGAGGCCGATCGGCATATCGATCATCGCGCGCTGGTGCGGCATCGAGAGAAGCCTGCTCAGGCTGGATGAAAAGTCAAATCCGTGATCGCCGTGATCATCGATCCAGGCCGCGACCCAACCGCCGCGAAATCCGTCAAGCCCGAGATAACCGGCCACTTCCCTTATCCCCCACTCCGATCATCCTCGGTGGCGATGATGTTATCTCATCGAGCATCCCTCGGCGGGTTCTCGCCGAGAGGCCTAGCTACTCGCACCATCGTCGAGACTCACGATCACGGCGGCGTTGGCAATGATGATGGCATCGCCGCCACTCTCGGCAGGAACTTCGAGCCCGCCCTTGACCGCGGTGACGGTCACCGTTCCGTAAGGAAGCTCTTTCGCGACCGCCGTCGTGTCGACCGCGCCGGGGTCCGGCACGCCGATGGTGACATCGACGAACATGTCGCTGGAAGTCTTGCCCAGCATCCGGAAGAACCCGAGGCTGGAGTGGCGGATGGCGTCCGAGACCGCGCGCCTGGCCGCCTTGGTGGCATCGCGTCCGTGAACATCAACGCCCATGCCCATTTCGGTAATACAGCGCACGCGTGCCATCGGGTTCCTGCTTTCGTCGCTTGACGCTGCCGCGTCCACCGCATCTCGCACCCAACGCCCGTGACGATCGCGAAACGCCCCTTGGTCGGGACCGGACGATGCGAGTTCTAGATTTGATTTGGGTCAGGCGAGAAGCAAATTATTTTTGCAAATGGGACTGGACAGGCACATCAGTCATTTGCCCGCCGGGCAAATTACTTGCCGCCGCAGGAAGCTCGTCCAGTACCGTAGGGCTCTTGCCGGAGCGCAGTTGCCCGCAGTTTCACGGCAAAAAACGTAAAGGGCAATGGCAGAGAGGAACGCCGCTTCCGCGAGTTTGCCGGCAACGAGGCATTCCCCCGCCGCAAACACGAAGAACGCTAGCAGCAAAGCAACCGGAATCCATGACACTGCCGACCGACGTCGGAGATCGAGCGAGTACCAAACCGCGGGGTCTAATCGAAGAAGAACCTCGATAACGCGGCGCAAGACTGCCAATGATCAACCTTATCAGAACGGCCAACCAATGTCTGCTTTGCCGCGCATTACGGACTCAACTCGGACATCGCGCGAGGTCCGAAAAGCGCCGTGAACGGGCATTCCACGGTAGCGACGGCTCGGCTTTGTAGTTTCCGTCCAGATAATCTTTGAGCTGTGAGGCAGAGGCACGTCGTTTTGCTGCGATGTTCGACAGGACCGACGAGAGAGCCATTCTCTATTTCCGCTCTTTGATCTGACCGCTACTGTCGACGACGAGGGATACTTCCTTGCCGTCCTTCATCGCTTTGACAGCCGTGCCTTCGGCGGTGGATTTGATATCCCGAATTTGCGAATAACCCGCGGATTCGAGCTTGGCCACAAGCTCCTCCTGGGTCAGGGCATAGGCAGGAGAGAAGACGCCAAACACCAGGAAACAAATGACCGCTTGAGAGATCGCTCTCGTCGACATGATCTGTACTCCTTGTTGTGACAGCGAAGGGACTCCGAAAGTTCGACCCAGATACGACACAGCGCTCCGCCATCGGGCGCGCTCGCCACAGAAGTCCGCGAGTTCCAGGACCGGTAGCCCAACGCGGCCACGCGAACACCTCGAGGTTGGAATTATCTGTACTGGGCGGTGCGAGCGTCGAGTGCTCGAAGAGGAAAGCCATACGTCACTCCCGCACGCACTTCGTTTCCCGGGCGGCCATTGGTGAGAGCGTGCCGTAGACCGACGTCCACGCTCAGACCGTCACGCAGCTGCCAAATGAGGCCGACCAAGGCGGACGATCCTGACACGAAGCGTTTCAGGAATTGCCGTGTTCGAAATGGAGGCCTTGCGAACATGCGTCGGGTCCTCGGCATTCGCAATTATGGTACCGGTCGGAACACCCAGATGGCTGCCGGCTCGGCCGTACTTGTCCGTACGGCGAGCAACAGTCGATCAAGTTCAGGCACAAAGAGCGACGTGCGCGCCCCCGAAGCTGTCGGTATGTGGGCGATACGTAGGTTCGCCATCCCTTTCGCTTCCAAAACGTCGAGAAATCCGGCTCCGCAACTCACGTAGATGCGTCCGCGCTTGGCGTCGACGAACAGGTCATCGGCATCACCGCAGGTCTCGGCTGTCCCGACGAGCTTGCCGTCGGCCATGGAGAAGGCGCCGAGCTCGGCCGGGTTACGAAAGATCACAAGAAGCTGGCGGCGAGCAGAGTCGACGGCCATCGGGAAATTTGCGCCGCGACCGGGTGTCGGCCATTTGCCGACTTGCTTTTGCGAGGAGCGGTCGACGACGGCGATGCCGTGAGCTTCGGGCACGTTGACGAAAATCCGGCTGGTGTCCGGATCGATCTGAAAGCCTTCGGGATGCGCCTTAAGCGGAACGTCGCCAATTTTGCTAAGGGTCGCCGCGTCGATTATCGCCAATGCGCCGCTGCCATAGCCGATAAACAGGCGATTGGCTGCAGTGTCGACGCGAACGTTGTCGGCGTCGCTGCCGAGCTCGATCTGGCCTGCCGGCTTATACTCGTTTCCTTCAAACAATCGGACCGAACCGTCGGCGGCGTTGGCTACGTAAAGGAGGTCGGCGGAAGGTTCGTAGCCGACGCCTTGTGGCCTCTTCAGTCCCGCTATCCTGTCCAGCAATTTACGGTTAGCAAGGTCGACGATGCCAATACTATCATTGCCCAATTCGGCCACGAACACCCGCTGCCGCTTCAAATCGACCGCCATATGATCGATTCGCCCGTGCACATTACCGAGAGGAATTTTGGCCTCAAGTTGAAGCGGCGTTGTCTCCGCCGGCTGGGCCGCCACCCCGTTCGCAGTGGCCGCGACCCCAATGGCGGCGGAGAATAGCGCTACAATTATCTTGAGTCGCAGTCGCACGAACGCACCAGCGTCTGGTTTGCCAATGCAACGTGAGAACGCTTGGCCCTTGACGCTCGCCTTCTTGTCGAGCGCCGGCTCGCGATCATGGACAGCGATCGGGGAAACCTCCGCGCTCAGCCAAGCGTAACGGTCACTTGATGAAACGGAGGGGTTGCTTTGGTCCATGCGCAAGTCGCCTCGATCTATCGAGTGTTGCGCAGTCATTGGACCGAAGTCTCAAGGGGAGACTGCCTCTTCCCCTACGCACTTTTTATTTTGGCTTAATTGCAAAAGCAAGCAGGACCGTCAGCGAGAGTGCGGCATCACAAATTTGTGCGGTTCGTCTTCGCGGAATAAGCGGCACCTGTTGTTCGCAGGTTCGTGCTGGACGCGCCACTCCTACTTCGGCTTCGGTGCCGAACCCTCATTGCATGGCGCCGCTTGACGGGCTCCGCATTGGCTTCGGCCAACTGTCGACGTTCAGTGGAGTTGAATTCAGGGACCTAGTACGGCGGCTCGCTCGCTTGCAAGCGCCTCCGGTCTAACGCCGATCGACCGAATGTTGATAGACGTCCGCAATTCTCATCATAATCTCGGACATGGTTTGCGTCGCACCTGTTTCGCGTAGCAGGGTAACTGAGGTAGTACCCCCGCCCGCGATCACGTAAGTGGTCAGGCGCGCGTCCCGACCGCCGGCGGAGCCCTCTTCTTCAGCTGGTCGACACGCGAAAGGAACAGTCGGAGAATTGGCGAGGTGTTGGTCTTGTTGTAGCCGATGACGAGATCGATCGTCGGTGCCTCACCATCGAGCGGACGGCTGGTCACGGACCCCGGCAGGAAGTTCTTCGCATAGGCGGGCAGCAGCGCCACGCCCCTGGTCGATGCGATCAGGGACATCGCCATCGCCAGATTATCGACCCTGTGCACTGGCCGGAAATCCATCCCCGATCGCTTCAGGTAGTCATCTATAACCACCTGAAGCGTGGGAGCCGTGTTCGACATGCCGATGAATACCTCATCGGCGATGTCTTGAAGCGCGATGGCGTTCTGCGACGCCAGGCGATGATCGCTCGGCATGGCAATGACAAGCGGCTCCTTGACGATGACCGTATAGTCCAGGTCCGGCATTTGCGTTTCGCGACGCATGAAGGCCAAGTCGAGCTTCCCCCTCAGCAGAGCCTGGGCAAGATCGGGAGAATACTGGCTGGAGACTGAGACCTCGATATTGGGCAGTTCGTCTCGAAGGATGCGCATGGCCTCCGGAAGCCAATCCATCTCCTGCCCAGTCAAAAATCCGAGGGCAAAGGTCGGTTTGGCGGGATGAGCGGCCCGCCGCGCCGCCTCAATGGCTGCCTCCACCTGCGCGAGCGCCAACCGCGCATGATCGAGAAAGGTCCGCCCGGCGGCGGTCAATTCGATGCCGTGCACGCTGCGGCTCATAAGCTGAACGCCGACCTCGTATTCGAGATCGCGGATTTGCCGGCTGAGAGAAGGCTGCGCGGTGTGAAGCCGTTTCTCGGCCGCGAGCGTAAGGCTGCCCTCCTCGGCGACCGCGACGAAATAGCGTAGGTGCCGAAGCTCCATAGCGCCTTCCATATCTTCAAGGCATGCCCCCCTACTTACAAAGTCTTTGGCGCAGGCGCCAGGGGCTCCCACTTAGCCCTGAATGGAAGCGCCCTCGGGAGACACCCGTGGGCAATCATCAGCTTCCCGGCGCAGCGATCCATGCTCTGCCGGCAGGAAGCGCGAAATTGTGAGGAACGGAAAATGAGCAAGCCAGTCGTATTGATCACCGGCGCTTTGACCGGTATTGGCCACGCCACCGCTATTGCCTTTGCAAAGCAAGGCGCGCGAGTCGTCGTCTCAGGCCGGCGCGACAAAGAGGGCAAGGAGCTTGTCGAAGCCCTGCGCTCGCTCGGCGCCGAGGCCGATTTTGTCCGCGCCGATGTGCGCAAGGAGGATGACGTCCGCGCTCTGGTCGACAAGACCGTCGCGCGGTTTGGCCGCCTCGATGTCGCGGTGAATAATGCCGGCACCGAAGGCAAGGTCGGCCCGATCACCGACCAGACCGCGGAAAGTTATGCCGCGACATTCGACACCAATGTTCTCGGCGTGATCCTGAGCATGAAGCACGAGGTGCGCGCCATGCAGGGACAGGGCAGCGGCAGCATTATCAACATCTCCTCGACCTACGGGCACGCGGCCGCGGCGGGGGCCTCTATCTATGTCGGCAGCAAGCACGCCGTCGAAGGCATCACCAAGTCGGTGGCGCTCGAGATCGCCAGGTCGGGAATCCGTGTGAACTGCGTGGCGCCCGGTCCTACCGACACTGGCATGTTGACCCGTTTTACGGGCACGCCGGAGAACAAAGCGGCTCTGGTGACGAGCGTTCCGATGGGTCGGCTCGGTCTCTCGGAGGAGGTCGCCAACGCGATCGTCTTTATCGCGTCCGACCAGGCTTCATTCGTCACCGGCGATGTCCTCAATGTCGACGGCGGCAAGACCGCCAACTGATCCGGTCCGGGCGCGGAGGTTTGCTCCGCGCCCGCGAAGCGCCATTCCCAACTCAGAAGGATGCTGATCATGGCTGACAAGCCGGTGAAGGTTCCGGGTCCTGATCACCCGATTACGATCGACGCGAATTCGTCTCGCGTCAGGGTCACGGCCGGCGGAAAGCTGATTGCCGACACGTGCGATGCGTTGACGCTTCGCGAGGCGTCTTATCCGCCCGTTCAGTATATCCCCCGTCGGGATGTCGATATGGCCGCTCTCACGCGTAGCGAACACACGACGTATTGTCCCTACAAGGGCGACGCTTCCTACTACAGCATTCCGGCGGGCGGGGATCGCGCGCTCAATGCGGTGTGGACTTACGAGACCCCATTTGATGCGATGGCGCAGATCAAGGATTACGTTGCCTTTTATCCGGACCGCGTCGACCAGATCGGCTAACTGACGCCGGCGCGACGTCAGATTTTGAGCTTTTCACGCATGGCGAATCATCACAGGCGTGACCAATTGCGGACGCAATTCGGACCAAGCCAAGTCCGAAAGGTGCCAATAACGAAAATGTCGAAGATGCTGTGAAGCAGCATCGGAACTTTCGGATGTCTGCAAGATTAGGTCGACCGTGAGGAGGGCGTCATGGCCCCGATCACGAGCGCGAGGGGCCGGGCGCGGCGTATGCGCGGCGGTTCCTGGGGCGCCCGGTCCTCCGATCAGCCGCGCTGACTCGCACAAATACGGTTCCTACCGACGTCTCTTTGGACCACTTAGGCTTCCGTATTGAGGGGGCCCTTACCCCTTCGGCCAAACGTCCGCTTTCGACCAACCTTCGCTTGATCGCCCGCGCCCGCGCGAGGCGCGCCGATGCGACGGCGCGCCCTGTCCCTTGTCCTGTCGACGTATTTGATTTCCCCCTGCATCAATCCTTTGCCATCATCCGATCGCACCGAGGACAATCATATGGCGCGCCTTTGATCACATGTTTGATGGCATCCAGGAATTCTTCGCGCTCGGCATCAATTTCGCCGTTCTCCCAGCGGCTTGTTCCGATCGCAAAGGCGAGCCTATTGGCCTCATTATCGCCCTGATCCAACACCCAATCAGAATGACCGGGAAAACTGCATTCTTTCAAGGCTTTTGCCTGCAGAGCTACCTCGATGGCTTGAAAATGGAGGCCTTCAATGTGCCCCATGTCTCTTTTGACCTGACTCATACGCGACTCCCGCATCGAATAGGCCTATAAGGTAAGATAATGGGGCGGCTTTTTAATGGCGAACACAACCTCCGAGTTAGCGGCCGAAAAATAATCTTAGAGCTTGAGCCCGGCCTCGATGCTGGCCGCGCTGATCCCGGGGGTGAAACGCCAGTCAGGCCAATAGCCTGACTGGCTGTCATGGATCAGGAGTTGGCGCGGGATCGGTGACCGCACGCGGGACCACGTCGGCGTCACTCCTTTAGAGCATGATCCGGAAAAGTGGGTACCGGTTTTCCGAAAAGATCATGCTCAAACAAAAAGATAGAGCGGCATGACGATTCGAAGAAAAGTCATCCCGCTCTTGCGTGTCCGCTACGACGACGCCAACAGAACCGCATTGGCCGCGCGCTGTCAGGGCGCGGCGCCGTTGCCCGCGGGCTTGGGGCCCGGCGCCAGCGTCAGCTCTGCGTCGGCGACGACATAGCGGACATAGCGGTAGTCGTGGATGAAGCTGATCCGGTCATCGCGCCACTCAAGCCACATCATGTAGCTCGGCTTCGGATCGGCGCGGTCTTTGAACACCGCGATCACCTCGCGGCCCTCGAGCCAGGCTGGGGCGAGCCACACGCCATCGAACTTGTCATAGATGGTGAAGAACATGCCGACGTCCGCGGAGCCGACGCGAAGCGGGTACGTGGACTGATGGAGTTTCACGTCGTCGGCCAGCAGCGCCCGCAGGCTGTCCCAGTCGCGCTGGTTGAACAGCGCGACATAGCGCGCCACCGCGGCGGACGCCGGCTGCGCGCCCGGAAGCGGGCCGGCTTGCGCGTTGATCTCTCGAAGACGCGCCCGACCCCGCGCCAGATGGCCCTTCACGGCGTCGACCGTGAGGTTGAGGAGAGCGGCGATCTCTATCAGCTGTTCGTCGAGCACATCCTTCAGGATGACGACGCTGCGCTGCAGCGTGGGAAGCTCCGCAAAGCGCGACACCGCGGTCTTGACCGCTTCCTGGCGCATCAGCATCTCCACCGGGTCAGGGATTGCCGGGTCGGCAATGTCCAAGGCCGCCTCGATCGGTTCGGCCATGCGCACCGCCCGGCTGCGCAGCAGGTCGAGGGCGCGGTTGTGGGCAATCCGGAATAGCCAGGGTCGAAGCGGCGGTGTCTGCTCCGGGTCCTTTAACTCAAGGTCCTGCAACGCCACCAAAGCTCGGGCGAGCGTGTCCTGCACGACGTCCTCGCCGTCGATGACCGATCCCATCAGACGCGCGCAATAGCGGTGCAGTTCGGGCCGCAGCTCGCCGGCCTGGGCGAGCAGCCCCGCCAGGCGGTCACTGTTCGGCGAGGGCCGTCCTGCGCTCAAGCCGCTGCTCCCTCGAGCATTGTTATTCCCGTGTCGCCCTTGAGCCCGAAGGCGAAGCCGTCAGCATATTTCGGGTCGTTCAGCACGGACACGACTTTCTCGCCGAACTCCCGGGGCGGCATCGGCGCGCCGAAGCGCGCCAGGAACTCGTCACGCTTGATGCCCATGGCGCCTGCGTAGGCGTTGGCGCCCGCGTTGCCGACGCCGGTGTCGCCGACCATCTGCTGCGGCACGATGGTCTGGAAGCGGATCCCGAGGACCTTCTGCTTCGAGACGCCGTTGGCGTACTGCGCCATGAACCAG
>Ga0137403_10004041_pt1 | contig 17373 bp, 14 predicted proteins | sample CZOMad2_1_16fung_FD_122057 | JGI IMG/M metagenome (GOLD analysis project Ga0137403, IMG submission 122057) | Vadose zone soil fungal communities from Angelo Coast Range Reserve, California, USA - CZOMad2_1_16fungal (Hybrid Assembly) | ecosystem: Environmental > Terrestrial > Soil > Vadose zone...
ATATCGGCAACGGCGTCCGGATAAATCACATGCAGCATCGGCAACCGCTCGGCAGTAGTCCAAAAGCTCTTGTCGCCAACACGAAGATGCGTCACTCGTTTCGATGCGATGAGTTCATTGAGTAATTGCTCGACTGCTGTGCCGTTGCCTTCGTGATGAACTGTTCGTTGCACTTCATCGTGCGTCATCGCTGCGAGAAGCATCAGCGCGTCATGCAATTCATCGGCGTTTGTCGCTTCGGGCCATGCTTCCCTTTCCACTTTGTCGATCGCGGCGGCGTCGAGAACACCCAGCCCGTCGCTACTCCCGCGGCCGCGCGACTCGGAAGCGCGACGCGTGTAAACAGCCTGGGTGCGGCGTTCTTCCAACGGCGCATTATCCAAAAACGCATAAGGCCGCGCATTCAGAATCTCAGACGCGAGCGGTGAAGGCTCCGGCAGATCGCGCGCGATGCAGCGTATCTCACCGTCTTCGATCTTGCGCAAAACCTCTTCTAATCCGTCGATGTCCATCGCTTCGGTCAGGCAATCGTCAATCGTTTGCCTCACCAACGGGTGATCCGGAATCTCGCGATCGCCTACGATGTGTTCCAGACATGCGAGCTGATCTGGAAAAACTGCGGCCAAAAGATTTTCCGATTCCATCCGCTGCAATGGCGCGGCAATTTTCGCGCCTCCGCGGAACCGCGGCACCGCGAGAGAGCGTGTCGCATTCCAGCGCCACCGGATGGTGAACATCGGCGCATCCAGCAAAGCTTGAACGAGCAAATCGCGCACCGTTTTGGAATTCAGATAACGAAAAACTTCTTCGAGCGGAAACGAATGCTGCGTCCCGAGCGAGATCACAATAGCGTCGTCCGTCGCCGCTGCTTGGAGCTCGAAATTGAACGAACGACAAAAACGTTTTCGTAGCGCGAGACCCCATGCGCGGTTGATCCGGTTGCCAAAAGGCGAGTGCAAAACGAGTTGCATCCCGCCCGACTCATCAAAGAAACGCTCCATCACCAGCGTTTGCTGTGAAGGAAGCGCACCGAGCGCTCGATAAGTATCAGCAAAGTAAACGGCGATTTGCTGAGCAGCTTCTGTCGGGAGTTTCATTTCGGAGACCAGCCAATCACGAACCTCTTTACCGTCGCCAAGCAATTTCTCGACCTCTATGCGGAAATTCGAAACAGCTTCGGAAAGCTCAACGGTGCGCGCGGGCGCCTCACCCAACCAAAATGGAATTCCTGGGGGTTGACCTTTCGCGTCTTCTACACGGACGACGCCCGAATTGACGCGCAGGATTCGCCATGACGCATTACCAAGCTGGAAAATATCGCCGGCCAAGCTTTCCACCGCGAAATCTTCGTTCACTGTGCCCACGAAAGTTTCCGAGGGCTCGAGAATCACTCGATAATCAGCATTGTCAGGAATAGCGCCACCAGAGGTCAGCGCAACCAGTCGTGCGCCGCGGCGCCCGCGCAAACGATGGTTCACTGCATCGTGATGAATCAGAGCGGCGCGCCGGCCGCGCTTTGTACTGAAACCTTCGGCGAGCATGTCGACGACACTATCGAACTCCTCGCGAGCAAGGTTTCGGTACGGCCAGGATGAACGGACGAGCTCGAAGAATTCGGTTTCATTCCAGTCTTCGGTGGAAGCCGCGGCGACGATTTGTTGGGCTAGTACATCGAGCGGTTTTTCCGGAATGCTGAGGCGATCGAGTTCGCCGCGATGAACACAACGGAGCAACACCGCGCATTCGATCAGCTCGTCTCGGCTCAATGGGAAGACGCGGCCTTTTGGCAAGCCGCCGCGCTTGTGCTCGGCGCGACCGACTCGTTGCAGGAGGGTAGCAATGGAGCGCGTCGTCCCAAGTTGGCAGACCAGATCAACTGATCCAATATCGATGCCCAATTCGAGTGAAGCCGTGGCAACAAGGGCTTTCAATTCGCCGCGCTTCAATCGATCTTCGGCGTCCAGGCGCAGTTTTGCGGACAGACTTCCGTGATGCGAAGTGACCGCGTCCGCGCCGAGCAGTTCGCTCAGGTGATGCGTCACGCGCTCGGCCATGCGGCGCGTGTTGACGAAAACCAAAGTGGTCCGGTGCGCCTGGATCAGCTCTGCAAGCCGACGATAGATTTCCTCCCACACCTCATTCGACATTACCGCTTCGAGAGGCGAACCAGGCAGTTCAATCGCCAGATCCAATTCGCGGCGATGGCCGATGTCGATGATTTCGCAATCAGGATTGCCCGCGTCGTCCACTGCATGAGCGCCGACAAGAAATCGCGCTACTTCCTCGATTGGTTTCTGCGTTGCAGATAAACCGATTCGTTGAAGCGGATTTTTTGTCAGGGCGGCCAAACGTTCGACGCTCAGTGCGAGGTGGGCTCCGCGCCGATCGTCTACGACAGCGTGAATTTCATCCAGGATCAGCGTTCGTACACTGCTCAGCATCCGTCGCCCGGAATCGGAAGTGAGCAGCAGATAGAGGGATTCCGGCGTCGTGACGAGAATGTGCGGCGGCTTCTTGATAAGCGCCTGCCGTTGCGCGGCGGTCGTATCGCCTGTGCGAACCTCCGCGCGCACATCGATCTCGCGGCCATTTGTCTCGTTCAACAACGCGCGGATTCCAGCGAGCGGCTCCTGAAGATTCTTGCGAATATCGTTGCTCAACGCCTTCAGCGGGGAGACATAAAGCACCTGCGTTTCATCAGGCAAATCGGCTTCGACGCCTTCGCGAAACAGCGCATCAAGAGAAGCCAGAAATGCCGCAAGCGTCTTGCCGGAACCCGTCGGCGCAGAAATCAGCACATGCCGAGCGGATTGGATCGCCGGCCAGCCGCGCACTTGTGGATCGGTCGGTGAGCCAAATGTTTCCTCGAACCAGCGCGCGACCGCGGGATGAAATTTGAGCGACTGCATGAAAAACCGAGAAGTGGAACAAAGAATCTACGCGGCGATGCCACAAAGAAAAGCGGCGCTAAAGATGGATCGGCTTCTCCGAAGACGATGTCGAACGCCGGAGGCCAATGATTTCATGTAAGGTCCGATTGAATAATCTGGCGGCCCCAGGCCGCGCTCGTATGCCAACGCGCCCGGAGGTCGCGTTCCACCGTGAGATTTATGACCTCGCGCGCATCGTGATCACTTCCCGCAGCATTCGCAAGCTGTCACGGAAAAAGCTAACTTTGCTTCCTTCAGCATGGTTCCAGCGGACCGGAACTTCACGAATGCGCAATCCGGCGCGCTGTGCGAGCACAAGCAGCTCGACATCGAAGGCGAAACCGTCCACCCGCGCCGCCTCCAGAATTGGCCGACAAACGTCGAGTCGAAACGCCTTGAACCCACATTGGGTGTCCCAAAATGGAAGACCGGTTGCAACGCGAACTAAGAGGTTGAAAACACGGCCACCTTGTTCTCGCCGCCATGGTTGATGAACTCCGATTAAACTTCGGTCCAGCGCGCGTGAGCCGAGAGCAATATCGACTTCGCCGTTTGCGATCGGCTCGATCAGTTTTGGCGTCTCTGTGAGCGGCGTGGACAGATCTGCGTCAGAAAAAAGTCCAATCGGTTCTCGCGCGGCGAGCAAACCGGATCGAACCGCGGCGCCCTTCCCGCGATTTGGAAAATTTTCCAACAAGCGCACAGCGATTTTGGCCTGTGAAAACATTTCCCGCGCAATTGCTGCTGTTGCATCTGTTGACCCGTCATTCACCAAGATCAATTCACTTTCCGGGGCGTTGTCGGAGAGATAGTCGAAGGCAACGCGGAGGGTTGTACCAATGCGCGTTGCTTCGTTGAAGCAGGGAATAACGAGTGAGAACGGCGGAAGCATTACTTTGTCATTCCGAGCAACGTCGCGGAATCTCGAAATTCAAGAGCGAGAGATGTCTCGACTTCGCTCGACATGACGATGCCTATTTGTAAATCTCTACGACAAGTTTGCCGTCAGGACCGACATGCCCTCGATACATGCCAGCAGTGTTGAACGGCAGCGTCGCGTTACCGTCGCCATCGATCGCAACCAATCCGCCTGCGCCACCAAGTCTGGCTACCTTGTCGAGAACCGCTTGGGCCGCGTCCTTAAGCGACATTCCCTTGTATTCCATAAGCGCGGAGAGATCGTGTCCGACTGACGCGCGAATAAAATACTCGCCGTCACCGGTTGCTGAGACGGCGCAGGTCGCATTGTTGGCGTAAGTGCCGGCGCCGATAACGGGCGAATCGCCGACTCGCCCAGGTCGTTTGTTTGTCGTGCCGCCCGTTGAAGTCGCAGCGGCGAGGTTGCCATTCTTATCCCGCGCGACGGCGCCCACAGTTCCATGTCGATCCTGGTCCGTAATGATAAAGGCCTTCCCGGCGCCGCCCATGCGTTTCTTTTGAGCCGCTTTGATTTTCTGCAAAGCGTCCCATCGCTCCTGCGTGAAAAAATATTTCTGGTCGACCAATTCCATTCCGTTCTCTTTGGCGAAAACTTCCGCGCCTTCGCCATCCATCATTACGTGCCCCGATTTTTCCATTACCAGCCGGGCGAGACTAATAGGATTTTTCACATGCATCACGGCGGCGACGGCACCGGCCGCGAGCGTTCTCCCATCCATGATGGCTGCATCCATTTCGTTTGTGCCGGCGCTTGTAAACACTGAGCCCCTGCCGGCGTTGAAACGAGGATCGTCCTCCAGCACGCGCACGGCCGCTTCCACAGCATCAAGGCTCGATCCCCCGCGCTTGAGAATTTCGTAACCGGCCGCGAGCGCACGTTCGAGCCCTGCGCGGTATTCGCGCTCTTTTTCCGGCGTCATGTTGCTGCGCTCGATGGTTCCGGCACCGCCGTGGATCACCAATCCAAATTTCTTTGTTTCCATGTCTGGCTGATTCTCAGATTGCTTTTCCGCCGCGGCTGCGAGAGGCCGGGCCGGTTCTTCGGCAGGCGTCCCGAAAGCTTTCGGGACTGCACTAAAGAGCATGAAACTAAAGAAGCAATTGGCTCCGAAAACTCCCGCGAGATGCATCGAACCAGTTTAAGGGTCTGGTCCGGATAATGTCGAAGCGTTTCAGCGGCGTGGCCGTAGCCCCGGCATAGGCCTGCCGACACAAAGTTTGCTCTTTTCCCTGTAACCGACTAAGGCGAGCTTTGCTGCCAATGGCGACCGTTGATCCGCCCGTCTTAATTGCCCAGGGAATCGGCCACCTTACACGCAGCTTTCTGCGTGAGGTGGGCAGTCTGTTTTGGTTCATTGTGAATACGTTCGAGGAGACGTTCGAGCGTATTCAGCGCGGGCGGGTGCCGTTTCGTGCCGCCAGCTTTTTCCGGCACACCCAACGCGCCGGTGTGGACTCGGTGCCACTGGTAGGACTCGTCTCGTTTTTTCTAGGACTCACCATGGCGCTGCTCACTGGCTACCAGTTGCAACGCTTTGGAACAGAGCGGTTGATTCCTGGACTGGTCGCAATCGCGTTTACGCGAGAGCTTGGGCCCCTGATGACCGGTATCATGCTGGCCGCGCGGATCGGCGCTGCTTTCACAGCCGAGCTCGGCACGATGCAAGTGTCAGAGGAGGTGGAAGCGATTGAATCCATGGGCATCGGTCCTCTGCGTTTTCTCGTTGCGCCGCGAATGCTCGCGTTGTTTCTGCTGATGCCGTGTCTCTCCATGGTTTCGAATATCGCCGCCGTATTCGCCAGCAGCCTGATCTGCAAAGCCTATTTCAGCATCGCATTCCCGTACTTTCTCGATCTTGTGAAAGATTCATTGCTCATTCGCGATATTATCACGGGCATTTTAAAGAGCCTTCTGTTCGGACTACTCATTGCCGCGATTGCCTGTTATCGGGGATTGACTGTGAAAGGCGGCGCCGCTGGCGTTGGATCATCGACAACTTCCAGTGTCGTTACCGCGATCACCGTAGTGATCGGCTTCGATACACTCTATAATATCATTTACACGGTATTCTTCCCGACGTGAGCACACCGTCGCACATGGTCGAGCTGCGCGATGTGCACATGCAGTTCGAAGAAAAGAAAGTGCTCGAGGGTGTTTCACTGAAAGTTGAGCCACAGGAGCGTCTCGTGATCATGGGGCAAAGCGGGAGCGGCAAAAGCACGATCTTGCGGCTGATCCTTAGCATCCTGCGCCCTGATTCCGGTTCAATTTTTTTCAAGCAATTTGAAATCAACCGGCTCTCGCGCAGAAAGCTTCAGCGCGTCCGGCAACAAATCGGCATGGTCTTTCAATATTCGGCCCTGCTTAGCTCCCGCACCGTGCGCGACAATGTCGCTCTGCCGCTTGAAGATCTCACCGATAAGTCACGCGAAGAGATTGATAAGATCGTCGATGAAAAACTGGAGCTTGTCGGCATGAAAGATTCCAGGGACTTGCTACCCGAGGAACTAAGTGGGGGCATGCGCAAGCGCGTGGCCCTGGCGCGGGCGCTCGTGCTCAACCCCGAATTGCTCCTTCTGGACGAACCGTCGGCCGGATTAGACCCGGTCATTGCGTCTGTGATCGACGAATTAATCATTAGCCTCACCGAAAAATCGAAGGTCACATCCGTCACCGTCACGCACGAGATGGAGAGCGCCTTTCGCATCGGCACGCGAATGGCTATGTTGTATCAGGGGAAAATTATTGAAGAAGCCGAATCTGAAGAATTCAAGCAATCCAAAAATCCGGTGGTCGCCCAGTTTTTGAGCGGCAGCACCGAAGGTCCCATTCTGGAAGGCAGCCTCGATGCAATTACAAAGAAATGAAATCATGACCGGCCTGCTCGTGATCGGCACGATCGCGGTGGTCGCATTTCTTTTGGTTTTGCTCGGCGCACCGGGATTGTTCCGGCCGCTGGTCACCTATAAGATTTATTTCGATAACGCGGCCGGAATTAAGCAGGGCGCGCCGGTGATGCTGGCGGGTCGTAAGATTGGTCAGGTACAAAAATTGTATTCGCCCCTATCTCCTGACGAAGAAAAGGAGGCGGAGCAGGCAGAGGCGGCAATTCATTCGGCCGAAGCGAATGCCAGTCCCAGCCCAAGTGCTACGCCCGGCAAACAGCGATTCGAAGTGCGCGTGGAGGTGCAGGTGGACAAGAGCGCAAAGGTTTACCGGGACGCCAAGACGCGCATGATGCAGCTCGGGTTGTTAGGCGACATGGCCATTGATTTCACCCAAGGCACCGAAGCCTCCGGCCGGGCTAAAGATGGTGAGAGGTTCGCCGGGGAACGCACTCCCGACCTGGGCGATGCAGCGGCGAAAATGCTGGAAATAATCAAACCGGTCGCCACAGAAGCCACCAACACCATGAAAGACCTTCAGCAGACTGCGCAAAATCTGGGTCGTCTCACTGATGAAAATTCCGAGTTGAACCTCGCTCTTACTCAGTTCAAGACGTTCGGCGAACATCTTTCCGGTTTGACCGCTCCCGACAGCGCACTCTCGCATTCGCTTACAAACATCGAAAAGATCAGCACCAGTCTAACCGAGAACGACAACATCGAGGTCACGCTGCGAAATCTGCGGAACTCCTCAGACAAACTAAAGGTCGCCATTACCGAGCTCGAGCCAGCCGGCGAAAACATCAAGCAATTCAGCGAGACGATAAAGACTCAACCGTGGCGTTTGATCTGGCCCTCGACCAAAAAGTACGCCGAAGCATCACCGACTCCCGGTCCCGGTCAGGGAAACATCACAGTGCGCAAAACCGCGAAGACAAAACCGCGTGCGCGCGCCACGCCCGCGCGCACGAGCAGCCGGTAGGTCAGCGGCAAGCGAAATACACCGCGCGTAAAGGGATCGAGCTACGGGCCGTAGCTTTTGGTGAACTTCTTTCGCGATTCTGTCTCGGACTCGGTGGGGCTGGTCGGAGCAGACGGATCGAGTTTAGTAGCCGATTGTTGTTCAGCTTGTTGTGATGGTTGCCCGGCTTCTGGTGCCTCGGGCTGAGCGGCGGCTTCGGGCGCGGCCTCGTCTTGGCGACCGGGCTCTGTTCGCGCGACTTCCACATACGCCATTTGCAAATTGGAAAGCGCGTTGCTCAACACTTTTGCCTCTTCACCGGTAAGGTTGCCACGCGTTTTTTCCTGAACCATGGCGAGCTGATCGATGAACATCCTGGCCAGGTCCAGGTTTACTTCGGGCTCGCCGGTTTTTGGATTTGGAATTTGGCCAAGAAACAGCGCGGCGTTTTGCGCGTGCATCACGACAAATTCGATGAAGCGTTGCGACATCTCGCCGCTTTGTGTGGTTTTCTGGACTTCAGCCATAAAAGAAAGTGATGAGTGACGAGTGGCTAGCGATGAGTTCCATCAGTATAGCACGGTTTGATCGTCACTCATCACCCGCCACTCGTCACTTCTTCTCCGGCGGTCGAACCGTTGCCAAAACATACGGTTGATCCCGAAAATATTTCGCCGCCACTTGCTTAATTTGTTCCAGCGTCACCGCGCTCACGTCGTGTTCGAGGCGCTTGTAAAAATCGAAGCCTAATCCATAAAGCTCGTCCAGCGCGCAATGATAACCGAACGCGTCATTGCTTTGATTGGCGATCTCCTGTTGTCCAATGAGTTTCTTCTTCGCTCGCTCTAATTCCACCGGCGTAAGACCGTCGTTGGCGAGCTTGTGAATTTCATCGAGTAACGCGGTTTTCACCGGCTCGATCTTCTGCGGATCGGTTCCGAGATAAAATGCAAAGAGTCCTGGCACCAGGCCCTCCATCTGGCTGGCACCGACGTAATACGCCCAACCGGGCTCGCGAATGCGAATGAAGAAACGCGAACCGAGGTCGCTGCTGGCTTCATCGATTAATTCGAGCGCGTAGCGATCAGGGCTGGAAAGACTCGCGCCGCGGAATCCGACCATCAGCACGCCTTGCGTCTTCTCTTTGCGGCTTTCTACCGTTTCCGGTTTGCCCAGCGGCGTTGAAGGTTTTGCATCCGTCAATGCAAGCGCACCAGGCTGCATCTTGCCAAGCGTTTGCTCTACAAGTTGCTTTACTTCCGATGCTTTGACGTCGCCAAAGACGTAGATAACGCCATTCCTGGCGACCACATAACGATCACGAAATTCCAGCAAATCTTTTTGCGTCAATCGCTGGATGGACTCGACCGAACCATTTGAGCGCAGCGCGTACGGATGCTGGGGGAAAAGCGCCTGTCGCATGATGTTGCGCGCGACCGAGGTCAACTGTTCTTCCTCCTGCTGGATCGCGGCGATCTGGATTTCTTTTTCGCGTGCGATCGCTTTTTCCGGGAACGTGGCATTGAGCAAGACGTCCGAAAGCAGATCCATGCCCAATTTCACGTCGGGCTTCATGACGTCGACCGACACGGTGAAGCTGTTGTTACCGGCGTCACTCGAAATGGAACCGCCGACTGCTTCGATCTCGTTGGCGATTTGCTCGGCAGTGCGCGTCTTGGTTCCCTTCAACATCGTCTTGGCCATCAAACGCGTGATGCCATTTGTCTGCGGCGTCTCGGCGAGAAGACCGCCGCGAAAAACTGCGCCCATTCCGACGAGCGGCAATCGAGGATCTTCACGCACCAGCAGTCGCAATCCGTTTGGTAAATCGAATTTTTGAATCTCGCCCGCGGCTGTCGCCTTCGCACTCTCCGTTTTGGCGGCCAGCGAACCCTTTGGATTTAACGAGATGACGGTCAGATTGTTTTCGGTCAGGTAAGTCGCGGCGACGCGTTTGATGTCGTCCAGCGTTACTTTCTGGACAGCATCGAGATAATGCCGGCTGAAATTCAAATCGCGTGTGAGCAACCAGTTCGACCCGATGTCCGAAGCTTGCCCACGCATGGTCGTAAGTGCTCCGAGATGATGACTGAGGATGATTTTTCTTGCCTTTGCCAGTTCCTCCGCTGTGACGCCAGCCTGCTTTACTTCGTCGACGATGCGCAAGGCCAGTTGTTCGGCTGCATCGCGTTTCTTTGGATCGACAGTAGCGTCGATGCCAAACAGACCAGGGTCGCCCGGCGTGTAGGAAAACGCAGATATCCCAAACGCCAGACCCGCCTCTTCGCGGACGCGCCGGTACAAGCGCGAGCTGCGCCCGTCGCCGAGGATGGTCGAAAGTAGATCGAGCGCGGGAACTTCCGGGTTTGTGACCTCTGGAATGTGCCACGCGAGCGAGAGATGCGTTAGTTCGGTGGCAAATTCCTTGTGCACTTCGCGCTGGCCAAGCTGCAACGGTTCCGCCGGAATGAATACGGGCTTGAGTGATTTTTCCGGGTACGCCTTGAACAATCCTGCAATTTGTTGCCGCACCTTTTCCGCATCGACATCTCCCACCACCACAAAGGTGAGATTATTCGGGACGTAGCGCGTTTTGTAATATTGCATCACCTGCTCCTGGGTGAGCTGATTATAGATTTCGATCTCGCCGATGACCGGAAAACGATAGGGGTGCTGCTGATAAGCGGTTGCAAAAAGAAGCAACCCGGCCACGCGATCGGGATCATCCATCCCCATGGCAAACTCTCGCCGGATGACTTCCTGTTCCTTCTGGTATTCTTGCGGTGGCAAAGTGGAGTTCATCATTGCGTCGGCCAAAATGTCGAGAGCGATAGAGACGCCATCTTTTGGCGTGTCGATCCAAAAAACCGTGCGATCGAAAGACGTGTAAGCGTTGATGTAGCCGCCTACGTCCTGGATTTTTTGCGCGATCTGATTCGCCCCGCGCGTTTTCGTTCCTTTGAACAGCATGTGTTCGAGAATGTGGGACAAACCCGCGCCAAGATGCTGGTCTTCGTCGATGCTTCCCGTGGCGCACCAAGCCTGCACACTTGCCACAGGCGCGCTGCGATCTTCCTGGACGATGATCGTCAGCCCGTTCGGCAGAATCCACTTTTGTGCCGTGCTCGGCGGAAAGGTGATGACCGACGAAGGTTCTGGCGGCGCAGCTTTGAGATTAACCATGCTGAACAATAAACCCGCGCAGAGAAACTTCGCCACTGGGATGCGATACATCAATTAATAGATTGGCCGGAGCCGACCTTCGTGATCAGTGAACGGTGATCAGTGAATGGAAAATCCGAACCCTCCAAATCCCATCCACGTATTACCTGTCAACATTCACTTGCCCGAGGTAGCGGGCTTTCGCGCCGGCAAATGCGCCGACGGTTTCGCAGTCGCGGGTTTATCCGGGGCGAAGGGTTTCACAAAAGCCTCTTCGAAACGATAAACGTTTTTGAAATCTTCGATCGAATCGTCCTCGGTTTTTCCGAATACACCTGCGCTGATCAGGTTAAAGACAATGTTCCCAACGTCCTCACACGAATGGATTCCCCAGTTATCGAACACCGTCATCACCATTGGTCCGAATTCCTTCAGCGCGTACCGGCGCACTCCATCGAGCAATTGCGGGCCGCTCACGTGACGAACGCTGACGCCTTTGATTTTCTTTTCTTGTTTGGTCGTAAAGTCAAGCGCGTCGCGTAAAAAGACATACGCGTCCCGTTGATAACGTGGATCGCTGGAAATAATCGAATCGAGAGCCTCGGCAAACCCAATTTTTTGCATCAGTAGAACTGCGCGTTCATAACGCGCTGGTCAAGATAGTCCGCAAGCTGGAGACCGGCAACTGTCCAATATCCAGGTACACTGTTAATTTTCGAACTGATTCTCCAACGCATCGACGTAAACCGACAGCGGATCGCGTCGCTTTGACTCTGAAAGATGCGATTGATCCACCGCTTTGAGATAATCTGTGAAATTACCGCTGCGGTTCTTCATTTGAGTGGCCTCGAACCAGTTCATGTAGTCGTCAATATCATTCATTCGAGCGGCAAGTTGTTTGCGAGTAGCTTCCAAATGCGACAGACGCTTCGCAATTCCTCTTCTTTTTCCGCGGGTGAGCAGCGCGGTGATCTGCTGGTATTCACGTCCGATCGGACGCAAAACCGGATTGGCCTGGGCAATAAACACGAGCAAATTACGGCTCACTTCACTCAGCGCCATCTTTTCACCTGGAGAAATTTTGCGCTGCGCAAATTCGTCAAGGGCTGCCGGTTTGGCGGGTGTGTTTGTTTGCGAGATTTTCACGCGCAGCAATTCATCAAGGCGTCGCTCGCTTTCGGCGAAGGTCAGCAACTGAGAAGTTTGGAAATCCTTCAAGCGACGTAGAGCCAACTGCCAGCTTCCCTCCGCATCGCCGGCAATGACCGGGAAGTGCGCCTTCAAATTCGCGAGCGGTTCGTTTGAGGCGTCAGAAAGATGACTGATGTACCGTGCCAGGCGTGCCGGACCCTCTCGGCCGTCGATCAGCATTTGCACGAGTGCAAACGAGTAGGCGCGATAAAGGATGCGTCCGCTCGAATCCAGAAGTTCCGGGCGTTGCCGGAGAAATGTCTCCAGCGACGCAGCTTTATTCGCCGCCGTAACGGCTTCGATCAAATATCCGTGATCGCGCCCAGGCGCAAGCGCGAGCACGCCGTCAAGCAACCAATCCGGCGGCTCAACGAATGCTGTGCCGGCAGCAATATGCGATTCTTTCCGATAAATCATCTCCAGTAGGATTGCACGCAAGACTTCGCGCTCGATTAACGAAGCGTTGAGGTCTTTCGCGATGATCAAGTCGAGCTGGAGCTTGAGTCCAAAACCCGTCTGACTGAATCGCAGGCCAGCTCGCGGAATTTCGGGCAAATTTGCCTGCTGCGGTTGCAGATTCACGACGATAGGTACGCGCCAGTTATCGCGCTGCTGCAATAGCACCAGAAAATCGGCCTTGGTCCGCTCTGCCAGGTTTGAAACTACCCCGCGCATGGCCGCGTCAGCGCCATAGATAACGAATTGGCGAGACGGACTCACACTGTGCTCCGTTGTCGCGGCGTAAAGCACGTGGCCTCCAAACACGGCCGATATGAAGATCGCTGCACGCGCTATGCTCATTTAGCCGGCTATGGTAATCCCGATGGCTGCGTGCTGACCAGCATGAATCAATGCGAAATTCCCAGTAGACTGCCGGTTATGATTTCACCGGGGACTCGCAGGACAGAAGCGACCAACGGCCGATTCTCATTTAATTCTTTGCGTAAAAAAAGTGAGACTTTCTGGAACGCGCGGTGTCTAATGGTTAGAACCCTAACTATTATGAATAATTCAAAACTTATACTTTTCTTGAGTTGCTTTGCTGCGGCTACGCTGGCTGCTCCTGCCGTTACAGCTGCCGGTCGCGGTGGTGGCGGCGGCGGCCGTGGTGGCTACAGTGGCGGACATGCTGGCTTCAGTGGCGGCCGTGGTGGCTACAGTGGCGGACGTGCTGGCTTCAGTGGCGGTCATTACGCTGGACGCGCCGGAATGGGCACTTGGAGCGGCCAACGGTGGAGCGGCAGTCGCAATTGGAATGGCGGTAACCGGAGCGGCGGTCGCAATTGGAATGGCGGTAATTGGAACGGTGGCAACCGGCATGCCAATAACTGGCGCGGCAATAACTGGCGCGGCAACAACTGGCACGGCAACAATTGGCGTGGCAACAACTGGCATGGACACAACTGGCATGGCAATAATGTCGTCTTTATCGGTGACTTCGGCTTTCCATGGTGGTGGGGTTGGGGTTCGTCATGGGGCTGGGGCTATCCGTACGGATATGGATATTATGGTTCTGGTTATGGTTATCCGTACGGCTACGGTTCCGGAGGCTACGGATACGGCGACTACGGCTACGGTTACGGATACGGCGACTCCGGCTACGGTAATGGATACGGCTACGGCGATAGATCCGGCTACGGCGATAGATCCGGCTACGGCAACAGCAGCCACTCCAGAGTGGCTGAGCTACAGCGCCGGCTGGCTCGCGCCGGTTACTATCATGGATCCATCGATGGCGTCCTCGGGCCGCAGACGCGACGAGCGATTCGGGCTTACGAACAGGAACACGAGAACACGTAGGTTGATCCATTCTCTTCTAGTGACGGCCAATAGCTAGCCGTCACAATGTTTCGGTTGATTGACCGGCGGAATCGCAGGGGGGCATGGGCGAACCGCCGGTCTTCTATTTTTGCGGCCGTTTTCGCTCGTTACTGGGAACTGCCCCGGCGTATCTGCTGATGGCTCAATCAATTCTGCAGGCCATTCAGATGGTTTCATCTCTAAATGGCGCTCGAGGATGTGGCGAATGAACGAGCGAAAATCGCCGCCGCACTCTGTGCACAGCTGGTCCATCGTGTACGCGCCAAGCATCCGATAACTTTCGAACTGTGATTCGGAGAAGAACTGGTCCGCGGTGCTTTCGTGCGGGAATGTTTCGCTCCTCTTGAAGTACTCATAGATGTCGCGCGGTTCGTTGCCGTAACACGCCGGCTTGATATAAACGATAATGCCATCGGGAGCAGTGGGACCGTCTACCGCTGAATACCGGATGCAACCAATGGCACAGTTGTGGCCCGGCTCTTTCAGCGCGTCGATTTGGCTCCGGGAATAAATGCCTATTTTGCCGAACTCAATCGGGATTCCAAAATCGACCCGAATTTTGCGCACCGCCTCCCCCAAGCCTGCGAACGAGCGTTTATAAAGCCCGCGGGAATCCGTCAAACTTACTCGCGCGAATCGCTCTGGAGGTGAAGCTACTAAACGCAGTTTGCTTGCGAAACCATTGGGCACATCATCATTCCAAACAAACACATGACTCAATCAAAGGAGAACCAATCGGCATCGCACGACGAAGAGCACATGCTCGGCCACGGCTTTTACAACAAACATTCGCATGAACAGGGGGAAGCAAATACGTATGCGCTGCCGCTGATTGTCGAAGCAATCAACCGGATCGATCTCGGGCAAATCGGCGGTGAGTTCCGAATCGCTGATTACGGTTCGGCACAGGGGCAAAATTCGCTTTTGCCAATGAAAACTGCGATCGCACGGATCAGGGCGCTTGCTGCCAACTCCGGCGGAGCGACGACTCCGATTTCTATTACGCACACGGATTTACCGACCAACGACTGGACCACGCTCTTTCAAACGGTTCTATTTTCACCCGACAGCTATCTTGTCGGCGAGCGCGACGTTTTTTGTTTCGCCAGCGGCACCTCTGTCTACCAGCAGATTTTTCCCAAAAACCACATCGGGTTTGGCTATTCGGCCATCGTTGAACATTGGCTCAGCCGAAAGCCGTGTAATATCCCCAATGAAATTTGGTCAGTTCGCCCTATCGGAAAAGTGCGCGACATTTGGGCGGCGCAAGCAAAAGCAGATTGGCACGCATTTTTGCAATACCGCGCGCTTGAGATGCAACCCTCAGCGCAGCTGCTCATCGTTGGCAGCGGTGCCGACGCGAACGGTAACAGCGGCGCGGAAGGTTTGATCGATCTCGCAAATCACATCCTCCAACAGCTGGTCAAGGATGGGACGCTGTACCCGAGCGAATACGAACAAATGGCGATCCCGACTTATTATCGCACTGCGAAAGAGTGGAAAGAGCCCTTTACTTCTGACTTTATTCGCAAATCAGGTCTTTCGCTCGATGATTTTAAAGAATTCAGGCTAGACGACGTTTACCTGGAGCAGTTTCAACGCGACGACAATGCTCAAGCTTTTGCGGCAGCGTACACTGGATTTTTCAAAGCAGCGTACGAACCGTGCCTGTTCGTGAATCTGAGCGACAAACGCACGCCAGAAAACCTGCAACATGTGATTGACTTGTTTTCGCAAAAACTGGAGTCCGCGCTCGCACAAGATCCAACAAAATATTCGTGCCGCTGGGTCTTGCATCTGATGGTTATCTCGAAAAAGCAAAAGTAAGAGGGCCGTAGCGCCAGTGCTTTTATTCGGCGCGAAAGGCGGTATATGTCTGTCCTAATTCTGCGCCCGTAGCTCAGCCGGATAGAGCAACGGATTTCTAATCCGTGGGTCGGGTGTTCGAGTCACCCCGGGCGCGATCGTTAGTTAATGATTTAACGATTTAGTGAATTCGCGATTTGAAAATCGCTGGTCGTCACTGGTCAGTTGTCACTCATCAGTTTTCTTTCGTGATCGAGCAGCCATTTCTTGCGCCACAAACCGCCTCCGTAACCGCAAAGTGTGCCATCGGCGCGTATGACGCGGTGACACGGGATCACAATGCAGATCATGTTCGTGCCGTTCGCCCGACCAACTGCGCGCCGCGCATTTTCGTCTCCGAGGCGTTTTGCCATCCATGAATACGAACGTGTTTCACCAACTGGAATTGATTGCAGGATTTTCCAGGCGCGTAATTGGAACGCCGAGCCAACTGGCGCCAGCGGGATATCAAATTCCAGGTTGTTCCCGGAAAAATAGTCAGCGAGCTGTTGACCCGTCGCCGTCAGATAGCGATGCTCACCCGGGACGACGTTCATTCGCAATCGCTTTCGCAGGATCGATAATTCGCGTTCAGTCGCGCGGCGATCAATAAACTCCAGCAAGCGCAATCCTTCACCATCCGCAAGCGAGAAGACTGCTGCAAAGAACGACAAGGCGCAGCGAAAGGATGCGAAGCAGGACGATGACAATCCTGCGGACACTCCGCTGCGCAATGGCTCAAACGAGTTTGGCGTCTTCGTCGGCGGAGGAAATGGATTTGGCAAGCGCAGCAGCACGCATATGCTCTACGGAGGCGGCCGGTGGGGCAAAGTACTAACGGACAATGCCCTCCACGGATGGTTGCGCGGCAACTTCGAGTTCGGTCTCGAGGTGCAGCCAATCTACAAAGTCTTTCAAGAAGGGGACGACGCAACCGGGGCAGCATTCACGCCTGTGATCCTGAAGTGGAACTTCCTGCACCACGGAAAAGTGAAGCCCTTCGCGACCATCGCCGGTGGAGTGCTCATCACCAATCATGATGTCCCACAAAACACCAATAATTTGAATTTCACGCCGCAGGGCGGCTTCGGGATTCATTACCTTACGTCACCGAATCGCGCGGTCACCACCGAAGTGAAGTATTTGCACGTCTCCAATGCAAGTCTCTCGAATCAGAACTCCGGGATCAACGGCAGCATTCAGTTCACCATCGGGTATACGTGGTTTAAGTAGGCTGTTGTTGTTGCATTGCTGTTTTCTGCTCGCCCCTTTATTCTTCTTGGCCTATGCCCAGCACGCTAGTAGAGTGCGTTCCCAATTTCTCTGAGGGTCGCGATCTGAATATCATTCGCCAGATCACAGCGGCAATTGAGTCCGTGGAAGGGGTTTCTCTGCTTGATGCAGATCCGGGTGCGAGCACCCACCGCACCGTAGTTACCTTTGTCGGAACTCCCGAAGCGGCGGTGGAAGCGGCTTTCCGCGGAATTCAAAAAGCAGGGGAGCTCATCGACATGCGTAAACACAAGGGAGCCCATCCGCGGATGGGAGCTACTGATGTCTGTCCGTTCATTCCCGTGAGCAACGTGACCTGGGAAAAAGCGATCGCCTGTGCGAACCAATTGGCAAAACGCGTTGCCA
>Ga0137403_10004042_pt1 | contig 17372 bp, 17 predicted proteins | sample CZOMad2_1_16fung_FD_122057 | JGI IMG/M metagenome (GOLD analysis project Ga0137403, IMG submission 122057) | Vadose zone soil fungal communities from Angelo Coast Range Reserve, California, USA - CZOMad2_1_16fungal (Hybrid Assembly) | ecosystem: Environmental > Terrestrial > Soil > Vadose zone...
GTTTGTGTGTCTCAGTCTCAGGCCCGAGAATGTCCGCCACACGCGCGCATTGAGCGAGTAATCGAAAACGGTATTTCGCTCGAGCGATTCCATCCCGAGAATAAAAAGGGAAAGTATGCTCTGGCGATGGGACGAATTTGTCCGGAGAAAGGATTCCATCTTGCCCTAGACGCCGCGAGCGCCGCCGGTCTGCCATTATTTCTGGCAGGCACCGCATTCGGCTATCCCAGCCATCAAAGCTATTTCGAAGAAGCGATCCGTTCCCGCTTGAGGGACGGTCATCGTTTTCTCGGCGCGATCGGCGGCGTCCGCAAACAAAAATTGGTGGCGGGGGCACGCTGCCTTGTCGTTACGAGCCAGGTTGCAGAAACCAGCTCTCTGGCTGCAATGGAGGCGCTGGCTTGTGGCACTCCGGTGGTTGCTTTCCGCGTAGGCGCGCTCTGTGAGCTGATCGACGACGGGCGAACTGGATATCTTGTGGACACGGTGATGGACTTGCCAGACGCAATCCGCGCCTCCCAAAAATTAGATCCGGTAGCATGCCGCCGGGAGGCCGAACTTCGCTTCTCGTCGGAAATAATGGAGGCCAAGTATATGGACCTATACCGGAAAGTCGCAGCCAAATCAGTCCATAGCCCGGTGCATAGCCCAGTACATAACGAAGATCTTCAACTTTGTGAGGCAACTTGTTGAAGGCGCACGCGGGACTCGAAACCAATGTGCTCCGCGATCTAGGCTCTTTTGATCGCATTCTGCCAGCATGGGCCGAACTTTGGGAACGCTGCGTCAATGCCACACCGTTTCAGCGCCCGGAATGGCTGCGTGCCTGGATGGCATGCTTCCAACCGCAGCAGCCGTTCGTGATCGTCGTATGGCTCGGCAGTCAGATCGTAGGGCTCGCGCCCCTTTTGATCTACAGGCGTGACGGTCAGCGCGTACTTGCGCTGATGGGCGGGGCCGTTTCCGACTACCTCGATGTGCTGGTTGACCCATCATTTGCCGACGAGGCGCTGGCGATGATTTGGGGGCAAATCAAGAAAGAAGGATCGAACTGGGATGTAATCGATCTTACTGACTTGCCGGCCACGTCGGCTTTGTTGCGCAGACCAGCACCACGTCTGCCGTGGGTTATAGAAATGCATGATGCATGCCCGGTGCTCAGTTTTACAACTGCCGGGAAGACTCTCAGTGACATCGTTCCGCACCGGCACCTCAGGAATTTGCGAAACGCGCGAAACCGGCTGGCGAGGATCGGAAATTCACAGATCGAAATCGCCTCGCCAGAAACGCTTCCAGCATTCCTGGATGCAATCGTAAAACTGCATAGCTGCCGGTGGGCTCAAGACGGGTTGCCCGGCATGTTCTCCGACCCCGCCATTCGGAAATTTCACCGCCTCGTTGCGCCACAGTTGCTGGAGAAAGGCATTCTTCGTCTGTATGGCCTGCGCGCAGAAGGGCAGCTCATTGCGGCGCTTTACGCCCTTTTCGAGAAAGAGACTGCCTACTACTACTTGCAGGGGTTTGACTTCGGATGGAGATGGTTTAGTCCCGGCACTCAGATCCTGGGTGCCGTAATAGAAGACGCACTCAGAGAGGGCAAAAAGAAAATTGATTTCCTGCGCGGGCGGGAATCGTACAAATATCTTTGGGGCGCGTTTGACGAACCCACCTTCCGCCTTAGTACTCGATGCGCCACTCCGACGCATACCGAATCAACCTCCGTTGCCGCCTGAGAGTCTCTGCAATCAGAAGACGGCCTAATCGTTGAGTACCGTGAATCCGGTATTCGCGTTCGAGAATGACCCTACACAGAACCGGAAATTGAACCCCGGGAATCCAAATGATCGCTTATTTAAGAATCCCTAGACACCGGAATCTCACTCATGGCCATCCAAAAAACGAACGAGCAAAGCATTGACTCCGGGTGTTTAAATTATGGCGGCTGAGAACAATACTCGCGATTTGCAGGCATTCTCCAGAATCTTTGAAGTAATGTCGTTCGTGGACCGGATTCAGGAACTTAGTCCGGAAGAAATTGAGGAGACTGCTCACCGGCTCTGCCAGCTACCGGCGAATCCGCGAAACAGCATGAGTCTTGAGGAAGTTGTGTTCTGGGCTGGGGTCGCAACTGGAATGGACCTTTCTCGCAGCATGCAGGAAGACCTGCTTGATGGAGGCTCGGCCAGCAAGATCGAAGCTTATTCTTCGCTTTTGGCGTATTCGACTAAAAATGCAGTCGTAGATATTACGCTTGAACAGTTGGAACCAAGCAAAGTGCGAGAATAGGCGCCTCCAGTCATCCGGCTATATCTCTGATCTTTTCATACCAGGATCGGTTGCGGTTGTGACAGGCTGCATGAGATCCTCCTGTTACTCCTAAGATTCCAAGTGCCAGGATCCAGCGGTGCAGACTGGCCCAGACCCCCAGGCTGCGCTCACGGGCACGCTTGTCGAACTCACCACACACGGCGAAATCTCGACTGGCTGCTAAAAGGAAAAAACCGGCCGTCCCCAGGCCTGGCATCGAAGCTGTCGAGAACATCGCTGCAGCCCGGGGACGGTCCACCGCACCTAGTTGCGCATTAGATGGTGCTCGCCTGTGGCAGGTTGGAGAGATGACCGCAAAGCCAGCGAAAACAATTCACTACAAAAGATCGCCACGGCAAGCAACCGGTTACGTTTTGTCAGAATCGGCAAATTGCTTGCGAGGCTCAACCCTTACGGTCTTTACCCGATGGCAAGCCACCCAATCGCATATCTACAGTCAGTATCAGTAAAGAACTCTTAGAATCAGGAGCTCGTATGCCGGAAAAAGAGACCATAGAACGTGCTCGTGAAGATGCACAAGAAGGCAAAGCGCCAACCACGCAAGCCGGTGAATTTGTTCGCGAAGAAATTCACCACGTGCGCGAAGGGAAACACGGCGCGCGCTCTCCGCAGCAGGCCATCGCGATCGGCCTGTCAAAAGCTCGCCGTGCAGGTGTGAAGCTTCCACCTCCGCCAAAGGGGACCGCTTCGGCTCGCAAGACGGCAAAAGGCAAGAGTCACCGGACTACGCGTCGTCCCTCAAGCAAGCGCTCCCGTGCAATCACTCGCGCGCTAAAGAGAGAAGGCCGCAGCGGCGCCTCCCATCGCGCTCTGGCGAGGCAGGCTCGCTCTGCCGCTCGTCGGCGTCGCAGTAGTGGAGGCGCACGAACTACGCGGTCTGGATCGCGCCGGTCTTCCCGCCGCAAGTGAGGAATGGCCGCGCAAATAAGAATCGGCACCTCGGGCTGGCACTACAAGCATTGGTGCGGCCCCTTGTATCCGAAGAAGTGTCCGTCGTCGCAATGGTTCGAGTTGTACGCACGGTTATTCGACACTGTCGAGGTGAACAACACTTTTTATCGGCTCCCAACGGAAGATGCCCTCCGGAGCTGGCCCGATGGCGCGCCTCGCAAGTTCTGCTTCAGCGTGAAGGCAAGTCGCTTCATCACTCATGTCAAGCGCCTCCGCGACCCGGCCGATGCTATTTCGCTGTTCTTTTCGAGAGTGGAATTGCTGAGGTCCAAGCTAGGACCGATCCTCTTTCAGCTTCCGCTCCGGTGGCATGTAGATCCCGAGAGGCTGGCGGATTTTCTTCCGGCACTGCCCAGAGGACACCGGTACGTGTTCGAGTTTCGCGATGAAAGCTGGAACACCCCCGCCATTTTCGCCCTGCTCCGCCAGCATAAGATTGCTCTCTGCATTCACGATTGGCGCGGATCGCAGTCGCCGATGGAGCTAACGGCAGATTTCACGTATGTCCGGTTCCATGGCACAACGGGAAAATACCAAGGGAACTATAGCGACTCTTTGCTGGGAGATTGGGCGGATCGGATCAAGGGCTGGGCAACCCACCTTTCGCACATTTACGCTTACTTCAATAACGACCAGCACGGTTACGCCGTAAATAATGCCCAGACGCTCCAGCACCTCCTCAATCGGGAGTTGAGCCGTGCAGCTTAGGTGTGCTCCCGAAGCTTAAGCCTTTGCCCAACAAAATGTGCGAGATAGCCCTACAGCAACACGTGTCCAGAATTACAGGCTCCGATGGATCGTCAGTTTCGTTGCGGCTGTCTATGCTTCAAAGGCTGAAAAGGGCCAAAGGTCAGGATCGACGATAAGGAGGCTATATGCTCTATTGGGCGCTGGTGTTCTTGATCATTGCAATCATTGCGGCGCTGTTCGGATTCGCCGGAGTGGCCACTGCCGCGGTCGGAATTGCCAAGCTTCTGTTCTACATCTTTCTCGTGATCTTCGTGATCACGCTAATCATGGGGCTCATGCGCAGGGGTGGCGTGCCGCCAGTGTAGCTGGAGTAGCGCCGGCTGAGACTGCGTTGCGATCCGGTCGAAGGCGATTGCGCCGGCGCTACAGTTTTCTCCTTATACAAGTCCAGTCATCTCTGGATGGTACGTTCCTCGTACTCGTCCCAAGATCAAAACGAGCTTTCGACAATTCGCATGGAAAGCTCTACAGCCAATTCACGCGAGGCATTCTCATGAATAGCAATCGATTGATTTCCACGCTGGCAGTGGCCGCTTTCTTGTATGTTGGCTCGCTGGCGTTCGCGCAAAATGGCGGCCAGGGCACATACCAGGATCAGGGGGATCGTGGCTCAGTCACAGTTCCTGCGGGCACAGAAATTTCAGTTCGCACCAACGAAGCCATCGATTCTCAGAATGCGTCCGAAGGACAGCATTACTCGGCCACGGTGCTGCAAGACATTCGCGGCGGAGCCGGTGAAACGCTAATTCCGAAGGACTCCAACGCGGACTTGGTCATCCGCCGGGTGAACAGCGGAGGCACTATCCAATCCGGGAATGTGGTCCTTGATCTCGACTCCATTACCGTGAACGGGCGGCGCTATCGGGTAAGCACAGAAGATCTAAAGCAGAGCGGTAGTGGCGGCATCGGCAAGAACCGGCGCACTGCCGAAATGGTGGGTGGAGGCGCGGCTCTCGGCACGCTGCTCGGGGCAATCGCCGGAGGCGGCAAAGGTGCAGCTATCGGCGCGGTCGCGGGTGCTGGCGCGGGCGGCACTGCTCAGGTCCTTACCAAGGGCAAGACAGTAAAGGTTCCGGCAGAAACCATTCTGCGTTTCCAGCTTGACCGGCCATTGCACTTGAGTGGCTACTGAGACACGAAGTCAAATCTTATTTCGGGGTTGTTCACCTCCTAACTGGGAAGGCAAACGGCGTCGCTAAACGACGCCGTTTGCTTTTCTTATGAAGGAATGGGCGATAAAGATTGACCCCGATAACCTCAGAGTGATTGAGGCGTAGAAATCGCTTCGCTAACCTAGAGGGGCAGCTTGAAGTAAAACATGAGCCTCTGGCGGCATACGACTTTGGCAGCTTGGGCAAAACGCACACACGCTGTCCGGTGGAGCGAGCGAACTCCGGTCGCTCATGCGATGCGCACCCGACCCCTACGTTTGGTCGAAAACGAGGGCCGTCCGCCCACGCTAACAAAAAAAGTAAGGCACCTCCCTAGCGGAGATGCCTTGTGACCTTCAGTAAGTCTCTTGCTATTGTTGGCTGGTCGGAGGAGGAGTGGAACTGGCACCACCCTTGGTCTTGCCCCCGGTGCAGCTATCCGAGATCATGTCCACACTGGTTACGTTGAACGTTTTCCCTGACTTCGCGGTCGCCGCGCCTGAGGAACTGGAAGCTGCGGCCGAAGCACCGCCTTCCCACGTGCCATGCACCGTGACTTCATGACCGTTGTGGGCGGAAACGTCGGTTCCGCTAAGGCTAACAGTCTTCCCGCTCTTCTCTTCCAGAACAGACTGGCCACCCTCGCTCTTGATGCAGCCTTTCAACTTCTTCTCGCCCTTGGCTTCAGCCTTGTTCTCTGCCCCCATGCTGCCCTGCGACATCGAGCCGCCGGAGCTGGTTGATCCTTGCGACGCGCTGGAGCCAGTGGACCCTTGCGAGGCGGCCGGGGACGAACTCTGCGTGCCCTGCGCACCACTTGTATCACTTTGCGGCGTTGATTGGGCGACAGCAACCGCTACAAAAAACGCCAACGCTGTAGCAACCGACAGCAACATCTTGTTCATATGTGCTCTCCTGATTCGTTTTCGATTTCAGAACCCTGAACGGCTTAGGCAACTGCCTGACGCCTGTCACCAACCGAGATGGCTGGCAGCGGCTGGTAGTTGCTCCGGTTTCCTAGGACCCTGTTAATTGCGGCCAGAAGCTCGTCGCGCGATCCCGCCTTGTCGCAAACCGCATCGACAACATTCTTCACCCGGCTGGGAACCAGGGAGCTGCCGGAAAACATAATCACCGGAAGCTCAGGCCGGCTGTTCTTGATCGAAGTGGCGACTGCCTCGCCGTCCATTTCTGGCATTTCATAATCAACAATTACGGCATCTGCGGGATTCGAATCGACAAGATCCAATCCCAGGCTTCCGCACGAGGCAGTGAGAACACGAAAACCCAGTCCCTCAAAAACAGCTTTGAACACGGTCAGGCCAGGCTGGTAGTCATCGATCCATACCAGTGTCTTTGGCTCTGGAGCCGTAACTTCAACTTCCAGCCGAAGCTCGGGCCCGGGAATGCGACCGTGGCGCGCCGGGAAACACCGCTTACTCGACGTTGCGACTGAACTTGCACGTTTTCGGGCATAAGGGAGCGGCGCAGCCCAATGCTGTTTTCTGGAGACTCTTTGCACCTTCTCAAGGTATTTCGGACCCGAAGCCTGCACAATGAGGTCAAGTCTGTATCCGACATACGGGAGATCATGTAGGGGAAGTAGTAAGGCGACGAACCGATTTTCTTCTACCGGGTCGCGGACGAAAGCGCAGATTCCTCAGGCGCTGCCGGATTAAAAACGGCCCATCAAAACCAAAATGATGATGATTAGCAATACCAGTCCAAGCCCGCTGCTCGGGTAGTAGCCCCAGGCGCTGCTATACGGCCAGGTCGGCAGCGCGCCAATCAGCAGAAGGATCAAAATGATGATCAGGATTGTCCCCATTGAGCTTTCTCCATTCAAGACTCCGACAGAATGAACTTTACGATAGCGGACTTAACTCCGGCATCGGGTTGAGTCTGTAACGTCGCCGAAAACGTTCCGTAATCGGGAGTTAAATGCAATTTGTGTATTACACCGAACACATTCAGCTTGCGGCAATTCCGCAGCATCGTTCCGGCTCGCTCAGTGGATGGCACGAATGTGCGCGCTCAAGATGTACGACCTTGTCCAAACGTCTGCGCATCCTAAGAATGCTGAAACCAAGCTGAGGTGAGTCATGACAGCGGCAGAAGTTCTTATCGACCGGCTGATTGATTGGGGTGTGGAGGTCATATTCGGGCTTCCCGGGGATGGGATCAACGGCATTATGGAGGCACTGCGCACTCGTCAGGAGAAGATCCGCTTTATCCAGGTGCGGCACGAGGAATCGGCTGCATTCATGGCGTGCGGATACGCGAAATACACTGGCAAGCTAGGCGTATGTCTTGCCACGTCAGGTCCGGGTGGGATTCACCTGTTGAACGGCCTCTACGATGCCAAGCTCGACCATCAGCCAGTCCTAGCCATCACTGGATTGCAGTTTCACGATTTGATTGGCACGCGCACGCAGCAGGACGTCGCCCTCGATAAGCTCTTCATGGACGTTGCGGTTTACAACGAGCGCGTGATGGGCGCGACTCATGTAGAAAACGTCGTTGATCTCGCCTGCAGAACTGCTCTTGCCTATCGTGGAGTTGCGCACATCACGATTCCGGTCGACTTTCAGGAACACGAACTCAAAGATCGCAAGCGCTCCAAGCGAAATGTTCCTCACCATACTTCCGACATTTACGCTCCTTTGCCGCAAATTCCGCGGCAATCAGATCTGCAACGGGCAGCCGACATTCTGAATGAGGGAAGAAAAGTTGCAATCCTGGCCGGCCAGGGAGCTCTGCATGCGGGAGATGAACTGGAGGAGGCGGCTGAGGTGCTCGGCGCCCCGATCATCAAAGCACTTCTAGGCAAAGCCTGTGTGCCCGATGATAGTCCCTACACGACGGGCGGCATAGGGCTGTTGGGGACGCGTCCATCACAGGAAGCGATTGAATCGTGCGATACGGTCCTCATCGTCGGCAGTGGATTTCCATACATCGAATTCATGCCCAAGCCCGACCAGGCCAAAGGCGTTCAAATCGATCTGGACCCGCAGCAGATCGGGCTTCGTTTTCCTGTCGATGTCGGCTTAATCGGCGACAGCAAGCGCGCTCTGCAGATCTTGATGCCATTACTGAAGCGCAAGCAGGACCGCAGTTTCCTGAAAAAAGCACAGGAAGGAGCGAAAGAGTGGTGGAAGATCATGGAAGAGCGTGCTTCACGGCGCGACAAACCGATGAAGCCGCAACTTGTCGCCTGGGAATTGGGCAAGCGCCTAAGTAGCAATGCCATTGTGAGCTGCGATAGCGGAACCATCACTACCTGGTTTGCTCGGCACATCCCTGCGCGCCGGGGTCAGATGTACTCGCTATCAGGCACACTGGCCTCCATGGCGCCCGGTCTGCCCTACACGATCGCCGCGCAGATTGCTTATCCCGATCGGCAGTGTGTAGCTTTTGTCGGAGACGGCGGATTTTCGATGCTCATGGCGGATTTTGTGACCGCTGTGAAATATCAGCTACCCATAAAAGTTGTAATCATAAAGAACAACACACTTGGGCAGATCAAATGGGAGCAGATGGTATTTCTGGGAAATCCGGAATATGGAGTCGATCTTCAACCGATCGACTTTGCAGAATTTGCTCATGCTTGCGGCGGAGTTGGGTTCACAGTGGATGACCCTGCCGAGTGTGGCGCCACGATGGAGCAATTCCTCAACGCTCCTGGCCCAGCAGTGCTGCAAGCAGTGGTTGACCCATTCGAACCTCCATTACCGGGTAAGGTCACAGCGGAGCAGGCCCTGCATTTCGCCGAGTCACTGGCGCGCGGTTAGCCGAATCGAGGGAAGATTGCGTTAACGGCGGTTTCCGACAAAATACGGGAGCTGATTTAGACAGATCGCGAGATACGTATATTTTGAAGGCATGTGGCGCGCGACGAGGTTTGACAAGAACTCCCGCCTGCTACACATCGAAAATCTGATATACGCGGGATGGGTTCTGCGATTGCAGCAGCGTAATAGCTACGTTGTGAACCGGCACGCCACCCGTAGTTTTTCCTGCGAGCTTGCCGTGGTGTGCATGACCATGGATCACGAGGTCTGCTCCATGGCGATCGACCACCTCAGCTAGACGCGACGTTCCCAGGAATGCATAGATTTCGGGGGACTCCCCTTCTACCGTCGCCATAATAGGCGAGTAATGCAACACAACGATTCGCTTTTGCGTGCGTAACTGCGCCATAGCGCGCTCGAGTTTCAGCGCTTCATCAATAGAAGCGCGCACGAAAGCTTTGACCTCGGGCTCACCGAATGCGGTAAGCACGCCGCGTCCAAAACCACCCACAAAGCCCTTGGTCCCCGCGAAGCCCACACCATCGCGCTCGTAGGCGCTGCCGTCGAGAACCTTGATTCCTTCCGCCGTCATCATGCGCATCAGCTCCGCCTCGCGGCCGCTCTCGTAATCGTGATTTCCTAGCACCGCCACCGTGGGCACGCGCAGCCGAACCAGAGCGTTCAGGAGTGGCTCCATCTCCGCTGGCTGGCCAAAATTCGTGAGGTCGCCGGCCAGGACCAGCAGGTCGGCCTCATCGCGCACCTGGTTGAGCTGATCACGTAACGCACTATAGCGCTGAGCAGTGAAGTGTAGATCGGCAGTTGCAGCAATTCTCATTTCTTCGCTGGCTATTGCCCCTTAGCCGTCGGCTCGGTGTCTGCTCCCAAAGATCACCCGCATGTTTTACCTGCGAAGCTTATTAGCTTCGGCTCTCTTCTTTGTCGATATTCCTCAAGCAGATTCTCAAGGCCCCATTCTTGCAGATCAATAGCAAACATAACCTCATCGACCAAGCTGCCGCGGAATGGAGCCTTTAGATCTGGCTTCTTGATTTCGTTTTTAAACCGCGCAAGCAGATCCTGCCACAGCACGAGGGGAACGTAATCGCTATGAGCTGGATATACGAAATGAAACAGGATCAGGGCCCAGAATAGAATTTCCCAATGCTCACCGGCGTGTCGTAACACGCGATCCCAGTCCAGCCGGCCTTTTGTGCCATAAATAATGTGGGCGATGTCAGCGCCATCAAATCTCTCTCTACGGGTGACGAAGAGCTTCGAAGCAAGAAGCTCCTCTGGAGCAAGCACCCGAGTAGGAATATCGACGATCAACGCAGGATGAGCCAGTTCGATCCACGAAGAATCAACTGTAATCACCGCGTTGCTCATGCCGGTGATCAGGTCCACAAAGAACTCATCTCGATGAGCTTTGGCCAGCCAGACCGGATCGCAAATCTCACATTCGAATCCATGCTCACGCAAATGCCCGAGCGCCTTCGCCACATCTTCGGAGCGCAAAAAGATGTCGAGATCTTTCGTGTAGCGGCAGATTCCGGTGTGCTGCTGCAGCGCAAACGCGCCAGCCACAGCGTAGGGCACGTGCCGGTCTTCAAGGATGCTTAACACCTCTCGGTAGAGACCCTCTTGCTTCGGAGGGATCGCCACCGGAATGGAGGATGTCAGCGTCGCGCCGTCCGGCAATTTGTCAGCTGGTTCCGGCATGAGCCGCTTGGATGTGCTTTTCTGCCTTGCGGTTGCAGTTGCGGTACTTAGATCAGGCAACCCTGTGGGCCGTGTGGATAAAAACCCATTAGGCTTGATGTAACGTACCGATTGGCATTCCCTCGGCCTCGCATGAACAAATCTGCTGTACCGCACCGTGCCCTCGCACAATGGCGCGTCCCTCGAAAAACCGTCCCATAATCTGGCACAACGGCGCAATCCAAACTTGCATCTTTTTGGGCGAACGTCTTATGTCCTCCACCATAGATCCCCTGGCTGGCAAGTCAGTCCTCACTCCTCTCGGCAATGAAATCAACGGAGAGAGCCTTGCCCAAAGAATCGCGGAACTCGGTGAGTGGTTCCACAATCTCGACCTTCATGGAGTTCACACCGCGCCCTATCATTTTCTTGGTGACTTTCCGAACATCAAGTGGCAACCAATCAGCAAGGCGATTCCGCAGGATCTCACCGGCGCCAGCGTCCTCGATATCGGCTGCAATGGCGGATTCTACTCGATTCAGATGAAGCAGCGCGGAGCAGGGCAGGTGCTTGGCATCGACGTAGATGATCGTTATCTAAATCAGGCGCGCTTTGCGGCAAAGACTCTAGGCCTGGACATCGAGTTCAGGAAATGTTCGGTATATTCGGCAGACGAAATTCCGGGACAATTTGATTACGTCTTGTTTATGGGTGTGTTCTACCACCTCCGCTACCCGCTCTTTGCTCTGGACAAGATCATCAAGAAAGTTGCAGGAAAGCTGGTATTTCAGACCATGATTCGCGGCTCCGAAGAGGCGCGAATCTGGAATGACGACTATCCTTTCTGGAACAAGGAGATTTTTCGCGACCCGGATTTCCCGGCGATGTATTTCATCGAGAAGAGTTACTCCCACGATTACACAAACTGGTGGATTCCGAACCGCGCTGCGGTCGAGGCGATGCTCCGGAGTTCGGGGCTGGAGATTATCGAGCATCCTGAACCGGAGACATGGATCTGCGAACCGCGCAGGAGCACGCAACGCGGACGGTACATTTTGGATTTGGAACTAGAAGGGACGTTGTGACGTTTCTGAACAAACATATCGTCACATCAACTTCGCGGTCGGACACGGACGCCACGTCATAGCACTGAGCAACTTCCCGAGGAACCATGGTCGAAGCGGTGATGCTGTGGAACGAGCCGAACAATCTATCGCATTGGGATTTCCATATCGATCCTGAATGGATGATGTTTGCTGAGATGACGATTGCCGCGGCCGGTGCCATCCGGAAGATTAATCCCAATCTAAAGATCGTGCTGGGTGGTATGTCTCCTGTCGACGCGAATTTCGTCCGTCTGCTGGCGGGGCATGGGGTATTGGATCAGGTCGACGTGGTCGCCATTCACGGTTTCCCGTTGGACTGGAACCACTGGAGCATCCATGACTGGCCGCAGAAGGTCGAGGAGATTCGCCGCGTGGCCGACAGGCCGGTTTGGGTTTCAGAAGCCGGGGCATCTTCGTTCGGCGCAGAAGAAGTGCAAGTGTTCGGTATGAAACGAACCGCGGAGTTGTTACTGCCGGTTGTTGACCGGGTGCATTGGTACAGCCTTTTTGACCTGCCGTCTAGCTGGACCGCGACCACTCGCCACAAAGAAGCAGAGGGCAGTGCTTATTATCGGCATTACTACATGGGATTGGTGCGGGAAGACGGCAGCCCCAAACCAGCGGCTTCGTGTTTCCCACTAGGCCTGGGAATTTGCCAATGGTTTCACTATGAAGATTCTAGGCTGAGTTCTGCAGTGGAATGGCTGCGCAAACTAAACGTCCGCTATCTGCGCACCGGCGTGAGCTGGGCAGACTCATATCGGCCCGGTGCCGAAGAGTGGTTTGATCGTCAAATGCAAGCGCTGGGGGAATTTGATATAACCATGACTCTGTGCTTCACGCCCGAGCACCTTGGCCAAGCGCCGCATTACACCAGTCCTCCAAAGAACCCCGAACATTTTGCCGAGTTTGCTGTCTGGGCGGTTCAAAAATATGCGCCCGGCAGGCCTAATAGATCAGCGCCTTCTAGACGCACGGAACCGATGCCAGCAGCAGCGCTGGAGGCCATCTGATACTGTTTGCCGATGAGATCCCGGCGGGAGTTCTACACGAGCGCACACAGCGGATATAGCAAGAATGTCACTTCGAGAAACATTGGTTTCTAGGCAGCGCGTTTAAGGGTACTCTCATCCAACTTTCGCCCATAGAAGGTGACCGGGCGATGCTTCTCTACCGTTCTGCATCTCCGGCGCTCACGTTCTTGTAGCTCAGGGCAAAGGAGCCAAAGCTTAGTGGGCAAGAAAGTCCTGATTACCGGCGGCGCCGGATTTGTTGGATCACACACCGCGGACGCTTTAATTCGAAAAGGTCACGCCGTTCGCATTTTCGACAATCTCACTGAGCAGGTACATGCAGCCGGAGTTCCTCCTGCATATATCCCTACAGAAGCGGAATTCGTGCGTGGAGACATGCGCGATCTGGAAGCCCTAGGCAAGGTAGTGCGCGGGGTAGATGTGATCTTTCATCTGGCAGCAGCAGTTGGTGTGGGCCAATCGATGTTTGAGATTGCGTACTACACAGCCGTGAACAATCAAGGCTCGGCGAATCTGCTGCAAGCAATTCTTGATACCCGCACGCGCGTGGAAAAGATCGTGGTTGCATCCTCGATGTCGATTTACGGCGAGGGCCAATACTTTTGCTCGGAGTGTGGCCCCGTAGCTCCTCCGCCGCGGCCGGCAGCACAGCTAAAGAAAAGGCGCTGGCACACGGTGTGTCCGCAGTGCGGTGAAATTGTTACTCCGATTCCTACAGATGAGAGCAAGCCGCTGCAGTCCACTTCGATCTACGCGCTTTCAAAAAAAGATCAGGAAGAAATGCTGCTGCTCTTTGGCCGCACGTACGGAGTCCCAGTCGTCGCCCTACGCTACTTCAATATTTACGGGACCCGACAATCGCTCTCCAATCCCTACACCGGCGTAGCCGCAATCTTCGCCTCGCGGCTGATGAACGGAAATTTACCGATCGTATTTGAGGACGGTCTGCAGATGCGCGACTTTGTCAGCGTTCACGACATCGTGCAGGCGAACCTTCTGGCGATTGAGAATCCAGCGGCAGACGGGCGCGCACTAAACGTAGGCTCGGGACATCCGGTTACGATTGCGGAAATTGCAGCCGAGCTGAGCGCAGCGCTCGGGCGGCCGCCTCTAATGGAAATTACAGATAAATACCGGGCTGGCGACATCCGTCATTGTTTTGGAGACATTTCCGCGATTACCGATTTGCTGGGTTATCGCCCGCGACTTCGCCTGAAACAAGGAATTCAAGAGCTGGTGAATTGGTTGAAGTCACAGAATGCAAACGATCACGTGGAGGATGCGATGGAACGATTAAACGTGTACGGATTGGTGGCGTGAAAGAGTTGCACCGTCGATCCGCATCGCGCAACTCTTCCCGGTACGTGGGGTGCAATGAGTAAGGTCGTGCCATTTCATTCGGTGGTGATTTTTGGAGGTGCTGGGTTCATTGGCTCGAATTGGGCTTCCCGGCTACTCAAAACTACCGAAGCCAGAGTTCACATCTTCGACAATTTGTCACGCCGCGGAGTGCAGCACAACGTGAGTTGGTTGCGGCGTGTAGCTGGAGATTCTGACCGGCTGCAGATCACGGTGGGCGACGTTCGCGATGCGACGCTCGTGCATCGCGCAGTGCAGCCGGCAACCGAGGTGTACAACTTTGCGGCGCAAGTCGCGGTTACGACTTCGATTGATGATCCACGTGAAGACTTTGAGATCAACGTCGGTGGTACGCTGAATATCCTTGAAGCCGCACGCAAGAGTGGGCGCAAGCCCTTTCTTCTGTTTACTTCGACCAACAAGGTTTACGGTCAACTTGGCTCGCGCAATCTAACCATCGCACCAACGCGCTACAGATGCGCCGATCAGCGAGGCGTGAGCGAATCGCAGCCGTTGGATTTCTACTCGCCCTACGGTTGCTCCAAAGGCGCCGCCGATCAATACGTCCACGATTACAGCAGAATTTTCGGGTTGCCCACAGTTGTGTTTCGCATGTCGTGCATTGCCGGTCCGCGGCAATTCGGCACGGAAGACCAGGGATGGGTAGCACATTTTCTTTACTCAGCGCTCCAAGGCCGGCCCGTGATTATTTACGGGGATGGACGGCAGGTACGTGATGTGCTGTACATCGAAGACCTGTTGCAAGCGTTCGAATCCGTCAGAGATCGCGTGGAGACCACCGGAGGCGAGGTCTACAACGTCGGTGGTGGCCTGGAGAACTCAACGTCGCTGCTGGAAATCATCTCTGAAATGGAACGTGTGACGGGCAAAAAGCTGCAATACACGATGGACCTGCCCCGGTCGGGAGATCAACCGTTTTATGTAACTGATTTTTCCAAACTACACCGTCACACAGACTGGCAGCCGAAAGTTAGTGTGCCGCGCATTCTGGAGAACATGAGCGCGTGGTGGAAGGCTAATCGCGATCTGTTCACCGCGTTTGTGCCTGCGCGAGTACCAATCTCCGCGCTCCAGCACGCTCCGGAGGTGGCATCGTGAAGTTTGCCCTGGTCAATCCGGCGTGGAGCTTTGAAGGCTCCACTTACTTCGGCTGCCAGGAGCCGCACTATCCGCTGGAGTTGCTGTTCGCGTTCGACAAAATTAAACAAGGTGGTCATGAGCCAATCCTGATCGACGCCCAGGTGGAAAAGCTAACGACAGCACAGGTCAGACAACGGCTGGATGAGTTTCACCCCAATTTCCTGGTTATTCCGACTGCTCCCTCCTACTTGTTTTGGCGCTGTCCTCCTCCAGAGTTGCGGGTTCCGCGCCAATGGTTCGCAGAGCTTGGAGACGGAGCAGTAAAGGTGGCAATCGGTCCGCATCCCTCAGCGACGCCTGCAGCCACGCTGCGGAAGCTGAACTGCGACGTTGCCATGCGTGGCGAACCCGACGAGACGCTCGTGCAACTCGCATCGCGCCCATGGACGGAAATCGACGGGTGCTGCTGGAAGGACGAGAACGGCGAACACCTGAGTCCATCATTGGCTGTTGCGGACATGAGGAGTCTGGGGACGCTCAGCTTTGAGAATTACAACGTCGAAGCGCACGAGCATCGTCATCATGTTTTTAGCGGCTCCGGACGCGGCGCTGAACTGGAGTTTGCCCGCGGCTGTCCCTGGAGCTGCACATTCTGCAACAAAACTTTATTCCGAAATAAATTCCGTGAGCGTGATGTCGATGCTGTGCTTGCGGAAGTGGACAACCTGGTTGCGCGCGGGGTCAATTACATCTACTGGATCGATGAGATTTTCGGTGTCGGCAAAAATGTCCAACGGCTGCTCGAAGGATTGCGGCGCCGGCCCGTTACCATCGGACTGCAAACCCGAATCGATCTCTGGGATGAAGAAACGCTTGACCTGCTCGGCCAAGCTCACTGCATCTCCATGGAGTGCGGGATTGAATCCATCACAGATGAGGGCAGGGACGAGCTGAATAAGAACTGCCGCATGTCAACCGAAAGGCTCTCTCAATTATTGATCTACGCGAAACGGCATATCCCATGGGTGCAGGCGAATCTGATCCTCACCGATCACGACAATCGCATTGAAATCCGCGCCTGGCAGGACGATCTGAAGAAGCACGGGGTTTGGGTGAGCGAACCCGTGCCGATGTTCCCATTCCCGGGCACACCACTCTACACACAGATGTTCGGTCCGCCGGATGATCAAGCATGGGAGCGGGCGCATCGTTACTACACTGGACTATTTCACGAGAAAGATTACAGCGACATTCAAGATTCGCATCCGGCGCCAATCGAGGATCTGGAATGCACGTGTTAATGACCGCCGATACCGTGGGTGGCGTCTGGACGTACACCCAGGAATTGGTGAGCGGATTGATACAGCAAGGCATTCGTGTGACCTTGGTGAGCCTCGGCAAATTGCCATCGCCGCAACAGAGTGCATGGATTGATGCTCTGCCTGAGCTGGACTACCGTCCGACTGACTATCGGCTGGAGTGGATGCAGGATTCCGAGCGCGATGTCGAGGAATCCGGCAATTATCTCGAATCGGTGACTCGTGAAGTTCGTCCTGACCTCTTGCATTTGAATCAATATTGTTACGGCACAGTCTCGCCGGAACTGCCGCGGATTGTCGTGGCCCACAGTGATGTAGTGAGCTGGTGGGTCGCGGTTCACGGCCATGAACCCGAGGAGACGCCGTGGATTCGCTGGTATCGAGATACCGTGACGAGTGGATTAGGTTGCGCCGACGTGGTAGTTGCGCCGTCGCAATGGATGCTGGATGCTCTCCGAACTTACTACGCACGCCCGGGCTTCGGGGTGGTGGTTTACAACGGTCGTAACCCCGAGCACTTCGATCCGGATCGTCCGAAAAAAGATTTCGTTCTTTCAGTTGGCCGGCTGTGGGATAAAGCAAAACAGGTCTCACTCTTGTTGCAACGCGATCAGGCGATTCCCGTGTGCATCGCAGGATCCGGAGAGGAGCCGTGGAAAGAAGCCAGCCGCGAGAACTGGCCAGCCATTCACAATGCGCAATTGAAAGGCTCTCAATCTCCCGAGCAATTACGCGGATTGTTCGCAGACGCGGCAATTTATGCGGCAACTTCTTGCTATGA
>Ga0137403_10002258_pt1 | contig 17368 bp, 15 predicted proteins | sample CZOMad2_1_16fung_FD_122057 | JGI IMG/M metagenome (GOLD analysis project Ga0137403, IMG submission 122057) | Vadose zone soil fungal communities from Angelo Coast Range Reserve, California, USA - CZOMad2_1_16fungal (Hybrid Assembly) | ecosystem: Environmental > Terrestrial > Soil > Vadose zone...
GGCGAGTCGCACCGTCCACAACACATCGAGCGTCGCCGCGTCGCCGAGTGTCGAATCGAAGCGCTGGAGGTCGATGATGCCGACGTAGGTCCGTTCGCGAGGAACATCAAAGTCAGGTAGTCCAAGAGGTGTGGCGCTAATGTGATAATCAATTGGCGCCACACCCCTACCGCACCCTTCGGTATAGTCTATCTCACACCTTGGCTAATTTTTAGGACACTACGCGTAGCGATCAAGGTTCATCACCTTGTTCCAGGTCGCCACAAAGTCACGCACGAATGCCTGCTGCGAGTCGCTGCATGCATAGACTTCCGCAAGGGCTCGGAGCTGGGAGTTCGAACCGAAAACAAGATCGACAACGGTGCCCGTCCACTTGAGTTCGCCCGTTGCCCGATCGCGCCCCTCCAACACGCCTTCAGAAGTGGCGGACTTCTGCCACTTCGTGCTCATGTCCAGGAGATTCACGAAGAAGTCATTGGTCAATGTCTCGGGTCGCTTGGTGAAAACACCGTGCTTGGACCGGCCGACGTTTGCACTCAGGGCGCGCAGGCCGCCAATCAGAACCGTCATCTCAGGGGCGGTCAGCGCCATCAACTGCGCCTTGTCCACCAGCAGTTCACCCGCCGATCCCTCGAATCCCTTGCGGATGTAGTTGCGGAACCCGTCTGCGGCCGGCTCCAGTGCGGCGAACGAGTGCACGTCGGTCTGTTCCTGCGACGCGTCCATACGCCCCGGCGAGAAGGGAACCTTCACGTCGTGGCCGGCCTTCTTCGCCGCCGCCTCGACGGCCGCGCAGCCACCCAGGACGATCAGGTCGGCAAGCGAAACCTTCTTGCCGCCCGACTGTGCGTCGTTGAAGTCCTTCTGCACCGCTTCCAGCTTCTGCAGCACCTGCGCCAGTTCGGCCGGCTGGTTGGCCTCCCAATTCTTCTGCGGCGCGAGGCGAATACGCGCGCCGTTCGCCCCACCGCGCATGTCGCTGCCGCGGAACGTTGCGGCAGACGCCCAGGCCGTGGTGACCAGCTGGGAGATGCAAAGCCCGGAGGCGAGGACCTTGGCCTTCAGGGCGGCGATGTCCTGCCCGTCGATCAATTTGTGATCCACCGCGGGAATCGGGTCCTGCCAGATCAGCGCCTCTTTCGGCACGAGCGGGCCGAGGTAGCGGGCGCGCGGGCCCATATCGCGGTGCGTCAGCTTGAACCAGGCCCGGGCGAACGCGTCCGCCAACTGATCCGGATTCTCGAGAAAGCGCCTTGAAATCTTCTCGTAGGCAGCATCGAAGCGCAGCGAGAGGTCCGTGGTCAGCATGGAAGGCGCGATGCGCTTCGACTTGTCGTGGGCATGGGGCACCGTACCGGCGCCCGCGCCACCCTTGGGTTTCCACTGGTGCGCACCGGCCGGGCTCTTCGTCAGTTCCCATTCGTAGCCGAACAGGTTCTCGAAGAAATTATTGCTCCACTTGGTGGGCGTCGTGGTCCAGGTGACCTCCAGACCGCTGGAGATGGTGTCGCCGCCCTTGCCGGTCTTGTAATTGCTGGTCCAGCCGATGCCCTGCGCTTCGATGGGAGCGGCCTCGGGTTCGGGGCCCTTGTGCGACTCGGGAGCGGCGCCATGGGTCTTGCCGAAAGTGTGGCCGCCCGCGATCAGCGCCACCGTCTCTTCGTCGTTCATCGCCATGCGGGCGAAGGTCTCGCGGATATCCCGCGCCGCGGCGAGCGGATCCGGCTTGCCGTTCGGGCCTTCCGGATTGACGTAGATCAGGCCCATCTGCACGGCGCCGAGCGGATTTTCGAGATCCCGGTCGCCGGAGTAGCGCTTGTCGTCCAGCCACTTCTTCTCGGAGCCCCAGTAGATGTCTTCTTCCGGCTCCCAGATGTCCTCGCGCCCGCCGGCGAAACCGAACGTCTTGAATCCCATCGATTCCAGCGCGACGTTGCCGGCGAGGATCATCAGGTCGGCCCATGAAATTTTCCGGCCATACTTCTGTTTGATCGGCCAAAGCAGCCTGCGCGCCTTGTCGAGGTTGACGTTGTCCGGCCAGCTGTTGAGGGGAGCGAAGCGCTGGCTGCCGCTCCCTGCGCCGCCGCGACCGTCGCCGATGCGGTACGTGCCCGCGCTGTGCCATGCCATGCGAATAAACAAAGGTCCGTAGTGGCCGAAGTCCGCCGGCCACCAGTCCTGTGAATCCGTCATCAGGGCATGTAGGTCCTTGACGACGGCATTCAGGTCGAGGCTCTTGAACTCCTCTGCGTAGTTGAACTCCTCACCCATGGGGTCGGACTTGGAGGAGTGCTGGTGCAAGATGCTCAGCTTCAGTTGATTGGGCCACCAGTCTGCGTTCGATGGGGCCCCAGCCACTGTGTTTGTGCGAGCGTCGCCCGAGAATGGGCACTTTGTTTCGGTTGACATGGTTCTCTCCTTTGGGTTGTTTGCACCTAACTCCCGGTGCAGTTTGGAGTACGGGTATGGAGTTTGGTTGAAAAGGTACGAGCCGGATATTGGAGCCAGGCGACTGATCTATCCAATGATATTTTTCTGTTAAGCTGATCGTATGGTTCGATCAGACGCCCCCGTTGTGCATCTGCCTTCGTTGCGGCAACTGCGATACCTGGTGGTACTTTCGGAACGGCTTAACTTTCGAGCCGCCGCCGAGGCCTGTTCTGTAACGCAGTCCACGTTGTCGGCAGGCATCAAGGAACTCGAAACCCAGCTCGGTGCCCAGCTGTTCGAGCGCGACAAACGCAGTGTACGTCTGACGTCCATGGGAATGCAGGTGGTTGAGCGCTCCCGGCGCTTGGTTGCGGAAGCTACTGATTTGGTTGAAACGACACGAGCATCGCGCGAACCGTTTACAGGCGGTTTTACGCTCGGCGCAATTCCAACCGTTGCGCCGTTTCTGCTGCCAAGCGTCCTGCCGCTGCTACGGAAGGAGTTTCCCGTGCTGAAACTCTACCTACGGGAGGATTTGACTGATCGGCTACTTGATCGGCTGCGCTCGGGCGAGCTGGACGCCGCACTGATCGCGCTGCCCTATGACCTAGGCGAACTCACTGTGCGCGAGCTATTTAAAGATGAATTCCGGTTTGTGGCGCGAACCACAGATCCGCTCTCCAAAGCCAAGGCAATCGCTATGGAGCGCCTCGATTTGAACAATATCATCCTACTCGAGGAAGGCCATTGCTTGCGCGAGCACGCAATTGCGGCGTGCGGAACGCGGCGCGGATCGGTGCGCCCCCACATTGAAGCGACCAGTCTGCCGACATTGCTGCAAATGGTCGAAGGAGGACTTGGTGCGACACTGTTGCCCGAGATCGCCATCAAGTCGGGGATTCTGAACGGAACGAATCTCGTCGCGCGGCCGTTCTCAACCCGGATCCCCGCGCGGACGCTGGCGCTTGCCGCCCGATCCTCGAGCGCCCGCGCAAAAGAACTCGACTTACTTGCGCAATTCCTGTCCCGCAATCATGGACTGAAGCCCGGAATTCCAAGTCTGCGGCGCCACGCTGAGAGTCGAAGTAGATAAGCGAGACGCCCAACCTCGGACAGACCGTCATCCGCTGCCGCATCAGAATCAGCGACGCGATCGACGGCAGGCAGTACGTTGCAACGACTTCCGGCGTGGTTTCTGGGTTTTTTGGAGGAAGCGGCACATCGGCGATCATCATTTTTTCTCTGCCATAGCGGACTTGCGCTGACGCTCGATGTGATCTGAAAGTTTCTCTAGACAATTAACGGGCCGTGCGCAGGGAGTCAATCGCCTGCGCGATGTCGTGGCTGACCGCCGCAAGCGCGCGGGCGTGTGCGGCGACCAGCGCGTCATATCCGTCGAGGCCAGCGGCTTCCCGCACGGCGGAGCGCCCGCCCCTGAGCTTGCCGCTCCCGGCGAGTCGCACCGTCCACAACACATCGAGCGTCGCCGCGTCGCCGAGTGTCGAATCGAAGCGCTGGAGGTCGATGAATACCTGACAGTCAGCGTCCGCGTTCGTGTTTTGCGGATAGGTGGACACTTGTGCGCCGCCGATCAGCAACGTCAGATTGGCAGCGATTACACGCGGGATTTCGCTTTTCAGCGGTTCCGCCCAGCGCGCGTACTCGGCAATCATCACTTTGTTGGCGCCGATACGCAGTACCATCTGCGGCCGGTCGACGAGTTCCGGAACCATCACCGGGCCAATCGCAATCCTGTACGGGGCGGCGGGCTGCGAGGTGTCGGGCGGGTTGCTCGAAGTCAGGCTGTAGAAAGTCGCTTTGGGCGAGGTGCCGCAGCCGAAAAGCACCGGGACCGCGAGCAGCGTCGCGACAAGTGCCGGATGAAAGTTCATTTCGGGTCCTCCTTCTTGCCGCTGATCAGCGCCTCGGGATGACGTTCGAGATAGTCGGCCAGTATCCGGAATGCCTGAGCCGCCCTGGCAATCTCGCGCATTGCCTCGCGCGCATCCACTTGCAACGGCGTGTCGGGGGACAGCACGCGCTCGGCGGACGACAATGTGCGGCGCGCGTTCTCCAATGTGGCATGCAGCTCAGGCGCGACTTCGGTGTCGATTCTCTTCAGGAGACTGCCCGCGTTTCGCAGCGTCTCATCCAGATTTGCCCCCAGGGTATCGAACGGAACCCTGTCAAGCTTGCTGGCGATGGATGCCATGGTCGTTTGCAGTTCCTGCAGGCTGCCGGGCACGGTGGGCAACTCGAGCGGGCGTTTGGTCCAGTCCAACTTTGCTTTCGCCGCCCCGGGGAACAGGTCGAGTGCGACGTAAATTTGGCCGGTCAGGAGATTTCCTGTTCGCAACTGAGCCCGGAACCCTCTTTCAACCATCTTGTCCAGAAGGTCCCTCGAATTGCGGGATTGGGCCGGCCTCCCGCGGTAACGGGAACTCAGTCGATCGGGATACAGCCGGATCTCAACCGGTATAACGATGTCCGCCTTTACGGGATCGTAGTCGACGTTGATCGATGCAACCTCGCCGATCACGATGCCGCGGAAGTCCACCGGTGCGCCGACCGCGAGTCCGCGCACCGATTCCCTGAATACCAGTATGTAATTCTCGACCAGCCGATCCGGGTTTCTGGCTGCCTCTTCCCGGGTGGGGAACAAAATAAATTCGGTGTCGGGCGGCGCCGGCGCGGTCGATGCGGATTGAGCCGGGGTTTCAAATGCAAGCCCGCCGATCAGGAGAGATACCAACGACTCGGTGGTAACTCGAACTCCGCCCGCGTCGAGCGACAGGTCGATCCCACTGGCATGCCAGAATCGCGTAACGGAGTTTACGTACCGGTCAAACGGAGAGTTGATGAAGATCTTGACGCTTACGCCGCTGCCGTCCGCATCGAGATCATAGGCTGCGACCTGGCCGACTTGAAGGCGACGAAAGTACACCGGTGAGCCGATCGCCAGGGAACCGAGGTTTTGTGCGTGCAGCGTGAACTGCCGTCCAGGGACATCCGCGACGATCGCCGGTGGAATCTCAAGGCCGGCGAAGCTGCGGCGCTTGGCCGCAGCATGGCCGACATCCACGGCGATGTAAGAACCCGAGAGCAGCGTGGCCAAGCCTGACACGCCGCTGCCCGAGATACGGGCATGCACCACCCAGAAGCGGGTGTCGTCGACGAGATGTTTTTCAGCGGCCTTGGCAAGTTCGGCGCTGACAATGACTGTCTTCAGATCTTCAGCTACCACAACGGTCTTGACAATGCCAACGTCGACATCTTTGTATTTTATTTTTGTCTTGCCGGGCACGATTCCTTCGCCGGTTTTGAACGTGATCGTGATCGTTGGACCTTGCTCCAGAATAGTGGTTACAGCGAGCCAACCCCCGATCACCACCGCTGCCAGCGGGATCAACCAGATCAGTTGCGGAGGCCAGCGCGAACCCCGAGCGGGCACAGCTCGAGGGATTTCGGGCAGATCGGGTTGCTGAGGGTTATCCGACACGAATATTCCCCGCGGGGTCCCAGATCAGGCGTGGATCAAACGACATCGCGGCGAACATCGTGAGCACCACGACGGCACCGAAGGCGGTCGCTCCGGGGCCGGCTACGATGGTGGCCAGGCCCTGAAAGTGGACCAATGCAACCAGAATGGCCCCGACGTAAATGTCGAGCATGGACCAGCGCCCGATAAATTCCACGGTCCGATAGAGACGTACTCGTTGATCGGGGCGCCACACGGATCGAAACTGCACCGACGCCAGGAGAAACGCCAGGGAGGTGAGTTTCAAGAGCGGAACGGCAATGCTGGCGATAAAAACCAGCAGTGACAGAGGCTGCGATCCGGAGGTCCACAAATAAACAACCCCGCTCAGTATGGTGTCCTTCTGGAAGCCAAACAGCGAGCTGGTCTCCATCACGGGCAGGACATTCGCCGGTACGTAAAGCACTGCGGCGGTAATGAGCAAAGCCCACGTGCGAACAACAGCGTGAGGTTTGCGCGCATGTATGCGGGCGCCGCACCGCGGACAGTGCCCCATCGAAGCTTGCAACGGGGACTTCGAGACCAGTTTGCACAAGTTGCAGGCCCACAATCCCACGCTCGCCGCGGCCACGCCGCGCGGATTCATCGTCGCGCCTCCACGCTGATCCAGAACGCGCGCGGATCAAATGCGGCGGTAGCGGCGGCCACCAGGAACATCAATCCTGTGAACGACCACAGCGCTATTCCCGGAACGACGCTGGCCATGTGTGACAGCTTGACCAGCGACACAAGCACACCCAGCATGAATACGTCGATCATGCCCCAGGGGCCTGCGGACCGCAGGAAGCGAAATGCGAATTCCAGACCTCGAGGGGCTTTTCCCAGTCGCAGCGGCAACAAGAGGTACGATATCGCTGCAATCTGTGCGGCAGGGACGAGAATCGTGGTGATAAAGACCAGGCCGGCGACGAACCACATTCCTTGGGTGGCAAGGGCGTGCACGGCGCCAAACAGCGTTGACTGGGTCTGTTCCGTCTGGATTTGCAGTCGAACTATGGGAAAAGCGTTTGCCACGACAAAAAAGACGCCGGCGGCAAGCGCGCAGGCGAGCGAGCGGTCAAGGCTGTCCGCGCGCTGGCGGTAGAGCTCGATGCCACAACGATTGCAATGCGCTGCCGCACCAGCCTGTAAACGTGTCTCGTGTTGCAAGAGGTCGCATTCCTGGCACGCGATAAGCGGCGCGTAGCGCATCTGCGGGCTAGCGCTTGGTGGTAAGTCCCTGCTGCCTGGAAAAATACCAAGCGAGCTCCCGGACCTGTTTCTCTGTAAGAGGCTTGGCCATCGCGGTCATCACCGCGTTGTCCCGCGTGCCCTTGCGATACTCGATCAGCGCCTGCACGAGATACTCGTATTGCTGACCGGCAAGGCGGGGGGTTTCCGGTGTGACCGGTTTGTTGCCTTCGGGGCCGTGGCACGCCGCGCAGGCTTCATCGGCCTTCTTCTTCACGACGTCGTCGCCCGCCAGCGCCGTGGTCGTGCAGGCGAGTGCCGCGCACAGGGCAACCGCGAGGAGGAAGGCGTGCACAAGAGGCGGTCGTTTCGGTGCTGCGCTCATGCCGCTCCTCACTTTCGTGCATCGCCGGCGTAATAGGCGGCAAGATCGGCCATGTCCTGTTCGCTCAAGGCGGCCGCGATACCACGCATGGTGGGATGCTTGCGGGCGCCGTTCTTGTAGTCGTTCAAGGTCTTGGCGATGTAGGCTGCCTGCTGCCCCCCGATCTTCGGGACCGGGTAAACATCCGGGTAGGCCGTGCGATAGTCGGCGATCCCGTGACATCCCTCGCACATCTGCGATCTGGCTCTGCCGCGCGCCGGTTCGCCCTCAGCCCAGGCCATTGCGGACAGGAAGGCCATCGCGGACAACAAGAAGGCCATCGCGGAGCCGATCGCCAACAGGTCCTGCCGTTTCATCGTGGGTTTTGGGTGCATGGTCAGTGCTCGTTAGAGATCTCGATGCTCAGAGCCAATACACCAGCACGAACATCAGCAGCCAGATCACATCCACAAACTGCCAATACCAGGTGGCGGCCTGGAACGCGAACTGGTCGCCCGGCGTGAAGTCTCCCCGAAGACTGCGGGCGAGGATCACGATCAATATCGTGGCCCCGATGAAGACGTGCAGCCCGTGAAAACCCGTAAGCATGAAAAACGTGGCGCCGTAAGCTCCGCTGCCGAGCTTGAGGTCCATCGCGGTATAGGCGTGATAGTGTTCGGATGCCTGCAGGTAGAGGAACACCATGCCCAGGCCGACGGTCAGGACCAGGCCCAGCTTGAGCTGACCGCGAGCGCTTTTCTTAAGCCCCAAATGCGCCCAGAAAAGCGTCGCACCCGACGCGAGCAGGATCAGCGTATTGATCAGCGGGACGCCGGTGGCGCGCATGGGCGTCAACGTGCCCTCGATCGCCGGCCCGCTTGCCGGCCAGTTTCCCTTGAAGCCCGGCCATAGCCCTCCGGTGTCGCCCGATGCCAGGTCCGGCACCGCGTGCCATCGCATGTAGAACAGCGCGCCGAAGAAAGCCGCGAAGAACATCGTCTCGGAAAAGATGAACCAGCCCATGGCCCAGCGATACGAGAGATCGACCTGCTTGTCGTACAGGCCCGCCTCGCTCTCCCGAATCACGGTGCCGAACCAGCCAAACAGCATGTAGACAAGCAAGGCCGTCCCTGCAGCGATGATGTAGGGTCCCGCGGAGCCGTGGTTGATCCACATTGCGGCGCCAGCGGCGCTCAATAGCAGCGCGCAAGCGCCCGTGACCGGCCAGCGCGACGGTTGCGGCAGATAATAGGCGTTCACATCGTACTCCCTGTCTTGTTTCCTTCGACCTCGAAGAAGGTGTATGAAAGCGTGACCGTGACGATTTCCTTCGGCAGCTCGGGATCCACCCAAAAGACCACCGGCATTCGCCGCATTTCGCGCGGACCGAATGACTGCTTCGTAAAACAGAAACACTCGAGCTTCCTGAAATACGCGCCAGCGATCTGCGGTCCGTAGCTCGGAATCGCCTGCCCCGTCATCGGTCGGTCGGAGGTATTCTCGACTTCGTAGACGACGTTCATCAGCTCGCCCGGATGAATATTCACTATCGGCGTCTCGGACCGGAATTTCAGCGGCAGTTTGTTGACATTGGCATCGAGCTCGACGCGCACGGTCCGAGTCGTGTCCATCTGCGCGGCTTTGACTTCATCCGCCCTGTCGATGTCCCGCAGGCCGATCACCTTGCAGATCCGCTCGTAGAACGGCACCAGCAGGTAGCCGAATGCGAACATGATGGCGACGACAAGGATGAACTTCAGCCTCATCGCACGATTCGCCTTGTCCGTTTCGAGGTGTGTGGGCGTTGTCGTCATTGGCATCGGCTATCTGATGACCGGCGGCGCCGCGAAGGTATGGTGCGGCGGCGGCGACGGCAGCGTCCACTCCAGCCCGGTCGCGCCGTCCCAAACCCTTGCGGAGGCCTTCTCGCCCCCGCGAATGCACTTCATCACCGTGTACAGAAACAGCAACTGGGTCAATCCGAAGCCGAAGGCGCCGATGCTGGCGATCATGTTGAAATCCGCGAACTGCAGCGGGTAATCCGGAATGCGGCGCGGCATTCCCGCGAGCCCGAGAAAGTGCATGACGAAGAACGTGAGGTTGAAGAAGATCATCGAAAGCCAGAAGTGCGCGCGCCCAAGCCTCTCGTCGTACATATGTCCGGTCCACTTCGGAAGCCAGTAGTAGGTCCCGGCGAAAAGCCCGAACAGCGAGCCAGCCACCATCACGTAGTGAAAATGCGCCACAACGTAGTAGGTGTCCTGCAACTGGACGTCGACGGGTGCGACCGCGAGAATGACACCGGTAATGCCGCCAACGACGAAGACGAAGAGGAAGCCGACGGCGAACAACATCGGGGTTTCAAAGGTGAGCGAGCCCTCCCACATCGTCGCAACCCAGTTGAAGACCTTGACACCGGTCGGCACCGCGACGAGGAGGCTCGCGTACATGAAAAACAGCTGCCCGGCAACCGGCATCCCGGCCGTAAACATGTGGTGCGCCCACACGGAGCACGCTACGATGCCGATCGCGCACGTTGCGAACACCATCGAGCGATAGCCGAACAACGGCTTGCGGGCGAACGTCGGGATGATCTCGGAGACGATGCCGAACGCCGGCAGGATCAGGATGTAGACCTCGGGGTGGCCGAAGAACCAGAAGATGTGCTGGAACAGGACCGGGTCGCCTCCGCCGGCCGCGTTGAAGAAGTGCGTATCGAAGTGGCGGTCCGTCAAGAGCATCGTCATTGCCCCTGCGAGTACGGGCATCACGACGATCAGCAGATACCCGGTGACCAGCCAGGTCCACACGAACAACGGCATTTTCATCAGCGTCATGCCCGGCGCGCGCATGTTGAGGATCGTCGTGACGATGTTGATGGACCCGATGATCGATGACACGCCCAGCATGTGGATGGCGAAGATCGCCACGTCCATGCCGGGCCCCATCTGCACCGACAGCGGCGGGTAGAGCGTCCAACCGGCGCCAGTGGCGCCGCCGGGCGCGAACAACGAACCGACGAGCAGGATCGCGGCCGGGGGCAGCAGCCAGAAGCTGAAATTGTTGAGCCGCGGGAACGCCATGTCGGGTGCCCCGATCATCATCGGGATCTGCCAGTTCGCGAAGCCCACGAACGCCGGCATGAACGCTCCGAACACCATGATCAAGCCGTGCATTGTGGTGAGCTGGTTGAAGAGCTCCGGGTGCACGAACTGCAGGCCCGGCTGGAACAGCTCCGCGCGAATGATCAGCGCCATCAGGCCGCCGACGATGAACATCGTGAAGCTGAAGCACAGGTAAAGCGTGCCGATATCCTTGTGATTCGTCGTGGTGAGCCAGCGCCGAATGCCCGTGGGTTGGCCCAGGCGCTCGGCGTCGCCAGAGAGTGTGAGCGGCGTTTGCACGTTGTTCTCCTAGCTTCGCGTTTCCGGCGGGATCCTTGAGCTCGTGTGCCGCGTCACTTGCGGGCCATTGCGATATCCCTGGGCTGCGCCATGTCGCCCAGCGCGTTGCCCAAGGCGTTGCGTTCGTAGGTAATCACGGCGGCTATCTCCAGGTCGGACAGCTGACCCTTCCAGGCCGCCATGGCGGGGTTCTTCTTGCTGCCGTTGAGCACGATGTCGACATGACCTGCAATCGACCCGGTCGTAACAGGCCCGTGGGTGAGTGCGGGGAACGCGCCCGGCACGCCTTGACCCTTGGCCTGATGGCAGGCGACGCAGCTGCGGCTGTAGACCTTCTCGCCCTCGGACTTCAATTCCGCCAACGTGTAGGTCTTGTCTGCAGCCGAGCTCGCTGCCGCGATGGCCGCCGCGTTTTTCACCTGCTGTTCGGCCAGCCATAGTTTGTATTTGTCTTCGGGGATCGCCTCGACGACGACGGGCATGAAACCGTGGTCCTTGCCGCAAAGCTCGGCGCACTGGCCGCGGTAGACGCCGGGCGTGTCGACCTTGAACCACGAGTCGCGCACGAAGCCCGGTATCGCATCCTGCTTGACCCCGAACGCGGGCACCCACCAGGAGTGGATCACGTCGTTGGCGGTAAGGAGAATGCGCACCTTCTTGCCCACCGGAACCACCAGTGGGTTGTCCACCTCGAGAAGGTAGTTTTCGTTCTTCTGCGCCCGATTCTCTATTTGATCCCGAGGCGTCGACAGCTGGCTGTAGAAGAAGACGTTTTCACCGAGATAATCGTAGCGCCACTTCCACTGATAACCCGTGATCTTGATGGTGATATCCGCGCTCGATGTGTCCTTCATCGCGATCACGGTCCGGGTGGCCGGAAAGGCCAGGCCGACAACGATCAGGACAGGAATGACCGTCCACATGATTTGGACGAGCGTGTTCTCGCGGAACTGCTTGGCTCGATGACCCACCGATCGACGATGCCGGACGATGGCGTAAAACATGAACCCGAACACTACGACCCCGATCAGGATGCAGATCCAGAGGATGATCGCGTGCAAATCGTATATCTGATGCGCGACGATGGTCTGCGGTGTTTGCAGCCCGAACTTCGCCTCGCCGGCGGCGATCGCCGTGCCCGGAAGCGTCAGCGATGCGGCCGAAATCGTTTTCGCGCGTTTTCTTGTCATGGTTACAGAGCCCGGCGCTGAATCTACGCAATCGGTAGTGCCGGCGTCTTTCAAATTTCTGTATCCAATTGAAGGGGATTGCGAAGCGTCTCCTGCAGCTTTATCAAAGCGTTTCGCGTTTTTGGAAGACTCCACGGGCCACGGTCGGTAACGTGGATCGAATGGCTGCAACTACGTACCGACCGTCACCGCTCAACTTCGAGCAACTGGTCCGGCTAGGCAAGCCGCGCGTCGTCGCGCTCATCGTATTCACCGCGGTTATCGGCATGTTTCTAGCCACGCCGGGCTTACCGCCGCCCGGGCCGCTGCTGTTCGGCGCCACCGGCATCGCTCTGGTAGCCACTTCGGCCGCTGCTTTGAACTGTCTCATCGAGCAAAAGCTCGACGCGATGATGGCGCGTACCCGCGCACGTCCCCTCCCCAAAGGGGACGTGACCACGTTGCAAGCGTCGGTCTTCGTTGTGGTCGTGGGTGGCGCCGGGTTGCTCGTGCTGCACAGCCTGACCAATCCGCTGACCATGTGGCTCACGCTTGCCACATTTCTCGGCTACGCCATCATCTATACGATCTTTCTCAAGCCGCGCACGCCGCAGAACATCGTCATCGGCGGCGCGTCGGGGGCGATGCCGCCGGTTCTCGGCTGGTGCGCAGTAACCGGCGAGATTTCGGCGGATGCCTTGTTGCTCTTCCTGATCATCTTCGCCTGGACGCCGCCGCACTTCTGGGCCCTGGCCCTGTATCGCAGGCACGACTACGCGCGCGCCGGCGTGCCGATGCTGCCGATCACGCACGGCGACCGCTTTACGCGCCTTCACGTTCTGCTCTACACGCTGATCCTCTCGGCGACGAGCTTGTTGCCCTTTGCGAGCGGCATGAGCGGCACGATCTATCTGGTATCGGCGCTCGCGCTCAACGGCGTGTTCGTTGCGTACGCAGTCAAGCTTTGTGCCAACTACAGCGACGGGCTGGCGCGGCGCACCTTTCGCTATTCGATCGTCTATCTGTCCTGCCTCTTCGCCGTGCTGCTGATCGATCACTACTGGCGCATCGGATGAGGTCGCAGCTTTGTGAAAGGAGCCCAGCCTTGTACAAGACGCTCCTTATCAGGTCATCCACGATGTGCATCGCATGTTGAAGCGCCGCCCGATCGATCGTGCATTCGATTCATGGGGATCAATTACCGGGTATCTGCATCAGTTGCACTTTGTCCAACCAAGAGAATCGAGCGCCCTATGTTCATTCGCATCCTCGACGTTTATCAGGTAGCGCGTTGCGCGCTTGCAGTCGGCGCTGCCGCCGTTGCCGTGAGCGGCTGCAATAGTGCGGCGGGGCCGCAATCGCCGCCGCCGACCGAGGTGTCCGTGATGGAAGTGAAAACTGGCCCCGTCACCGTCTACAACGAGTACGTGGCGCAGACGCAGGCTCCCGATGCGATCGAGATCCGCGCCCAGGTCACGGGTTTGCTTGAGCGCCAGTTCTTTGCCGATGGCGCGCGAGTCAGGAAAGGCGACGTGCTCTACGTTATCGACCAGCGACCCTTCGAGTCTCAACTCGCGCAGGCCAAAGCGGGTCTGGCCCAAGCCCAGGCAAACCTGGTCAATGCCCAACAAAATCTGGCGCGCAACTCGCGCCTGATCGCGCAAAAGGCGGTCAGCCAGCAGGACTATGACACGGCCGTCGCACAGGAGCGCGCCAGTGCCGCACTCGTAGAAGCTCAAAGGGCACTGCTGCGCAACGTGGAGTTGAACCTGGAATTCGCTACCATCCGGGCGCCGCGCGACGGCTTCATGAGCAGCTCGCAGGTCAAGCCCGGATCGTTGATTACCGCGCAGCAAACGCTGCTCAACACGCTGTATTCCAGCGATCCCATGTGGGTGTATTTGACCATCAGCGAGGAGCGGCTGCTGCAGCTGCAGAAAGCAGTGCAGCGGCCCGATCAGAAAACGCCATTTCACATCCGGCTGGCGGACGGAACGGACTACGCGTTTACCGGTCGTCTCAGCTTCGTCGATGCCGCGATGGATCAGAAGAGCGGAACGCTGCAAGTGCGTGTCTCGGTGCCCAATCCCGATCGCCTCTTGCGGCCGGGCCTGTTCGTACGGGTCAGCGTCGCTGCGTTCGAAAGTCCCAGCGCGATCCGCATCCCGCAACAGGCGGTGCAGGAACTGCAGGGACTGAAGTCGGTGTACGTGGTCGCCGCGGGCGACAAAGCCGAGCCGCGACAAATCGTCGCCGGCTACCGTGTCGGCAACGACTGGGTGGTCTCGAGCGGCCTGGCCCCCGGAGATAGGGTAGTGGTGGAGGGGCTCGGCAAGCTTCGTCCCGGGGCGCCGGTGAAACCGGTCGTCACACCGGCCAAGACTTAAGGTCTTCACGCCATGCTCAACTTCTTTATCGAGCGGCCCGTTTTCTCCACGGTCATCGCGCTGCTCATGATCCTGGTCGGCGCCCTGGCCGCGGTGGGCCTGCCGATCGCCCAGTATCCGCAGGTGGTTCCGCCCCAGGTCACCGTGAACGCGGTTTTCCCGGGCGCCAACGCGAACGTCGTGTCGCAATCGGTGGCCGCGTCGATCGAACAGCAGGTGAACGGCGCGCAGGACATGCTGTACATGGCCTCGAAGAGCGGCAACGACGGCACCTACAGCCTGACCGTGACCTTCGACATCGGCACCGACAAGAACATCGACCAGATCGAGGTGCAGAACCGCGTCGCCATCGCCCAGAACCAGCTCCCGGCCGAAGTCCTCCGCAACGGCATCACGGTGCGCAAGTCCACCAGCGATTTCCTCCAGGTGATCACGCTCACGTCTCCCGAGCGCCGCTACGACACCGTGTTTCTCAGCAACTACGCGCTGCTCAATCTCTACGACGCGTTGGGCCGGGTGCCGGGCGTGGGGCAGGTGCGCATCTTCGGCGCGCGCGACTACAGCATGCGTATCTGGCTCGACCCCGAGAGGATGGCGCGGCTCGGCGTCACGGCGACCGACATTTCGAACGTCATACGCGAGCAAAGCGTCGTCGCGCCTGTCGGCAGCGTCGGCCTGCCTCCGGTTCCGCAAGGGCAGCAGATGCAGTACACGGTGTTCGTCAAAGGCCGTCTCGCCGAAGTCGGCGAGTTCGAGAATATCGTCATCCGCGAGTCCGGCAACGGCCAGGTGGTGCGCCTGAAGGACCTGGCCCGCATCGAACTCGGCGCCGCCGACTATTCGATCTTCGCAGCGGACAACGACGTGCCGGCGGTCGCGATGGGCATCTTCCTGCAGCCCGACGCCAATGCGCTCAACACCGCCGCGCTCGTGCGGCAGGTGATGAGCGAGCAGTCGGCGCGCTTTCCACCCGGCATGGTGTTCTCGGTGCCTTACAGCACCACGCCGTTCGTCACCGAGTCGCTGAAAGAGGTCGTCAAGACGCTCTTTTTGGCCTTCGCGCTGGTCGTGATCGTGGTGTTCGTCTTCCTGCAGAGCTGGCGCGCGACGCTGATCCCGATCCTGGTGGTTCCGATCTCGCTGATCGGCACCTTTGCAGCCTTCGCTGCGCTCGGCTTCTCCATCAATACGCTGACGCTGTTCGGCCTGGTGCTCGCGATCGGCATCGTGGTCGACGACGCGATCGTGGTGGTGGAGGCCGTGCAGCAGCGCCTGGACCAGGGCGGCGTCACGCCGGTGCAGGCCACCAAATCCGCGATGGCCGATGTGGGCGGGCCGGTGATCGCGATCGCGCTGGTGCTCGCCGCCGTGTTCGTGCCGGTCGCCTTTCTGGGCGGACTGACCGGGCAGCTCTACAAGCAGTTTGCCCTGACGCTGGCGGTGTCGGTGATTCTCTCGGCCGTCTGCGCGCTGACCTTTACGCCCGCCATGTGCGCGCTGCTGCTGCGGCGCGTCGAGGCTGGCGCAGGGCGGCGCGGCCCGCTTGACTGGTTCTTCGCGAGGTTCAATCGCGGCTTCGAGCGCTCGCGCAATGGCTATCTCGCGTCGGTCTCCCTCATGCTGCGCCACGCCGTCCTCGTGATGCTGACCTTCGGCGTGCTCCTGGCGGCCATCTGGGGATTGATCGCGACACGACCCACGGGTTTGGTCCCGCCTGAAGACCAGGGCTTCGCGTTCGCGGTGGTCAGCCTCCCGAATGGGGCGGCGCTGGAGCGGACCAATGCGGTCATGTCGCAGCTCACCCGCATCGCGCGCGAGGTCCCCGGCGTGGATGGCACGGTCTACATCAGCGGCTTCAACCTCCTGACCGGCCAGGCCGTCTCCTATAACGGAACCGCGTTCATACGCTTCAAACCCTGGGAGGAGCGCAAGGCTTCCTCGGAATCCGTCGCAAGTCTGGTGCGAACGCTGATGGGCCGGCTCAACGGCCAGATCAAGGACGCCAACGTGCTCGTGCTGAACCCGCCGCCCATCCAGGGGCTCGGCACGGGCGGCGGCTTCACTTTCGTTCTGCAGAACCGCGCCGGCGCCGACACGGCGCAATTGTCCCAAGTCCTGCAGGGGCTGCTCGCCGATGCTCGCAGGCGCCCGGAGATCGGATTCGTCTACAGCGGCTTCGATCCCCGCATTCCCCAGATCGAGTATCAGGTCGACCGCGACAAGGTGAAGGCGCTGGGCGTCCCGCTCTCCGAGGTGTTCTTCTCGCTGCAGACCTTCCTCGGCAGCTTCTACGTGAACGATTTCAACCTCTTCGGCCGCACGTACAAGGTGCAGGCGCAAGCCGAGGGCGCGCAGCGCAGCCAGCCCGAGGACGTGAACCGGTTCTATGTGCGCAGCGCGAGCGGAACCATGATCCCGCTCTCCACGCTCGTGACCAGTCGATCCATCAACGGTCCGCAGTACTTCGAGCGCTACAACGTCTATGGCGCCGCCACCATCAACGGGATCAATGCGCCGGGCTACAGCTCCGGCCAGGCGATCGCCGCCATGGAAGAAATCGCAAGCAAGCTTCCCGCGGGCTTCGGCTACGAATGGAGCGAATCGACCTACCAGGAGAAGAAGACCGGCGGGCAGACCGGTTTCATCTTCGCGATTTCGCTCGCTTTCGTGATCCTGGTGCTCGCCGCGCTCTACGAGAGCTGGGCGATGCCGGTCGCGATCCTTCTCGTGATTCCGTTCGGCGTCTTCGGCGCATTCCTGGGCTTGTTCATGCGCGCCCTGGACAACAACGTCTACACGCAGATCGGGCTGATCATGCTGGTCGGGCTCGCCGCCAAGAACGCGATCCTCATCGTGGAATTCGCCAAGCTGAAGCGCGAGCAGGGCGAGTCCATCGTACAGGCGGC